>Ga0075431_100005565_pt1 | contig 12438 bp, 9 predicted proteins | sample RhiMetdeltSRZDD5_FD_75297 | JGI IMG/M metagenome (GOLD analysis project Ga0075431, IMG submission 75297) | Populus rhizosphere microbial communities from Tennessee, USA - Rhizosphere MetaG P. deltoides SRZDD5 | ecosystem: Host-associated > Plants > Roots > Rhizosphere > Soil | place: USA... | reverse complement strand
GTGCAGCGAGACCGCTTTCGCCGGTTTTCTGCCGGACGCGCGGCCATTGCATGGTGGATCTTGATCCACTGCGGACCAAACCGCATCTGCGCTGCCTGCAACATCTAACTGCCTCGACGACCAACCAGGAGAAGGGTGGCCGGAAGCCCAGCCATTGGCGCGCCTTCCCAGCTTTCGCAGGCATCGTCCAATTCCTCGACGTGGATGAGCTGACACCCCGAAGAGAGAATGGCGGAAATGTAGTCGGCGACGGTCCAGCGGAACTCGAATTGCTCCAAGTCACCCGGCTCGGGGTACAGTACGTCCGGCGCGACCTCTGAACGGTGAGGTCCGCGATCAAAGTAGTTGAAGCCGACTTCAAGATGGTGTGGCGTCCTTTTCCACACACGGCGAAACGGATGATATTCGCTGACGATGAGCCTTCCGGCAGGCTTAAGGATGCGAGCGGCTTCTGTGTAGTAGCGGCGCAGGTCAGAAACCCATACCGCTACGTGGCCCCCGGTATGCACGACGTCGTACCTGCCATCGCCTAACGCAGAAAGGTGGACGACGTCCCCTCGCACGAAGTCCACTTGCAGGCCGAGTTCAGCAGCACGGCGGCGTGCAACCTCAAGCTGTTGCTCCGAGATGTCGACGCTCGTCACCTTTGCTCCCAGCCCGGCAAGAGCAAAGACGACTTGGTTGTCGCCGCTGCCAAGCACCGCAACATTCTTACCGGCGATATCGCCGAACCAATTGAGCTCAGCTGCAGAGAGAGCGAGCGATGGATCGCGATGGCACCTTTGCCAAATGCCGCGCGTGTCGGCGCGACGTGCCCAGGACGCGGAGCCGACTTCCCAGCGGCGACGATTGGCTTCATGAAAATTGTGAGGCATGCTCGCGCTCCCGTCACAGAGTATCCGGCCGTTTGGTCGCGGATCGAAGAACCTAAGCGGGGCGAGGTAACCGCACAATCGAGGCCGTCCTGGCTCCATAGACAGACCGCCCTACCACTCTCAGTCTAACTGAAGCGCATGCCCGATTATGGCACACTTGCTCCGGTCTGAATCCGTCAGGCGCCGGGACATAGCAGGCTTTGCCACGCGTGTGTTGGGCCCGCGAAGAGAGTCTGCTCAGCCATCAAACCCAGCGGCGCACGCGCGCTTTGTAGTCCAGATAGGTGGAGCCGAACTTGCGCTCGAGGTACGCCTCCTCGCGCGCGACGACCCCGTAGCGGATGACGAGATAGAACGGGGCGAGCGCGATGATGAGCCAGAGGCTGTCGAAGCCGATGGCGAGACCGGTCAGGAGCAGGAACATGCCGGTGTAGATGGGATTGCGCGTAAAGCGATAGGGTCCGGCTGCCACGATCCTCGTCGTCGGCTGGTGGGTCTCGAAGCGGGTACCTGCCCGGCGCATGGTGGCGACGGCCCAGGCCGCGAGGGCAAACGCGGCGGCAGAGATGGCGAAGCCGGCCCAGCGGACCGGAGCTGCCGGCACGAACGGCAGTGGGTAGAGCCAGGTGGCCGCCAGCCCCGCAGCGACGGCCAGCGCCAACGCGATGGGCGGCCGAATGACGACATGCGCGTTGTCCGTCGACTGATCCATGGCACCTGCCGTCTCGATATTCGTTTCAGCTTCCATTGTCGACCTCGACATGCCGTGGCGAGCTTCCCGTCGGCGCGGCAGGCCGCATGCACCCGGCCGATCCGAACCGGGCGCCGTTGCGCAGGCTTCTCCCCCCGGTAAAGTTTCGTAAAGATGGACGCGACCGCTCACGCCCCTGGCTATTGCAACGACGACCCCATATGGCGCGAGTTTGCCCTCGCAGGGCGAGCCGCGGTGCCTCGACCCGGCTGTCCTTTCCGGAGTGCCTCTCCCGCTGCACAGGAAGCGATTCCAGGGCCCTCGGGCCGAGCCCGAGCCCCCCACCCCACCCCGGGCCTCCCCGAAGCGTCCCCGCGCTCCTGGGCCTCGCCAGGGGCCCTGTGCGCAATTCCCGAAATGGGACAGGGCCGCTTCGTTGCCTTCGAGCCGTATGCACAACCACTGAACGTCCCGCCGGACCTCAGCGCGGGGGGCTCCAGGCTCCTGCCCCTTGACGACGTGGTGCAGCTTCAAGGCCATGCCGGTCAGACGCCGCGCCGCGCTCCCATCGGCTGACGGTGCGCACGGTTCCCGGCTCCCTTTGAACGTCAGCACTCTACCGCGCTCAAGTGGCCCTCGCGCGCGTAGGCGAGCAGGGAGGCATCGCGCGTCATTACGGTGTAGCCATGCTCGCGCGCAGTCGCCGCGATAATGCGGTCTGCAGGATCGCGCGGCGGTGCGCCGGGCAAGAACGACGAATCCAGCAGAATCTCGGCGCTGAGGGGCACCATCGCGACGCCCGGCAGGGATGTGAGGCGGCGCAGATATTCGCGCGGGCGAATGGCAGCTCGCAGGCGACCGCGCGAGAACAGGAGGCCGAGCTCCCACCCGGTGATCGGGGAGAGCAGGACGGTCTCGCCGTCGCGAAACTTCTGGGTAAGAAGCGATGCCGCCGCGGACCTGAGCGTTCCCTCGACGGCGAAGACTGCAGCGTTTGTGTCGAGCAGTAGTTGCACGCTCACGCCCGGCGCTCGTCCTCGCCGTATTTCTCGCCGAGAATCCGTTCCCACTCGTCGGGATCGAGCACCGGTTTGGTGGGGTCCAGAGTGGGGTCGATCCACAAAAGGCCCTTCAGCGCTCCGATCATAGGGTGCTGCGCGTTCGCGTCTTGCGGCTCGTATGCTGGGGCGCTCTCGGCCATTCCTTTTTCCACGCAGTCCGGTGCTCGCACGAAGACGAGCTTTTCGCCATCCATGTCCACTTGCTCGGTGCGGTATCCCGCCTCCAGCCATGCATTGGCATGGGCATGGCCGGTCGCGTCGTTGGCCCACCAGGGTCGATGTTTGCGCGCGGAGGCCGGAAGCGGGCCGCCGATGACCGCTTCGATCTGTCGGAAGGTCATCGCAACGCGGCTTCGCGTCTGCTGGCGGAGGTAGCCACGGAGCGGGTCGTACTTCATGTGTACTCCGGCATAGGAACTGAAGTTCATATAAAGGAACTGAACTGGCCCAGTCAAGCGCTGGCGGGAGGGAAGGTCGAAGGGCTCAGCCCAGCTCCAGTACGCGCTGGAGGAATGCCAGCTCCGCCTCCAGCACGGCCACGATGGTCTCCGCCCGGCGGAAGCCGTGCGCCTCGCCCTCGAACTCGTGATACTCCACGTCGATGCCGCGGTCGCGCAGCTTCTCCACGATGAGCCGCGACTGCTCCGGCGGCACCACCTTGTCGTCGAGCCCCTGGAACAGGATCACGGGCGCCGAGATGCCGTCGATCAGGTTGAGCGGCGAGCGCTCGGCGCACACCTCCCGCCACGCGTCGGGAGCGGTGCCCAGGAGCCGGTGCAGATAGCCCGACTCGAACTTGTGCGTATGCTGCATCAGCAGGCCGAGGTCGGAGACGCCGTAGTGGCTGCTGCCGGCCGCGAACGCCTTCGTGGTCGCCAGCGCCATCAGCGTGGTGTAGCCGCCGGCACTGCCGCCGGCGATCGCGATCCGGTCCTTGTCGGCGAGCCGGTGCCGGGCGAGGAAGCGCGCCGCCGCCGCGCAGTCGGCGACGTCGGCGACGCCCCACTGGCCGTCGAGGCGCTGCCGATACGAACGGCCGTAGCCGGTGCTGCCCGCGTAGTTCACATCGAAGACGGCGAAGCCGCGGCTGGTATAGAACTGGATGCGCATCTTGAGGCCCGCATCGGTCATGCTGGTGGGGCCGCCGTGGACGAGCACGATCGCCGGCGGCAGCGCGCCTTGCGGGCCGCGATGGGTCGGGCTCGTCGGCGCGTAGTAGATGCCCCAGGACTTCCCCGTTGCGCTGCGGAACTCATGCACCGTGCCGGCGCTGATGTATCTGGGCTCGACCTTGGCCGGCGGCGGCTCGGCGATCGGCTTCAGGGCGCCGCGCTCGATCCTCATCACCGCGGGGACGGCGCCGGGCGAGGTGACGAGTGCGGCGAAACCGTTGCCCGAAGGGACGAGCTGGTCGATGCGGGCGGCCTTCTTCTGCAGGGCCCGGTACTGCGTGGCCTCGCCGCCTGCGAGCCTGCCGACCTCCAGGAGCGGCATGCCGCGCTCCGTGAACGCAGCGGCGTAGCGCCCGTTCGCATTGAGCGCGAAGGCGTGCGAGCCGAATGTCCATTGCGAGGGCCACAGCTCGGCGCCGCGCACGCGCCGCACGAGGGCCACCCGCTCGCTGTCCCAGCGATAGAGGGCACCCGAGCCGGACTCGTCCCACGCGAAGTAGAGATGGCCGTCGGGGCCCCACTCCGGTTGGAGCACGGCGCTGCCCCCGCCTCCGGCAATGCTGTGCGGCTCGCCGAGGCTGCCGTCGTCGAGGACGTTGGCCACGTAGAGCGTGGCGCTGTCCCAGGGCATGTCAGGCAGATCCCAGGCGATATACGCAAGTTGCCTGGCGTCGGGGGAGAGACGCGCGCCGGCATAGAAATCGCGGCCCGCGGCAAGCTCTGTGATCTCCCCCGGCTTGCGTCCGAGGCCGATGGCGACGAGCACGTTGCGCGGCGGGGCGTGCGCGGCGGCCGCTGCAGCGTGTGGCGGGTGAACCTCGGCGACGGCGATCAGGCGGTCGCGTCCTGCATCGTGGACGAAGTCGGCAAAGCGGGTGTCGGGGGCATCGGTGATGCGGCGTGGCCGGCGTCCCGGCACCAGCGCATGCAGCTGCTGGTCCTTGGCGTTGACGAAATAGACCGTTGCGCCCGCGACCAGAAACTCGCCGCCGCCGTACTCGTGCACGCGCGAGCGGGCGGAATAGGGCTTGGGCAGCACGTCTTCCCGCCGGCCGTCACGCCCGACACGCACGATCGCCTGGCGCCCTTGCTCCTCGGGCCTCCACTCGCTCCAGTACAGGGCGTCCCCGGCCGCCTGCACCAAGCCGATGCGGCTCCCCTGCGCGGCCATGGCCGGGGTGATCGGCGACGGCCAGGTGCCGTAGGGCAGGGTTTGCCTCTTGGCTGGCATGTCTTCCCTCTCGTGTAGTGGAAGCGTGGTGGACCGCTCGTGGAGATATTGGGATAGGGTCTGCAATTCACCCTTTGCACGTTGCATATAGGTCAGTTAAGCTGTCCTTTATGAGCGGGCGGGCGAGGCGTCGCGCGGGAGCGCGCGTGTCGGCTGGTCCGCGGGATCAGAGTGATCTTGCGCCGCAAGGAGCGCGGCCGCAATGCTGCACGACCGGGTCCAGCCGATCCAGGAGACGGGTGGGGTTCGGCGGGCTGCGGGCGGGAAGCCTGCGGAGCAGGCGGGCGGCAGCGCTTTCGCTCCGGGCGACACGGGCCTCGGCACCCCTCCCTTCGTGGGGCGAAGGGTTGGGTGGACGGCACGCGCGGGGTCCCTCGGTCCCAGAATGAAGCAGGTGCGAGCGCAGAAGCGGCGCCCGCATCTCTGGGCTGGACGTGAGCTGGAGAGCGACATGACTGCGCAGCATCCGGGGGCTGTGCCTTTCTTCCCTGCGCCGGGGGGCCTGTTCGATCCGCGCCGCGAGTACGACGCCTGTGGCGTCGGCTTCATTGCCGACCTGAAGGGCGGGACGTCGCACAAGCTGATCGAGGACGCGCTCGACATCCTGATGAACGTCGAGCACCGTGGCGCGGTCGGCGCGGACCCGATCGCCGGCGACGGCGCCGGCATCCTCATTCAGATCCCGCACGAGTTCCTGCTCGAGGAATGCGCGAAGCTCAAGATCAGGCTGCCCGCGCCCGGCCAATACGCGGCGGGCCACATCTTCATGCCGCAGGACGAGCGGCTGCGCGCCCATTGCGAGCGCGTCTGGATGCGCATCATCCGCGAGGAGGGCCTGGAGTTTCTGGGCTGGCGCTCCGTCCCGGTCGACAACTCCTGCCTCTCCGAGATGGTGAAGGCGGTGGAGCCCGTGCACCGGCAGCTCTTCATCCGCCGGCCCGACTCCATGCGCGACCAGCAGGAGTTCGAGCGCCGGCTCTACCTGATCCGCAAGGTCGTCTCCAACGCGCTCCATTACGCCTACAAGGACCGCGACATCGGCCATTACACGGTGTCGCTGTCGAGCCGCACGCTGGTCTACAAGGGCATGTTCCTGTCCTACCAGGTGAAGGCCTACTACAAGGACCTCAGCGACCCGCGGCTCGCCTCCGCCATGGCGCTGGTGCACCAGCGCTTCTCCACCAACACCTTCCCGTCGTGGAAGCTCGCCCACCCCTACCGCATGGTCGCCCACAACGGCGAGATCAACACGCTGCGCGGCAACGTCAACTGGATGGCGGCACGGCAGGCATCGGTAGCCTCGCCGCTGTTCGGCAGCGACATCTCCAAGCTCTGGCCGATCTCCTACGAGGGGCAGTCGGACACCGCCTGCTTCGACAACGCGCTCGAGTTCCTCACCATGGGCGGCTACAGCCTGGCGCACGCCGCCATGATGCTGATTCCCGAGGCCTGGGCCGGCAACCCGCTGATGGATGCCAGGCGGCGCGCCTTCTACGAGTACCACGCCTGTCTGATGGAGCCGTGGGACGGCCCGGCGGCCATGGCGTTCACCAACGGGCTGCAGATCGGCGCCACGCTCGACCGCAACGGCCTGAGACCCGCGCGCTACCTCGTCACCAAGGACGACCGGGTCATCATGTCGTCGGAAGCCGGCGTCCTGCCGGTAGCCGAGGAGAACATCGCCAGGAAGTGGCGGCTGCAGCCGGGCAAGATGCTGCTGATCGACCTGGAGGCGGGGCGCATCATCTCCGACGACGACCTCAAGGCCGACCTCGCCGCGCGCTATCCCTACGAGCATTGGCTCAAGCGCACGCAGATCAACGTGAGCGACCTGCCGCTGCCCAAGCAGGGCGCGCGCAAGCGCACCAACGTGGCGCTGCTCGATCTGCAGCAGATGTTCGGCTACACCCAGGAGAGCCTGAAGTTCCTGATGGCGCCGATGGCCCACACCGGCCAGGAGGCGGTGGGATCGATGGGCAACGACACGCCGGTCTCGGTGCTGTCGACCCGGCCAAAGCTGCTCCACACCTACTTCAAGCAGAACTTCGCACAGGTGACGAACCCGCCGATCGACTCGATCCGCGAGGAGCTGGTGATGAGCCTGGTCTCGTTCATCGGCCCGCGCCCGAACCTGCTCGACCTGGAAGGCACCGCCAAGCTGAAGCGGCTCGAGGTCTATCAGCCGATCCTCTCCAACGAGGACCTGGAGCGCATCCGCCGTATCGGCCTCGTCAAGGACAACCAGTTTTCCTCGGTGACGATCGACATCACCTACCCGGCCGAGAAGGGCGCCGCCGGCATGACACCCGCGCTCGATGTGGTGTGCGCCGAGGCGGAGGAGGCGGTGCGCTCGCGCGAGTACAACATCATCATCCTGTCGGACCGCTCGGCCGGACCGGACCGTATCCCCCTCCCGTCGCTGCTCGCCACCTCTGCCGTGCACCATCACCTGATCCGGCAGGGCCTGCGCACCAGGGTCGGCCTCGTGGTGGAGACGGGCGAGGCGCACGAGGTGCACCAGTTCTGCGTGCTCGCGGGTTACGGCGCCGAGGCCATCAACCCCTACCTGGCCTTCGAGACGCTGGAGCAGCTGCTGCCCGACCTCGACGAGCGGCTCACCATCGGGGAGGCGCAGAAGCGCTACATCAAGGCGATCGACAAGGGGTTGCTCAAGGTGATGTCCAAGATGGGCATCTCCACCTACCAGTCCTACTGCGGCGCCCAGATCTTCGACGCGGTCGGCCTCAAGTCGAGCTTCGTGAAGAAGTATTTCACGGGCACGCACACCCAGGTCGAGGGCGTCGGCCTGCGCCAGATCGCGCGCGAGACCGCCGAGCGCCACCGCCAGGCCTTCGGCGATGTGCCGGTGCTGGAGCACGCGCTCGATGTCGGCGGCGAGTATGCCTACCGCGTGCGCGGCGAGGCGCACATGTGGCGCCCCACCGTGGTCGCCGACCTGCAGCACGCGGTGCGCGGCAACCTGCCCGAGAAGTACCGCTCCTATGCGCAGCAGATCAACGACCAGTCCGAGCAGCTCATGACCCTGCGCGGCCTGTTCCGGATCAAGGGCGCGCAGGAGCTGCGCAGGAAGCCGGTACCGCTGGAGGAGGTCGAGCCGGCGGCTGGCATCGTCAGGCGCTTCTCGACCGGCGCCATGAGCTTCGGCTCCATCAGCCGCGAGGCGCATACCACGCTCGCCGTCGCCATGAACCGCATCGGCGGCAAGTCCAACACCGGCGAGGGCGGCGAGGAGGCCGACCGCTTCAAGCCGCTTCCCAACGGCGACTCGCTGCGCTCGGCCATCAAGCAGGTGGCGTCGGGCCGTTTCGGCGTGACGACGGAGTATCTCGCCAACTCCAGCATGATGCAGATCAAGATGGCCCAGGGCGCCAAGCCCGGCGAGGGCGGCCAGCTGCCGGGGCACAAGGTCGACAAGATCATCGCCAAGGTGCGCCATTCCACGCCGGGCGTCGGGCTGATCTCGCCGCCGCCGCACCACGACATCTACTCCATCGAGGACCTGGCGCAGCTGATCTTCGACCTGAAGAACGTCAACCCCGCCGCCGACGTGTCGGTGAAGCTGGTCTCGGAGGTGGGCGTGGGCACCGTGGCGGCCGGCGTCGCCAAGGCACGCGCCGATCACGTCACCATCGCCGGCTTCGAGGGCGGCACCGGCGCCTCGCCGCTCACCTCCATCAAGCACGCCGGCTCTCCCTGGGAGATCGGCCTCGCCGAGACGCACCAGACGCTGGTGGCGAACCGCCTGCGCGGGCGCATCGCCGTGCAGGTCGACGGCGGCGTGCGCACCGGACGCGACGTGGTGATCGGCGCGCTCCTGGGCGCCGACGAGTTCGGCTTCTCCACGGCGCCCCTGATCGCGCTCGGCTGCATCATGATGCGCAAGTGCCACCTCAACACCTGCCCGGTGGGCGTCGCCACGCAGGACCCGGTGCTGCGCGCGCGCTTCACCGGCCAGCCCGAGCACGCCATCAACTACTTCTTCTTCGTCGCCGAGGAGGTGCGGGAGATCATGGCGGCACTGGGCTTCCGTACCTTCAACGAGATGATCGGCCAGTCGCAGTGCCTCGACAAGGAGCGCGCCATCGGTCACTGGAAGTCGCGCGGCCTCGACTTCGAGAAGCTGTTCCACAAGATCGAGGCTCCCGAGGGCGTCGCCGTCTACAACTCGGAGCGGCAGAGCCACGGCCTCGACAAGGTGCTCGACCGCAAGCTCATCGAGGTCGCCGGGCCGGCGCTGGCGGAGGGAGCCCGGGTCAAGCACGAGCTTGCGATCTGCAACCGGGACCGGGCCACCGGGGCCATGCTGTCGGGCGAGATCGCCGGGCGCTACGGCCACGAGGGCCTGCCGGAGGACACCGTCTGGCTCTCCTTCAAGGGCACCGCCGGCCAGAGCTTCGGCGCGTGGCTCGCCCACGGCGTGACGCTGGACCTCGTCGGCGAGGGCAACGACTACGTCGGCAAGGGCCTTTCGGGTGGCAAGCTGATCGTGCGGCCAGACCCGGTCTCGGGCATCGTGCCGGAGGAGAGCATCATCGTCGGCAACACCGTGCTCTACGGCGCCATCTCGGGCGAGTGCTACTTCCGCGGTGTCGCCGGTGAGCGCTTCGCAGTGCGCAACTCCGGCGCCATTGCGGTGGTGGAGGGCACGGGCGACCACGGCTGCGAGTACATGACCGGCGGGGTGGTGGTGGTGCTCGGGCCTACGGGGCGCAACTTCGCGGCCGGCATGTCGGGCGGCATCGCCTACGTGCTGGACGAGGACGGTACCTTCGAGGGCCGCTGCAACCTCGCCATGATCGACCTGGAGCCGGTCGAAGCCGAGGAGGAGGTGATGCAGCGCCTGTCCAACCAGGGCGGCGATCTGGAGAGCCACGGCCTCGTCGACGTGATGCGCGACCTGACGGGCCAGGATGCCGAGCGCCTGCATCAGCTGATCGCCCGGCACGCGCACTACACCAACTCGGCGCGCGCCAAGACGATTCTGGAGAATTGGGCGGCTTGGCAGCCCAAGTTCAAGAAGGTGATGCCGGTCGAGTACCGCAGGGCGCTGGCCGAGATGGCGAGGCACCAGGCCGCCGATCCGACGGGCCTCGAGGTGATTGAGATCGGCCTGCCGCCGGCGGCCAAGCGCTAGGAGCACACTTGCGGCGCGTGGCTCCCGACCGCGCGCCCGGCGCGCGAGAGGAGGGCACGGGCCCATGAAGATTTACGGCGATCTGGGCTCCGGCAACTGCCTCAAGGTCAAGTTCACGGCCGATCGGCTGGGCTTGCCCTACACCTGGGTACCGATTGACATCATGAAGGGCGAGACGCACACGCCGGCGTTCCTCGAGCGGTTCCCCAGGGGGCGCATCCCGGCGGTGGAACTCGCCGACGGCCGCCGCCTCGCCGAGTCGAACGCCATCATCCGCTACCTGGCGCGCGACAGCGCCCTGTTGCCGGACGACGCCTTCGTCCAGGCCAAGATCGACGAGTGGCTGTTCTGGGAGCAGTACAGCCACGAGCCGTACGTCGCCACCACCCGCTATCACATGGTCTACCTGAAGCGGACCTTGGCGGAGCGCGAGGCCTGGCGCGTGGAGCGCGGCGAGAAGGCGCTGGACTTCATGGAGGGCCGGCTCGCTGGCGGATTCCCATGGCTCGTCGGCGACACCCTGACGATTGCCGACATCGCGCTTCTCGCCTACACGCGGCTGGCGCACGAGGGTGGCTTCGACCTGTCGGGCCGGCCCAATGTGCGGGCCTGGATCGGCCGCTGCGAGGGCGCGTTGGGACTGAGCCCTGCAGGGAGCTGAGGACAAAAGGCGCGTCAGTTGCCGCTAGCGGCATAGGGATTGCGAATTGTCAGACCTTCTATGATCAGGCCGTCGTGCATATCCTCGGAGTACAGCGTCGTGCAGCCTGCCAGCAGCGCCGCAGCGACGATCATGCCGTCGTATACGCTGAGGCTATACCGTTCGGCCAGGTCTAGACCGCGCTCGTGGGTTTCGAGGGTCATGGGGACAATTTCCAAGGTCACGCGAAAGGTGTTGAGGAAGTCGCGTGTTTCGGGCCAGCTCAACTGCACCTTGCGCCGAGCGACGTTGGCGAACTCGTTCATTACCTGCACGCTGATGACACCGCCATCGGCAAGAAGGTCCTCGGTCCGTCCCGATTTTCCAGATGCGTCATCCGTGAGATATACGAGCACGTTCGAGTCGAAGAAGGCCGAGTCAGCGCTCATTGGCTTCGAGCCGGTCGAACTTGAAGTCCTTCGGGAGGCGCCCGCGGTACTTGCGGAGCCTGGCGAGAAGCTCGCGCCGGTCAGGGGCCTTTCCAACCTGGAGCACGTTGGTGCCCACCGGATAGATCTCGATGTTGTCGCCTTCCTTCAAGCCGAGGGCTTCGACCACGGCCGCCGGGAGGCGAATTGCGAGGCTGTTACCCCATTTTGCAACTTGCATCTCGGTCTCCCGGATATACATTCCTTCGATGTATATCTAGGCATCAGAGGCGCAGTCGTCAACAATTCTGCTACACAGTCTACAGTGCAATAGGGCGCCAATGGGCAAGATCACCGGCTTCATGGAGTTCGACCGCAAGGACCGGGGCTACCGGCCCGTGGACGAGCGCCTGAAGCACTGGCGCGAGTTCGTCGAGTCGCTGCCGCCGACGGAGCTCAAGTCCCAGGCCGCACGCTGCATGGATTGCGGCATTCCCTACTGCCACACCGGCTGCCCGGTGAACAATCAGATCCCGGACTGGAACGACCTCGTCTATCGCGACCGCTGGCCCGCCGCGGCCATCAACCTGCACTCCACCAACAACTTCCCGGAGGTGACGGGGCGGGTGTGCCCGGCGCCGTGCGAGGCCTCCTGCACGCTGAACATCGACGACAACCCCGTCAGCATCAAGACCATCGAGTGCGCCATCGCCGACAGGGCCTTCGCCGAGGGCTGGGTGGCGCCGCAGCCGGCGGAGACGAAGACCGGCAAGCGGGTCGCCATCGTCGGCTCGGGCCCGGCCGGCCTCGCCGCAGCTCAGCAGCTCGCGCGCGCCGGCCACGAGGTGCACGTCTACGAGAAGAGCGCCAAACCCGGCGGTCTCCTCGCCTACGGCATCCCCGACTTCAAGATGGAGAAGCACATCGTCGAGCGGCGCGTGAAGCAGATGGAGGCGGAGGGCGTCGTCTTCCACTGCAACGCTCACGTGGGCCTGACCGTCTCGGCGCGCGAGCTGGAAGATGCGCACGATGCGCTGCTGCTGGCCGGCGGCGCCGAGCAGCCGTTCGACTTCTTCGCGAAGTCCCCCGGGCGCGACCTCGACGGCCTCGTGTTCGCGATGACGTTCCTGCCGCAGCAGAACCGCCGCGTCGCCGGCGAGCCGCAGAAGGACGAGCCCCAGGTCC
>Ga0075431_100005562_pt1 | contig 12441 bp, 13 predicted proteins | sample RhiMetdeltSRZDD5_FD_75297 | JGI IMG/M metagenome (GOLD analysis project Ga0075431, IMG submission 75297) | Populus rhizosphere microbial communities from Tennessee, USA - Rhizosphere MetaG P. deltoides SRZDD5 | ecosystem: Host-associated > Plants > Roots > Rhizosphere > Soil | place: USA... | reverse complement strand
GCGCATCGTGCAACGCCAGGTCGGCGGTCTTGCGCGCCGGCGCCGGCAGAATCCTGAAGCGCTGTAGCGCCTCCGGATCTTGCGCGCGTGCGGCGTGCAGCAAGGCCTTGGCTTGCTTCTTCAGGTTCTCGAGACTGGGGCGCTCGGGCAGGTTCTGCGACGTCATGACGACCTCCATGCTGGAGCCTGCGGTTCGCAATCAGGCAGCACGGATGGTGGACGTGCAGTGGATCGATCGGGACAGTGGGCTTGGCCCTTCGCGCGAACCTGCTGGCGCCTGGAGCGCACGAGGGGGAGTCAACGCCAATCGGTGGCGGCTGTCAATCGGCCAGCCCCGACGACACGCCGAACCGTCGGCTGATTGCCGATGCCCGCGCAGTGCTCACGAGAATACTGTGTGTCGGCATGGCCGAGGAACAACAACGCGGACGAACCGCGGAGAGCCCGCAGGAAATTCCCGCCCGCGGCTGGTGGGACATTGCCATGCGGGTCAGGAAGAGAATCGCCGCCGACAACGTGGACGTCATTGCGGGTGGGCTGGCGCTGTTCGCGCTGCTCGCCGCGTTTCCGGCGCTGGCCGCGGCGGTCTCGATCTACGGGTTGTTCGCCTCGCCGGACAGGATCGCGAGTCACCTGCAGATATTCGCCGCAGCGCTGCCCGAAGATGCATTGCAGATCGTGCAGCGCCAATTGAGCGACTTCTCGCAGCATCGACACGGCGCGCTGAGCTTCGGCGTCGGCATCGGCGTCGTGTTGTCGCTGTGGAGCGCGCGCAAGGGAATGGTCGCCTTGATGAAGGTGACGAATGTCGCCTACGGTGAAGAGGAGAAGCGAGGCTGGTTGATGCAGCTACTCCTCTCGTTCGTGTTTGCGATCGGTTCGGTGACTGTCTTCCTTGCGGTGTTGGTGCTTGGTGTTGCAGTCCCGCTTTCGCTGGCGCCTCTGGCGGGGGGCTCGGTTACATCCATCATCGTGATGCTGCGATGGATCCTGCTGTTCTGCATCGCTGTGCTTGCTTTGGCCGTCGTCTATCGCTTCGCACCCGATCGCAAGGCAGCGCAGTGGCGCTGGGTGTCCGCGGGATCGCTCATTGCAGCGACTTTGTGGATGCTCGCCAGTGCGCTGTTCACCTGGTATGTCCGCAACTGGGGCAGCTACGGTCGGATCTACGGCGCGCTGGGCAGCGTCGTCGTTCTGGTCCTGTGGTTCTACCTGAGCGGCTACATCATCATTCTCGGCGCGGAGATCAACGCTGAGATGGAACGACAAACAAAAAAAGACACGACGGCCGGACAACCAAAGCCGCCGGGAGCACGCGGTGCGCACTCCGCCGATACGGTGGGGCCGACTGCGGAAGAGATGCAGGAATCGTGATAATGGCTGCACAACCAACATCAGCGGGGGACGACCAATGCGTAGCGCGCTCTGTGTAATCGCGGTCCTGGCTATGGGCACAAGCTCGGTCGCGGCTGACGCTATCGACGCTCAGAAGGGTGTACTCAGACCGATGCAGATGCAGGACGGCACCAAGCGATGGCGCTTCGTCCGGCAGCCCACGCAGTCAGATACCCCGGCGATCCTGACCGAGTTGATTGCACAGACTCTCGCGGTCGCGCACTGGTGCGAGAACGGGTGGGAGGAAACGTCTCGGCACACCGGGGCGGGCATGCAGATCATCGAGGGCAAGTGCAAGTAGTTGCTCACCGCAGCACCACGGACCAGTACCGCTTGGCGCAGATGGGCAGTTACGTCGTGGCGATGCGTCCGGGCGCTGCGACGCCCGTTCTTCTGCTCGGCACGGCGAGTGCCGGGAGTCAGAATCTCTCGTCGCGGTATGCGTCATGGCGTGCGCTGCGCATCCAGCGTGGCCAGCAGCAGTCCGGACATGGCCGCGGAAACCAGCACGATAAATTCAGCGTGCCTCTTTGCCGGCTTTGCTGCGTGGCGCCCCTTGCCATGTGCATCCCCCAGTTGATTGCGTAGCTCTGCTATGCCATTCACTGCGGTCGCGCACCCGGAGAACACGCGGCGCAAGGGTTCATCGACGTCCGGCCGAGGGTCAAACTTCAGAAGGGCCGTCGCGCGCTTGTAGAGCGCTGGAAGGTCCAAGTACTTGTCTCCGGACTCCCCGAATTCGTCGATTACGTGTTTGCACGCAGCTTCCAGTAAGGATCTTCCTGCTGTTATGGCTCCCTCCGGGTCCCTGTGGGTTCGCTCAAGGGCCTTGTTCCAGGATTCGCGCACTTCCTTGCTTTCTGACATCCACAGGTTCCATGCGAGCCTGGCTTCGGGTCTCTGTTCCGCGAGCAGAGCGGGGAACACATAGGCTCTCGCATGCTGATTCTCGTCCAGTGCCCTCCCTTTGATTTCTTCGAAATCTTTGAAGGTCACATAGTGTTCGTTCGGCACTATGTTCGGATCTTCTTCATGGGTACTGACACTAAGGTACGCCGGGCTACGTGAAAGGAACCGTGCCGCCTGCAATGCATCGTTAGGTGCGAGCTTTGTTTTTCGGGCAAGCGCAGAGAGCTTGAGCGGTTCCTTCGGATGTCGCGGGTAGTGTTTGCGCAGCGCCTTGAATACACGCTCGCAGTCGATCAATGCCTGGACCGCTCGTTTGCCCGGCGTGTTCATGAGACCCCAGAAGGTTACAGCGCAATGCGTATCGCCCTCGATGGCGCGGTCGCGTTTGAGTTCGTCGAGCAGCGGAATCTTCTTTGCGTTTTGTGCGCGCCACGTATGGAACTCCACCGGGTGCCCGTCGAGTTCGGCGGTGAGCAGCAGCGCCAAACATCTTTTGGCTGCGGCACTGAGGGAGGAATCCTGCTTTCGGGTGGTATTCATTAGCAATACGTTGGTTTGATGTTGCAGATTGCGACCTCAAGATCTTCCTGCTTGCTGCCAGCCTGATTGAGGCATCCACGTGTGGTCGAACCCTTGGGGCGTGTAAACAGCATGCACGGGCGGCAGAACGAACGCCGCGACAGTCTCGACTACGGTTTCTAGTGCCGATGGCGCGTCGGTGCCGATTCGCTTAATGAATGCCGCCCACTGTCTCGCGTGAGGTGCGTCCCTTCCGTACTCGGCAGTCAAGCCGATCGGCGCGCTCGTTGGTATGGCTGTTTGGCGACGGGTGAATGTTGCGCGAATGGCTCGCGTGAGAGCGGGGCCGGAGAATTCAAAGCGACGGGACAGGAACCAGAGGTCGTAGTAGTCCTTCATCCGGCTGTTCGCCATACCGAGTTGCACGATGGCGTCAACCTTCTCGGCGACAACTGTTTCGCGTGGATAGACGCGGATATGAGGCTGCGGTTGATTCAGCATCGTCGGAAAATCGGTTGATTGCGGCGCCGGTGTGATGGCATCGCCGATACCCACATCTACTCGGATGGGCACTCTGGCGGTGTCCAACTTTGCAGATAGCGAGAGACGGAACCCGCCGTACTCCTGATCATCGCGGATCTCGGAGATTCGCACGCTTGAAGCGTCGAAGGCCAAGCCGTCATCTTCGACATCCAGCTCGCAGATCGAAACAAAGATCTGCCGTAGCGGTTCGGCTTCCTCGCGCACAAATCCCAAGAGATCAAGATCCTTCGTTGCGCGGAAGTTCGTACCACCCCACACCCGAAAGAGCATCGCGCCTTTGAGCACGAACTGGTCTCTGTGCGGTGAGAGTGAAAGTCGGTATAGCAACCGCTCGATCCCGTACCAGATCAGGACGAGGTTCGGGTCGGCCTTGATCGTAGTCGAATAATTCAGCAGCCGTTGGCGGACGGATGCGGCGACATTCCTGGTCTTGCTCATGCGTCGGCGGTTGGCAACTAGATCGCTTCAAGATACGGACGAATCACGCTAGTCACGCGACAAACCTTTGCTGCTGCCCACACAGAGTCTCGGTTGATGCGCTTCGCACGCAGGCCCTCGCGCAGCGCCTCGAGCGCCACGTCCAGACCGACCTTGTTTCGGAACTTGAAGCAATCTGCGACGGTCTTGGCAGCCGAATAGACTCTTACCGAGATTCCGTCGATCACATGGCGCTCCACACCGAAGGTGAATGCGGCACCGGAGAAGACAGCCACGCGAACCGGCGGGTAGTCAAGTCTCGGCCTCGCGTTGTTCTTCGCAACAGCAATCCACACCTCGCGGTGAGATTGCGTTCCGATGCCATGAAATTGCAGGGCGGACAGCAGACAGACGATTGCTTTGGGCGCAGCGGCTGCAACCAGAGCGAGGCCGAGATTTTCGGAGTGCTCATTGCCGGCAAGCACATAGCGTCCGCGACCGACGCGGACAAGTTCGCCTTTCTCGACCAGGCGGCTTACCTGCTGAGGGTGGATATTCAGTCGCGCGAAGTCCCGTGGCTGCAGCACAGCCTTCGATCGGGCTGATCGCACGAGGCGCCGCTGCTGTTGAGTTGCAGATGACATGTGATGAAGTGCACATAGATAGATGTAAATATGGTGACTTAATCACAATTCGCGTCCGAAATCCAGAGAAGGCATAGGGCGGTAGGTGCATCGCTTGAGTCTGACCGCTCGACACCCATGGAATGCCCGCCTAGAACTCGCGAGTTTCCTGCTGATTCCTGCCCACGCTGGCTCACCGGGGAAAACCATCGTCGCTACGGATCCGCCGCCTACAGTCGGGTAACCTTACAGCTTGTATTGCGCCACCGACTCGGCCGGTGTCCAACCGTTTGAAACAATCGATGCTTCAGCAACTGGCACATCGCATGCCTGAGCAAGTTGGATAACAGAGATGACGGGAGGCACTGTGGTACGGAAGCATGCAATCTGCGCGTTGGCGGCTGTCCTTTGGAGTTCTACCTCGTGGGCGACCTATCTTGAGTTCGACATGCGCGGGAATGTCTGTGGATGCGGCGGCGAAGTTGGTCCTGCTGCGTCCATCAACTTCGTCATCAACACTCAGAGCCTAACGAGCTCCTTGATCGAGATGCGCACATTCAATACGCCGAATCTAACGGGTACGGGCGTAATGAGGTTCGATTTCCAGGGACTCGCAGTTGAGAGCCTCAATGTTCGTATCGGAAGTGAAAGCTGGCAGCTTTCGGTGCCAGCACTCGCGTATGCGGATGGCGTTGTTTCAAGCCCGCTCAATGGCGGTGACTACGATATCTACGGCTCGGTTCGGTGGGATGGCGGTTTTCTCGATCTGCGCGAGATGAATTACGCACGGGACGCGTGGCAGCGACCTATTGAGCGCGCAGGTGTAGATGCGTCCGATGACCCAGTTGCGTATATCCTGCAGCTCATAAACAGTCGGCCCGCGTTCACGACTTTCCATGCGACCGATTTCAACGACGGCGCTGGCTATAAGCTGGACATGAGAGAGTTCGCGGTCCGCGAAGTGCCTGAGCCGTCAACAGCCGCGCTGCTTGGACTTGGATTGCTCTCGCTGTTGTTGGCGCGACGAAGGATGCAAAAGTCCGCAGGATAGAGCGCGGACATTGCTGGCGTCGAAACAGCACTCCCACCGGTGCCGCCGCCAAGAGAGATCCATGGCAATGCTTATACTGACGCCCGCTCCCGCAATTGCACGGGGAGTTGCGACAAATTTTTGGAATCATGATGAAGTCACGCACGCTGCTGTGCGAGGGAGTGGCTGGACAATCATGTGTGTTCTGACGACGGGCATCTACAGATTCATGATTGCGTCTATGGCAACATCAAAATCCCGCAACGGATAGTCGGCGGGTTCCGGGGCCCTCTGAGGTGGACCTTCTTTGAGCAGTGACAGCGGTAGCCTCTCCGTATTTGACAGCCGCTCTCTCATCAGATCCAGAGTTGGCGCCCCGGCAGATCCAGTGTTGGCGCCCCCCGGCCGGAGTTGAAGAGTGCGTCCTTTGTAGCCAATTTATAGGCTCTGCCTAAATCAAAAAGCGCCAATAGCCCTGCCGATACCCCCACGCCTTCAAGGCTGAGTCGTGAACCACCCACACTTGACTGAACATCCTTCGTTGCAGCCCTTGGCCATACATCCGTCAGGAGGTTGGGCAACTGCGAGTTGGTTGAGCGCACGGTCCACCGCCAACCCGTAAGGACGTTCTAGGCCTCGAGTTCATTCAGCTCATCGTGCGTTCGGTAGTGTTTGAGCTACCCTTGAGCCGAACAGACGTAGCCTATAACTTACCACCTGCCATTCCCTGCCATTTCTCAAATCCATCCGTCGCAAGCTCCGCGTCGACCACGGACTGGCACGCTTGGGACGCGAAGCAGACCGAAGTATCTCAAGTCAGGTGTTGTACTGCCCGGGGCCGCTTTCGGCCAGTAGCGGACATCCACACTAGGGTGATCAACTCACTTTGGCTAGCTTGTCAGCTACCTCGAGTCTCGTCTGCACGCCAAGTTTCAGAACGCCAATCAGAACGCTTCCGGCGACCCCGCTCCGCGAACTCTCGAAGAACTCGATAGGGTCCGCGGACATCGACTGGAACAGCCGGCGGCAACAGGAGCTGGCATCTCATTCTGTTTTAAGCTGCACGCATGAACACTCGACTTGCAGCAAGCTTGGTGTTTGGCGCGTGGCTGATTCTGACCGTTCCGGCCGCCAACTCCGCTACGTCGGCCCCGCCGACTCCATTTGCCGGCCTCGTCGATCTCTACCTCGACGGGTTCGGGCGATTCCATCCCTCGATTGCCGCCGGCAATGGCCTTCACGCCCATGACGGTGAGCTCGAGGACTTTTCGGCCCCGTCTGTCGCGGCGGAGATCAAATGGCTGCATGCCATCCGGGGGCGCCTCGACTCAATCTCCGAGCAATCTTTGAGCGCCGACGAGCGCGTGGACCGGCGCATCCTGCTGGGTGTTGTCGATGGCTGGTTGTTGGATTTGGAGACGGTCAAGAACTGGTCGCGCAATCCCATGATCTACGTCGCGGCGATCTCCGACGGATTGCACAACCTCGCCACGATGGATGCCGCACCGGCCGTGACGCGGATGCGCCAGGCAATCTCCAAAATGCACGCCATACCACGGCTGCTCGAGTCTGCGCGCCGAAATATCCAATCGCCGCCCCGGGTATTCGTGGAGACCGCCATCGGCATGCTCAGCGGCGTGGAGGAACTGCTGTCACGCGATTTGCAGCTGGCTTTTTCCGGCGAAGGAGACGCAGCCCTTCGTCAGCAGCTTGCGGCTGCGGCAGGGGAGGCGGCACGCAACATCGTCGAGTATCGCCGCGAACTAGAGACGCGCGGTCTTGCTGCCGCAACCGGCGAATTTGCCATCGGCACGGCGGCGGTCGAAGCGCGATACCGCGCCGAGGAATTGATCGACCTGCCGGCCGACCGGTTGCTGGCGATCGGCGAGCGCGAGTTGGCACGTAATCAGGCCGAGTTCACGCGAACCGCCGCGCGCATCGACGCGACGCGTACACCCATGCAGGTGTGGAGCGAGCTCGTGCGCCATCACCCGGCGCGCGGTGAGCTCGTCGCCGCGGCAGCCGCGCAGGTGGATGAATTGTTCGCCTTCGTCGCCGAGAAGAATCTGCTCGTGATGCCGACCAGCGAACACATCGTGGTAGCGCCGGCGCCGGCCTACGACATCGGCATGGCTTCGATGCATTCATCACCGCCGCTCGAGGCGCGGCCTGTACAGAGCTATTACTACATCACCGACGCCGATCCGGCCTGGCCGCTCGAGCGGCAGAATGCCTGGCTCGAATCTTTCAACTTCGCCACGCTTGCCGACATCACCGCGCACGAAGTGGTGCCCGGGCATTACGTGCACAGCGTGTTCATGCGCCGGACGCCGGGGAAGGTGCGGCGTATCTGGATAGGGCTCAATCCCTTCCCGCAACCCTCGTCTGGGCAGGATGGCTGGGCACACTACGCCGAGCAGCTGGTCAGCGACGAGGGTTTCCGCGCGGAGGATCCGGGCTACCGATTGGCGCAGATCGCAGAGGCACTGAATCGCATTTGCCGGCTGATTGCTGGGATAAAGCTGCATAGCGGCGCGTGGAGTGTTGCCCAGGCCGCGGACTTCTTCGAGCGCGAGGCGCATCTGTCCAGCGCGCATGCGGCGCGCGAGGCTGTGCGCGGCACCTACGACCCGACCTACGGCGGGTATTTTCTGGGCAAGCTTGCGGCACTTAGATTGCGGCGGGATTATGCCGTAGCGCGTGGTGCTTCGTTCACCTTGCGTGAATTTCACGAGCAGGTGATGAGCAACGGCATCGCGCCTTGGTGGGTTCACCGGCAGTTGCTGCTGCCCGGAGATCGCGGTGCCGTGTTGGAGTAGTGCGCGCCGTTGGCGCAGTTCACCTCGGAGGGCCTCAGGGAAGACCGCCAGCGGGGCGAGTGACCGGCCGATTTGGGTCGGTTCGCGACCATCATGACAGCTCCCCAACTCGAAGGAGCGTGCCATGGCAACCAACCTGCATCGCGAGCCCTGGAACAAGGGAATCATTGTTGGCCAGAAGGCACCACTTAAGCTGAGGGAAGTCTGGGCCATCCGCATGCGCCTACAACTGGCTCATCGCGCACGGGAACTCGCGTTGTTCAATCTAGGCGTGGATAGCAAGCTGCGAGTCAGAGACATCTGCCACGGCGATCGTGTCGCCAATAGAGCGATCGTCATGCAGCAGAAAACTCACCGGCCCGTTCAGTTCGAGATCACGGAGCCCACGCGGGAGGCACTTGCAGCGTGGATCAAGACATCAGCGCTGCATTCAATTGACTGGTTGTTTGCTGGCCGGAAGGACGCTGCGCATCTCTCGACCAGGCAATACTCGAGGATTGTTCATCGCTGGATCGTCGAGCTCGGAGTCGATGCTTCCGCCTACGGAACTCACTCCATCCGGAGAACTAAAGCATCGCTGATCTACAGACGAACAAAGAATCTTCGAGCTGTCCAGCTGCTGCTAGGTCATACAAAGCTGGAAAGCACGGTCCGCTATTTCGGTATAGAAGTGGATGACGCGCTGGAAATGGCCGAGCAGACTGAGGTGTGAATTACGCCGCCGGTAAGCGATCAGTTGGTCGCTTACCGGCCAGAAGCGGACAACTTCCTCGGCGCGCCAAGCTGACGCTGGCTGCTGGCGAGAACCTTGATCGATCGGTATGGCCGTGTGCGCCCGGCGTCTGCCTCTCTCCCGGGCAGCGATGACTTTAGGTTCCGCTTCGAAGCACGCGCGGAAATCCCGCAATCAATCCTTACGAGGACTTATCTGCACCGCCGAATGCTCATGTACATGAGTCCTCTATACGTGCTCCTCATACTTCTTCAGATGCGCCGTGTGTGCCGCTACAAACGACGACGTCCTGCTCCGCTGCGGCGTAACAGGCCTTTGCAAAAAGCTGTTGCGCCGGACGACCGCGGGGCGTATTGCTTCTGGTGCACACGCAGTCCAGAAAACCAAGGCCAGCGAGAGAGACAATAATGCTTCTCCACCGAATGCCCTTGATCGCGGGAGTTTATATGTCATCCGCATGTCGCTCCGAGGTTAGCTGCGTTGCGGCCCGTGACGTACTCGCCACGTCCGTGCCGATTGCTGCGACGCCACCACTGAAGTGCTCGCTTCTTGTCCGACTCGCGTTGCTGCTGACCGCGCTCGCGCCATCGGCTCAGGCGGATAACGTCGTCGGTGCATGGTCGCCGCCTGCGCCGTGGCCGCTGATAGCGATTCACGCCGTTCTCACCCCTGACGGACGTGTGCTCACGTACGGTACCGATGGAAATGGCATTCAGACCGGTGTCTTCATCTACGATATTTGGGATCCTTCCGCGGGGCCCGCGAGCGGTCATGTGACATTGCCGAACACGACAGCCACCGACCTGTTCTGCAGCTCACAGGTTGTGCTGCCTAAAAGTGGCAACATTTTCGTCGCCGGTGGGGACAACTTCGTCAACGGCCAGACCACCGGCACTGGAAATAACAATACAAACGTCTTCAAACCCCGCAGCAATGCGCTGGTGCGCGGTCAAAACATGAATCGCGCCCGTTGGTATTCCTCCACGACGACGCTCCTGACTGGAGAGACGTACATCCAGGGCGGCATTGGAGGCCTTCCGGGCACCATTGCAGGCAACAGTAACCCGGAGGTTCGCGGCCTCAACGGCGCATTCCGGCTGCTGTCGGGAGCCAACACCAGCGCCTATAGGCCGCTTTATCCGCGCAACTTTATCGCACCCGACGGTCGCGTGTTCGGCTTCGACAACGCGGGACAGATGTACTACGTGAATCCTGCCGGGACCGGCAGCATCACAGCGGCCGGCAGATTGCCAGACTCGACCTCCAACTCCACGAGCGCCGCGATGTTTCGACCCGGCCGGATTCTGAAGTTGGGTGCTACGAGCGCTGCCTACGTAATCGATATCAATGGGCCGACACCAATCGTGACCTCCACGCAGCCCATGTCGTCGGTGCGAGAGTGGCTCTCGGCGACCGTGCTCGCAGACGGACGCGTGCTCGCCACGGGTGGGAGCGCCGTTAAAAATACGCTGACGGGCGTCAACAACACCGCGGAGATCTGGGACCCCGCGACCGGATTGTGGACGCGAGGCGCGGCCGGGGTGAATGCGCGCCTATATCACTCGGGTGCGCTGCTGTTACCCGATGCACGTGTCCTGGTACACGGTTGCGGCGCCCCTGGACCGCTCACTAATCTGAATGTAGAAATCTATACGCCACCCTACCTTCTCAATCCGACAGGAACTCTGATGCCGAGACCCAGCATCGTGCTCGCGCCGGACACGATCAAAATCGGTGAGAATTTTTCGGTGGGATTTTCGAACGCGAGCAGCATCAGCCGCGTCACCATGGTCAAAACCGGCTCGGTAACCCACAGCGTGAACATGGATCAAGGGTTCCTTGACCTCGGGTTTACCCGCGTGGGATCGATGCTCAATGTCGCGGGGCCGAGGCGCGCAACCGACGCACCTCCCGGTTATTACATGTTGTTTGTGATCGATTCGAAAGCAGTGCCCTCCATTGCCAGGATCGTCCGCATCAACCCGCTACGTTAAGAATCAGGGAGAAGCAAACTTGATGTCCGCTTCGGGTCAAACGCTGCCGTCACTTCCTCCACGACGTTCGTTCTGGTTCGGCGAACCCCCTTCTGACACTTAGGCGACATCCTCTCGGCAAAGCACTTGGCGTGCGAGAACAACTTCACCGGTTTGCCGGTTTCTGGAAGTCGCTTCGAACGCTCTCATCAAGCTTCAGCCAGCCGAGATAGGCCGCCCAGCTCACTGCGGCCGGAGCAGTCATGGCGCGCAAGCCTGCGACGATTCCAATCGACAACGAGAACAGGTAAATCGTGGGTAAGGCTGCGATTGAGAATTCACATGGGGGGATGTGGCGTGCCGTTCCGTCGCTGAGTTCTACAGTACTACGACGCAACCGCTTCTGAATCCCGCATGTGCTACTGATCCGCCACCTCTTGCATTGCGGTGAGATCGGATTTTCCATCGAGACACCTGAGCTACAGCAGCTGGCGAGCTTCGTCAGTTTGACGGTCGGGCGCGGTGTCCGCTGTCGAAAGCGGCGGTGGCGGGGATCAGCCTCGGCCAGGAGCGGACATGGCGCGAGGCATTTCGCGCTGAGGCGCACGGTAGCGTGGATTGTCGTCGGCTCCGTCGTCGGCACGATCTGCCTAAGCAGGGAGTTTCGCGAGTTCAGCGCGAAGCCGATCTCTATCGGCTACATGCAGCTCCAGGCTGTGTTTTAGTAGGCGCAGCACAGCCGCGGCGTGTTTGACATCGCGACTCTCTTTCCCCATCTCTTCGATGATTCTTCTTTGCGCGTCAATGCGCTCCTCGATGTCGCGGATGAACACCTCTGCCTGCGCTAAGTGTTTCTCTACGAGTGCGCGATACGGCATGCAACGACGATAGCGGGCGGCTCCCGGCAAAGCGGGGCATGGTTAACAACAACTTGTCGGGCAAGCTTCGACTTGCCGCCTTTTTCCGCTGTATTTGTGAAACACTCCCGGTCGACTCTCGTATTAAGTAATGGGATCGAAGGCGGCCATGTGCACACACCAGGAACGCACGCGCTGCCGCATCCAAACGAGTCGCCGAAAGTCCGCGTCGGGTCGCCAGCGCTCCCACATTAAAGCCTTGTCCGCTTCTGTGTACTGGATCCTCGTCCTGCGCTTCATGGCAACATCCTCCTCTCAACTCTGAGAGTCTAGGTGTTGCACCGACCGATTGAATCCGCAGCCAGAAGCGGAGGTGGCCACGAAACTGGCGCGAGCTGTCGTGCGGCGATGACGAAGCGACCGCGTCGTCATCGCGTGCAGCACATCCGCCGAACGTCTACTTCGGCTTCTGGCAGGTGACGTTGTTGCTCGCAACCAGCGCGATGTTGCCGAATTGGTCTTGTGCGAACGCTTCGAACTTGACGGACGACGGCTGCAGGCTGATTTGCTCCATGGGCAGGATGGAACTGCCGTTGGACCCGCCCGTCTGGAAGCTCGTAAAC
>Ga0075431_100005561_pt1 | contig 12442 bp, 7 predicted proteins | sample RhiMetdeltSRZDD5_FD_75297 | JGI IMG/M metagenome (GOLD analysis project Ga0075431, IMG submission 75297) | Populus rhizosphere microbial communities from Tennessee, USA - Rhizosphere MetaG P. deltoides SRZDD5 | ecosystem: Host-associated > Plants > Roots > Rhizosphere > Soil | place: USA... | reverse complement strand
TCTAGATGCTCGCGATTGGACGATGCGACCGTGCCGAGTGATATAGGACAACCCTGCAGCGCACGACGGCAGGGGTGCCTACCCGCCGCCCGCCGGAATCACTTCGATTGCACAGATGTTCGGGTCGCCGACCTGCCGGCGGAACTGGATGTGCAAGGAGCCATCAGACACTGTCGCCGTGGCCTCGCGCACGTAGGCAGCCCGAGCACCCACGGCGGCGAAGATGTCGATGTCTTCGAAGACGCGGCTTCCCTCGATGTCGATATCGAAGACGCGCGCACCAACCGAGAAAGCGCCGGAGTATTTCTCCACGAAGTGCAGTCGCACCGTGTATGTACCATTGCTGACGGGCAGCGTGTACAGCAGCTCGGGCGCAGCGGCCGGGTCATAACGCACGGAGTGGTACAGGACGTCCTCGACCGTGCCCGAAATCGCGTCCGCCTTGAAACTCGTGTTGCTGGCGTTGAATCCGAAGTCCGCCTGCCAGGTCCGTCCCTGCGAGTCGGTGACGGGTGCCGTCGCCCCCGTATCGATGCGCAGTGCAGCACCGCCGGTCGACGGGTTGGTCGTGACGGAGAGCGGGTTCGACTGCGCCGAGAGGTTGCCAAGGCCATCTATCGCGCGCACAGTGAAACTGTATGTCGTGTTCGCGGCGAGACCGGCCGCGGAAAAACTTGTCGTGGACACGGTGCCTGCCGAGACGCCATCCACGAACACTTCGTATGCCGCGACACCGGACCCCGGCGCCGGATCCGTAGAAGCATCCCAAGCCAGATCAACCTGCGAGTCCGTCACGTTGGTAGTGCGAAGATTGGCCGGTACCGACGGGGGCGCCGTGTCGGTCCCGCCGCTCAACGGGATCACTTCGATCGCACAAATGTTCGGGTCGCCGACCTGCCGGCGGAACTGGATGTGCAAGGAGCCATCGGACACTGTCGCCGTGGCCTCGCGCACGTACGCAGCCCGCGCGCCCACAGCGGCGAAGATGTCGACATCGTCGAACGCGCGAACACCCTCGATGTCGACGTCGAAGACGCGCGCACCGACTGTGAAGGCACCCGCGTACTTCTCCGCAAAATGCAGCCGAACCGTGTATGTACCATTGGCGACCGGCAGGCTGTACAGGAGCTCGGGTCCGCCAGGCGGGTCATAGCGCACCGTGTGGTACAGGACGTCATCGACCGTGCCCGAAATAGCGGCCGCCTTGAAACTCGTGTTGCTGGCATTGAACCCGAAATCGGCCTGCCAGGTCCGCCCCTGTGAGTCCACGAAAGGCGCCGTCGTTCCCGCGTCGATGCGCAACAGCGTGCCCCCGGGGGGTGTCCCGGCCGGTGGCGGCTCGCTGCCGTCGATCTGCTGTAGGTAGCCGACCAGACTGTCGAGATCGGCACCCGAGACGGTCACGCCACTGTGCGCTGCGACCGCCGCACCGAGCGACGCAGCCGACCCGTCGTGCAGATAGGGCGCGGTCGCCCAGACATCGCGCAGGGTCGGGATGTCGAGCCCCGTCAGTGTCGCGCCTAGCCTGGTCCCGCTGGTCGGCTGCTTGATCGTGCCGACGTCCTGCAGGTTGATCGAGGCGCTGTTCGTGAAAGCCGTACCTCCGTGGCAGGATGCGCAGCCGTTCGCCTCGAAGACGTCCCGGCCGGCGGCTCCGTCGCTGGTCAGGCTGCCGTCGTTATTCCGATGAGGACTGTTGTCAAACGCGTTCAATGACGCGACATACGCCGCCAGCGCATCGAGGTCGGCGCTTACGCCGGCCTTCGGGTCGCCAAGCGGCTGGCTGCGCGTGCCGGCGTTGAACGCGGTGTTGGTCATGAGCCCGGTTCCGCCGGCGAGCGTGCGGATCTGTCCCTCGAAGTCCTGAACCTCGTCGAAGTTGGCGGTCCAGTGCAGGAAGCCCTGCGCCCCCGCGCGGCCGCGCAGCGATACGGTGTTGCGCAGCCCCTCGCCCAACCCAGTGAGATCCCAGACGCGGCCGTCGTGCCCACCGTCGTTGTGGCACGTCGCGCAGCTCATGTACGCCTCGCGGGCGAGGCGCGCGTCACGGGCGTCGTAGAAGAACTGCTTGCCCTTGAGAACGGTCGTGGAGAGCTTCTCCGTGCCGACCGGATTCAGCGTTGCGACCAGCGGCGCCGACCACTGCCCCTGGTTGACCAGCGCGCTCACGTCGTACACGCCGACGGTGCGGTCCATGAAGTTGCTGACATAGAGCGTCAGCCCGTCGTCCGAAACCGCGAGTGCCTGCGGCGCGCGCCCGACCTGGATGCGGAAGAATTCGACGTGGTTGTGCGCATCGATTACGGCGACTTCGCGACTCGTCTCGAGCGCGACGAACAGGAACACGCCGTAGCGGTCGAAGGCGGCTGAACTCGCCAGGCTTGCGTTGTCGTGATCGACGCGTGATCCGTATTGCTCGGCGTTCGTCGCGAGGTCGATCCGTGAGCTGATCGCGCGGACCGTGTTCTGGAAGTTGAGATTTGCGCCGCTGCGCAACGTTCCCCGCTTGATGTTGTCCTGCTTGGACGGCACCCACGCACTCGTGCCGTCTGGCGATATCGTCGGCGCGCCAAGATAGTTCGGCACGCCGCTGCCCTGGTTCTCGAAATCGAGCTCATCGCTGTGCCGCAGCACTATGGAAGCCGCGACGCCGAGCGTAGCCGTATCCAGCACCGAGACCTTGCCGCCCTGCTGCACGTTGTTCACGACGGTCGTGACGTTCGCCGTATGCTCGCCCGGTAGTGGCGCGGTGATGAAGTGCGAGACGTACAGGTGGGCACCGTCCGCCGTGACGGACAGGTGTCTCGGCGACCCGCCGAGCGACGCGTTGCCCGTCACCGCCGCGCTCACCGGATCGAGCCGCAGGATTCGTCCAGTCGCCTCCAGCGCCACGAAGGCCTGGCTGCCGGACGGCGAGAACACGAGGCCGTAAGGCTCGGATCCACGCGGGAGGCTGATCGTCTGCGTGACCTGGAAGGTCGCCGGGTCGATGATGCTGATCGTGGCGCTGCGACGATTCGCGACCCACACCTGACCGGACGGGGCGATCGCCACCGAACGCGGCGCCGTGCCGACGTTGATCTCGGCAAGCTTGGCGTTCGTTGCCACGTTGAAGGCGCTCACCGAGTCGTTGTCCTGATTGACCACCCAGAGACGCCCGCCGCCCAGCGCGACCTGTCCGGACGTCGCAGGGCGGACGCTCGTCAGCGGCCGGTGGATGAGCTGCGAGAAGGTCTGGGTCTGCTCGATGCCGCGATCGTCCTTCGCGGTCACCGCCACCCAGTAAATCGTCGGCTGCTGGAAGGCGTGGGTGACGCTCGGCGACGACGACCACCCCGTCTCGCTCCCGTCGTCGAAGAACCACTTGTAGACCGTGTTGATGCCGTTGTGGGAACTCGCCGTGTATGTGATCGGCGTGCCCACGGTGCGCGGCGGCTGCTCCGGCATCGGGTCGAGGACCAGCGGATCCGCGACGCCGATCGTCCAGCTGAACGAGGCGTTGGTAGTCGACGTACCGTCCGACACGCTGACCGTCACGCCGTAGAGGCTCGCCGTGGTCGGCACGCCGCTGATCAAACCCGTCGTCGGCGAAATGCCGAGACCGGCCGGGAGGCCGGTCGCAGAATAGGTAAGCGTGTCTCCGACGTCGGGGTCAGAGGCGACCACCTGCAGATTGACCGCCGTCCCTACCGTGCCCGTCTGGTTTCCCGGGTTGGTCACGTTTGGAGGCGTGTTGGTCTGCGTGGGCGTCAGCGGGGCCTGGCGGCACAGCATACCGAAAGCATCGATCAGGCTGCCCGAGCGGCCCGTCAATGCGTACGCCGGATTGCCGGTCGAGCAGCTGAACGGTCCCTGGGGCGTACCGCCTGTGCCGCCCACCGGGCCCAAGAACTGCCCGGATCCCGTCACCTTGCCGCCGGTCGTGATCGCCTTGCACTCGATGTCGAGCTGATCGACGAACTGCGAGGAACGGCCCTTGAATCCGCTGACCGCCCGGTCCTGCGGGCAGGTCTTCGTGTACACGGTGCCGGATGTACCGCCCGCCGCCCCGCGGTTGACCGGCGTGCCGATCCAGCGACCCGCGTCGTCGAACGCGACGCAGCGGGCGCCCGCCCGATTGACATAGGTCCCCGCCGAGTTGCCGTAGACACCTACCAGCGTCTCGTTGCTGTTGCACGTGAGTACGAATGGGGCACCGCCGCCGCCACCGATCGTTGCGGTGCTGTCGGACGGCGGACCGGAGCCCAGGATGCTCATGCGTACGATCTTTGCGACCGAGGGCACGCCCTGGCTATTGATTGCAAACAACAGGTAGTAGCCCGGCGGCAGATCGTTCGGGTTCGCGGGCGGCTGCACGAACAACGTACCGCTCGAATCCGTGAACGCGAGCTCGACGAAGCGCTGGTCCATGTTCACGCTGTGCGTGATCGAGCTCGTCTTGACCATCGTGACGCGCTGGATAGCTGCGCTCCCGACGCCGATCGTGAAAACCTGCCCGGAGTCGATGGTGTCGGGCGCCGTCTGAATCACCGGACGCGGTAGAAAATTTCCATTCGCATCCAGCAGATACGGCGGATAGTAGATCTCGGAATGAAGCTGCTTGAGGCCGCCCGGGCCGGGCGCACCGCCACCGGTGACGAGCACGCTGGCATCCGGCAGCAGCAGGGCGCCGGAGTGATAGAGGCGTGCGCGCGACCCGCTGGGACCGATCGTCCAGGCGCCGCCCGAAGGATTCCAAATGGCCGCCGTGTTGTTGACACCGGTGAGCTGGTTCTCCACCGAGCTACCGCCGGTGGCAACGACGCGACCGTCCGCGATGACCGTCGCCGATACCCACTGCCGTCGAGTGGCCATGGGCGCGCTGACGGTCACGGTCGGCTGTGCGCCGGTGATGTCTACGATGACGGCGTTGTTGGAGTTGCCTCCCATCTGCAGGATCTTGCCCGGCTGGTACATCGCGGCCGCCGAGGTCCACCCGACGTACTGCGAGGGGATTGTTCCGGCCGTGGCCAGCTGTCCAGTTCCGCTCGGGTTCACGAAATACATCACGCCGTTCGAGTCGTAGCCGAACACGCGGCCGTCGCGGGCGAGAAAATTCCGCGGGAATTGGCTTGCGTACGGCGTGGTGTTGACATTCGACAACAGACGGAAGCTACCGTTGAGCTGGCGCACCTCCGGTCGGTCGCCCCCACCGTTCCCGCCCTGGATATACACCTCCCCGTTCATCAGCACGGTGGTTGAGGAGTACCACCGGGCCCGGTTCATGTTGTTGCCGCGGCTGAGCGAATCGTTCGTATAGTCGAAGATGTTGCTGTTGTTGTTGCCAGTGTTGGTGGTGCCTGAGCCCGTCCAGTTGTCGCCGCCTGAGATCAGGATGCTGCCGCTCGACGGCAGGATGACCTGCGAGCTGCAGAACAGGTCCGTGTTCGTGAAGTTATCAAGCGTGATGTGGCCGCCCGACAAGCCTGCGGCCGGATCCCAGATGTCATACTTGAAGTAGCCGGTCTGGGTGCCGTTCAGGTCCGTGCCGTAGGACAGCACGCGTCCGTCGGGCGTGACCACTGCATGAATCGCGATCAGCGGCCAGTTGTCCGCCGAGGGCGAGAGCCACTTGCCGACGCCGTTGTCGGCAAGAGCCGCGCTGGATGCGAGCAGTGCTGCGATGATTGCTGGAAACGACGGCCGAAAACGCCCAACCACGGATTACCCCAGATTCACGATGCCGCTGTCGCGGCTCACACTAGCCTTGTTATAACCAACCAGAACGCAGCAAAAGCCGTGCCAGCTCCAAAATGTCGAGAAGCCTCAGCGAATTATGTCAACTTGGCAAGCGACTCAAGATCAACCGTAAAGTTTCCCGACAGGACGGGCATCGCTGATGCCTCACGTAGTTTCGCGCAGCACCGTTTGCGTCGCCGCACTGATCGTATCGGCTCCCGCGGCATAGAACGTTGCTCGCAGCCTTCCCTGACCATCGACGAGGTACACCTGGGACGTGTGCTCCACGTCGTACCCGCCCTGCGCATCCGTCGGCATGCCTTTGAAAAAGACCGCCGACAGCCTGTCGGCCAGCACTCGCACTTCGGCCGGCTCTCCGGTCAGCCCGATGAATCCCGGTGAGAACGGCTCGAGGTACTCGCGCAGAACGGACGGCGTATCGCGCGTTCCATCGACACTGACGAACACGCTGACGAGTGGCACCGCCTCCTCGCCGAGCGAGCGCCGCACCTGTTTCAACACCTGCATCGTGGCCGGACACACGTTCCGGCAATTCGTGAATCCGAAGAACAGCAGCGCCGTGCGGCCGCGCAGATCGGACAGGCCGAACGCACGCCCGTGCTCGTCTGTCAGGCGGAAGTCGGGAAGCGGGACAGGCGTGGCAGCCCATCGGACGCGCTGGGCTGCATCTGACGATGCACCCGCAGCGACATCAGCCGAAGCGAACGACGGAGCCGCCATGACCGCTGCGGCGACTATCGCGGTAATCACACCGCTGCACATCGCGACGAATCTCTTGTCCTGCAACCTTGGACGGCCCCCTTGCAAAGCATGGTTCAAATATCGCGTTACGGCAAGTCCGAGCGCAGGGCCGTCCCAGGGCTAGTTCAATCTGCCGCGGTTCATCTCGAAATCGATGGTGGGTACGTACTTGGCCGTATGGACGCTGATCCGTGCTGGCCGGCCGTCCACCTCGTGAGTGTTGATGAACTCCCACAATACTTCGCCAGTCTTCACGTCAACTTCCCACACGAGGCCCTGTCTCGTCCACGACGCGAGTATCCTGTCCCCCATCCTGCTGATGTCGATATGACCGGCGGTCTTGGTTCTGAAAGTCCTTTGCGGCAACGCGTTGCCCGATCTCGGAAATACGGTTTCTGTTTTCGAAGTCCCCACATTGACGGCCATGATGCGACTCGTGCCTCGACTCTTGAGCCCGCCCAGATTGTCGACGTAGACAATCACGTTGTCCCCGATGAAGCGGGGACTGTGCTGCTGATGTGCCGATCCCTGGTAGTGCCACTTGAACAGACCTGTCCGGGGGTCGATGACGCCGATCGTGTTCAGCGTTCGAAACGAAACCAGGATGTCGCCCGCCTGAAAGAGCGGGTATTCAGCCGCCATCTCCTCACTCAGTATCTGCGCGTCGTTGAGGTGCGTCGGGTCGCAGGTCTCGACGACATCGTCTGCACCTTCAGTGAACACACTGAAGAGCCCCACGAGATCCGATCGAACCAGGGAATCGACCATGTCGATCTGCTTGATTCGTTTGCCAGAGGGATCGAGCACCTCGATGACGTCGTAGCCAAAGGTCCCCTCGTCGCAGACTATCTTTTTCTCGTAGTCTCCGAGCTGGAGCGGGCTCGTCGCTGCCTTGCGACGAGGAATGTAAATTTCCCCACCTGCTCCGACGGAAAACCAGTGGTGCAGCAGATCGGGATTTTTCCAGATCAACCGCGAATCCTTGTCGAATTTCGCCAGACCCATCGCGTACGGGAACACTCCGACGCCCTGAAAGCTGACGAGGAGATCGCCGTTCGGGTACAGGTGCGCACCCACGGGGTACGACCGCCATTTATCGCCCACTGCCTTTCGGCCTTGAAGCGGCGCCCAGATCTCGCCCGGATCCCTCCACGCATGCAGAACGTCCCCCTGGCGCGTAGCGATCCAAGCCAGGTACGAGTTGCCCGATCGGACATCCCGGTACGCGCTTTGGTTGCCCAGGATGAGCACAGGCTCCGTCCCCGAACCCGGGCTCACGGTGCTGTATACGGGGCCCTTTGTGCCGGTCTCATCCCAGAACTCCACACTGCTGAGCTTCGGGTTTTCCTTCCGTAGTTTCCGTAAAGCCTTGACGGCGAGTAGAGCATCGTGAACAAGCGGGTACGGAAAGATCTGGAAGTGCGCACTGATGATCCCGTAACCACACGCAAGCGTGAGGCAGGAGAAAAACATCACAAGCTTTGCAAGGAGGTGGGTCCGGGTGGTCTGCACTGAATTGTTCCGGGGCGAGGCCGCGTTACCGCCACCTTACCCTCGCTAGAGCATTCCTTGATTGCGGTACCACTCGCCCGCGCGCCTGAGCCCCTCGTCAAGCGACACCGTCGGAACGTAGCCGAGCTCGCGTCGCGCCTTGTCTATGCTGAAGGCTCGGGTCTGACGAAACCAGTCCACCCGCCGCGGATGAATGGGCGGCGCGATACCGAGCGGCGCGCAGAGCTTCTCAACCACGTGACCGGCCGCGACGACAGGCCACACCGGCAGATGCACGATGCGCACCGAAGTCGCCATTGCGCGGGCGACGGCACGCACCAGATCCTCGATGCTCAGATAGCCTTCGTCGGCGATCAGGTAGGCCGCGCCGTTGCCCCGGTCCTCTCGCATCGCGATCTCGAATGCATCCAGCAGGTTGTCGATGTACAAGGGGTGGTAGAGCGTGCGGCCGTCGCCGAACATCGGAAACCAGCCGCGACTAACCTGTCGGAACATCATTCGAAACCGGCCGGGATCCCCCGGACCGAAGATGGCAGCCGGCCGCAGAATCGTCGACTTGAGCCCGCGCCGGCAATAATCGAGCACCAGCGCCTCCGCGTCGTACTTGGTCTGCTGGTAATAGTCCGCCGGGCGGATCGGCGCGTCCTCGGCGGCAGGCGGATGCTCGACGTGACCGTGAACACCGCAGGTGCTGCAGTACACGAACTTACGCACGCCGGCATCGAGCGCCGCCTGCAGCACGATCCGCGTGCCCTCGACGTTGACTTCGCGATAGTAACTGCGCGGCACGTTCATTTCTCGGAACGCCGCCGCGACGTGATGCACTACGTCGGCGCCCGCGACGCAGCGCCCGATGGTCTCCGCGTCGGTCACGGATCCAAGCACGAATCGTGCGCCCCAGTCCGAAATTTCCTCGGTGCGATAGCCTGCCTTGTTATCGAGCGCGACGACTTCGTGCCCGGCGTCCAGCATCCGCCGCACGAGCGCCTTGCCGGTGAAACCGGCCCCTCCGGTTACCAGTACTCTCATCGGCCCGCTATGCTCTCAGTCATGCCGCGCGGCATCGCGCAAGCCCCCGATCACGCCGCGGATCGAGCCCACGATCGCTCCCGGGTTACCGCGCGCCAGCTCGCGGATGACCATGCGTGACACGATCCACGGCGCGCCCACGAGAGCGAACCCCAGCTTCTCGAGTGGCGATCCGTGGCGGCGCAGGAAACGGAGCCAGTGGCTGGCCTTCGTCTTGGCATAAACCGCCGTGTACCCGGCTCCGAAGCTGTGACTGACGGCATGGTAAGCCACCGCCTGCGGAATGTAGAGAGCCGCGTAGCCGCGTTTCTGCAGGCGCAGCGAGAAGTCCAGGTCTTCTGGACCGAACGGGTCGAAGATCGGGTCGAATCCTTCCAGGTCCTGGAACAACGTACTTCGCACCATCATCGCGCCCCCGCATGAAATGCAAGGAGCGACCTCGTCGCACTGACCGCGGTCGATCTGCTTGAACCCGACAGGGTCGGTGACGCCGAGCCAGAAGTTGATCCGGCACCCTCCCCCATCGTTGATGCGCATCGGGTCGTTCAGATACAGCAGTTTCGCTTGTGTCTGTCCGAGCATCGGGTTCGTCATGAACGGGGCACGGAGCGCCTCCACGAATCCGGGCTGAACGACCATGTCGTTATCGAGGAACAACAAATATGCCGGTGCAAACCGTTCAATCGCAAAACGTGCGGCTGCATTTCGTCCGGATGCGACGCCGAGGTTGATCGGATGACGGTGGCTGACGACGGTGGGAAATTCGCGCCGGATAGCTTCCAGCGTCCCGTCGCTGGAGCCGTTGTCCCAGACCAGCACGTCCCACCGCGCGAGCGCCTCGCCGAAGCTGCGCAACGCGCGCAGCGTCGTCTCACGCTGATCGACGGTCAGCATGACGATCGCGACGCGCTGCTCCCGCGTCTCAACCACGGGGCTTCCTGCTCTTGACACCCGCGGCGATGCCGGGCAGCAGGCCGAGCACGTAGGCCCGTCCGTTCGCCGCGGTCTCGGCATCGCCCCGCAGCGCCCCCACCGCCCAGCGACGCGTGGATCGCAGCAGGTGGATCAGGATTCGCGGCACCATGAAGAGATCTCCCTGCCGCAGATATTTGCCGTAGAAGCCGCCCTGACTCCTGGCATACGACCGGTACTGTTCCTCGCGTGCCGCGGCATCGCGCCAGCCGAGGTGGCGCACGCTCACCTCCGGCACGTAGACGAGCGCATGCCCGGCGCGCAGCGCCCGATACGCAAATTCGCCGTCCTCTGCGGTTCGCATGCATGGATCCTCGGTGAAGGGCCCGACGCGTTCCAGGACCGCCCGCGAGAGCCCCATGTTGCCGCCGCTCAGGCGGTCGAAGCGCAGGCTGGGGCGGCGCTGGATCACGGGTGTAGACGAAGTTACCACCGAGATCACCGTCCCCTCCTCGTCGCCCTCGACGCGGCCCGTGACGATGCAGTCGCCCGATTCGCGCAGGCGGGACGTCATGCATGCGAGCCAGTCCGCGGACGGAACGCAGTCGTCGTCCGTGACCGCGATGAATCGCGTGCGGGACCGACGGATCCCGGTGTTGAGACCGGCCGATCGGCCGGTCTGATCGGACGGTACGTAGACGACGGTCAAACCGCGGCCGGAAAACTCTTCGGCAAGGGCGGCGATCTCCGCGCGCCTCCCCTGGTCGACGACGATGACCTCGGCTGGTCGCGTGCGGCCAGTTGCAAGTGCTTCGAGGCAGCGCCGCAGGATCGGGCGGCCGAGGGTCGGAATGACCACCGAGACGTCGTCGAGCACGCCGCCGCTGCTCACGTCAGTGACTCCGAGCCGACTTTCGTTCGCCATTTGCTTTCAGGTCCTGCGTCGCGTCCTGTTCATGGCCGCTCGACCCCGCGCTGCGGCCGCGCGCGCCGGCGCAGCCAGAATCGCAGAATGTCGGCGGGCGACGGTTGCCGATACATGCGGCCCCCGAGAGTACCCGGATCCTGAGCCCGGTAGTGCGCCAACCCTGCCTTCACGTCCAGGATCGCCTCCAGGTAGAGACTGAACCCCAGCAGCTCGACTTCCCGTTCGACCCGGGAGTAGCTCTTGCGACCGACGGCCACACACCCGGTCTTGGCGAGGTCGCCGGTGTCGATACCGCGGTTGACGCGCTGAATCGCAACGCCTGCGACGGCTTCGCCGTTGTACATCTCCCAGAACGTGGTCTTCTTTCCGCGATACCTGGGCAGCCGCCCATGGTGGATGCCGAGCGTGCCGAATGCCGGTATCTCGTAGAGCTCGGGTTGCAGGATGGGTGCGCCGTAGATGACGCCGAGGTCGGGTCGCGCGGCCCGCACCCGTTCAAGCACATCGCTCGCATGCACGTCCGGCACCGTGACGATCTTGGCGAGGGCGCGGGCTGCATGCGAGCGGCCGCGGGCGGCGCGCGGATCCCTCACGAAGCTGCGGAACGCCGTGACCCACTCGAGGGCGAGCACGGGCACCGCCGCGAGACCACGGCGTCGCAACACGAGTTGTGTTTGCCGAGCGTAGCACCGCGTTCAGCGCTTCGGCCGGTGTATGCCAGCCGAGCGTCTTTCGGGGCCGGGTGTTGAGGGCGAGCGCGACAGCGGCAAGGCCTCGCGCGCTGTGTTTGCTCAGCTCCGTCCCTTTGGGGAAGTACTGCCGTAGCAGCCCATTGGTGTTCTCGTTCGTGCCGCGCTGCCAGGGGCTTTGCGGGTCGCAGAAGTACACCTGTAGTCCGGTGTCGATGCGAAGGACCTCATGCTGGGCCATCTCAGCGCCCTGGTCCCAAGTGAGCGAACGGCGCAATTGCTCGGGGAAGTCCGCCATGGTGCGCATGATCGCATCGCGCACCGCTGCGGCGCGGTGACCCGCAAGCGCCGGTCCGTGTTTCTGTCGAGGACGCCGGCCATGCTCGGGCTGCGGCGGCAAGTGCAGCAAAATCGTGTAGCGTGTGGTGCGTTCGACCAACGTTCCGATCGCCGAACTCGCCAGCCCCAGGATCAGATCGCCTTCCCAGTGCCCGGGCACCGCGCGATACTCGACCGTCGCAGGCCGCTCGCTGATCAGTACCTCGGGAGTGACGAAGGACTTTCCTCGGTTCTGCGAACGTGAATGCGGCACCCGCCTCCCGAAACCATCGTATCCCGACGACCCCCGACACCTGCGCATACCGGCCGGCCTCCTCGCTCGAGCGCCCCGCGGCGATAGCCGCCCAGAACTGCACACGCTCTGCTCGCCGTCCCACCAGGGGTCGCCCCGGCGAGCGCAACTTCGCGCGTCCCGAGCGATCCGACCGCCGTCTTCCTCTCCTCATCGCAACCTCCTTCATCGGATTGTTGCGACGCGTGCCCCGAGATACAAATCCGCGTTGCCACGCGTCTTGAGCAGATTCGAGCTGACGACAGGGTGGACCTGGCGGTG
>Ga0075431_100005550_pt1 | contig 12452 bp, 9 predicted proteins | sample RhiMetdeltSRZDD5_FD_75297 | JGI IMG/M metagenome (GOLD analysis project Ga0075431, IMG submission 75297) | Populus rhizosphere microbial communities from Tennessee, USA - Rhizosphere MetaG P. deltoides SRZDD5 | ecosystem: Host-associated > Plants > Roots > Rhizosphere > Soil | place: USA... | reverse complement strand
CAACGCGCTCTGCAAGATCCTGGTCGACTTCGCCATCTCCACCGTTGCCTACTTCTTCGTCGGCTATACCATTGCCTACGGCGTCACCTTCTTCCTGAGCGCCCCGGCGATCAGCGGCGGCGCCGAGGGCTACGACGCGCAGGGCCTGACCCTGGTGCGCTTCTTCTTCCTGTGCACGTTCGCGGCGGCGGTGCCGGCCATCATCTCGGGCGGCATAGCCGAGCGCGCCAAGTTCCTCCCGCAGTGCGTTGCCACCGCTTTGATCGTCGGGCTCTTCTACCCGTTCTTCGAAGGCATCGTCTGGAACAAGAACTTCGGCCTGCAGGAGACCTTCTTCAAAGCCCAGCTGGGCGCCGAGTTCCACGACTTCGCCGGATCGATCGTCGTGCATGCAGTTGGCGGCTGGATGGGCTTTGCTGCCGTCCGCGTCCTCGGCCCGCGGCTTGGCCGCTATGAGCCGAACCGAGTGATCGGCATTCCGCCCTCCTCGATCCCCTGGCTCGCCATGGGCTCCTGGCTGCTGTGCATCGGCTGGTTCGGCTTCAACGTGATGAGCGCGCAATCGCTCAAGACCGTCAGCGGCCTCGTGGCGATGAACTCGCTGATGGCCATGTGCGGCGGCATCATTGCTGCCCTGGTGGCCGGGGACGGCGATCCGGGCTTCATCCACAACGGGGCGCTGGCCGGACTGGTTGCCGTGTGCGCCGGCTCGGACGTGATGCATCCGATCGGGTCGCTGCTGGTGGGCGGCGTGGCCGGGGTCATCTTCGTGTTCGTGTTCCAGCTCGCCAGCAACACCTGGAAAATCGACGACGTGCTGGGCGTCTGGCCCCTGCACGGACTGTGCGGACTGTGGGGCGGTATCGCCTGCGGCATCTTCGGCCTCACGGCGCTGGGCGGCGTGGGCGGCGTGACGTTTGCCTCGCAGCTGGTCGGCAGCCTGATGGGGGCGGCGTACGGTGTGCTGGCAGGCTTTGTGATCTATGGCGCGGTCGACATGGTGATGGGCTTCCGGCTCAGTGCCCAGGACGAGCGCCGGGGTGCCGACCTCGCCGTGCACAAGATCGGTGCCAACCCGGAAGAAGACGTGCGCTTGGGCCGCGTGTAGCGGTCATCTCGAGCCTGCGTCATGCTGGGAGCATCCCTTCGGCGTGCCGCACTCCGGCAGAGATGATACGCACGCGCACGCGCAATTCGAGGACTGCCATGCCTGCCCTTTCTGGCCTGCAAGCTCTGACCCAGGGCGCCATCATGTCGCCCTTCACCCGGGCGCGGCGCCTGTTCGAGACTGTTGCGCCCGGTCATGCCAAACCGATCGAGCTGACCGTCGGCGATCCGCGCGAGACGATGCCGGCCTTCGTCACGGACAAGCTCGCTGAAGCCAAGGTCGACCTTGGCAGCTATCCCAAGATCCGCGGTTCCGACGAGCTGCGCGACGCGATCGCCGCCTGGATCGGCCGTCGCTATGGCCTCGCCGGCGCCATCGATGCAAGCCGCGAGATTCTGCCCATCAACGGCTCGCGCGAGGGCTTGTACTTTGCGGCGCTACCCGCCGTCGGTCGCAAGACCTTCGACGGTCAGCCGGTCATGCTGATCACCAACCCCTACTATCAGGCCTATGTCGGCGGTGCGTACGGCACCGGTTGCGAGCCGTTCTACCTCAACGCTACGGCCGCCACCGGCCACCTGCCCGATCTCGACGCGCTCGAGCGCGAGCCCGACATCCTGCGTCGCACGGCCGGGTTCTATCTGTGCTCACCCTCCAACCCGCAAGGTGCGGTCGCCACTCCCGATTACATCCATCGCGCCCTCGCATTGGCGCGCCGCCACGATTTCATTCTGTTCTTCGACGAGTGCTATTCGGAGATCTACACCGGCGCGCCGCCGACCGGCGGTCTTGAAGTTGCGGCCGCCACGCCGGAGCGCTTCAAGAACCTGCTCGTCTTCAATTCGCTGTCCAAGCGCTCCAACCTTCCCGGGCTGCGCTCCGGCTTCATTGTCGGCGACGGCGACCTGCTCGAGACGCTGGCCGAGATCCGCAACCAGACCGCCCCGCAGATGCCGGGCGTCGTGCAGCACGCGTCGGCGGCCGTGTGGTCGGACGAGGCGCATGTGGAGGCAATCCGCCGGGCCTACCGCGCCAAGTTCGACGTGTGTGATCAAGTGCTGGCCGGGCGCTTCGGCTATCAGCGGCCAGGCGGCGGCTTCTTCCTCTGGCTCGACATGCGCCACCTCGGCAACGGCGAGCGGGCGGCGTTAACCATTTGGCAAAAGGCAGGTGTCAAGGTCATACCCGGCGCCTTCCTGGCCCAGAGCGATCGCCAGGGCATAAATCCGGGCGATGGCTACGTCCGCGTCGCGCTTGTGCACGACGTGGCAACCATCCGGGAAGCGCTGGAGCGTGTCGTTAAGGTTTCGGCGTAACCGCGTTTTGTACGAATGGCGTATCGAGGTGTCGCCCCCTCGCTGTCGGCCTCCCTTACGGGTTGGCTCAGAGGGTGGCTTTGCAGAGTATCGGGCGCGATCATGCTGGCGGGCTGTGCCGCCGGGGCATTGAGCCTGCTCACCTGGTCCGCCGCCGACCCCAGCCTCGCGCACATCACCAGCGGTGCCACCCACAACCTGCTCGGCCCGATCGGCGCCATCCTGTCCGACCTGCTGATGCAGATGGTTGGTCTCGGCAGCGTCTTTGTCTTCCTGCCCCCGGTGTTCTGGGGCCTGCATCTGCTCAACGGCGAGACCATCAAAAACGTTCGCGTCAAGCTGGCGGCCGCACCGATCGCCGTCATCTTGCTGGCCAGCGCCTTCGCCTCGCTGCCGCAAACAGCCAACTGGCCGCTGCACCACAACTACGGTGGCATCCTCGGCGACCTCAGCATCGACCTCGCCGCCACCCCGCTGCTGTGGGTCTATGCGGATTGGGCCTGGGCCATGGCCGGCCTGCTCTGCTTTGCCGGCGGCGTGTTCATGCTCGGCATGAGCATAGGCTTGACCCAGCGTGACGTAGCGCAGATGTGGTCGCAAGGCCGCCGGCTCGGTCGGCAGGGCCTGAGCAGCGGCTGGCGCATGCTGGCCGACTTTGCCGCTGCGCGCCGCGAGCCGCTGCTGGCCACAGTCTCCTCCTACCGCATGCCCTCCTTCCACATCGAGCCCACGTTCGAACCGACCTTGGAGCCGACGCTGGCGCGTGAGCCGCGGCGCCCGACCGCTCCGGTCGTGCTGCTCGATCCGGACGAATCGATGCGCGACGCTTCCTTCGATCGCAGCACGGAGCGCGAGAGCCGGGCCATCGCCGAGCGGTTCGCCCCGCAATGCAGCGATGTCGTTGCGGCTGCCGTCGAGCATGTCGAGGAGCCGACGCTTGCCGGCGCACAGTCGGCCTACAAGCGGCCTCCGCACAGCATCCTGCGCCGTCCGCCTGCGTTGAGGCCGGATGCGGAGCTCGACCAGGCGACGCGCCAGCAGGCGGCCACGCTACAGGACGTGCTCGCCGACTTCGGCGTGCGCGGGGAAGTGAAGGGCATCCACCCCGGCCCGGTCGTGACGCTATTTGAGTTCGAGCCGGCGCGGGGCATCAAGTCCTCGCGCGTGATCGCGCTCGCCGACGACATCGCCCGCTCGATGAGTGCCGAGTCTGCGCGGGTGGCGGTTGTGCCGGGCCGCAACGCCATCGGCATCGAGTTGCCCAATGCGCGCCGCGAGACCGTCTTCCTGCGCGAGCTGTTTGAGTCTGATGCCTTTCGGCAGACGGATGCCATCCTGCCGCTGGTGCTCGGCAAGAGCATCGACGGCACGCCCGTCTTCACCGACCTGGCGCGTATGCCGCATCTGCTGGTTGCCGGCACCACCGGCTCGGGCAAGTCGGTCGGCGTCAACGCCATGATCCTGTCGCTGCTGCACCGGCTGTCGCCCGAGCAGTGCCGTTTCATCATGATCGATCCGAAGATGCTGGAGCTGTCCGTCTACAACGGCATCCCGCACCTGCTCGCGCCTGTCGTCACCGACGCCCGCAAGGCCGTTGCCGCGCTCAACTGGGTGGTCGGCGAGATGGAGGAACGCTATCGGCGCATGTCGAGCATCTCGGTGCGCAACATCGACGTGTTCAATGGCCGCGTGCGCAGCGGACGTCACCCCGGCGGGTTGGAGCCCATGCCATACATCATCGTGGTGGTGGACGAGTTCGCTGATCTGATGATCGTCGCCGGCAAGGAGATCGAGGCGGCGGTGCAGCGCCTGGCGCAAATGGCGCGGGCCGCCGGCATTCATCTCATCATGTCGACGCAGCGCCCCTCCGTCGATGTCATCACCGGCACGATCAAGGCGAACTTCCCGACCCGCATCAGCTTCAAGGTTGCCTCCAAGGTCGACAGCCGCACGATCCTGAACGAGCAGGGCGCCGAGCAGCTGCTAGGCCAGGGCGACATGCTGTTCTCGGCCGGCACCGGGCGCACCCTGCGCGTGCATGGGCCGTTCGTCTCCGACGAAGAGGTGGAAAGCATCGCCGCCTACCTGCGCGAGCAGGGCGAGCCTCGCTACATCGACGGTATCACCGACGCCGGCGACGGTTCGGCGGATGCAGCAGCCGGCCCGTCACGATCCGGCGCCGACGATCTCTACGAGCGCGCTGTCGCCGTGGTGCGCGCCGATCAGAAGGCCTCCACCAGCTACCTGCAGCGGCGCTTGGGCGTGGGCTACAACCGGGCAGCCGACCTGATCGAGCGCATGGAGCAGGACGGCCTATTGAGCGCGCCCGGGCACCAGGGCAGGCGCCAGATTCTCAGTCGCGACATGCCGGCGCCGCGCGCTCGCTGATTGGGCGCATTTCCCCGACCAAGTGGCTGCGCCGCGCTTGTCCACAGATCCGTCCCGGCTAGTATCCGCCCACAATCTCGTCTCAATGTTGGGACAAACGAGGCATACCGGTGACAACCAGTGCCTGCAGGGCGCTGTCTGGGGGAATTCCGATGAACGCACGCATCGCGGCGCAGCTGGTTCTACTTGCGGCGCTTGGGATGGCTTCGGCCTCGGTCATGGCTCAGGACGCCAAAAAGGGCCTGCCGACCAATCCGGTTGGCGCCGGCACCTGGACCCAGACGGTCAATAAGGAGCCTTTGGCGAGCGGCGAGGAGCTTGACAAGAAGCAGCTCGCGATCATCGAGCGCGTTAATACCTATTTCAACCAGATGCCTGATATGAAAGGTAATTTCGTTCAGACGAGCGCCGACAACAAGCGCGTTCGCGGCAAGTTCTACGTCAAGCGGCCGGGCAAGTTTCGCTTCGACTACTCGCCCCCCAGCCGTCTCATGATCCTGTCCGACGGCGACTACCTCGTCATTCAGGACGCCGACATCAAAACCGACGATCGCGTCGGGTTGGACCAAACACCGTTCAGGGTCTTGTTGCGCAAAGACGTGGATCTGGTCAGGGATGCGCGCATTCTCGAGGTCAAGGACGTCGACGATGTGATCTTGGTGGCCCTTCAGGACAAGAGCCCCGACGCGCCCGGGCGGATCAAGATCTTCCTGGGCAAGAAGCCTGCATTGGAGCTGCGGGAGTGGATCACCACCGATTCCCAGGGCCTCGATACGCGCGTGGAGCTGTCCGAGCTCACCAAGGCCGATGACCTCGACCCCAACATGTTCAAGCCCCCGGCCATTGCTCTCGAAAGGCTGCGTTAACCACGGTTGGTGCTGCACCCCGACTCACCGACTGTGCCTGTTCGGAATCTGAGCAATCCTAAAAACTGGGGAAAACTGAAACAATCCGTAACAATTTCGTGATACCCCCCTGATCACCCATTGAAATGGTCGGTGCAAGTATTATTTGTTGGTTGTAGCGAGCGATGTCACTCTTCATCGGTAGTGCCCCCCGTCTAGCCGAAGACATTGCTTGCGGTGCCGGCTTCCCTCCCGGCACCATGCGCATGACGCGCTTCTTGCGCCCAACTCCTCCCCCGGGGTTGGGCGCTTTTCTTTCCCGGGGTTGGGCGCTTTGGCTGCGGGCGTAACCTACTGCATGCGCTGGACCTGCGGCGCAACGCCATCGCCCGAGTGAGCCGACAAGTGAGCCGAGTGCCAAACAGGGAAGCGCGCGCACGTGGCTGCCGCGGCATCGTTCTTGGCCAGCAATCTATCGATGCGCATTAGTCCGTTGGCGGCCTTGCGCAGCCGCTCGCTGATGTGCTGCGAGAGTGCTTCGGCCAGCGACGGGTCCGACAGCATCAGGCCATGCATGGCCGGTCGCGTGATCTGCAGACACAGCACGCGCCCCTTGGCGACGATGGTCACCGGGTAGGCGCAATCGATCAGCATGGCGAGTTCGCCGATCAGCGATCCGGGCGGCAGCAATTGCCCGGCTGCCGCCGCACGCTCCGCATCTCCGCAGACGAGCAGATAGGCGGCTTCGCCGGATGCGCCAGCCTCGATGATGCGATGCCCCGAGCGGAACTTGGTCGGCTCGGCCACCTTGGCAATTTCGGTGATCTGCGCAGGGCTCAGCCTGGCGAAGATCGGGATGCGCTGCAGCAGGGCCACAGTCTGGTCGATGGACATAAGCAACCTCCAACGAAAACGAACGCTTGCTGGAGGAGTCTGCGATTCGGATGGCGAAATCCAGTCGCGCCGGCGCGCGCGTGGACAAGCTGTGCGCAGCCTGTCGATCACCGCAGAACCGCTCGCCATTCATCGCCTCGCCTACGCGGGCGAAGCGTGAAACCTGCTCTATCTCTTCAGGGACAAGGCATGCACGCGGGTTGCAAGCCAAGCACTTTCAGCAACGCCAGCGCGCGCTTAGGGCACCAGCTTGTAGCCGCCCGTCTCCGTCACCAACAGCTCGGCGTGCGAGGGGTCCTTCTCGATCTTCTGGCGCAGCCGGTAGATATGGGTTTCCAGCGTGTGCGTTGTGATCCCGGAATTGTAGCCCCACACTTCCTGCAGCAGCACGTCGCGCGTCACGACTTTCTCGCCGGCCCGGTACAGATACTTGAGGATCGAGGTCTCTTTTTCAGTCAGGCGGATCTTGGAGCCTTTTTCGTCGACCAGCAGCTTGGAAGCCGGCTTGAATGAATAGGGCCCGATCGCGAAAACCGCGTCCTCGCTCTGCTCGTGCTGGCGCAGCTGCGCGCGGATGCGGGCGAGCAGCACCGCGAACTTGAACGGCTTGGTAATGTAGTCGTTGGCGCCGGAGTCGAGGCCCAAGATCATATCCGCGTCGGAGTCGTTGCCGGTCAGCATGACGATCGGGCTCTTGAACCCGGTCTTGCGCAGCAGCTTGCAGGCCTCGCGGCCGTCCATGTCGGGCAGGCCGACGTCCAGCAGGACGAGGTCCAGGTGCTCGGCCTTGACGATGTCGATGCCTCTGGATGCAGTGCCTGCCGTCAGGACGTCGAACTCGTCATGCAGCGCCAGCTGGTCCCTCAGCGACTCGCGAAGGTCCTCGTCATCGTCGACGATGAGCAGCTTTCGCGCTGTGCTCATGCCATCTGCTCCGCGGATATTGTGGATGTTGCCGACCGAGCGCAGTCTAGCACCAGAATTGCTATGGAAACAGGGTGCTCGCGCCTGCTGAAGGTTGAGGTTTATGAAGCGTAGATATCAGCGCAAGCGAGACGTGGCGACCGTCACGGTTGTCGCACGGTCTGCCGCAGCCACGACGGGGTACGTACATCTCGGCCCAATGCGCCTGCCCTGTGCACTTGGCCGCAGTGGCTGCCGTGTGCGCAAGCGGGAAGGCGACGGCGCCACCCCGATCGGACGCTGGCCGGTCCTGCGCGTACAGTTCCGTGGCGACCGCCTGCGGCGCCCGCGCACCGCCCTGCCGGTGCAACGCAGCGGCCGCACCGACGGCTGGTGCGACGCCCCCAACGACCGCAGCTACAACCGTCCCGTCCGGCATCCCTATGCGGCGAGTGCCGAGCGATTGTGGCGCGAGGATGCGTTGTACGATGTGGTGGTCGTGCTGGGGCACAATCACAGGCCGCGCCTACGCGGAGCCGGTAGCGCCATCTTCATGCACGTTGCCCGGCCGGGCTATCTGCCGACCGAGGGCTGCCTCGCCCTGCGGCGCGATCACCTGCTCAGGCTGCTCGCCCATCTGCGGCCCGGCTCGCTGGTCGACGTGCTGCCCCGTGCAAACCGACAATAAAAGACGCCCGGAGTTTTCACTCCGGGCGTAGCTGAGCACGTACCGGGGAAAACGGCGTGCTCAAGTTTGCGACGGGGCTCCGATGGAGCACGGGCCCCGTCGCAAATCAGGTATCAGTAGTTGTACGCGCGCTCGCCGTGATCGACGAGATCCAGGCCCTCGCGCTCTTGGTCCGTACCCGGACGCAGGCCCACGATGACGCGCAGCACGATCAGGATCACGAAGGTGCCGACACCCGACCACACCAGCGTGAGCAGCACGGCTTTCACCTGCGTGATCAGCTGCGGGATCATGTCGTAGTCGGCGATCTTGTTGGCCGTGTAATCGAACCAGCTGGCGCCGCCGAGTGCCGGCGCCGCCACGATACCTGTGCCGATCGCGCCGACGATGCCGCCGATGCAATGGATACCGAACACGTCGAGCGCGTCGTCGTAACCCATCGCGTTCTTGATGGCCGTGCAGAAGAAGCAGCACACCCAACCGGCGACGACACCGAGCACGATGGCGCCGATCGGCCCGGCAAAACCGGCTGCCGGGGTCACGGCCACCAGACCGGCAACGGCACCGGACGCTGCGCCGAGCAGGCTGGGCTTGCCCTTGAACACCTTTTCGGCGATCAGCCAGGCAAGAGCGGCGCCCGCGGTGGCAACGAAGGTGTTGATCATTGCCAGCGCGGCCGTTGCACCGGCTTCGAGAGCCGAGCCGACGTTGAAGCCGAACCAGCCAACCCACAGCAGCGAAGCGCCGACCAGGGTGAGCGTCAGCGAATGCGGAGGCATCGCTTCCTTGCCAAAGCCGACGCGTTTGCCGACCATCAGGGCGGCCACCAGACCGGCGATACCCGAGTTGATGTGCACCACGGTGCCGCCAGCGAAGTCGAGCGCGCCCCACTGGAAGGCAAGGCCGGCATTGCTGGTCACGGTCGCCAGGGCCGCCTCGGCGGCAGCTTTGGCATCACCCGAGGCTGCGGCGACGGCCTTGCCGGCGCCGATCATGGCGGCGGGGCCGGCCCAGTACCAGACCATGTGCGCGATCGGGAAATAGACGATCGTCACCCACAGCGGAATGAACAGCACGATGGCCGAGAACTTCATGCGCTCGGCGACGGCGCCCAGGATCAGCGCCGGGGTGATGCAGGCAAAGGTCATCTGGAAGCAGATGTAGACGTACTCGGGGATGACCACGCCGTCCGTCCAGGTCTCGACCACCGACTCGGGTGTGACGCCGGCCAAGAAGGCTTTCGAGAACCCGCCGAAGTAGGCGTTGAACGCACCGCCCTCGGTGAAGGACATGCTGTATCCGTACAGCACCCAGATGATGGCGACGATGCACACGCAGTAGAACACCTGCATGAGCATCGACAGCATGTTCTTGGTGCGCGCCAAGCCGCCGTAAAACAGCGCCAGGCCGGGGATGGTCATCAGCAGCACGAGCACGGACGAGGTCATCATCCAGGCCGTGTCGCCCTTGTTGGGCGTCGGCGTTGCCGGCGCCTGCGCAAACGCGGCCGCTGCGGTTAGACAGAGCAGCGACGCCGCCATTGCCGTCGTGGCAATGCGGCGTGAATTTCCAAGTGTCATGAGATATGCCTCCAAGAGCTTGCGGCGGGATTGAACTGGTTGCAGGTGAGCTTCAGATTGCGCTGTCGTCGGTCTCACCCGTGCGGATGCGGACCGTGTGGTCGATCGTCGAGACGAAGATCTTGCCGTCGCCGATCTGGCCGGTTCGGGCCGTGCGGACGATGGCCTCGACGGCCTTGTCCACGGTGCCAGAGGGCACCACGACCTCGAGTTTCACTTTGGGTAGGAAGCTCACCGCATACTCGGCGCCGCGGTAGATCTCCGTATGGCCCTTCTGGCGGCCATAGCCCTTCACCTCTGTCACGGTCATGCCCTGCAGCCCGAGATCAGTCAGCGCCGAGCGCACTTCCTCGAGCTTGAACGGCTTGATGACCGCCGTTACGAGCTTCATGTGGTTCCCCTTGTTGCTCGGCCGCTCTGCTCGTCACGCGAGCAAACGCGGCACCCCTTCCGCGCCAATTGCCGGCGCGGCTTTGTTAAGAGTCAAAAGATGTGCCAATCGCCGTGCGGGGAGCTAAGGCTTTGAGGTAAAGGGAAAAAAGCCTTCTGAAACGGGTCAGGCGGACTGTGCAGCAGTCGACTAAGACATAGGCAAACGTTAATTTCTGCCTATTATCTAGGCACGTAGCGCGAATCGCGCTGCCGCATCAGCCCCTCCTGGGCCACCGATGCCACCAAAGTACCATCGCGGGTGAAGACGCTGCCCCTGCAGAATCCGCGGGCGCCGTGGCTGGATGGACTGTCCATGGCATAGAGCAGCCATTCGTCGGCACGGAACGGTCGGTGCAGCCACAGGGCGTGGTCGAGGCTGGCCAGCTGCACGTCCTTGTCGAACATCAGCTTGCCGTGCGCGATCAGGGCGGTGTCGAGCAGCGAGAAGTCCGACGCATAGGCCAGCACGCACTGGTGCAGGGGCAAGGTGTCCGGCAGGCGCCCGCTGGCCCGCATCCAGATGTACTGTTGGGGATCGCGTTTCTCGCGCGCGAAGTAACGCGAGACGTCCACCGGGCGCAGCTCGATCGGCCGCTCCCTCTCCCAGTAGCTGCGAATGTTGGGCGGCAGGCTGGCCAGCAACTTGGCTTTCAGATCGGTTTCGGTCGGCAGGTCTTCCGGCACAGGAACCTTGGGCATGGCGATCTGGTGGTCATAGCCCGGCTCGTCGATGTGGAACGACACGCTCATGGCGAACATGGTCCGCCCGTGCTGGATGGCCTTGACCCTGCGCGTGGTGAAGCTGCCGCCGTCGCGGGTGCGCTCGACCTCGTAGATGATCGGCAGGGAGGGATCGCCGGGCAATAGAAAGTAGGCATGCAGCGAATGGGCGAAGCGCTCTTCGCTGACCGTCCGAACCGCCGCCACCAGGGCCTGTCCCAGCACCTGCCCGCCGAATACGCGCTGCCAGCCCTGCTGCGGACTGCGGCCGCGAAACAGGTTCTGTTCCAGGGGCTCCAGGTCCAGTATGGAGATCAGGTTGGCGATGGCGCCGGGCGGCCTTGGCGTGTCGTCGGACATGGTCTACCTGCGTGGCCAGTGGTGGCCGACAAGGGAGGCCCGGCGTGACGGCCTGTCAAGAACGGTCATTGTAGCCACGCAACCGGCATAGCCTGAGCATGACGCAAGCGCAGTCCCGTTACGATGTGGTTGTCGCCGGCGGCGGCACCGTGGGATTGGCTCTCGCCTGCGCTCTGGCCGATGCGCTGGGGCCGGAGGCTGGCATCGCCCTGGTGGACCGGGCACCGTTCGGGCGCGAGCCGGCGGTCCGCGACATTCGTGCCTGGGCGATCGCGGCCGGCTCCCAGCGGCTGCTCGATGTGCTGGGCGTCTGGGCTGAGCTCGCCGAGCATGCCGAGCCCGTCACCGCCGTCGACATCACCGATGCCAGCCTGAACGATGCCTTTCGCCCGATCCTCGTCTCCTACGACAACCGCGTCGAGGGTGAGGAGCCGGCCACCTACATCCTGGAAAGCGAGCGGCTCAACGCGGCGCTGCTCAAGGCTGCGCATGCGCGCGGGTCGATCACGCTGCTGGGCGGCCATGCGATCACGCAACTGGCAATCAACGAGCATGGCTGCACGACCGATCTGGAAGGCGGCACGCAGCTGCGCACCCCATTGCTGGTCGCCGCCGACGGCCGCGCCTCGCGACTACGCGAGATGGCCGGCATCAAGGTGGTGGGATGGAGCTATCCTCAGGTCGGCATTGTCAGCACGGTCCGGCACGAAAAGCCGCATCGCGGCCGCGCCGTGCAGCATTTCCTTCCCGCCGGTCCGTTCGCCATCCTGCCGCTCACCGGCAACCGGTCCTGCGTCACCTGGACCGAGGACGCCGAGCGCGGACGCGCGATCGTTGCGCTGGATGATGCGGGCTTTGTTGCCGAGCTGCAGCAGCGGTTTGGCTATCGGCTGGGCAATGTTGCGTTGGCGGGCCCGCGCGCAAGCTGGCCGCTCGACATGCATCTGGCCCGCGCGTTCGCGATCAACCGGTTGGCACTGGTCGGCGACGCTGCACATGGGGTGCACCCCATTGCCGGTCAGGGCCTCAACCTGGGGCTGCGCGACGTGGCGGCTCTGACCGAGGTGGTGGCCGATACCGCCCGGCTCGGCCTGGATATCGGCGCACTGACGGCACTGGAACGCTACGAGCGCTGGCGGCGGCTCGATTCGATGCTGTCGGCGGCCGCCTTCGACGGCCTCAATCGTTTGTTCTCAAACGATTTCTCGGTAGCCCGCA
>Ga0075431_100005545_pt1 | contig 12458 bp, 11 predicted proteins | sample RhiMetdeltSRZDD5_FD_75297 | JGI IMG/M metagenome (GOLD analysis project Ga0075431, IMG submission 75297) | Populus rhizosphere microbial communities from Tennessee, USA - Rhizosphere MetaG P. deltoides SRZDD5 | ecosystem: Host-associated > Plants > Roots > Rhizosphere > Soil | place: USA... | reverse complement strand
TTTGCGGCAAGTGGGCTTTTTCGAAGGCGCTGCCGGGTACGCGAGAGGTATGTTCCGGTCCGAAGTGAACTGCAACATGTTCTCCCTTCAGACAGATTACTTCTGCGCCGCGTGTACATCGGCGATCGAACGCATGATCGGGGAACACACCGGCTAGTCTATTTCGAGACGTAGTCGTCGGCGTGCTGGACGGAGCCCACACTCGCGATTTACGCTTGGAGCCTTGCTGAGCGAAGGATATCGGAGGGGAAAATTGAAAAAGCTCGATCAAGAGGACATCTTGCGCGTTGCAGAAGCCGCGGGACTGGAAAAAGCGGTCGCGCAATATCGGGATGACGTGCTCGCCGGGGCGAAATCCGCAGCTGACGCGCGCAGTGCGTTCAGTGCTGTCGATGATGCGGCGCTCGAACCGTGGCCGCCGATGCGGGCAGGAGCCGGGTCATGAGCGAAGCGCACTGGCTCACCGCGGCGGAGATCGGAGCTGCTTATGCAGCGGGTAAGCTCGCGCCGGTCGAGCTCGTGCAGGCCTTGCTTGCACGCATCGACAAACAGGATCGCCGTATCAATGCATTCATCGATGTCGGCGCGGAGCGCGCGCTCGAAGAGGCGCGTCATGCTGAAAAGGATATCCGCGCGGGCCGCATACGCGGCCCGCTGCACGGCGTCCCGGTCGCGTTGAAGGACATCATCGACGTCGCGGGGCTGCCGACCACGTGCCACTCCAAAATCGGGCTCGATCGCGTCGCGCGTAGCGACGCAGCGGTAGTCAGCCGCTTGCGGGGCGCGGGCGCGATCCTTCTCGGAAAACTGGCGTTGCACGAATTCGCTTACGGGGGACCGGCATTCGATCTTCCATTTCCGCCCGCACGCAATCCATGGAATTTCGCGCACCATCCTGGCGGCTCCTCGTCCGGTTCGGGCGCGGCGGTCGCGTCAGGCATGGTTCCATTGAGCCTCGGAACGGATACCGGTGGCTCGGTCCGTAACCCGGCAGGCGCTTGCGGCATCGTCGGACTGAAACCCACCTATGGGCTCGTGTCGCGTCGCGGCGTGTTTCCGCTCGCGTTTACGCTCGACCACGTGGGGCCGCTCACGCGCACGGTGCGCGACACGGCCCTGCTCCTCGACGCGATCGCCGGCCACGACCCCGCCGATCCGGGCAGCGCACCATCCGTCGGCCGCGACTTCACGCGCGATCTGGAGCGCGGCATGCGCGGGTTACGCATCGGTTTCGTGCGTCACTTTCACGAGCGCGACATACAGGCCGACGCCGAAGTTGCTGCGGGCATCGAGCAGGCGCTCGGTACTTTCAAGCGCGAAGGCGCGCTTGTCGGCGATGTGACGCTCCCTCCACTGCGCGAGATCGCGGGAGTTCATCGCGTAATCCTCATGGCCGAGGCATGGGCCGTGCACGAGAAATGGCTGCAGGAACGACCGGAAAGTTATGCGGCGGCGACGCGAAGGAAGCTCCTCGCCGGCGCATTCCTCACCGCCGGCGATTACATCCAGGCTCAGCGACGCAGGAACGAAATGATCGCCGCCGTGGAGAACGTCTTCAGGGACGTGGACGTATTGCTGTGCGCGAATGCAATGGACACGGCGTGCCGGATAGACGACGAGGAAAGCGTTGCGCGAACATATCCACGGCAGGCGCGCGGGCCTTTCAACCTGACCGGGCATCCCGCCATCGCGCTTCCGGCAGGCTTCTCGAAAGCAGGGCTCCCCGTTTCGATCCAGCTCGTCGGCCGCTATTTCGATGAAAGGACGCTCTTCCGCGCCGCGAACGCATACGAACATGCGGCCGGCCACTCGACGCACAGGCCTGCACTATAGACCGCTGAAGCCAGTCATGAGCACCGCCACCGCGCGCGAGAGCCGGTTCAATGCAGGGTACTACTCCAGGTGGTACGGCGAGGACATTACGACCCGCCAGTACATCGCGGACAAGGCAGCGCGCTTTGTCGTCGCCTACGTCGAGCACATGGATTCGAGCATCGGAACCGTGCTCGATCTCGGCTGCGGCCTGGGGCTGTGGCGCGAGGCACTCGCGAAACATGCGAAGCGCGTCCGATATACCGGCGTCGAGTTCAGCTCGCATCTGTGCCGCAAGCTGGGCTGGGAGCGTGGCGATGTGCGTACGTATTCGCCCGGCCGCACCTTCGATCTCGTGATCTGCCAGGCGGTCCTGCAGTACCTGCCGGACCACGAGTGCGAGCTCGCGATCGAGAATCTCGCGCGGCTCAGCCGGCGTTTCCTGTTTCTCGAAGTGCTGACGGCCGCCGACGCACGCGAGATCTGTGCGCCCGAAGGGACCGATTTCGACGTGTACGTGCGGGATGCGAGCTGGTACGCGCAGAAGATCGGGCTGCATTTCGTGAACCTCGGCGGCGGACTGTATGCCAAGCCGGGCATGCGGCCGCATTTCTACGAGCTGTGGTGCACCGGGGGCTAGTCACTCGTCACGGGTATTTTCCGGACGGCAGCCCGCCGCGCGGCAATCTGCTGCTTGAACTCGTCGAGATTCATGGTCTGAATGCCGTCGCGCCTGTAGTGGGAGCGATGGTGGTAGATACTCTTGTAGAAGTCGCAGCTTCGACAGATCGGCCTGAACTCGCCGCGCTGCTGTTCCTCGATGATTTTCATGTACTCGGGATTGTCCGGGGACACGATGTCGGAGAGCGGCGTCGTTTTCACGTTACCGATCTGTAGCGTCGCGTCGACGTCGCGGCATGCGCAGGCGTTGACCACGCCCGTCGCTGTCACCTGGACGGAATTGAAAAGCTTCTCGCACGCGCCGTACTTGAACGTGCCTTCCGTCGAGTTGATGTACATGTCGAGGCCCTCGACGTCTTTCTGCGATATGTAGCCACCCCAGTTGTTGTAGATGCCGGGGGCGACCCAGATGTCGATGCCCGACGCGCGAAAACGCTCGACGAGCTCGAGCAACTCGCTCCCCGCCCCTTTCGGGCGCCTGCGACTCGAGCGCAGGCCGATCGCAAGCTCGAATGAAGCGCGACTGCTCACCCCGAGCAGCGCTTCCAGATTCGCAAGCAGCCGCCTGTAGAGATTCGGCGTGCCCCCCGCAATTTTCATGAAGCTCTCCAGATCGTGCCCGTAGATGCTCACCGTCAGATGACGAAGCTTTTTCAGGCTGGCAAGCCGTTCCACGGCGTCGGGCCTGGGAATCGTGAAGTTCGTAAAGAACTCGTACGAGTCGACCTGGGGATGCTGCTCGAGGAACTCGAGCTTCTGCCAGATCGTCTTGTCCATGAAAACGTCGCCCGTGCATGGCGTCAGTTCGAAACGCCGATAGCCGAGAGCGATGGCCTGTCGGGCGACGTCGATGAACGTCTCGTACGACATGCTCACCGTGGGTGACGACTTCTTGGTGTACGCGCAGAAGCGGCACTTCAGATTGCAGGCGCTGCTCGTCTCGATGTGAAAAAGCGTGCGGTCGCGCTGGATGAACTGGCGCCTGAGCGCCCGGTTCAGGCCGATTTCTGCCCGAATGACGAGGTTCCTGAAACAGTTCGCAACGGCGGCGAGATCCATCCGGGAATTTTATCGGGTAATCTGTCGTCCCGACGCCCTGCGCCGGATTCAATCTTATCCTGGAGGACCTCGTGATGAACAACAAAGCCAAGCTCGCGGTCGCAGCAGCTGCCGCGCTCTTGTCCGCTTCGTGCGCGATGCTGGAGTCGGGCCCGAAGAATCCGATGACGTTTTTCGTAACCAGTAACGGGCCCGGTAACGGCGCGAACCTGGGCGGCCTTGCCGGCGCGGACAAGTATTGTCAGACGCTGGCCGGTAGCGTCGACGCCGGCGGCAGCCGGGTGTGGCGGGCCTATCTCAGCACGAGCGCGGTCGGCGCCGGCCAGGCGGTAAACGCCCGCGATCGCATCGGGCCCGGACCGTGGCAGAACGCGAAAGGCGTCGTAGTCGCCCGCAGCATCGACGATCTGCACAGCGCGAGCAATAACCTTACCAAGCAAACGGCATTGACCGAGCGCGGCGAGATCGTTCCGGGCCGCGGCGATCCCGTCAACCAGCACGATATTCTCACGGGTTCGACACCGGACGGGAGAGCGTTCCCGCCCGACAAGGACATGACGTGCGGCAACTGGACACAATCCGGGGCAGGCAGCGCCGTGGTCGGTCATCACGACCGCATGGGATTGCGCGACGACGAGGCGTCACGCTCGTGGAACTCGTCGCACCCGAGTAAAGGCTGCAGCCAGGATAACCTTCGCGCGACGGGCGGGGCGGGGCAATTCTACTGCTTCGCAGCGCGGTAGCGGTCGCTCCGCCGCCTCAGCACAGTGGCAGCAATGTTCAGCAGCTAAGCCGCGCGGCGCGCCGGCTTACCGCGCGCCGCGCGCGTTTTTTCCAATAGCCCCGTCGCTTCCAGATCGGCGCGCATGCGCTGCTTGTCGTCCGCGGAAAGCTCGGTGCAAGGGGCTCGCACGGGCCCGCCTTTCATACCGAGCAGCTCGATCCAGTATTTCTGTTCGGCCGCAGGAACACGACCGGCACGACCGTAACCCGGTATCCATTTCGAAAGCACGGTCCGCAGTGGATTGAGGCTGCGTGCGATCTCGATAGCCTTGTTGTAATCACCCGCTTGCGCTGCTTTCGTGTAGTCGTTGACCGGCAGGTAGCCAGGCACCTGGAAGAGGTGCGGGCAGTAGTTGAGTAACCAGCGGTCGCCCATGACGCTCTGATTGAAAACCCACGGCGCTTCGTCCGCCACGCTGATCTCGAGCTCCTTGCCGATCGCATCGCGCAGCGCGATCGTCGCCGCGATCTTGGACACACCCTGCTTGAACGCGCAGATGTTCGGTATCTTCGCCAGTCTTTTCGCGAGCGATGCGCTGATCGGGTACGTCGCCTCGGTGTTGAACAGAACGACACCGATGTCGATCTTCTCGCACACGTAGCGATAGAACTCGTAGATCGCTTCGTCGCCTGCGGCCGCCACATACGGCGTCAGGATGATGACGAAATCGATACCGACCGCCTGCGCATGCTGCGAGAGCCTGATCACCTCGTTCGGGTTCTGATGGTGGCACCCCGCGATCAGCGGAACCCGGCCCTTGTTCACCTCGACGTTGATCTCGTGAACGCGCATGCGCTCTTCGTTCGTCATGGCCCAGAACTCGCCGACGTTGCCGAGACAGTAGTGGCCGTCGAGCTGCAGCTCCGAGATACAGTATTCGAGGTTCCACGCGATCGCAGCTTCATCCAGGCGATCGTCGTCCAGAAAGTTGGTGGGCAAGGCGGTCCACACACCTTTCAGCATCTCTCTCGCGGCCTCTTTTGCTTCTGTCTTCCGGTATTTCATCTCTACCTCCTTAGAGTGCCTCTCAATCCCTGTTGCCGTAACCTCTTCCCCGCTGAACGACCGGGTTCAGCACCGGCTGCCCGGCGAAATGCGCCCGGAGATTCGCCAGCAGCTTCCTGCCGCGCTCCTCACGAATTTCGCGAGTCGTCGAGCCGATGTGCGGCAGCAGCACGACATTATCCATACCGACGAGCTCCGACGGCACTCTGGGTTCGTCCCAGTAGACATCGAGCGCCGCGCCGGCGATACGCTTGTCGCGAAGTGCTGCGATAAGGGCTTGTTCGTCTACGACTGAGCCTCGCGCGACGTTCACGACGAAACCGTCTGACCCGAGCGCATCGAGCACGCGCGCGTCTATTAGACCACGGGTTTCAGGTCTCTCGGGGCATGCCACGATCAGGCAGTCAGACGCACGGGCGAGGCTTTCCACATCCTCGAAGTAAGGATATCCGGCGTCGTCCTTCCTGCGTGGGCCGTGATAGCCGACTTTCATGCCAAAAGCCTCGAGGCGCGCGGCGGTTCCCCGTCCGATCTGCCCGAGCCCGACGATGCCGCACGTCTTGCCGATAAGCGTCGTCCCGGGACGTGGCGCAGTCTGCAGCCAGCGTCCCGCACGTACGAAACGGTCGTTTTCGCAGATACGGCGCATCAGGGCAACGGCCATCCCGGCGGCGAGCTCCGCCACTGCGGGCGAAATTCCATCCGGTGTGTTCGTGACGGGAATACCGCGTTTCTCAGCGCCGGCAAGATCCACGGTGCCACGTGGATTGCCGAAACACGCAATGAGCTCGAGCTTCGGAAGCCGATCGATGTAGCGGCCTTGAAAACCGACGAGGCCGGTCGTGACGACCGCTCGTACCGCGCCGGCGACGTCGCCCAGAAACTTTTCACGGTCCGCGGCCTGCCACAGCTTGTGAACGATGAAGTCGTGCTCGAGCGCCGAAAGCACCGGCGCGTATATCGGAGCCGTCAGGAGGATTTCAGGTTTCACGAGCGCAGGAAAACTCTACGAACCCGGCACGATGCCGGGCTCGAGCTTGCGGCAGTGATCGGAAACGTCCTCCGGCTTGCATTTCCACACGCGGTCCATGAACTTGTTTGAGAAGCAGTGCTCGAGCGCCCTGCGCAGCGGACGCAGACGGAACGGATAGCCGAAGACGTAGGGATGGATCGACACGTTGCAGACCAGCGGATGCTTCGCGCTCTGCTCGACCATCTCCTCGAACTGATCGACGAGCATGTCGCAGAACTCGCGTCCCGTATGCTGCCGGTGCACCACCTGAGGCGAGTCATTGAGCTCCACGGGATATGGAACCGAGAGTATCGGGCCCGCGCGCGTTCGCATCCAGATCGGCTGGTCGTCGTGCGGCCAGTCCATGATGTATTCGTAACCGGCCTCTTTCAGCACGTCGGGCGTCCAGCTGTTCTCGTATGCGCCGGCGCCCATCCAGCCTTTCGGACGCTTCCCTTCGTTACGTGCGAACGTCTCGGTCACGTCCCCGATCGCGCGCGCTTCGTCGTCTTCCCAGCGAAAATCGTGAAGGTTCTCCGAATTCGTACGGCCGTGCGCGACGATTTCGTCTCCGCGGCTGCGCAGGCGCGCGAAAATCTGGGGCGCGTAGTCGTACAGGAGACTGTTGGTGTTGTGCGCGAGCGGCATCCGGAGCTCGTCCGCGAGATCGAAGAGCCGCCAGATGCCGATGCGGTTACCGTAATCGCGCCACGAGTAATTACGCTGGGTTTGCGGCTCGCCGTGTTTCGCGTTGTCGTGGCCGCGCCCTTTGCCGAACGCGAAAACTTCCACGTTGGTGGTGATGCAGAACGCAAGGCGCTTGCCGCCGGGCCAGCTATAGTCCCTGCGCTCGGGCAGCGGAACGTAATCGTAGCGATTGTGTTGTGGCAGTTTCATCGGCCCCCTCTGGCCGATGACCTTACCACAGGATCAAACTTCCGGTTTCGCGCCCGACGCCTTGATGATCTTCGCCATTTTCTGGATTTCGGCGATCATGAACTTCCTGAACGCTTCCGGCGTGCCCGGATCGGCTTCGATACCTGCCTTGAAGAGCTGCTCCTTCACTGCAGGTGTCCCCAGCGCTTTCACAAGCGTCGTATTGAGCTTCGTGACGATGTCCCGGGCCGTCTTCGCGGGCGCGTGTAAGCCATACCAGGTGTCGAAGACATAACCTGGTACCCCCGACTCGTTCAGCGTCGGAAGCTCGGGCAGGAACGCGGAGCGTTTCGCACCGGTCGTGGCCAGCGCAACCACACGTTTCCCCTGTATGTATGGGATGGTGCCCGGCAGCGCGGAAATCATGACCTGCACCTGCCCGCCGGCGAGATCGATCAGCGCCGGACCGGTCCCCTTGTACGGGATGTGCACGAGATCAGTCCCGGTCGAAAGCTTGAAATACTCCATTGCGAGATGCGACGTGCCGCCCGCGCCCGTGCTGCCGTAGTTGAGCGCGCCGGATTTCGATTTGGCAAGCGCGATCAGCTCCTTCGTCGTCTTCGCGGGCACCTTCGGGTGCACGACAACGGTATTCGTCGTCGAGCCCACGAGGATCACCTGCGCGAAATCTTTCTCGGCGTCGTACGGGAGCTTCGGATAGAGCGTTTCGTTGATTGCGATCGCGTTATGCGTGACGAGGAGCGTGTAGCCGTCCGGCGGGGCTTTTGCGACGACGTCGGTACCGAGCGTGCTGCCGGCTCCCGGCCGATTGTCGACCACGGCGGTCTGCCCAAAGGATTCCGTCATGCGTTGCGCGACGAAGCGCGCCACGATGTCGTTACCGCCTCCCGGCGAGAAAGGCACGACCAGCCGAACGGGCCGATTGGGGTAGTTCTGAGCCGATTGAGCCGAAACCGTCGCGGCGTGCGTTGCGAGAACTGCAGCGGCGAATGTGAACAGCACTTTCATGGATCTGCTCCTGGGTGGAAAACAAACAAAAGCGGTGCGCCAAGGCGCGGGCCGGGGAGGCCAATCTGCACCCGGGCCCCTACTTCGAACACTCAAACGCGGAAACGTTCGACGATCTTCCAGTCGATCTCCATTCCGAAACCGGGTGCGTCCTCGAGATGAATAAAGCCATCTCGCATGTGCATGCGCCCGCCATACAGGTTGTGGCGCAGCGGATCACGGCTATCGGAGCCGTGCGACTCCACGCAAAAGCCGACTTCCGGAAACGCGACGACCAGATGGCCGTGGATTTCCGGAGAGTGATGCGGCACCACGAAGACGCCGTGCTGCTCCGCGAGCTGCGCGACGCGCAGGGCTTCCGTAAACCCGGCCGCCCGCGTGGAATCGTACTGCAGATATTTGATCGCCCCGCACTCGATGAAATCGCGGACGGTAAAGCGATGGATCTCGCGCTCGCCATGAGAAAGCGGAATGTTCGTCTCCGCGGCAAGCTGGACGTAATCGCGCGGCTGTAGGTACCAATGGAGCGGCTCCTCGAACCACGTGATGCCGTACTTCTCGATGCCGCGGGAGAACCGCACACAGTCGTTCAGGCCGTAAGCGGCGTTGTTGTCGATCATGAGCAGCGTACCGGGCCCGATCGCGTCGCGCACGCGTCCCACGCGCTCGATCTCCTCCTCGACACTGAAGCCGCCCGTCTTGAGCTTGACGGCGCGGTAGCCCTTTTCGACGAACGAGGCCATTTCCGCCGTCGCATGGTCGATCGTCGCATCGCGCGGGTAATAGCCGCCTGTCGAATACGTGAAAATCGGTCGCGCCTCGCCGCCGAGCAGCTTGTAGACGGGCATGTTGGCGGCTTTGCCCTTCAAGTCCCAGAGCGCGATATCGATTCCGCCGATCGCCGCCATCACTTGTGGACGTGCACTCCTCGCGATTGGTGGAAAGGCGCCGTCCGCACCGAACATCGCGCGGGGACGGGGCACGGTCAGCGTGAAAAGTCGGTTCCAGATGATTTCATGCGCGAGTGGATCAGCGCCTTTAATGACCTCGCCCAGACGCAACACCCACTCCGCAATTGACTTCAGCGGCGAGCCTTTGATCTCACCGTAGCCGGTCAGACCTTCGTCCGTTTCGACTTCGACGAGTATGAGGCTCGAGTCTTTTAACGCCTCCTGTGCCGTCCACAACGGCTCCTCGAGTTGCGCGGACAGCGCATGCGCGCGCACCGCCTTGATTTTCATGTGCCCTCCCCGCCCTTGATGCCCGCGGCCCTGATCACTTTCGACCACTTCTCGATTTCCGTTTTCGTGTACTGCGCGAACCATTCGGGCGTGCTCGCTACGGTCTCGAAGCCCTGCTCGTTCAACTTCGCGGCTATGTCCGGCTGCTTCAGCGCTTTCACGAACTCGGCGTTCAAGCGCACGATCACCGCCTTTGGCGTTCCCGCAGGTGCGACGAGACCCTGCCACGCGATCGCTTCATAGCCCGGAACGCCCGATTCCGCGACCGTCGGCACGTCAGGCAAAACGGCGGAGCGCTTCGCACTGGTCACCGCGATCACACGTACTTTGCCGGTCTTGATATGCGGCAGGGCGGGTGGCATCGTCGAGCTCATGAGCGGCACGCGCCCGGCCAGCAAATCGACGAGCGCGGGCGGGCTCCCTTTGTAAGGCACGTGGGTCATCTCGATCCCGGTCATGCTTTTCAGGAGCTCGCCTGCGAGATGCTGCGAGCCACCGGTGCCGGACGACGCAAAATTGATCTGACCCGGTTTCGACTTCGCATAGGCGATCAGCTCCTTCAGGTTGCGGATCGGGAGCGACGGGTGCACGAGCCAGATATTCGGCTGCTGCGAAAGGAGCGAAATCGCGGCGAAATCGCGCAGCGTTTCGTAGGGAAGCTTCGCTTGCATGGCCGGATTCGTCGCGTGCGAAGTCGCGACCTGGAGGAGCGTGTGGCCGTCGGCGTTCGCTCGTGCAACGACTTCCGCACCGATGATGCCGGTCGCACCGGGCCGATTGTCCACGACGAGCTGCTGACCCAAACCTTCGGCCGCACGCTGCGTGACGATGCGAGCGAGCGTGTCCGACGACCCGCCGGGTGCCTGCGGCACGATGTAGCGAATGGGACGGGAGGGGTAGCTTTGCGCATCGGCGAGCGTAGCAGCCGAAAGCGCCAGCGCAACGAGCACCGGACTTGACATGGCTCGACCCGTCAAAATGGCAGTCTCGATTCGAGCCCGGTTTCGCGGGCGATGCGCTGCAAGTCGTCGATCGTGTCCTGCGGAAACTGAATGCCGTCCCTGCGATTGCGCACGTCGTTGCGCGCCTCGATTTCGCCGGGATAGAACACTTCGTCGAACCCTCGCGCGCGCGGCACGGACTTCAGCTCTGCAATGTACTCCTCCATCCGTGCGTTGAACTGCGCGAGCGGCTGGAAGATCTCGATGTTCACCGCGATGAAGAGATGCCCGCAATTGCTTTTTTCGGCCGTCTTGTAGGGGCTGTGCACTTTGCTCAGGAAACCGCTTCCCGTGAGCACGCCTGAAAGCACATCGACCATCATCGCGATGGCGTAGCCTTTGTGCTCGGCCATCGGCAGAATGATTCCGTCGATCGCCTCCTGCGGGTCCGTCGTCGGCGCACCTTCCGCGTTCAGCGCCCAACCCAGCGGGATCGGCTGACGCTTCTGTCTCGCGAGATAGATCTTGCCGCGCGCGACGCCGGTATTCGCCATATCGACCACGAACGGCGCATGGCGCCCTGCCGGCGTTGCCACCGACCATGGATTGGTGCCGATGATTTTTTTCATGCCGCCCCACGGCGGCATCGCGGGGCCGCCATTCGTCGTGAGGAACATCATGCAGCCTTCGCGCGCGCCCATCAGCGTGTAATACATGCACGTGCCGAAGTGATTGGAATTGCGTACTCCGACCGCGCCGATGCCGTGTGCTTTCGCGCGTTTGACGGCTTCACGCGTCGCGAGCACCGACAGTACGTGACCTACGCCGTCGTGACCGTCGATCAGCGCGACAGCGCCCATGTCGACGACGAGCTCCGGCTGCGTCTTCGGCTTCATGACGCCGTTGCGCACTCGATCGAGATACCAGCCGAGTCGCAATACGCCGTGCGACTGGTGTCCCCAGAGATCCGCCTGCACCAGCGTGTCGGCCACCAGTTGCGCGTCCTCCTTCGGCAGACCGGCGCTTGCGTAGACTTCGGTGGCGAAGTCGATCAGACGATCGGGATTGACGCCGATAACGGAGCTCATGGATGCCTCGGTGACGCCCGCAGGATGCGCGCTCGCCGAGTTTCTCACGTTCCGCACTGCTCGCCTATAATCCGACTCTTATCACGTCGTCCACCAGATGCTTCCCCTCACCGGCATACGCGTTGCGGAGTTCTGCCAGGTTCTCGCAGGACCTTTCTGCGGCGCGCTGCTTGCCGACATGGGCGCGGACGTGATCAAGATCGAGTCACCCGACGGCGATCTCATGCGTGCGTGGCCTCCGATGATGGCGGGTTACAGCCAGTATTTCGCGTCCGTCAATCGCAACAAGCGCTCGGTAGCGCTGGACCTGAAGACGACCGAAGGTCGCGAGGCCGCGCGCGAGCTTGCGCTCTCCGCTGATGTCGTCATCGAGAACTTCAGGCCGGGCGTGATGGCGAAGTTCGGGCTCGACTACACGGCACTCGCGGCCGTGAAGCCTTCGCTCGTGTATTGCTCGGTGTCTGCTTACGGACAGACAGGCCCACGCGCGAGCGAAGGCGGATTCGACATGACCGTGCAGGCGATGAGCGGCGTCATGAGCGTCACCGGAGAGCCGGGCGGCCGGCCCGCCAAGTGCGGCATCCCGATCGCGGATTTCGCTTCCGGTCTGTACGCCGCCTACTCGATCGCTGCGGCGCTTTGCAAAGTACGCGCGGGCGGCGCGGGTGAGCATATCGACGTGTCCATGCTGGGCGGCATGCTGGGCATCGCGCACCTGCAGACGAGCGAGCTCTTCGCGACGGGGCGCGATCCCGTCGCGCTCGGTTCAGCGCACCCGATGAACGCGCCTTACGCGGCGTTCCGCTGCCGCGATGGCTACATTGCACTCGCCGCGGGCACGAACAAGCTGTGGGAAGCGGCTTGTGAAGTGATAGATCGTGTCGATTTGGCCTCCGACGAGCGCTTCGCCTCGCCCGAGCAGCGCGCAAA
>Ga0075431_100005543_pt1 | contig 12458 bp, 9 predicted proteins | sample RhiMetdeltSRZDD5_FD_75297 | JGI IMG/M metagenome (GOLD analysis project Ga0075431, IMG submission 75297) | Populus rhizosphere microbial communities from Tennessee, USA - Rhizosphere MetaG P. deltoides SRZDD5 | ecosystem: Host-associated > Plants > Roots > Rhizosphere > Soil | place: USA... | reverse complement strand
ACCCGACGAACCCGCTGTCTTCGTGCCGGCTGGGCGAGTCGTGCGACGGGGTCGACTCGGCGGGTTGATCCATGAGTATTCGCAGGTCGCATGACGTGACCGGAATAACTGGCACCGACAGGCCCGACCCTGTCGCGGGACGCGGGCGTGGTCACCGTCACCACCACCCTTCGCCCACTCGGTGACGACGAGTTCGAGTTCGTCTCCCAGACCTTCTCCGGCGAGCACGGCCCACACCCGGACCTGGAGAGCGGCTTTGAGCTGTTCTGCCATGTACTGGTCCCGGCGCTGACCTAAACCCAAGACAAGCAAGCAGCGAAGGGGAACGCGGCCGCGAGCGGCGGCCGCGTTCCCCTTTCGTGGAGGCATCCCCGCCCATCTCTGGACTGCTACGGCCAGACAGCTGCTCGGCATGCTCGACGACCAGGCTGTGGGATGGTGAGGGCTCCTGGCCCACCACCCGCGGACACAGCGATCAAGCGGCTACCGGCGATTGCGCTGTTTCAGCGCATGGCAGACTCATCCGAACCGCAAGACTGCAAGGCCACTCACCACGCTTCATGGCGAAGAGCCTCTTCAGCGGTTCTCTTGGAGGACCTGGTAGCCCCACGGCCGGAGGTGTCGCTTCAGCGTGGACTTGATCCTGATCCGTGCGCCGGTGAACACGTCGGTATAGCCGCCCTCAAACCGGTCGAGGTCGAGCGAGACGGTCTGGGGAGTCGCAGAGAGGTTGACGATTGTGAGTACCGTGGCCCTCCCGTGGCGACGGGCGAAGGCGAAGACCGCGGCCGTATTACTCGTACGCAGCTTCGTGTAGTGGCCGCGGGACAGCGCTTGGCTATCCCGGTACAGGTGCAGCAACGTGGCGTAGAACCGGCGGTGCGCGTTGCTGGCGAAGTCGGGCTGGGTGGTGATCTGGGTGTGCTCGTCGAGGCGACGGTCCAGGCTGGTCTCTTGTCCGTTGTAGATGAGCGGCTTGCCAGGAAGGTTGTTGCTGACCACCGCGAACGCGTCCACGCCACCCCGGTATCTCGCCTGCATTGATTCCTCGTGGCTGATGTCGTGGTTGGTCGTGTAGCGCATGCGGATCGCCTGCTGGGGGAAGGTTCTCCGCTCCCACGCCAGGTAGGTGTCGATGTCGCTGGCTGGCTTTCTGCCCGCGGCGATGTCGCTGTACAGGTCCGGCAGGTCCCAGGCGTAGGTCATGTCGTTCATGGGGTGGTAGGCCGGGTCGTCGGCTTCGCCCAGGAAGAAGACGGGCTTTGTCCTCTCCAGCTCCATTCGTGCCTGGGCGAAGAAGTCAGGGGGGACGTTCCATGCGGCGTCGAAGCGGAAGCCGTCAACGTTCTCCTGCTCCACCCACCACCGCAGCCCCCTGATCATCTCGGACCGCATCGCCCTGTTGGTGTAGTCAAGTTGGGCGACGTCGGTCCAGTCGGCGGTGGGGGACCGGATCTCGCCGGCCGCATTCCGCTGATACCAATCGGGATGAGCCTTGATCCAGGGATGGTCCCAGGAGGTGTGATTGACCACGAAGTCCAAGATGACATGCATGCCGAGATGATGGGCCTTGTCGACCATGTCATAGAAGTCCTGTTCCGACCCTAGTGCGGGATCCACGGCGAGGTGGTGCCGCACGGCGTACGGGCTGCCCTCCGCGCGTTCCTCTCCGAGCGGGAAGATCGGCATCAGCCAGATGATGCCGACGCCGAGCGACCGCAGTTGGGGAAGATGGTCGCTGAACTCCCTGAGTGTGCCGCTGGCTGTGTAATGGCGGACGTCGGCTTCGTAGATCGGCTCGTCGATGGACCAGTCCGGCGGCGTGAACCGCTCCGTCCCCCGGGTGGGGGCGGCCTGATGGTAGGGGCTCTGGTTTCTGGCGCCACCCTCCCACGCCGGTCTGCGTGCATTGATGATCGAGCTGGCCAGGACGGCAAGGATCCCCGTGAGCACGACGACCGGCACCGTCGGCCGGAGCCAGCGTCGGGCCCTCAGAGGTCTCCCTCCTTCCCGAAGGTGGACCCGCCTGTTGCCCAGCGCTCGATCGTCGACCGGAGCAGGGCGCCGGTGACAAGGACGCGTTCGAACGACCGGCCACGCAGCCGCTGCCATCGCCATTGCCATGAGCGTACGAGGCCTGCACGTGCCTTGTCTTCGGTGCCTGCGCTCAGGTCGATGTCGTGCAGGAGCCCGATGCGCCAGGTGTCGCAGAAGGCGTTGCGGCCGGTACCGCTTTCGCCGGTGACCCAGACATCCCAGCGGGGTGGCACCGACCCCAGCGGCACGAGCGTGCTGCGGTAGTGGCCTCTAGCGTCAGTGGCGGTGCCGCTCCTGCCGACGGCCTTCCCGCGGCTGCCCGTCCAGGCCCGGCCGTCCCCCGACTGCCAGTGGAACAGGCGTGTGCCGTCGGTGACCAGCATGTGGTACCGCCCGGCGACGGCCGCGACGTCGAGATGCCATGGATCCACGTGGCGGGGTATCACACAGCGCTCAGGAGCGCTCCAGGAGACTCCGTCCGGGGATGTGCGCCGCTCGATCACCCGCCGTCCGAGGTGCAGGCCGTTGACCGACCACATCACGAGCCCGCCGCCCAGGTCAGCCTCCACGGCTGGGGAGATGAGCGCCGCCGGGTACCTGATCCTGAGGTTCGACAGCACCCGCTGACCGTCGGACCAGTCGATCCCATTGCGCGACCGCTTGCAGTAGATCGCCTCGTTCCCTTTGCCGAGGAACGGCCGGTAGTACAGCAGCATCCAGCCGTCGGGGGTGAGAACCAGCTCGGGGTCAGAGTTATACAGGTAGCCGGCACGCCGGATCTCCGCGACGGGGACCACTGGATTGCGGATGCCGTCAGGTTCCCGCCATTCCACGCCGTCCTGGCTGGCGACGACAGAGGGGTTCTCCCGGCTGTCGTCGGGGAAGGGGGTGAACGCCATCCAGTAGCGGTACCCGTTCCAGCCTTCGGCGGCGAAGACGACGCTTGGGTGGCCGACACTTGGCTGCCCGTCGTAGGTCGGGATGTGGAGAGGCATCCACCTCGTTGCCGATGCGTCGGCCGGCGCCTGCTTCTGGTGGGGCACTCCGGTTCCTCTCCCGGTCGGTCGGTGCTGCTCACCCTGGCGGTTTCGGCGGGCGTGGGCTGCGACGGCCGCCCTGGGCCGGGCTCACGGGCTCACCGACCCTCGGTTGATCCGTACGATCTCCAAGCGTCCCAGTGTCGGGCTGGACGACGAGAAGACCATGGTGCCCTCGGCACGGATCTGATCGGCGTCGGTGGGCGTCATCGCCACGTAGCCATCGTCGACCAGCGCGCTCGGGATGACCACCCAGCGGACTCGCGAGACCTTCCTGGCCTGGGGTGAGTGCCATTCGGTCACCTTGTAGCCGGTGAGGACCAGGCCATCGACGGTAGGACCCTTTGGGTCGCGACTACTCACCACCACCGTGCTGCCTGGTGGGACGTTGCCTTCCAGCCAGGCGACTGCCCTGCGCCAGCCGTCGTCGGGTCGCTGGCGCACCAGGGCCCACTGGACGGCGCCGCCCAGAAGCACCAGCAGCAGCACGAGGGCACCCAGGACGGCCACAGCCTGGCGGTTCCATCCCACCCTGAGCATCGCCCGCCCGTACTCGACCCAGGCCACGGGGACCGTAAGCAAGGCGGGAATGAGTAGGAAGTACAGGAACTGCTCTTCGACCGTCCCGAAGAGGACGGCATAGGCGAGCCATGCGACTTCGCTGATGCCGAGCAGGCCGAGGAGGCGGGCATCGGGACGGCGGGAGGCGAGCAGGCCGACGGCCGCCACGATGCCCGCCGCCGAGAGCAGGTAGCTGAGTCCATAGAGGTGGACGGTCCGGCTCAGCACCTCGGCCACCGGCGGCCCCTCGGCGTTGAAGCCGGTTTCCTGCCGCAGCCCGATCGCGCGGAGCAGCCCAATCATCTTGCTGTTCAGGAAGTCGCCGCCATGCCCGGTTGCCACCACGATGAGGATCCAGATCGAATAGGGGATGCAGGCGACCGCGGCCACCACCCCGATCGTTCGCCGTGGCAGGTCCAGGTTCCGGATCGCGGCCCATCCGAGTGGGATGGCGACGAGGACGCCGGCGAAGTCCTTGGTCACGATCGCCAGACCGAGCAGCAGGCCGGTGCCCACGGCCAGCCACCGGTTCCTGCCCTTCCTGGATTGCAGCACGAGCAGGCCAAGATAGCCGGCGAGCAGCCACATCATCGCCGCCGTCTCGAGGAAGGAGCGCCCGTTCTGCCTGAGCGCGAAGGGGTCAAGCGCGAAGATGGCGGCGGCGGCGGCCCCGGCGGCCGGGTTGGCCACCTTCCGGACGATCGCATAGAGCAGCCAGGCCGTCACCGCGCCGAGCACGATGTTGAGCCCGCGGAGGGCGTACAGCTCCTGGAAGATGTCGCCGCCCCGCCATACGAGCGCCCGCCAGCCGGCCAGGAGCACGAAGTACCCTGGCGGATGCAGGAAGAACGGTGCTTCGCCGGGCATCGCAGGCAGGTGCCCCTCACCGATGCTCACCGCCATGGACCGGTAGATGACCTCGTCCAGGTGGATTTCATAGGCCCTGTCCGGGTGCACCAGGCGCACCGCCAGGGTGAACAACGCCAGCAGTGGCCCGGCCCAGACGGCCCACGGCAACATCTCGAGCCTGGTCCGGAGCCGGACGTGCCAGGCTTCCCGAGGCCGATCCGGCTCGACCTCAGCGAGGGTTGCTTCTTCATCCCTGTCACGGTGGTTGATGACCATCAGAGCCAGGACCTCGTGTCGTCCTTCAATGGCGACCGTTCTACCCGCCTACCCGCCAGTGCCAGGGCACGGCGGTAGACCAGCGCCTGCTGCCCGGCGATCTGGTCCCAGTCGAACCCGCGTGCGAACTCGCGGCCCCTCGTCCCCAGCTCCCCGCAGGTCCGCGGTGACCGCAGCAGCTCCAGCAGCACTGCGGCGTAGACGACCGGGTCCTCGGCGGGGACCAGCCGGCCGGTATCGGGTCGTACCAGGTGCCTGAGGTTGTCGATGTCGGTGGCCAGGACGGGGGTGCCGCAGGCAAGCGCCTCCACTGCGACCATGCCGAAGGTCTCCCGCCGTGACGGCATGCACACGAGCTGGGCCGAGGCGAGCAGCGCTAGTTTGGCCGGGCCATCCATCCGGCCCAGGAAATCGACCCGGTTGGCGATGCCGAGGTGGCGGCAGTAGGCCTCGAGGGTGGTCCGGTCGCGGCCCTCCCCCGCGATCTCGAGCCGGGCCGGGGTCTGGTCGGCCACCTCGGCGAAGGCGTCGAGCAGCACGTCCAGCCCCTTCTGGTCTGCCTCCAAGCGCCCCAGGTACAGCGCCACCGGGCGTCGCGGCTGGACGACGTCGAACGAGGCGGCGTCCACGCCGTTGGGGATGACGTGCACCTCGGCGGTGGAGTTGGCCGCGCGCAAGGTCCCGGCAAGGTCGTCCGACGGCGTGATCATCCGGTCATGCAGGCGCACACCCGCCCGCTCGAACCAGTGGAACGGCAGGTGGTACTGGCGGGCCTTCTCCCTGGCCCAGAGCCACTGGACGACCGCCACGCACGGCGCCTTGGCATACAGCGGAACCAGCGCGCTGGAGATGGGGGCGCCGAAGTCCTCAACCACCAGATCATGCTTAAACCGGCGCACAGCCCTAGGGAGGGCGATGAAATAGGTGACCAGGCTGGCGAAGTACCCGAGGTCCAGCCCGACATGCACGTAGCGGACACCGTCCTCCACCCGGTCCCGCCAACCCGGGAACTTGGCCGCGACCACGGTCACGTCCAACGCCGACGCCAGCCTGCGGTTGACCTCATGGGTTCGAATCGAGCCACCCCCAGCGCCGGGCCGGCGGAAGTCCTCAAAGCCGAGGTGCAGGATCCTTGGTCGCCGCCCGACAGGCTGGCCGGTCTCCGGATCTGGCCGCGCGGAGAACGCACGCCAGGCCACCAGCAGACCGAGCACCGTGACGAGCGCAATCCACAGCGCCGGCCGGCCACGCGCCAGCAGGAGGCAGGCTCCCGCCACGCTCCAGCCGGCCACCTCGGACAACCGCGGCCGGAACGACCCGGGCCAGGCCCGGACCACGGGGGCGAGCAACGCCAAGGCGATGGCGAGCGCCGTGAGCAGAACCCCCCAGGCGACCCCGATGACGCCCCCGACCCGCCATCCACTCCAGATCGCCGCGGCCTGGAGCCCCGCCCCCCCGAGGAGGATCAGTCCGCCGCGCAGGAACCGGTCATCCGCCTGCAGGTAGGTGGCCAGCATCGCGACCAGTCCCCCGAGCGCTCCGGTACAGGCGGCCAGCGGGACGAGTCGAGCGACGCCCCGGTACTCCTGACCGAAGACGAGCAGCAGCAGCGGGGCGGGCACGGTCGCGATGACCAGCGCGACCGGCACCATCAGGGTCTGCAGCAACCGCATCGAGGACGCGACGAGCGGCTGCATCGCCTGCGGCCGGGCGGCCAGGTTGGGAAACACGGCCAGGGCGACGGCGCTCGCCACGAACAACGGGACCCGACCCAGGAGCATGGCCACCTGATAGGTGGCCGCCTGGCCCTTGGGGATGTCTAGGACCGCCACCAGAATGACGTCGGCGCTGGTCACCACGGCCAGGGCCCCCTGGATCAGGGTCGTGCCCGCGGTGGCGCGCAACAGCGCCCGGCCCATGGCCAGACGACCGGGTCGGCCCAGATCGGCGCGCATGTAGATGAGGCCGGCCGTAAGAACGATACCGGACCCAATGGCGAACCCGGCCAGACCGCCGAGCGCGCCCAGGCCGAGCACCATCAGCGTCACCCCGGTCGCCACCTTGCCGAGCACCTCGGCGACACGCGTGCCGGCGACCGTCCTGAAACGCTGGTCGCCGTTGAGGTACCCCCAGACCGTGGACGCCACGAACATCAGCGCCATCGCCACAGCGATCAGCACCGCGGTGGAGGTGTCGGCGAAGCTCCGGGCGACGATCCAGACGATCGTGGCCGCCAGTGCCGCGAAGACGAGGTTGGCGGCGATCGCGAATCGGACGGCCTGGGCGCGGACCCGCTGGTCGCCGCCCGCTCGGGCGAGGCTGCGAGACAGCACCCATGGAATCGAGGTTCCCGACGCGCTGCCCACGATCAGCAACAGCGCCTGACCGGCCGCGAACACGGTGTATTCGGAGGCGCTCAGCAGGCGGGTGGCCACGATCGCGAAGGCGTAGTTGAGTACGCCCTCGAGCCCGATCGACAGGATGATCCAGGCCGCGCCGCGGGTGATCCGGGCTCGGCCGTCGTCCTTGGTCGGGGTGTCAACGGCTGGCTGGCTCATGAGGCTTGCCGGGGCGCCGGCGCGACTGCCTGCTCGGCGCCGCCGGTGAGCTCGTCGATGCCTCTCGCGAGCCGAAGATCGACCGGTCCGCGCACTTGGAGCCGCTGGAGCGCGATGAGGGAGTCGTGCTCGTCGGCGCCGTACAACAGCACGGTGGCCCGGTCGCCGTCCACCCGCACCAGGTCGGTTCGGCGGAGCGACATCCCGGGATCCGCCAGCATGGTTCGGTGGGAGACGTCGAACTGGGCCACACTGGCGGAATCAATCTGTGCCCGTCGCCGCTCGCCTGCCCTGCGCGTCTGGGCGCCATCGAGCTCGGCCAGAACCACGGCGGCCATGCGGGCGGCGGTCCAGTCCCACGAAAACTGATGGGCCCAGGCGCGGCAACGGTCGGCGAACGTCTCTGCGATCGGGGGGTTGGCGAGATCCCGCAGCGCGGTGTGTAGCTTCGCGAACAGCGGATCACCGTCGCGGACCAGCCACCCGGTGACCTCAGGCAACACCGAGTCGCGCGAACCCGGCACCTCGTAGACAACCGCGGGCACGCCGAGTCCGTTGCTCTCGAGAACGCTCAACCCCCATCCTTCGCCGGACGAGGGATTCACCGTCAACCAGGCACGGCTGAGCAGGCGGGTTCGTTCCTCGTCCGGGACCCAGCCGTGGAAGTGCACGACACCGTCCACGCCCAGCGTCGCCGCCAGCGCCTCGAGCCGGGGCCGGTCCGGCCCATCGCCAGCAATGTCAACCTCCAGTGACGGGAACGCCTTCAACAGGGCTGGGATGGCTTCGATGAGGAGCCCGATCCGCTTGTGGGCGACGAGTCGGGTGACGACCGCGATGTGTGGTGTCGTCGCCCGGGCGGCGCTCCGGGCAGCGGGATCGACCCCGTTGGGCACGATGTGGACGGGCCCCCGGAGTCCCAGCTCACGCCGGACCGCATCGCGTGTGGACGGTGACACCACGACGATCGGGCTCGAGCGGTAGACAACCCTGCTCACGGGACCTTCCAGCAGCCGCCCCACACTGCTCATGGGCCAGGCGAAATGCTGGGAAAACTGCTGCTGGTGGACATGGTGGATGACCCCGATGACCGGCGTGTTCGGCGACACGGACAGCGGGGCGAAGAAGGGGATCCCGTTCTGCATGTCGATCACGGCGTCCGGGCCCGAGCGCGGATCCCGGTGGGCGCGAAGATACCGGGCGGCCCGGACGTAGACGCTGAACCTGCCGCCCGCCCGCACGACGCTGACGCCGTCAACCTGCGCCCGCGCCGGCAAGCCTCTCGGACGAGACGCGACCACGGTCACCCGGGCTCCAGCGGCGGCGAAACGCCGGGCGATCTCCCAGCAGTACAGCTCGGCGCCGCCCGCCGACGGATGGGCCGGATCGCGCCAGTTCAGAAACAACAGCCGCCGGCCGGCGAGCGAACCGAGGACCCCGGATGCGCGGTCGCCATTCTGGAGGTTCATTGACCCCCTCGGTCTCGGCCGAGAGCCAACACTGTGCGGAAGGAGCCCAAGCCGTCCTGCACCGAACTGAACGACGAGCTGCCCCGGTCCGACCAGGGGACAGGCGCCTCGAAGATGTTCAGGTCCAGTTTGGAGGCGAGGGCCAAGATCTCGACGTCGAAGGCGAAGTCGTCCACGCGCGCCCGGCTGAAGATCTGCCTGGCGGCCGGGGTACGGAAGAACTTGAAGCCACACTGCGTGTCGTGCACGGCTGGGACCACCGAACGGGCGGACCGACGGAAGGCCCAGCCGCCGATCCGGCGCACCAGCGACTGCCGGACCCGGATCTTGCCCCCCGGGGCGTGCCGCGAGCCGACCACCACGTCGACCCCGTCCTGCAGCAGCGGTAGGACGGTGCCCAGCACATCGATCGGCGTGGCCAGGTCCGCGTCGCAGAAGCCGACATACGACGCGTTGCTGGTGAGAACGCCCCGCCGGACCGCTGCCCCCTTTCCGGGGGCCGAGCATCCGATCACAACGACCGGGACGGGTCCTCCGGCCATCTGGTCCACGACCTCTGTGGTCCGGTCGGCGCTGCCGTTGTTGACCACCACCATCCGCGACGACAGCGGCTGCCCGGCCAGGTAGGCGCTCACCGTGGCGAGGGTCCGCCCGATCCGGTGCTCCTCGTTCCTCGCCGGGATGATCAGCTCCAGGTCAACGGCCGTCCGGCCAATCGCCGGGGAGCGCGCTTCCACCCGGACCGTGGGAGCCCAACGGCCGATGACATCCATCGGCCGCTGGGGGAGCATGGAGCGGCTGGCCCCGTCGCCATTGCCAGCCGTGTGCTCTGTCGTCTCCTCGGATGTCTTGGACAACTTCACGTAGTCATCTCCTGCATCTGTCTTCGGCGAGCGGTGCCAGGGCACGGCAGTCAACCTCCCCGCCAGGCCTGAGACCTGGCTGTATGCGACATCTGAAGATGTCAGAGGGGCGACTACACTTCTCGCTGCCTCATCAGGACCGGTTGGAGCGTCAGTGCTGCATTCGCTGGCTACCTAGGCGATGCAGATCCCAAACATTCCATTGGCAACATGGCCACCCCGTTCGGGCGCCCGCCAGCGATCTCATGTGTGCACCTCGTAACGGACCGACAAGCTTCGAGGACCCCGATGCCCCTGCATCTCTCCCGCGGGCACGACGCTGGGCTGGCCGCCAGGCGGACAAGGCTGGAGGCCCGACTGGACCGAGACGTGCCGGTTCTGATGATCAAGCTCGCCCACGCCCCGCTACACCACGGCGTGCTCGGTGCCATTCGCAGTCTGGGTCGGGCCGGTGTGCCCGTGTACGGTGTGCACGAGGACCGCCTCGCGCCGGCCAGCCTGTCCAGGTACCTCACCGGCCGATTCATCTGGTCTGCCGCCAGCGAAGACCCAGACGAGTTGCTGCAGGGCTTGTTGACGATGGGGGACAGGATCGGCCGCCAGGCCATCCTGCTGCCCACCGACGACAGGGCGGCCGTGTTCATCGCCGAGCACGGTGCCGAGTTGCGCCGCGCCTTCCGGCTTCCCGCTCAGCCCGACACATCGCCACGCCAGCTCGCCGACAAACTGAAGCTGCACCGGATCTGCCGTGACGCCGGCATCGCCTCTCCCGACGTAACCATCCCCGCTTCCCGTAGCGACGTCGTTGAGTTCGCGAAGCAGACAAGCTTCCCGATCATCATGAAACTGTCGGAGGGATCGATCCGTCGGCAGGGCTTGGCCATGTTGGCGGCCGGAACGCCACCGACCTCGATCGCCCGGACACGTACAGAGCTGCTGGATCTCCACAAGCGCGTGGAGCAGCACGAGGCGGGTCCCGTGCTGCTCCAGGAATACATTCCAGCCGGCGAGGACTGGATCGTACACGGCTACTGCAACGAGGCGTCCGAGTGCCTTGTCGGCTTCACGGGGGTGAAGCTCCGCTCTTACCCGCCAGGGTCGGGGGGCACGACCTTTGGTGTGTGCCGGTCCAACCCGGCCCTGCTCCAGCAGGCGCAGGCGCTCTGCCGCAAGGTCGGCTACCGCGGGATCATGGACATGGATTGGCGCCTGGACCCCCGCGACGGCCGGTACAACCTGCTGGACTTCAATCCCCGCCTAGGCGCCCAATTCCGCTTGTTCGTCGACGACCACGGTATCGACGTGGTGAGGGCAATGCACCTGGATCTCACCGGCCAGGACGTCCCAAGGGGCGTGCAACCGGAGGGCCGCGCGTTCATGGCCGAGCAGTTCGACGTCCTGGCGGTACTTGCCGCCCGCCGACGCGGGGAGCTGACGCTGCGGGAATGGTGGTCCTCGGCGCGAAGCCCGGCAGAGTTGGAGCTCGGCTGGCTGGACCGGGGCGACCTCGTGCCACCCGCCATGCTGGCGGTACGTTCGCTGGTCCGTCTGGCCAGCAAGACGTTCAGATCGGACGACCCCGGCCGAGCCGCAGCCAGCGCCACGCCGCGGTACTCACCCGGCCGACGTCGGGATGGCCAGCGGGTAACTGGTGGACGAGCGAGGATCCGGAGCGCCCAGCGCTGATGCTGAAGACAACACGGACACCTCGGCTACCGACGTCTTCCAGACGCCGGGAACCGCCAAGTCGTCCACGGCTGGTGGGGGACAGCAAGAAACCCGCTCGTGACCCGCCGGGCCAGGGACCCGATCGGGTCTGGAATGGCGAGCGAGGCGTCCAGTAACCGAAGCCCGGCGGCAGCCAGGCCGCTCGACAGGCGCTGTTGCGTTACGCGGAGGCAAGGCATGAGGGAGCCGTGATCTTCGCCTGGGCTCAGATCGCCATGGCCAACTCGTCGAACGCGACGGCCAACCGCCGGCCCGCTGGTTCCTCTACCGCCAGCTCGTAGTGGCCGCGGCGAAGGTTCTGCACGAAGGCGTGTCCGGCGATGATCACCCTGGCACTGCGGTCCTGTTTTAGCCCACGCATCGGACGCACCCGCGCCTTCAGCCTCCCATGGTCGCACTCGACCCGATTGTTGGCGTAGCGGTCGGTGCGGTGCCAGGCCGCCGGCAGCAGGTCCTCGAGCACCATCGGGTACGTCGCCGCTCGGTCGGTGACCACCTCAACGGGCGTCACCTTGGTCGTGCCGATGGCCTGCTCGAAGAACCGGCGGGCGGCCTTGGCGTCTCGCTGAGCGGAGACGAACACGTCGATGACCTGGCCGAACTGGTCGATCGCGCGGTAGACATAGCGCCACCGGCCGGCGACCTTCACATAGGTCTCGTCCACGAACCAGCAGTCCCCGACCAGGTGGCGGCATGGCCGTGCGGCGTCGGCCAGCAGCGGCGTGAACCGCTGCACCCACCGGTAGACGGTGACGTGGTCGACCTCGACGCCGCGCTCGGCCAGCAGCTCCTCGACGTCGCGGTAGGAGAGGCCGAAGCGCAGGTACCAGCGGATCGCAACGACGATGACGTCGGGTGGGAAGCGGAAGCCGGTGAAGGCCGACTGCAGGACTGGACCAGGGCGAGAGCGACGGATTCTCATACCAACAGTCTCGCTGCTCAACGCAGCCACAACGAACGCAACAGCGCCGCTCCGTTCGACAGCAACTGAGACTTGACAGGTAGAACAAGGGCGCAGCAGGGAGGGGCATGGCGGGGTTGGGCAGGGCCGGAGGCCCTGAAGGGGCTGAGATCGCGCGC
>Ga0075431_100005542_pt1 | contig 12458 bp, 12 predicted proteins | sample RhiMetdeltSRZDD5_FD_75297 | JGI IMG/M metagenome (GOLD analysis project Ga0075431, IMG submission 75297) | Populus rhizosphere microbial communities from Tennessee, USA - Rhizosphere MetaG P. deltoides SRZDD5 | ecosystem: Host-associated > Plants > Roots > Rhizosphere > Soil | place: USA... | reverse complement strand
GGAATGTTCCATCCCCGCCACGTAGAACGTCGCCCGCCAGCCCCGCGCATCGTACCGCGTGAGCTGGAGGTCATAGTCCTGCCGGGCCATGCCTTCGGTGATGAGCCCGATCCCGCGCCAGGTCGAGAGCCAGGACCGGACCAGCCTCAGCTCGGGAGCACGGCCGTCAAGGAGCGCGAACCCGAGCGCCGCGATCAGCCGCGAACGCGCCGCGGCCAGCGTGGACGGCGTCACTCGATCACGTTCGCACGACGCCGCCCGCCAACACCGCTCGCCGGTCCATTGCGCGGTCACTTGAGCCGCCGCCATGCTCCATGCCGGGACGGTACGGCAGGCGTGCGGCGACCGTCAACGCGCGACGCTTCGGATTGAAGCATCGCGGCCCTCGAATAACCGTCGAGCGGGCGGCCCCGTAAGTTGCGGGGCGATCACCGTTGTGCCATAACTGTTCGTCGCGACGGACGTCGTCGTTGCCGCCGAGCGTGCGCCTGATCCCGAGCGTCAACCTGATACAGGAGATGGACGAATGCACATCAGCATGGCTGGCAAGGTCGTTGTCATCGCCCTCGCCCTCGTGTCGGTGATCGGTGGTCCCGGCGCCGCGCGCGCCCTCGAGGTCGGTCAGCCGGCGCCGGACTTCAAGCTGCCGAGTACGTTCGGTAACGACATCTCGTTGAGCGACTTCCGCGGCAAGAAATTCGTTCTCCTCGAGTTCTACGGCGCCGACTTCGCCCCCACCTGAGCTGCGAACCTGACGGCCAGGAAGGCCGACTTCAGGCGCTTCGAAACGCTCGGGATCCAGAACCTCGGCGTCAGCGCCAACTTGACGTTCTCGCAGCAGACGTTCGCGGAGTCGCTGAAGCTGCCGTTCCCGCTCCTGAGCGACTTCCCGGATCGGAAGGTCATCCGGGCTTACGGCGTCCTGAACGAGCGCACGATGACCGCACACCGATCGTTCTTTCTCATCGATCCCCAGGGGGTCGTCCGCAAGAAGTGGATCATCGACAACGGCCCGAACACGGTGGTGTACACCAACGCCCTCTTACCGGAAATCGAGGAGGTCGTCGGCAAGCGCTGACCGCCGATGACGAGAACGGCACGGCACGGGGTCGCGGCGGTCGTTCTCGTCGGGATGCTCACGACGCCGGCGATCTCGGACTCGCAGGCGTTGACGTCGCTGCTGAAGTCGCTGGATCTCGCCGGCTATCCGGCGGGGACGCTCCCCCCTGCTTTCACGGGCGGAACGGCCGATGCTCGACAGCTCGCGATGGCGGACCTTCGCGGGAAGGTCGTCGTCGTGAACTTTTGGGCGAGCTGGTGTGTTGAGTGTCGTGCCGAGATGCCGGCCCTGGAGCGACTGCACCGCGAATTCACGTCCCGTGGGCTTGCCGTCGTCGGCGTGAACGTCCGCGAGGATGGCGACACCGCGCGGCGGCACGCCGCCCAGATGGGACTCACGTTCCCGGTCGTGCTGGATCCGAAAGGGACGATCCCGAGCGCTTACGGAGTGGTCGGCCTACCCATGACGGTCGTGGTCGGGCGCGACGGACGCGCGGTCGCGCTTGCCGTCGGCCCACGCGACTGGGCGAGTCCGCCAGCGCGCGCGATCATCCAGACGCTCCTCGACGAGCCCCCCGCGTCGCCGGCGCGCCGAACGCCGCCATGATTGCCCGACGCGCCGCGCGCGTCGCGGGAGCGATGTGCTTTGTCCTGAGCGCCAGCCTGTTCTCGGTCGCACCGGTGGCGGCGCAGCGCACGACTCCGGTGAAGATCGGCGCCTTGACGGCGTCTTGGGGGCCCAGCAAACCGATCGTCGGGCTTCGCGAGGGGCTTCAGCAGCTCGGCTACCGCGAGGACATCGACTTCGCGCTCGGCGTGCGCTCCACGCAAGGCAACACAGCGGAGCTGCCGGCGGCAGCCCGGCAGCTCGTCCGTTTCGGAGCCGACATCCTGGTCGGGGACGGAACCGGCGAGGCGCCGAGAGCCCTGCAGCTGGCGGCGGTGGAGCGAATCCCGGTAGTCTTCATGGGGGCCACCGACCCCGTGAGCCGCGGATTGGTGCGAAGCCTGGCGCGGCCGGGAGGCAACGTCACCGGGATCGCAAGCCTCGAGGTCGATCTGGGCCCCAAGCGCCTCGAGATCTTCCGTGAGCTGATGCCCGGCCTCAAGCGCGTCATGGTTCCCTACGATGCGGTCGATCCGGGGTTCGAGCAGATGCTCGGGATCTACCGGGACGCCGCTCGTCGCCTCGGACTCACGCTGGTCGAGACGCCGCTCCGGAGTGAAGACGAGGCGCGCGCCGTCGTGGGTGAGTTACGGAAAGGTCAGGTCGATGGGATCGTGTCCCCGCGCTCGCTTTCGTTCAACATTCCCGGATTCATGGTGGAGGCGGCGGCGCGGCAATCGGCGGCGACGATGTTCCACGACTCTTACTTTGTCGAGCGCGGCGGTCTCGTGAGCTACTCCGAGAATACGATCGAGGTCGGCCGGCAGGCAGCGCGGCTCGTCGATCGCATCATGAAGGGCGCGAAGCCCGCCGATCTCCCCGTCGAGCAGAGCACGAAGTTCGAGCTCTTCATCAACGCCAAGACCGCCAAGGCACTCGGGCTCACCGTGCCTCCGTCGCTGCTGCTCCGGGCGGATCGGGTCATCGAATAGGTCTTGCGGTGTGAGCCGGTGGGGTTCGGCCGTCCTCATGCCGGCGTTGCTCTTCACGGTCCTCGCCCCGCCCGCTCGCATCGCGGCGCAGCCCGCGCCGAAGAGTGCCCGGATCGGTGTGCTGCTGCCCGGTCCTCCCGCCGGCGCGTACCGCTCCCGCGTGGAAGCGTTCAGACGCGGCCTGCGCGAGCTCGGCTACGACGAAGGGAAGAACGCCGTCCTGGAATTTCGCTGGGTGGAGGGCGACGAGACGGCACGGTCAGCGGCCGCCGCTGACCTCGTGCGGCAGAACGTCGACGTGATCGTGACGGGGGGAACGCCGCTCGCGCTCGCCGCCAAGCGCGCCACCAGCGCGATTCCGATCGTGGTTGCCGCCGCTGGGGACTTCATCGGAGCCGGCCTCGTCCGGGACTTGGGGCGGCCCGACGCCAACGTCACCGGCACCAGCGATCTCACCGTGGAGCTCAGCGGAAAGCGCCTGGAACTGCTCCGGGAGCTGCTACCGAAGCTATCGCGGGTCGGCGTGTTGTGGAACGCGGGGAATCCGGGTGCGCTCCGCACGGTTCAGGAAACGGAAGCGGCCGCGCGCGTGCTCGGCCTGACGTCGGTGTCGCTCGCCGTGCGCGCCACGGGCGATTTGGACGCTGCGCTCGATCGGGCCCGTCGAGAGGCCGTGGGCGCGGTGGAAGTAGTTCAGGACCCGTTCAGCGTCCTCCATCGCCGTCGTATCATCGACCTCGCGGAACGCTCCCGGTTGCCGGCGATCTATGGCGGCGAGACGTTCGTCGAGGACGGCGGCCTCATCGCCTACGGCGCCGATATCCCGGAGTTGTACCGCCGGGCGGCGACATTCGTGGACAAGCTTCTGAAAGGCGCGAAGGTCGGTGACTTGCCCGTGGAGCAACCGACGAAGTTCGCTCTCGCGGTGAATTTGAAGACCGCCAAGGCGGTCGGCGTGACCATCCCACGCTCGATGTTGCTCAGAGCCGATCGCGTCATCGACTAGTCATGAGCGCGGACCTTACCGGGGCGACGACCGGTGGTACGATCCGCCTGCCGAGCGACCCCGACGGTCGCCGCAGGAGGCCCCCATGAGCACTCGTGTCTATGCCGGCGCCGGACACTGGACTTCCGTGGGCGAGGACGCGCAACCAGGGGGCCTCTTCCGCCTCACGATCGGGGATGACCGGTGGGAGCGGCTCGGCGGCGGCCTGCCCGCGGATGCGGACGTCCGGGCCATCGCCGTGCACCCGCGTGAGCCGCGCGTGATGTTCGCCGGCACGCAGTACGGCGCCTACCGCAGCGACGACGGCGGCGACACTTGGACCGCCGCCGGCGTGCTCGATGCCGGCGTCACCGTCTGGTCGTTTCGTTTTCACCCGCAGAACCCCGAGATCATCTACGCGGGGACCGCGCCTCCCGGCGTGTATCGCAGCGAGGATCGCGGAAAGACCTGGCAGCGGATGCCGGGCGTGAAACCTCCGGGCCGTGTCGCCATGGGGTTTCCATGCCGCGTGACCCGGATCGCGATCGATCCGACGCATCCGGACGAGATCTACGCGGGCCTCGAGGTCGATGGCGTCCTGCGCAGCATGGACGGTGGTAGATCGTGGGAGGACGTGAGCGGGGATCTCGCGAAGCTTGCCGAGCAGCCGCACCTCCGGAGCCGCATCGGCAGCGATACCGAGATGGAAGGGATGCTGGACTCCCATGCCCTCTGCATCTCGAGCGCGGCGCCGGGCGTGGTCTTCCTCGCCGTGCGCATGGGTCTCTTCCAGAGCGTGGATCGCGGCGCCACCTGGAGGGACATGGAGATCGGCCGCTTCTCGCCGCTCACGTACGCGCGCGACGTGACGGCCTCGCCCCACGATCCGCGCACGCTCGTCGCCTGCTTGAGCGTGGCCGCGCGCGGTGATGACGGCTCGCTCTATCGCAGCCAGGACCTCGGGCGCACGTGGCGTCGCCTCGACCACGGCGTGAAGGCCGACGGCACCATGATGGCGGTGGCGCTGCACCCGACCGATCCGGCCCAGATTTACTGCGCCACCCGCAGTGGCCAGGTCTTCGGCACTCAGGACGACGGCGGCACGTGGCGGGAGTATCGCTTGCCTGCCGGCACCAAGGACGTCTACGCGATAGCCTGCGTCTGAAGCGACGGGTCTGCGCCTCCGACGTGCTAGAGTCGGGGGCGCATGACGGCCGATCGGATCCTCGAGGGCCTGAACGACACGCAACGTCGGGCCGTCACGCACGATGCCGGTCCGCTCCTGATCGTCGCCGGCGCCGGCACCGGCAAGACCACCGTCATCACCCGCCGCATCGCGTACCTGATCGCCGAGCGCAAGGCGCTCCCGCACGAGATCCTCGCGCTCACCTTCACCGACAAGGCCGCCGCCGAGATGGAGGAGCGCGTCGATACGCTCGTGCCGTACGGCTACGCCGATGTGGAAATCTCGACGTTCCACGCCTTCGGCGATCGCCTCCTGCGGGAGCACTCGCTCGAGGTCGGCCTCACCCCGGACTTCCGCGTGCTGAGCCGCGCCGAGCAGGTGATCTTCTTCCGCGATCGGCTCTTCGAGTTCCCGCTCGAGCGCTACCGGCCGCTCGGCGATCCCACGCGCCACCTGCAGTCGATGATCACGCTCATGAGCCGCTGCAAGGACGAGGACATCGCGCCCGCCGAGTACGAGGCGTGTGCGGAGCGCCTGCGCGCGCAGGCCGCCGCTGCGCCCGGCGACGAAGCGCTCGCCGATGTCGCCGCCGCCCAGATGGAGCTGAGCGCGACCTACGCGAAGTACCAGGAGCTGATGGCGCGCGAAGGCGTCGTGGACTTCGGCGATCAGATCGTCTACGCGCTCAAGCTGCTGCGCGCGCGCCCGCACGTCCGCACCGCCTGCCAGCGCCGCTTCCGCTATATCCTGGTCGATGAATTCCAGGACACCAACTACGCCCAGTTCGAGCTCGTGAAGATGCTGTCCGCGCGCCACCAGAACCTTGCCGTCGTTCTCGACGACGACCAGGCCATCTACCGCTGGCGCGGCGCCGCCATCTCCAACGTCCTCGGCTTCCTCGGCCTCCATCCGGACGCCACGCAGGTCGTGCTCACCGAGAATTACCGCTCGCACCAGCGGATCCTGGATGCCGCCTATCGGGTCATCGTCTACAACAACCCCGACCGCCTCGAGGTCAAGAGCGGCATCGACAAGCACCTGCTGGCCGTGCGTGGAAGCGACGGGCCCGAGCCCGAGCACCGGCACTACGAGACCGGCACGCAGGAAGCGGACGCGGTGGCCGAGCTCATCCAGGAGCGCGTACAGGAGGGCCGCTGGCGCTACGACGATGTGGCCATCCTCGTGCGGTCCAACAACGACGCCGATGCGTTCCTGCGCGCGCTGAACCTGCGCGGCATGCCGTGGACGTTCTCCGGCAACGCGGGACTCTACGGGCGGCCGGAGGTGCGGCTGCTGATTTCGTTCCTCCGCACGGTCGCCCATCCCGACGACTCCGTGAGCCTGCACTACCTCGCGTCGTCGGACCTCTACCAGGTGCCGATCGTCGATCTCACCCGGTGCGCCACCTACGCCGACCGGCGCCACCGCTGGCTCTTCGACGTCTTCCGCGAGATGGAGACGATCCCGGAGCTGCGCGACGTCATCAGCGAAGAGGGGCGCGTCACCATCCGGCAGCTCGTGAGCGACCTCGTCCGCTACATGGAGCTCGGCCGCGAGATGCCGACGGGGGAGCTGCTCTATCAGTTCCTCGTCGATTCCGGATGGCTCGCCCGGATGTCGAAGGCCGCCACCGCGCGCGACGAGGCCGAGGTCCAGAACGTCTCCAAGTTCTTCCGGCGCATCCAGGACGCCTCGCACGCCCTTCGCTACGACAACATCCGGGAATTCGTGAAGCACCTCGACGCGCTCATCGACGCCGGCGAGGACCCGGCCGTCGCCGAGGCCGACGTGGAGACGCCGGCCGTGCGCGTGCTCACCGTGCACAAGGCAAAGGGCCTCGAGTTCCCGGTCGTGTTCTTGGTGGGTCTCGTCCAGGACAAGTTTCCGTCACGACGCAAAGGCGACCCGCTCGAGTTGCCCGCGGAACTGATCAAGGAAGTCCTGCCCAGCGGCGACTTCCACATCCAGGAAGAGCGACGGCTGTTCTACGTCGGCATGACCCGCGCCCGCCGCGAGCTCTATCTGACGAGCGCCCGCGATTACGGCGGCGCTCGCGAGCGGAAGGTGAGCCAGTTCGTGCTGGAGGCGCTGGACCTGCCGAAGGATGCCGCGCGCCCGTTCCGGGCGAAGGCGGTGGAGGAGATCCGCCGCTTCGCGCCGCCCGCGGAGAGCGACGCCGAGCTCGCGCCCCCGCTCGCCGCTGACCAGGAGCTGCTGATCAGCCACAAGCAGGTGGACGACTACCAGACGTGTCCGCTCAAGTACAAGTACGTCCATATCCTGCGCGTGCCGATTCTCCGCCACCACAGCGTCGTCTACGGCAACACGATCCACAAGGTCGTGGAGCACTACTTGAAGCGGCGCGTCGCGGGGAACTATACGAGCCTCGAGGACATGCTCGCCGTCTACGAGCGGGAGTGGGAGAACCAGGGGTTCCTCACGTGGCAGCACCAGGAAGCGCGCAAGGCCGCCGGGCGCGAGGCGCTCACGCGCTTCTGGCACCAGGAGGAGAGCGAAGGCGAGAAGCCCACGCACATCGAGAAGGAGTTCGGCTTCAGCGTGGGGCCGAACCGCGTGCGCGGGCGCTTCGATCGCGTAGACGAGGATCTTCTCGGCGCCACCGTCATCGACTACAAGACGAGCGAGGTGAAGCGGCAGAAGGACGCCGACCGCCGCGCCGCCGAGAGTCTCCAGCTCAAAATCTATGCGCTCGCCTGGCGGGAGATGACGGAGCAGCTCCCGCAGCGGGTGGAGCTGCGGTTCATCGAGTCACACGTCGTGGGTCGCTACACCCCGACCGCCGACGACGCGGCGGCGGCCATCGACGCTGTGAGCGCCGCCGCCGACGGCATCCGCGCCCGGCGCTTCGAGGCGACGCCGTCGTACCGCGCCTGCCGTTTCTGCGCGTACAGCCAGATCTGTCCGTTCACCGCCACGCGGGAGTAATCCGTGATTCGCGGCGCGCTCGCGCTTGCGCTCGCTATCGGCGTCTTCGGCGGTGCTTGGCGTGAGGCTGCAGTCGGTGGCGCTCAGTGAACCGGATGGCGTACCCGGCATCTTCGAGAAGCTCGGACGCGCCACCCAGGGGATGGTGCTCGACAGCGCGGGCGTCGTCCTCACGAGGCGCGAGCAGATCTGTCGATTGGCGATGGCGCGCAAGCTGCCCGCCGTCGGCTGCGGGCGCTTCGAAGGCGCTCGGTCTCACGCTTCCGCCCGCGCTCCTGCTCCGAGCGGATCAGGTCATCGAGTAACCGTGCTCCCGTGTCGCCGACGCCAGGAGGCGTATGCTCCCTCCATGGAGCGACTCCGTCCGTGAGCCGCCACGCGGGACCGCCGCCGGCGGCGAACGCCCCGAGCGTGCCGGAGCCGAGCTATGCCGAGCGCGCGCGGACGCTGCTCCACGTCGGTCGCACCGGTTCGCTGGCGACGCTCTCGCGGAAGCATCCCGGCCATCCTTTCGCGTCGGTGATGCCGTATGCGCTCGACGCCGGTGGCCGCCCGCTGTTCCTGATCAGCGCCATGGCCATGCACACGCAAAACCTGGAATCCGACCCGCGCGCGAGCCTGCTCGTCACGCAACCGGAGTGGACGGGTGACCCGCTCGCAGCCGGGCGCGTCACGCTGATGGGGACCGGGGAGCGCCTGCGCGGAGACGAGGCGAGCGCGGCGCGAGAGGCCTATCTCGCGCGCCACGAGCGCGCGTCGTACTGGGTCGATTTCGAGGACTTCGCGTTCTGGCGCCTCACACCAATCGACATCTATTTCGTGGGCGGCTTTGCCGCCATGGACTGGATCGATGCCGCCGCGTACGGCGCCGCCGCGGCCGACCCGCTCGCGGACGCCGCCGCCGGCATTCTCGAGCACATGAACGGAGACCATGCAGACGCGCTCGTGGCGTACGCGCGTGCCTTCGGCGGTGTGGAGGCGGAGGAAGCCACCATGGTGGCCGTGGATCGTCTCGGCTTCAAGCTGCGCGTCCGCGATTCCGAGCGGCTGCAGAGCATCCGCATCCCGTTCCCACGCGAGGTGACCACCGCGCGGGACTGCCGCACGGTGTTGATCGAGATGCTGGCGGCGGCGCGGAGTCGGCCGACGACGACTTGACGGCGAGCTAGTTGACGCCGAGCATCTTGTTGATCTCGGCGAGCACGCGTTCCGGCAGGCACGGCTTGATGAGGTAGACGTCGCAGCCCGCCGCTTTGGCCGCGCCCTCCGCGCCCTTCAGGGCATGGCCGCTCACGGCCAGGATCGGAATCCCTTTCGTCCGCTCGTCCGCCTTGAGTCGGCGGCACGCTTCCCAGCCGTCGATGTCCGGCATGCTGAGATCGAGAACGATGGCGTCGGGATGGTGCGAGAACGCCTCGTCCAGCGCCTCGCGGCCGTTGGTGGCGGTCAGCACCCGCATGCCGTGAAAGGCGAGGAACTCGCGGTACATCTCCCGGTTGTCCTCGACGTCGTCGGCGAGCAGGACGACGGGAGCGCGTTGCTTGGCCTTCCCGCGAGGGGCACGCGGACTGCGCGGAGACTCCATATAGGAGAATCTACACACACTGTCCATCCGGGGGAGGGGGCGTCGAGCGAGGGCTAGAAGCCGGCCTTGCGCATGCAAGTCCGGTATGCGGCCTGATACGCGGGATCCTTGGCGCCGTCCGCGTCCATCCCCTCCAGTTGGGGATCCCGCGATTCTCTGATCTTGCCGGTAGCGTCCGTCGGTTCCTTGCCCTGCCGAGCACTTGCCGCGCGGCCCTGATCCTTCGTCGTCGGCGACGCCGTGTTCGGTGACGCGCTGCCGGCCTTGACCGCGTCGCGGGCGGCGGCGTTGCAGCTCGCGAAATCAGCCGCCGTCGGCGTCGCGGCCTGCACCACCACCCATACGCCGACGCCAACCAGCACGACGATGAACGCGCTACTCAGTCTCATCTCGCAGTGGCATTGTGCACGCGCTGTGCCACCGAGTAATAGTCGCTCGGGAGCGCGGGGTCACGCGCCGGCGGCTCCGTGACCATATCGGGGCTGCCGTGCGATCATGCGGCACGCTTCAGGGATCGGGGGAACCGTGAGGGGCTTGCGTCGTAGCTCCGGTTGCGCGCGCCGGTGGTGGGCTGCCGCGTTGCTTGTCACGACGGTGCTCTTTACCGCCTGCGCGACGAGCTCACCCGTGGAATTCAAGGGCGGCGGCCGGCCCGTGAGCTGGGTCGTCGACAACGCGACCGTGCAGTTTTACCCGAATAACCGACTGAAGTGGCTCTATCGCCTGCGCCTGCAGGAGACGGCCGGCATCGGGGTCGTCCTCCACCACGTGAGCCGGGTACAGAGAGGGTACGGCGTCGAGACTGCCACCGCGGAGCGCACGATCAACCTGTCGCTGGCACCGCGCGAGGAGCTCATGCTGACGTGCGCGCAATCGATTATCTCGCGCACGCCGTCTTCTACCGCCGGGCGGTACGAGGTCAACGTCGTGCAACGATACTCGGGGAAGGACACGCGCGGCCGCGCGTTCGAGTTCACCACCGACATCACCCTCGACCGGTGGGTTCCGGCCCGTGAAACACAGATCCTCGACTTCGCTCGGGTGACCGCGCGCTCGGCGGGCTCGGGCGGCCTCTCCTGCGAAACCATTCCGGACGAGGTCCGCATCTTCGACCTCCGCCGCCACACCGCCGTGCACCTTCTCGTCGCGGTGGACAACACGCGTACGCGCATCCCGATCCGGACGCGCTGGCTCAATCCGGCGGGACGCGAGGTCAGAGTGATCACCGGCGAGATCCGCACCGATGATGCTCCCAGCACGGCCGCATTCATCCACATCACCCACAGCGTGCCCACCGAGATGATGCGTCGCGATCTCGGCACATGGAAGGTCGAGCTGTACCTCGCCGGCAAGCCAGAGGGCGTTTACCAGTTCGAGGTCTGGCGCGAGCCGTGACGCTGCGTTGACCGGGCCCTGAGCAGCCGCGCCCCGATCACGGTAGTCTAGGCGCCATGCCCTACGCCCCCTTCGACCTGACGGGCAAAGTCGTGCTCGTCACGGGCGGCAACAGTGGAATCGGTCTCGGCATGGCGGACGCGGTGGCGGCGGCGGGCGCGAGCGTCTGCATCTGGGGCACGAACGAGGCGAAGAACACGGCGGCGGCGGAGGGCCTCGGCAAGCACGGTGGACGCGTGCTCGCGCTCGCCTGCGACGTCGCCGACGAGGCCGCCGTGGATCGCGCCTTCGCGCAGACGGTGGCCGCCTTCACGCGCGTGGACGCCTGCTTCGTGAACGCGGGAGTGAGCGGCCGATCCGGCGGCCAGCCGTTCACGGAGATGACGACGGAGGAGTGGCGCCGGGTGATGAGCGTCAATCTGGACGGCGCCTTCTTCACGCTGCGCGCGGCCGCCCGCCACATGACCGCTCGACCGGGCGGCGGCTCGCTCGTCGTGACCGCGAGCCTCGCCGCCATCTCCGGCCAGGCGCGCGGCGAACACTATGCCGCCACCAAGGGCGCGATCATCTCGATGATGAAGGCGCTCGCCGTGGAGTTCGCGCGTCATGGCATCCGCGCCAACGCGATCCTGCCCGGCTGGATCGACACGCCGATGACCGAGCGCGCGCTGCGCTGGGACAAGTTCGTGGAGCGCGTGCTGCCGCGCGTGCCCGCGCGGCGCTGGGGCACGGCGCAGGACTTCGGCGGCATCGCCGTCTATCTCACGAGCGACGCCAGCGCGTACCACACCGGCGACACGTTCATCATCGACGGCGGCTACTCGATCTTCTGAAGGAGGACCCGTGAGAGACGTGATCGTCGTGGGCGGTGGCAATGCGGCGCTGTGCGCGGCGCTCTCCGCGCGCGAGCACGGGGCGCGCGTGCGGCTACTGGAGAAGGCGCCGGAAGCCTGGCGCGGCGGCAACTCGTTCTTCACGGCGGGCGGGTTTCGCTTCGCGTTCAAGACGGTGGACGAGCTGTACGGGCTCGTCGGCGACCTCTCCCCGAGCGAGACGGCTTCCATGGAAGTCGATCCCTACCCCGAAGACACGTATTACGACGACCTCATGCGCGTCACCGAGGATTGCGCGGATCCGGATCTGGCGCTGACGCTCGTTCGCGAGTCGCAGCCGACGATGCGGTGGATGCGCGAGCAGGGCGTGCGCTGGATCCCGATGTTCGGTCGGCAGGCGTATCGCGTCGGCGGCCGCTTCCGGTTCTGGGGCGGGCTCGTGCTGGAGGCGGTGGGCGGTGGCGCCGGCCTCATCGATATGGAGTACGCGAGCGCCGCGCGCGCGGGCATCGACGTGCACTTCGAGGCCAAGGCGAGCGCGCTCACGGTGGACGGCCGCGGCCGGGTCACCGGCGTGGTCGTGCGGACGCCGGCCGGCACCGAGACGATGGCCGCGGACGCCGTCGTCCTCGCCGCGGGCGGCTTCGAGGCCAATGCCGAGATGCGCACGCGGTATCTCGGTCAGAACTGGGATCTCGCGCGCGTGCGCGGAACTCCCTACAACACCGGGGACGCCATCCGCATGGCGCTGGACGCGGGGGCTCAGCCGTGGGGTCACTGGAGCGGGTGCCACTCGGTGGCGTGGGACTACAACGCGCCGTGGCATGGCGACCGGAAGGTCGGCGACGGCTTCCAGAAGCACTCCTACCC
>Ga0075431_100005538_pt1 | contig 12465 bp, 9 predicted proteins | sample RhiMetdeltSRZDD5_FD_75297 | JGI IMG/M metagenome (GOLD analysis project Ga0075431, IMG submission 75297) | Populus rhizosphere microbial communities from Tennessee, USA - Rhizosphere MetaG P. deltoides SRZDD5 | ecosystem: Host-associated > Plants > Roots > Rhizosphere > Soil | place: USA... | reverse complement strand
TCTCCGGAACGTGGCGCGCATCGCCTACGAACGGGCGCGCCGCGCCGCGACGATCCATACCTACGACTACGTCGGGGCCTACGTGAACGATCTGGGCTCGGTCGTCGACATGGAAGCGATTCGCGGCGCCAGACTCAGCGTGGGCGTCGATCCGCTCGGCGGCGCGGGAGTGGTCGTGTGGCGGCCGATTGTCGAGCGATGGGGGATCGATATCGAAATCGTCAATGACACCGTCGATTCCACGTTCCGCTTCATGCCGCTGGACTGGGATGGCACCATCCGCATGGACTGTTCGTCTCCGCACGCCATGGCGCGGCTGATCGCGCTCAAGGATCGGTTCGACGTCGCGTTCGGGAACGACACCGATGCCGATCGCCACGGCATCATCACGCGCGACGCCGGACTGATGGATCCGAATCACTACCTGGCTGCCGCGGTCTACTACCTCGGCACGCATCGTCGCGGCTGGGGAGCGGATGCCGCCATCGGCAAGACCGCGGTGAGCAGCAGCATGATCGACCACATCGCCGCCAGGCTTGGGCGGGCGGTGGTCGAGACACCGGTGGGATTCAGGTGGTACGTGACGGGCCTGCTCAGTGGCTCGATCGCCGTTGCCGGCGATGAAAGCGCCGCCGCCTCGTTCCTGCGGCGTGACGGCACCGTATGGGTGACCGAAAAGGACGGAATCGTCATGGCCCTGCTTGCGATGGAGCTCATGGCGCGCACCGGCCGCACGCCGTCGGAGCTGTACGCCGGTCTCGCGCCCGAGCTCGGTTCCGTCATTCGCGAATGCATCGACGCACCGGCCACCGACGAGGAACGGGCGGTGCTCATGACGCTGTCGCCGGGCGACGTCAGAGCCACCACGCTGGCCGGTGATCCGGTCGAGGCGCTGTTCACGAGCGCGGCCGGAAACGGCGCGCATCTTGGCGGCCTGAAGGTGGTCACGGCGTATGGCTGGTTCGCCGCGATCCCGTCGGGGACGGACCCGGTCTACAAGCTGTACGCGGAAAGCTTCCGTAGCGCCGAACACCTGAAGCAGATTCAGGACGACGCCAGCGCGGTGATCGGCAGCGTATTGGCTGGAGCCATCGGATGATCGCATCGTCACACTCCGGCCGTGCATGACCAGAACCCGTGCCACCACGCTGACCACTGGCGTCCTCGTGCTCTGTGTGATTGGGCTGCCAGGGTGCGAGGAACACGCCGTCCGTGAGGCGTCCAGCCTGCTCGTTCCCACTCTCCAGCGGTCGGAGATCGTCGGTTTCGTCGCCGGCCTGGGGACGACCTTTGCGGCCGTACCCGATCTCTTCGCGATGCTGAGACGGCGATCGAGCGACGGCATGAATCCGCGGATGGCGGCCATCACCGGGCTGTTTCAGATCCTCTGGGTCTACTACGGTCTGCTGATTCTCTCCAGGCCGGTGATTGCGTGGAACGCCATCGCCGTGGCCATCAACCTGGGCAGCGTGCTCGCGTACTTCCATTTTTCGCGTCGCACACCATCGTCGAACCGACGCGTCCGGCGCGACGGTTCTACTGCCGGTTCGGCATAGCCCCCACGGCGCGGTTGGGTCACTGTGGGCTCGTCGCGTCGGAGGAAACCGCAAGGCATGAGGACATCCGTCATCGCCGCCACCGCAGCGCTCGTCCTCATCGGCTCTGGCCTCGCGTGCCAGGATCGATCGCTCGCACAAGGCCAGTCCACCAAGCCAGCTGCGACGAAAGAAGAGACCGATCGCCTGCTCGCACCCATTGCGCTCTACCCCGATCAGCTGATCGCGCAGATGCTGCTGTGCGCAGCCGATCCCGCGAAGGTGATCGAGTTGAACACCTGGCTGGCCGAGAACGCCACCCTCAAGGGCACCGCGCTGCAGGACGCCGCCACAGTGGACGGCTTCGAGCCGCACTTCGTGGCGCTGACGCTGTTCCCGCAGGTCGTGAAGTACATGGCGGAGCGCCGCGACTGGACGACACAGCTCGGGAAAACGTTCGCAGCCAACAAAGGGGCGGTGTTCGACAGCATCCAGCGGCTGCGCAAGCAGGCGCACAAGTCCGGAGCCCTGAAGACCACGCCGCAGCAGGAGGTGGAGACCAAGAAGACCTCCAGTGGCCAAGAGGTGATCGTGATCGAGCCGGCCAACCCTCAGGTCATCTACGTTCCGCAATACGACCCGGTCGTGGTCTACCAGCCCGCGCCGACGACCGTGGTCGTCCAGGATGACGACGACAGCGATGCCGCCGTGGCGGGCCTGATTGGATTCACCGCCGGCATCGCACTTGGCGCGGCCATGGACAACGACTACTACTACGGGCCGTACGGATGGCGCGGCGGCGCCTACATGTACAACGACGCCTGGGATGACTGGTACGACGCACGCGAGGATGCGCGCGAGGACTGGATGGATCACCGGGAGGATCTCGTCGAGCAGCGCGGCGAACGCGCCCGCGAGAACCAGGAAGGCCGCACCGAGCGGGCCGAGAACCGCCAGCAGACGCGAACCGACTCACAGGGACAGCGTACCGAGCGTCAGGAGACGCGTCAGGAGAACCGGCCCGCGAACCAGGGCCAGTCGCAGCGCACGCAGGGACAGGCGTCACCGCAGGCCGCGACCGCGCGCGCGAGCGGCGAATCCCGTGGCTACAGCAGCGGTACGCCACAGGCGAAGAGCGAACGGAGTGGCACTCGCTCCGACGCGTTCTCGGGCTACTCGAGCGGCCAATCGACTCGTTCAGCAAGCTCGCGCGGACAACACAGCCGGGGCAGCTCGCGCGGAGGCGGAGGCGGCGGCGGGCGCCGCCGCTGACCGGGAGTCGCATCGCATCATGATCAGCAAACTGAGCCTGGCGGCGACCGCGATCGCGACCCTGGTGTCGTGCTCGCCCGCACCGCATCGGACGTTCAAGGAGCCCGAGGACGCGGTACGCGCGCTCGACGAAGCGGTCGCGAAGGGAAACGTCAAAGAGGTGCTGGCGATTTTCGGCCCTGAAGGTCACGCTCTGCTGGACTCGTCGGATCCGGTGACCGCGGCGCGCAACCGTCAAGTGTTCTCGGTGGCCGTCTCGGAAGGCTGGCGGCTGGTCGACGAGGAGGACCGCGGCAAGGTGCTCGTCATCGGCAACGAGGGCTGGCCGTTTCCCGTCCCGCTCGTGAAGCGCGCCAACGGCTGGATGTTCGACACTGCGGCCGGACGCGAGGAGGTGATCGCGCGCCGGATCGGTCGCAACGAGCTCGCCGTCATCCGCATCTGTCAGACCTATGTCGCCGTGCAGCAGCGCTATGCGCGGGACGGGCACGACGGCAAGCCGCCCGGACGGTACGCAACAAAGTTCCGCAGCGACCCCGGCTCGCAGAACGGCCTGTATTGGCCAGCCGCACCAGGTCAGAAGCGCAGCCCCCTCGGCGACCTGGTTGCAGACGCGGCTCTCGACGGACGTACGGACAACACGCAGTCGCCGCCTTCACCCTTTCACGGCTACTACTTCAAGATCCTGACGTCGCAGGGGCCGGCAGCCGATGGCGGCAAGAAGGATTACGTCGTCAACGGCGAGATGTTGGGCGGATTCGCGCTGGTCGCGTGGCCGGCGGAGTACGACGTCACCGGCATCATGACCTTCGTCGTCAACGACGATGCAATCGTTCGCGAGAAGAATCTCGGGCCCTTCACCGGCGCGACGGCGCGCGGCATGACCACCTACAACCCTGACGGCTCCTGGCGGGCGGTGCCATGATGACAAACACAAATGAACGGCAACGGCTCGCTGACGCACGCACCATGAGCGTGCCGTGGCGCAAATGGGGACCGTACCTCAGCGAACGGCAATGGGGAACGGTGCGGGAGGACTACAGCGCCAGCGGCGATGCGTGGAATCACTTCAGCCACGATCAGGCCCGCTCGCGCGCGTACCGCCGCGGCGAAGACGGCCTCGCCGGCATCTCTGACGACAGGCAGCTGCTCTGCTTCGCGCTTGCGCTGTGGAACGGGAACGATCCCATTCTCAAGGAGCGCCTGTTCGGGCTCACCAACAACGAAGGCAACCACGGCGAGGACGTCAAGGAGTACTACTTCTATCTCGACTCGACGCCGACGCACTCGTACATGAAGTACCTCTACAAATATCCGCAGGCGGCGTACCCGTACGACGATCTGATCCGGACCAACCGGCAACGCGGGCGGAACGACTTCGAGTACGAGCTGCTCGACACGGGTGTGTTCGACGGCGATCGGTACTTCGACGTGTTCGTCGAATACGCCAAGGCGTCAGCGGAGGACATTCTCATCAGGATCACGGTCTGCAATCGTGGCCCCGAGCCGGCCACCCTGCACGTGCTGCCCACCCTCTGGTTCCGCAACACGTGGTCCTGGGGAGGCAATCGCCAGCGGCCGCTGCTCAGGCACATCAGCGAAGTCGACGCCGTTCTCGCATCGGACCGTGAGCTCGGCGAACGGTTCCTCTTCGCCGACAACAACCCCGAATGGCTGTTCACCGAGAACGAGACGAACACCGAGCGCTTCGCCCTGCGGCCCAATGCCACGCCCTACGTCAAGGATGGGATCAACAACTACGTCGTGCACGGCGTGGGCGATGCGGTCAATCCGGAGAAGCACGGCACCAAAGCGGCCGCCCACTATACGTTGACGGTGGGCGCTGGAGACTCGCAGGTCGTTCGACTGCGGCTCTCCGATGCGCCGTCGCAGCCTGCGCCCGTGCGTGACGCGCCCAAGCCGTCCCGCACGCACGCCTTCGGCGTGGACTTCGACGCGACGTTCGCAGACCGGGCCTGCGAGGCCGACGAGTTCTACGACTCCGTCCTCCCGCCGGCGCTCGATGCCGACGCCCGCAACGTGATGCGGCAAGCCCTCGCCGGCATGATGTGGTCGAAGCAGTTCTACAACTACGACGTCAACGAATGGCTCGCCGAGCGTGGCCTCGACCCGTTCAAGCCCAGACGGGCCGCCGGCCCGCGCAACGATCACTGGCACCACATGAACAACGCCGACATCATCTCGATGCCGGACAAGTGGGAGTACCCATGGTACGCGGCATGGGACCTGGCCTTTCACGTCGGCGCGCTGACGATGATCGACGAGGACTTCGGCAAGCATCAGCTCGACCTGATGCTGCAGGAACGTTACCTGCACCCGAGCGGGCAGATTCCCGCCTACGAGTGGAACTTCGGCGACGTGAACCCGCCGGTGCACGCCTGGTCGACCATCTTCACCTATCGCCTGGAACAGGCGCGTCGCGGACGCGGCGACATCGAATGGCTCGAACGCGCGTTCCACAAGCTGCTGCTGAACTTCACCTGGTGGGTCAACCGGAAGGATCGCTCGGGCAACAACGTGTTCGAGGGCGGCTTCCTGGGCCTCGACAACATCGGCGTGTTCGACCGGAGCTCACCACTCCCGACCGGCGGGTATCTCGAACAGGCGGACGGCACCGCATGGATGGCGCTCTTCTGCCAGAACATGCTCGAGATCTGCGGGGAGCTGGCGCTGGAGCGGCCGTCCTACGTCGACATGAGCCTCAAGTTCGTCGAGCACTATCTCTGGATCGCGGCCTCGATGGTTCACGCCGGCGACGATGTCGGCATGTGGGATGAGGAGGACGGCTTCTTCTACGACGTGCTGAGACTGCCGGACGGCTCGGCCACCAGGCTGAAAGTGCGATCGATGGTCGGTCTGCTCCCCCTCTGCGCGGTCACCGTCTTCGAAGGGCCGGTGTTGAAGAAGTACCCTCACGTGATTCCGCGACTGCGCACGTTCCTCGAGGATCGCCCCGAGCTGACCGCCTTCATTCACGACCCGGCGAAGCGCGGAGAACACGGCCGCCTCCTCGCGTCGATCCTGAACGAGGACAAGCTGCGCCGCGTGCTGGCGCGGATGCTCGACGAGAACGAGTTCCTGAGCCCGTACGGCATCCGCTCGCTGTCACGTGCGCATCAGACGCACCCCTACGTGTTCCATGCCGACAATCGCAGCTACAGCGTGTCGTACCTGCCCGCGGAGTCCGACAGCGGGATGTTCGGCGGCAACTCCAACTGGCGCGGTCCGATCTGGATGCCGGTGAACGGGCTGATCATCAGGGCGCTGCTCCAGTACTACACGTATTACGGCGACGGTTTCACGGTGGAGTGTCCGACCGGGTCGGGCCGCCGCATGACGCTCTACGAGGTGGCCATGGATCTGGGGCGCCGGTTGTCGGCCATCTTCATGAAGGACGAGCACGGCGAGCGCCCCGTCTATGGAGGCACGCGGAAGTTCCAGGAGGATCCACACTGGCGGGATCTGCTCCTGTTCTACGAATACTTCCACGGCGACAACGGCGCGGGCCTCGGCGCCAGCCACCAGACGGGATGGACGGGCCTGGTCGCTCGTGTGATGCACCTGTTCGCGACGACCTCCGCCGAGCAGGTGCTCGAAGCCGGCAAGTCGGCGGCAGTCATCGAACGGATCGAGCGCCGCGACATCCCCGATGTGCCGGTGCCTCAGCCGGTACGGACATGACGCCATCGACCGCATGACCGGGCCGGGGTACGATCATGGCCGACAGCATCGCCGCGTTCGTCGGCGTCGTCACACTCCCGCTCGCGGCGCTGCTGCCACTCATCAATCCGCCGGGCCTGGCGCCGATCTTCCTGTCGATGACCAGGAACGCGTCGGACCCCGATCGGACCGCGCTGGCGAGACGCATCGCTCGCAACTCCTTCGTATTGCTCCTCGGAGCCATGTTGATCGGATCGTACGTGCTGTTCTTCTTCGGCCTGTCCCTCGCAGTGATCAAGATTGCGGGTGGGCTGCTCGTCATCTCGACCGCGTGGGGTCTCACCCGGCCCGCACCGAATCCGGAGCAGGCGAACGTCGCCGCAGCAGCGCCGCCGACATCGGAAGACCAGCTTCTGCGTCACGACTTCTATCCCTTGACGTTCCCGCTCACGATCGGCCCGGGCTCGATCTCCGTCACCGTCGCACTCGGTGCAGGCATCCGCGGTGGGAGCGTGGCCGCCGAAGTCACGTCGGTGCTCGGCGCCATCGCCGGTCTCGCGATCGTGTCCACGGCCGTCTATTACTCGTACCGCTTCGCCTCGCGCCTGCTCGGCGTGCTCGGTGGAACGGGTACCGTCGTCATGCTGAATCTCTCGGCGTTCATTCTGCTGGCGGTGGGTGTGCGGATCCTCTGCGATGGACTCGCCGAGCAGTTCGCCATTCTGAAGCCTCCGGCGTGATGCACAGCCGTCAAAAGCGATAGATGACGCTGCCTGAATAGAAGCCGAACCCCGACGAGACGAATGTGTCCTCGAGAAACCGGCCGGCGAGGAATCGGGTCACGACGCCTTGCAGCTGGCAGTGGCGTGTCGCTTGCCAGACGACGAGCACTCCTGGATTGGTTCCTACGTACTTACCGTTGCCGGCGGCAGGCGGAATCAGCAGTCTCAGGTCGGTGCCGTACACGCCGTCAGCGTTCGACGTGCGCCAGTAGCTCGGGGCTTCGACGCCGAGCGTCAGTCCCTCCCGCGGCCGCATCGTCAGCGCCGGCGTGAAGTCGGAGAGGTTCGTCGGTCCGAGCAGCCCGACGGCTCCTGAGTAGGAATTGCCCGGAAAGAGCGGATTGAACGATCCGAGCTGCGCGTCGGCCGAATCGCGATCGCCGGACGCGATGTCGGCACGCACGCTCACGCGCGGGCGCCACCCGTTTCGAGAAAGTTGATAGGCGGTCTCGGTGGCAAACGCCCATGCGCGCAGCGGACCATCGGAAAACCTGCCCCACTGGAACAGCGCGTCGTAGTTGAGGGTCACACGGTCGCTGCTGCCGGTCCACTTCACGCCCACCGTGTGGCGACGCTCCGCGCCGACGCCTTGCGCGTAGAGCGACAGCGATCGGTCGATGCCCAGGTAGTACGCGCCCATCTCGCCGCGGACGAGGTGTGCGCCGCGACGTCCGGCCGCAACACCCCAGAACAGTTGATCGGAATCGGAGCGATCGTCGAACGTCCCGCCCTGGAGGCTGACGAGGCGCGCCGCCGCGGTGGCAAACGTCCAGGTCGAGGTGCGATACGAGAGCGCCGCACCGTCGAAGCTTCGCTTGACGTTGAGGCCCGGACTTGCGGAGATCAGTCGTGTGCTGCCGATCGACAGTTCCTGCCGCCCGACCTTCACGCCCAGGCGGTGATCGCGAATGGGCTGCCGCCACTCGAAGAACGCCTGATGAAGGTCCAGCCGGTTGCGATCGGTCGGTCTCGGCGAGCGCAGACTGCCGTTGATGACGCCGCTCTGCAGCTCGGCAAACACGCGAGTCCGTGCGCCGAGGTGCACGTCCGCGCCGGCGAGATATCGTTGCAGCAGGTAGTTGTCGATCGTCGCCGTCCGCAGCGCCGTCTCGCGGATGCGAAAGCCCTCCGGCCGGTAGCGGACCTCGCCACTCAGCGTCAGGAACCAGTCTTCCCGTCCGAGCCGCACGTACTTGACCGGATCCCAGAAGTCGGTCCTGGCGGCAGTCTTCAGGAAGCTCCAATCCTCGTCGCCGCGATCGGGGAGATACGCGCGCTGCACCTGCTGCGCGTCGGCTGAAGCCGCGCACAACACGATCAGCGCGGCGGTCATGAGCGCGTGCGGATGACACACGAACGCTGTCCTGCGATCCCCGTGCCGCGAGCGCCGCGCGGAGATGCCGACGGTGGCGCAGATCCTGCAGCTCGATCGAACGTACACCGATGTCGAACAGCTGCTTCGTCGTCGTTCTTGGTGTCGCGACCGTGCTGCTCGGCGCGTCCACCAGCTCCGCACAACCGATCAAGCTGGGCAAGGTCGATACTGGCCCCGGCACACTCACGGCCGCTCGCAAGTATCTCGAGGGACGGTGGGGCCTCGTGTCGTTCGAGGTGTTTCCTCCGGGGAAGCCGCCGATCCGTGTCACCGGAGACGGCATGCTCACCTACGACGCGTTCGGGAATCTCGAGGCGCGGATCAAGGTGCCGAAAGACTCGGCGCTCATCCTCGAGGCCGCGGGCATTCCCACGACGAACGGCGCCTTCTCGACGAGCGGACGCACCGCGATCGACCTGCAGGCACGCACCCTGACCTACATCTTTAGCGGTCAACCGCCGCTGGGTGCTCCATCAGGCCCGCTGGCGCTCAACCGGCCGAGACACTGGCAGGTCGAGGACAACGTCCTCACGCTCACGACGAAGGACAAAGACGGCACGATCCTGTCGGTGACGCGCTGGCAGAAGGCGCCCTGATCACCAGATGCTGGATCGGGCGCAACGGCAGACGGTGATCGCCGCATTCGAGCGCGCGGATGGAGCACGTCATGAAACGACTGATCTGGATGGCTGCCTGGGCCCTCGTCGCCACGGGCTGCGACGACTCGACGACCGGCCCGTCGCCGGTCGTGCCGATCAGGGGAGAGCTGCACTTCGTTCCGGCCGATTCGCGCGTGCCACGGCTGCCGTGCCAATGCCCGGCCGTGGCCACGCCGTGTTGTCGACAGCACGGTGCACCGACCGACGATTGACAGCCGCTTACTCCGCGCGAAGCGCGAGCAGCGGGTTGAGCTTCGTCGTGCGGCGCGCCGGGATGAAACACGCGGCGAGCGCAATCGCGAGCAGAACGGCGGCGACGACGCCAATCGTGATCGGATCCATCCTCGACACGCCGAACAACTGGTTCTGAAGCAGCCTCGTCGACGCGAACGCGCCGGCGATGCCCAGCACCAGTCCGATCAGCGTCACCGCCGCCCCTTCCCGCAGCACCAGCTTCATGATGTCGCCGTGCTGCGCGCCGAGGGTCGTGCGGATGCCGAACTCCTGCGTGCGCTGCTGGACCGTGTAGGACACCACGCCGTAGATGCCGATGGCCGCGAGGAATGCGCCGAGTCCGGCAAAGATTCCGAGCAGCCGCATCCAGAACGACTGCGCCCCGGCCGCCAGCGACAGCCGTTCCCGCATCGACATCAGCGGACCGATGGCAACGCCGGGATCGATCTCGGCGACGATGCGCCGGACGACGGGTGTGAGCGCCGCGGCACCGGCGGATCCCCGCACGATGATCTCCTTGCTGGTATGAACCGCCAGGTGAAAATTGCTGGGATAGTCGGCGAGATGCTGACGATACGGCACGTACATCACCGGCTCGAAGTCCTCGCGCATGTCGGGCCGCACGTCGGCGACCACACCGACCACTTCGCGAACCCGGTCGGGCATCAGTGCGGGATTCGGAGCGGCCAGGCCGGTCTGAACGGACTGCCCTATCGGATCGACGCCACGCAGGAATCGCCGGACGAACGCCTCGTTGACGATCATGACGCCGGGCGCTGTTTCGTCGTCGGTGTCGGCGAAGGTGCGGCCGCGCCGCAGCGGAATTCCCACGGTCTCGAAGAACGCGGGGCTCACTTCATGAAGTTCAGCAGCCGTGTCGTCCTGCGCCCCGCCAGCCAGCATGCGGAAGGTAATCGTCAGGCCGGTGCCAGGAGGAAGGGCGTTGCTGACGGCAACGGACTCGACCCCTGGAACGGCACTCAGGCGATCGATGATCCGTGAGTACAACTGCGTCGCATTTGGCGTGGCGATCCACTGATTGAGGCTCTTCCGGATCCGGTATCGATCCATCCCGAGGAGCACGACGCGGGTGCTGACCAGGCCGTCGACCTGAACCCCCATGTCGACGCTCATCGCGCGAGCGTAGCTGTTGATCATGAGCCCCGCGCCCACGAGCAGCACCATGGCGAGCGCCACTTCCGAAACGACCAGCGAGCGGCGGACGCGCAGGCGCAGCCCACCATCGGCGCTGCGGCCGGATTGCCTCAACGCCGACTGCAGATCGACGCCCGAGGCACGAATGCCTGGCGCGAGTCCTGACAGGATTCCGGTGACGACGCAGACTGCGGCTGTGAACAGCAGCACGGTCGCATCGATGCCGATCTCGTCCGACGGCGGATAGAAATCCGGCGCCACCGCCACGAACACCCTGATGCCCGCCATCGCCACGACGATGCCGAGCGCACCACCCACCAGCACGAGCATGAGGTTCTCGACGATCAACTGGCGCAGCAGACGCAATCGACTCGCACCGAGCGCCATGCGTGCGGCGATCTCGGAGTGACGCGCGGCGCCTCGATTCAACTGAAGGTTCGCCACGTTGACCGCGGCAATGAGCAGCACACAGCCTACGGCGCCGAGCAGCATGTAGAGCGTGCGCGCGTAGTCGGCGCGATAGCGTGCGTCGAGGGCCTGGATCTGAATCGAACCGTTGCGCGGCGCCGGCCGGTTGAACTGCGCCAGCAGCGTCCGCGTCACGGTGTCGATCTCGGAGCGTGCCTGATCGATCGTGACACCGGGCGCGAGACGGGCGATGACGCCGCCGGGATTGCCGGTCAGCACGTACCACGCGTCGGTGTTGACCCGCGAGGGATGCGTGTAGAAGCCGCGCGGCATGACCCCGACGATGAGGTCGCCCCATCCCGCCGTCGACCCTGGCAGCTTCTTGCCGATGACACCGGGATCGCCGCCGAACAGCCGCTGCCAGAGGCCGTAGCTGATGACCAGCGCCTGGGAACTGTTCCCCTGCACGATCACTTCGTCGTCCCGGAACGTACGACCGAGTATCGGCTCGACGCCAAGCAGCCGGAGCGTACGCCGATCCACCTGCTCCATGACGACCCGCTCGGCGCCTTCGGGTCCGGTGATCGTGAAGTTCACCTGGCCCATCAACGCGTTGGCAGCATCCGTGAGCGTCCGGCTCTCGCGACGCCAGCCCTCGACCATCTGCGGCGGCACGTTCCGCGGATTCCCCTCGTCATTGACGCTCTGAATCCACACCAACCGTGCGGGATCGCGGAACGGCAGCGGCGCGAACACCACGGCGTTGAGCACGCTGAAGATGGCACTGGTGGCGCCAATGCCCAGCGCGAGCGTCAGACTCGCGACGATCGTGAACGCGCGATTCCGCACCAGCAGGCGCAGCCCGTACCGGGCATCACCCGCCAGCTCCTCGAGCCATCCGATGCTGTTCATCTGGTAGATCTCCTCGCGCACGAGCAGCGGACTTCCAAACCGGCGCCGCGCCGCCGCCCGCGCCTGGTCCCGAGTCATGCCCAGCCTGACGTAGCGGTCGACGAGCAGGGCGAGATGCTCGTCGAACTCGCGTTGCGCCTCGCGGTCCATGCGCGTCCGCCCGAGCCAGTAGCGGATCCGGCCGACGAGCGCGAGGAGCGCGGTCCACATCTCAGGACTCCTCCGCCCGCCGCAGGAGGCGCGCCATGACGGTGGCGATGCGTTCCCAGTTCCTGGTTTGCGTCGTCAGCTGCCGCCGTCCGGCCTTGGTAATCGCGTAGAAACGAGCCTTGCGGTTGTTGTCGGACGTGCCCCAGCTCGCGGTGATCCAGCGGCGCTGCAGCAGGCGCATCAACGAGGCGTAGACCGTGCCCTCGTTCAACTTGAGCGCGTCCTCGCTGATCTGCTCGATG
>Ga0075431_100005536_pt1 | contig 12466 bp, 9 predicted proteins | sample RhiMetdeltSRZDD5_FD_75297 | JGI IMG/M metagenome (GOLD analysis project Ga0075431, IMG submission 75297) | Populus rhizosphere microbial communities from Tennessee, USA - Rhizosphere MetaG P. deltoides SRZDD5 | ecosystem: Host-associated > Plants > Roots > Rhizosphere > Soil | place: USA... | reverse complement strand
GAGATGGATGTTCGTGTCGGGGGCAAGTACCGTCTCGAGTTCGAACCCGATGGTATGGCGTTCTTCGGCACGTACCTCGAAGTGACACCGCACTCGCGCCTCGTGTGGACCAATGAGGAAGGTGGTGAGGGTGGTCCTGTCACCACGGTGACCTTCGAGGAAAACGGTGGCAAGACGCTGCTGGTCCTGCACGAGCTCTATTCCTCGAAGGAAGCGCTCGACGCTGCCGGCACCGGGGCGGCGGATGCGATGGTCGAGACGTTCGCGCAACTGGACGAGCTTCTCCTCACCCTGTAGCGTGAGCCGGCGCGGGGACTGCTACGACAATGCCGTCATGGAGAGGTTCTTCTCGACCGTGAAGAGCGAGCTCGCTGATGGCTTCGCCAGTTCTAGCGAGGCGAAGAGATGGAGTTGTTCGATTACATCGAGGTGTTTTACAACCAACGGCGCCGGCATTCGACGCTCGGCCAGATCAGTCCGGCGGCCTTCGAACGACGCGCAGCGGCCGCGTAATGTTCACCGTGGGGCGCTTGGTGGGCAGCTGCTCCCCAGCAACGGACAACGACGGGCACGCCACCAAGCGCCCGTCGACTTTCTTCGAGCATCGTAGGAGACTTATTCAACCAACCCGTAAGCCGACCGACTTAACTAACCCGTCCACCGAATCGGATCAGGTCCACCCACTCAAATAAACCGATTGAATGCGCGTACGCTCGCTCCCCTTAGCCACTCGGCCACCGATAGTGATGTCGGTTGAACAAGTCGGCCAGTGGCAGCGGCGTTCGCTGCTAGCTCCGCGCGTCGGCTTCGGCGAATTCGAGCATCTTGTCGAGCGACGGCCTACGATAAAGCCGGCCGCCGGTGATGACGGCATTGATGCGTTGCGTATTGCGAATGTCAGCCAGCGGATCGGCGTCGAGTAGTACAAGCTCGGCGCGTTTGCCTGCTTCGACAGTCCTAAGATCCTTTCGCACGCCAAAAAACTCCGCTGGACCGGAGGTTGCCGAGCGCAAGGCGTCGAGAGGGGTCAACCCACCCCCCACCAAGAGCTGCAGTTCTTCGTGAAGCGAGAACCCCGGAAACGTGAACGGTACGCCAGGGGCGTCAGTACCGGCAAGGATGGATACGCCACTCTTATGCAGGATTCGAACGGTTTCCATGTATTGAGGATGCTCGCGTCGGCTTCTAGGGTTGCTCGTTGGCCCGGAATCGGCCCACCATCCTTTTTGCTCGGGTCGTACGAACTTCAGTCGGGGATCATCGGCGCTCGTCGGCCTATCGGCGAGCAACGCGGAGGCAATCAACGTGGGACAGATCCACGTCTTGTTCTTCCGCATGATGCGAGCAAGGCCCGTCAGGCGCGAGACCTGAAACGAATCGACACTGGGCTGAAAATCCCAGAAACCAGGCGTCCCCGACGGGTTGGCGGCGGCTGATTGTCTCCATTCTTCGTAGCGATCGATGCCGATATTCCCGATTCCGAACATGTGCTCGAATGACCGTTGGCCGGCGTTGGAGCATTCCGCGGGCGTCACCGCAAAGGGTACGTGCGCGACTGCGGGCAGCCCTTGCTTGTGAGCCTCGTCCATAATCGCGAAGTACGCGTCCCGCGGCAGACGGTTGTAGACCTTGATGAACTCATATCCTTCGCGGTTTGCGCGTCGGACTGCTGCTCTCCCTGTGTCCGCGGTGGAGACGATCCACCCTCACTCGTCCGACTCCCAATGGGCCCGTTGAAAGAAACTCCCGCCACGACTCGCGGCCCTAATCTTTGGCTGCGGGCGATTTCATCGCGACCTTCGGTGAGCCCGGGGAAAGCCGCCATTACGCGAATGCCGGTCACGCCATTCGCGATGAACAGCGACAGCGTGCGCATGTCCGGATGGGTATGCATGTCCCAGAGCCCGGGGATCAGAAATTTTCCTTTCGCGTCAAGTACGGCGGAATCGCGACTCTGCGAGGGCGCTCCAACACTGACAATACGGTTACCATCCAGCACCACGGTCGCACCCTGAATCGCCGGACGGCCAGTCATGTCGATCACGCTCACATTGCGAATCGTGAGCAGTTCGAGCGGTTCACCAAGGTCCACCGACGGCAGTGGCGCACCAGCGGTTTGACCGTTCACCACGCGCCTGCCCAGAAGGCCAGCGACGCCGATGGTGGTGAGGAATTGTCGACGTGATTGCGGCATGGTCGCGGGTATCTTCCTGCTCGCAAGCTCATCCGTCAAGCCGCGCGGAGAAGAGCAATCACGACGCCATCAGCAGTCCTTTTCAGAAGTCCTTGGAAGGATTCAAGAGCTCCTAGAAAGGTGACTCGGACCAATCGCTAACGCTGGGCCGATACCCCTAGAACAGGCGACGGCCGATCCGAACGTGGAGCGCGGACGATTCGCCATTCTCGATTCGGCCTTCGACCTCGACGCCAGCAACGCTCACGCGCACGGGATCGCCAATTTGCGGTGACGAGCCGATCAATCCGCAGCCGCTCCCCTCGGGAGGGTCCAACGGGCTAGCGCGCACGCCAAGGCACAGCAATCTCCTTCCAGGTCAGCAAACGCGCACGGGCGACAACGTGAGCCCAAAGAACGGCATACCAAAGTGCAACGAGGGCCGGGAAAGCCAGCACCCAACGACCATAGGCGTACGCAGCGACTAGTCCAACAATTCCAGCGCAGGCCCAGACGAGCGCAAGAATCGCAGCGACGGCGCGATTAATGGGACCAAGTTTGTCTCTCATCGAACTGCCGCCTCACGCCGAGGGTCGCACGGATCGAGGTAGCTATTTCTTCACGGCCAGTAGGTGTCCGCGTCGCCGTGACCCGTTGGCTTGTACGACTCAACGGAAGTGGCCGGCTCTCAACGTGCCTGACGCCGAAGGATGCGCTCGTCAGGTGTCCGAGCAAGCTGCGGAGTCGGCGCTGATTGTAATCGACGCGCCATGCTTCGATCTTCACCTTGCACGTCGACGATCGATGTGAATCGGAAGGTCGTGCTGCGCACTGCTTGAAAGGAAGGTGCCGCGGGACAACGGTGGTCTGTCTCGACCGGTACGTAAAGCGACCAAACGAAAGCCGCGCCGCTGCCCACACGAGCACGGTCGCTGGCTGCACGACATGGAGTGCCGCGCGCTAGCCGCACAATCGCTGCGACAGCCAGGCCGCCAGCACACGATCAAGAGTGATGAAGCGAAGCCGTGGACGGCGGGAACGATTGACCACGACGAGCTGATGTCGGAGCGCGATGATTTCCAGGTGCAGCAAGGCGCGCGACCGGAGCCGGAAGCGAAGGGAGTGAAGGAGCGAAACGACGACGGACGACACGACCGCAGGCTATCGGAGAACGTCCGCAAGCTCAATTGACACAACACGTCCGGAGTTCTCGGTAGGCACAGGTCGGCTCGCTAGGGGCTTAGGTCGCCAAAGCGTGTCGAGAGTCTGGCGTATGATTCGGTGTCCCGAAGATAGCCGTGTCCACCTCGCTGACCTGATCAGCGGTTGCGTTCGATCGCAGCGGCTCAGTTTGGCTCCAGTGTTCCTGGAAGCCACTTGAATTGACAGCCAACGCGAGACTCCGCGGCTCGACAGCGTGAGTGACTGAACCGACATAAAAAATCGATTTCGATGGGGGCATCATGAATCGCAGACTCTCAATCAAATGGTGTGGTGTGTCAATCGCCGCTCTGCTGCTCTGCACGCTGACACTCTCTGCCGCGCAAACAATCGACGTGGTGATGAGCAAGCTCGACAACCCGCGCGGTCTCGCCTTCGGTCCCGAAGGCGGTCTTTACGTTGTCGAAGCCGGCCGCGGCGGCAGTGGACCATGTCAGATGCTGCGCATGGCGCAGCAGTGCTACGGACCATCCGGCGCGATCACGCGGTTGTGGCGCGGCGTGCAGGAGCGAGTGGTGACCGAGCTTCCGTCGCAAGTGGATCCGGCCGGACAGGCCGTTGGTGCGCAGGACATCTCGTTTCTGGGGCGCGGCGGTGCATATATCATGCTCGGATTCGGAGGTGAGCCGTCACTCCGCGACAACTTCGGCCCCGACGGCGCGCTCTTCGGGACGCTGATTCACGGGTCGGCGAGCGGTCAGTGGAGGGTCCTCGCGGACATTTCCCAGTTTGAGGTAACCGACGACCCAGCGGGTGGACCGATCGATTCGAATCCGTTCGGCGTGATAGCTCAACCGGGCGGCCTGGTCGTCACCGACGCGGGCGGCAACTCGCTGCTTTTCGTGGCCGCCAACGGCGCGATCTCCACGATCGCCAGTTTCCCGTCGCGGCCGCAGCGAAACACCGATGCGGTGCCCACCGGACTGACTGTTGGTCCCGACGGCGCCTACTACGTTGGCGAGCTCACCGGCGCACCGTTCAACGCCGGTGCGGCGCGGGTCTATCGTGTTGTGCCTGGGTCGGCGCCGACGGTATTCCGTGACGGCTTCAAGGCAATTCTGGATGTCGCGTTCGGTCCGGACGGCAGCCTCTACGTCGTCGAGTTCGCGGGAGGGATGACCGGACTCGGAGCGCCTGGGCGTCTTCTGCGGGTGCTGCCGAACGGGACGCGCGAAACGGTAGTCGGCAACCTCGATCGTCCGACGTCAGTCCTCGTCGACGACGACGGCGTGATCTATGTGACCAATCACGGGACGTCACCGGGCAACGGCGAAGTGTTGCGCATCGAGCCTTGAGTCTGTGGGCGGCGTCGGGTCGCTACGCCCCGTAGCGACCTGACCCGTGGAAACCTGTGACTATCGAAAAAGCGAACGAGGTCAGGGAGCTCCATTTCGGAGCCGGCCACCTGCGTGTTAGTCCTCGCCGTACCTTGACGCTGCTCTCGACACGGCGGATATCGTCAGAACTCAGCGCACACAGAACTGATGAACGGACGCGTGGGTACGAACGCTGGAGTTGGGATCGCCGCCGCGGCGACAGCTACGCGCCGATGCGGCCGTAGCAGTGGTCTCGTCCGCCGACTTCTGGAATGGCGACAATGCGACAGGAGACGGTGGTGTGACAGGGCGCGGGTTCCGCGAGTCCGTGCCCTGCGCGAGATGGGTTCAAGTGGCCATGTTCAGCGACCAGCGGGCGCACACGCGACCGTCATCGCCCGATGGTGGACGCACGCGAGACATGCGACGCAGAAAGAAAAGCGGGTGAGGGCGAGGTCACCAACCGCGATTACGACCTGGACGATGCCAGGTACGGGAACGGGCAAGTGGTCTCAATGAGTCGTTGCGGGTGGAGTAATGGCAGCTTCAGCTCTCGCGAATCCCGCCTGGCGTGGTCGAGCGTCTATAATCGACCCGCTTCAGGCCTCCGCCGCTCTTGAGGAGCGGCCGACAAACGACCGCTCCATCGAGGAGACAGCCATGTCCAGAGTATCGGCGCATCCAGCCGCCCGTCGGGCCTTCCACGTCATCATCGTCACGATAGTCGCCTTGTCGGCGATCGCGTTTCGCACGGTCCGCCCGGTCGAGGCGCAGGCGACGGCCGCGACGCACGACGTGCGCTTTGCCGATCAGATTGCGGCGTTCCTCGACGCCGACAAGAAGGCGCCGCCGCCACAGCAGGCCATCCTGTTCATCGGCAGCAGCATTTTCAGGCAGTGGACGAACGTGGAGGAGCAGATGGCGCCGCTGCCGGTCTTCAATCGCGCCTTCGGCGGCTCACGCACGTGGGAAGTGCTGCACTACATGGACCAGATCGTGCTGCCTTACCATCCACGCATCATCGTGTACTACACCGGCAGCAACGACGTGAACGCCGGAGAGCCAGCGGCCGCGATCACCGGACGCATCAAGGAATTCATCGCGCGCGTCCACACGGCGCTTCCCGGCACGCGCGTCTACTTCGTCGCCATCAACAAATCGCCCGACAAACGCGCGCGTTGGGACGTGGTCGAAGCCGCAAACGCCGAGATGAAAGCCATGGCGGCGACGACGCCGTATGTGAAGTTCATCGATATGAACCCCGCGATCTTCGACTCGAAGGGCGAGCCGCGCATGGATCTCTATCGGGAAGACGGCCTGCACTTCTACCCGCCGGCGTACGTCGAGTTCACGAAGATCGTGAAGCCCGTGCTGACGGCGGCGTGGAGGGAGATGAGTCACTGACACTGATCACAGCGGGATCGGAGATGACGGCGGCGTCGCTGCTAGCTCCGCGCGCGCCTATTCGGAACGGCTTGCAACCTCAATCGTCATAAGGGGTACCGCGTTTCTGGAGCCACAGGTCAGGGGACACGAATCGAGAGCGGAACCATGATCTCGCCCCAGTGCACGCGAAGCACCGTGTCCTTGCCATCGACGACCGGGAAGTAGATGGTGAGCACTTCCATGTGCGGTCCCTTTTCCGGGGCGACGTCGCATCGCAAGGCGTCCTGGTCCTCGCCTGGATACGGGGTGTGATACACGTCGGCGGCCTTACTGAAGATCACTGTCCATTGGTCGGATCGAGGGATCGTCCACAGACTGTACTTGCCGGCTGACAGGGGCTGCTCGTTGATGCGAACGTCACGCGTGAAGGCGACAGTCGTTGCCTGATCGGCGCCTGGGTTCCAGACACGAACATTCTGCTGATGGCGGTATTTCTGCTCGTTCCCGATATGCGCCGCCTTGCGAACGTGCTCGTGTTCAATCGTCCGACGGCAGCGGCCGATCTCAGCAGTCCACGATTCGAGCGTCGGTGGGCGAGAATCGCCGCCTCTGTCTGTTGGGTCGTGTTCGTCGGCTACAGTTTGGAACGACAGGTGGCGGGCAACATCGCCGAATACCGCTCGCTCTACATGAACGAGAATCGGCCACCGCTGCTCGGACTGTATCAGGTGGAAAACGAGTACCAGAACTGGCGCGCCGTGGCCTTGGACGATCCTCGCGCATTGTCGGCGACGACGAACGGCGCGGCGATGACAGTGCGAACGAAGGACGATATCGTTCACCATTTCTCCACTACGTGGAAGGCACATCAGCTCATATTGAACAAGAAGGACGTGTAGACATGGTCGGCGCCTGATGCGGACCACGTCGTTCTGGAGATGGGCAGCGACACGATCCGTCTTCGCAAGGTGGATACGACGAAGCTGCCGCTGCTAAGCAGGGGTTTCCATTGGATTAACGAGACCTCATTCAACTATTAGGAGGAGGGCGAGCCGCCGTTCCAAGCACGTGTGGCGATGAAACCGTGTGCGACCAGTTGGTAGCGCCGTGTTTGGCAGTGGACAGGCGCTAGCGTTAAGTCTTGCGGAGGACAGCCACTCAATCAATGGATCCGCAAGCGGATCCATCGGAGGGTCCCGCAGACTTCGGGACTATCCCGCATGACGCGGAGACCGGGACGCCATCTACGCTCAGGTCAGCCATGCCGTTCGAGGCCAACTCGACATCCGTCACGAACTCACCCGGCTGTGACGGACCTGTGCCTACCGAAAAGTAGAAACGAGGACCGGACACCACATTTCGAAGCCTCCAACGCGGGTGTCGGGCTTCGCCTACACCTGACCAGTGCTCTACAGATCGCTGACATCGGCAGAAATTCACGGCAACGCAGAACATGTTGAACGGACCGGGGGTACGGTCGGCTGTAGCCGCGATTGACACTGCACAACGGCTACGTGGCGCGGCCGTGGAAGTGTGTGCGCGTCCCGTGAGCACATGCGACGGTCCCGGAACGTATCCGCCGATCGATTAGACCTGGCTCCCGTCATCCCGGGAAGGGTGAACATCCACGTTGTCGCGAGGAGCGAATCGCATAATACTGGCGCCATGAACCGAATTCTCACGCTCGCATTCCTCGCAGCGTCGATCGCGGTCCCGGCGTCCGAGACGTCGGCGCAGATCCTGGTCGCCAAGGACGGTCCGGTTGTCTACGGACATCATCATCTCAACGCGACCAGCATCGATGAGCACAAGAAATTCTGGGTGGACACGCTCGGCGGAACGGCGATCAAGGCCGGGACGTTCGACGTTATCAAGTTTCCCAATGTCCTCATCTTCCTGAACGCGAGAATGCCAGGCGGTCCCACCAAGGGCAGCTCGCTCAATCACATCGGGTTTTCGGTACTGAATCTGCGCCAGGTCGTGGACAAGCTCAAGACAAACGGCTATCGGATGGTGACAGCCGAGGAAGCGCCGACGGGTGTGACGGTCAAGGACGATATCGGCTTGACGGGCTCGGGAATCGCCTACGCGTTGGCACCGGATGGCGTGAAAGTGGAGCTCCTGCAGGTCAACGGGCAGACAATACCGATCGCCCACCACCACGTTCACTTCTTTGGCGAGCGGCCGGAGGAGATGCGCGCCTGGTACATGAAGGTATTCGGCGCCAAGCTCCGGCAAACACAGGTGAACGGCATCATCAGCGCTGATCTGCCCGGCGGTGCCCTCAATTTTTCACAGTCGGCCGGACCGGTCGAGGGCACGCGCGGCCGCGCGCTCGATCACATCGGGTTCGAGGTCAGGAATCTGGAAGAGTTCTGCAAGAACCTCGAGGCGCAGGGCATCAAGCTGGCGGTGCCCTTTCGCACCGTACCGGCGCTGAACATCACTCTGGCGTTCATCACCGATCCGTGGGGCACGTACATTGAGCTGAACGAAGGACTCGAGAACATCCAGTGACGTGAGCTTCGCGACAGCCGAGAGTGATGATGGAGATCGCCGAGACGAGCAACGGCCGACTGGTGGCGCAGCGCGACGATCTCCAGGTGCAGCGATGCCCGGGAGTGAACGAGAAAGCGGAGCGAGTGAAGCAGCGAGATGGCGACCGACGCCGCGAGTCGACGCTATCGGAGAACGTCGGTAACCTCAATCGTCAAAACGGGTACGGCGTTTTCAGTAGGCACAGCTCGACGCCGATGGCCGTTCCGATTCAGCCGGGGGCAACACTCGAGGTCGGCGCCCCACACCGCTGTTCGACGGTCTTTTCGAGGTCGGCGCGAACAACATCGACGTCTCGCTCGACGGCAGTTACTTCGTGATGGTCGAAGCGGATCCCAACGCGCGCTACACAGATCGATCGTCGTTCTGAACTGGGATCAGGAGCTGAAGCAGCGCTTTCCACACGCTGACATCAGCTCGCGAAATCCGATGAACGACACTGATGGTGCGTGACTGTCGTTCGACCTGGGCGACGGAGATGACGCGGCTTCTGTCGTCGCACTAGCCGGGCCAGCACCTGCTATCGACACGGACCGGCTCCCGCGGCTAGGTTCCATCGACAGATCTACTTCATAGTCGTCATCCAGAGATTACTGGTCGTCTCGAACAAGTCGACGAGGAACATCCCGTTCACGGCAGCCGAGCCGTACCCGGTTGACCCCCAGCGCCGCGAAGCGTCATGGAAGTGGTAAACCGGGAACGGCTCGCCCTTCGGCCGCCCGGTGTCGGGATCGAACGCAATGGCATAGAGGCAGCGGAAGCCGTCAGGCTCGAGTAGCACGTAGAGCAGCCGGCCATCCGGCGATAGACCGGCCGTCCGCTCGGTGTTGCGGTTCGTCTTGAGGACGGTCACCCATTCGTCTTCGAGAGTCGCGCGGTCGGCGTGAATCGGAGCCACGTGGATGGCCCCGCCCCCGTTGAAGGTGACCCACTTCCCGTTGGGCCCTACCATCGGGCGATCGATGTTCACGCGCGCCTCGATCAGCGGGCGACGCTCGCCGGTGGTAGTATGCACCCGCGTGAACGTCTTGCGGTCGGGGCCCAACACGATCACCTCCTGCTCGTCTGGTGTGAAAGAGGAGACTTCGCAGTCGTCGCAGATCTTGCGCGGCGTTCCGCCGGCGGAGGAAATTAGGTAGCCGATTCCGCTGCCGGCGTTCCCACCCATGTTCAAGGTCGTCAGCGTGTATGCCACCCACTGGCCGTTGGCGGAGGTCGTTGGGTTGAGCGGTGTCGGCGGCGTTGCCACGATCTGGTGTTCCCGTCCAGTCTGCATGTCGCGAACCCAGAGACTGCCGTTCCCGAATTCGTACCGCGGGGCAACGAACAGTCGGCCGTCGAGCGAAACGGAGGCGCGGCCCGTCATCGTCGCATCCTGTCGAATGCCGGACATCGATCCCGTGACCCGGCCGGCGTTGGCATCGAGTGGGAGCGCGAACGATATGCGCGTCACTGTTTCACTCGCAAAAACCATGCGGCCGTCCTGCGACGCTGCGGGCCAGGCGTCGGCCGTCGTCCCGGTGGTCATCCGGACCGGATCGCCGGTCGCGCGTCCGGTGGCGACATCGATGGCGATGCGCCAGAGGCTGCGGCCTTCGCCGTCAGCGTCGAGCGCAGAGAACATGACACCCGCGGGCGTCCACGCCTTCGGGTTGGGCTGATCGTCCACGGGCGTGATGTTCAAGCCGTTGGCACGCATACGCTCGTACACCCCTGTCTGGATCACGTTGCCGCCACTCAGCGGTACCCACCACCAGTCCGTGATCGTTTCATCGGACATCTGACGACGTCCGAAAAGCAGCAGTGCACGGCCGTCGGGTGACCAGATCGGATCGCCCGCGCTGGCGAGACTCGAGGCCACCTGCATCGGCTCGCCTCCAGCGGACGGAACAATGAAGGTCCGCTGAATGAGGTCGAGCGAGTGCGGCGCGAGCCAGCTGCCGGTCCAATAGGCGATCGAACGTCCGTCAGGTGAGAAGCGAGGCCCCATCCCTTCGGACACCACGAGGCGCGCGTCACCTCCTAACGTAGGAACCACGTAGATGCCTCGCGGCGCGCGCGCCGAGTAGAAAGTGATCAGGCTCCCGTCGGGCGCGACGTCCGGTTGCCGGTCGTCTGCGGGATCGCTGGTCACGCGGATGGCCGCTCCGCCGCTTGTCTGCTGCACCCACACATCTAGGTTGTCGCCCCCCCGATTCGATGCGTACGCCACCATGCGTCCATCGCGACTAATGGACGGCTCCGCCGTCAGTCCCGGGTGGTTGGTCATTCGCAGCAGTGGACCCGTGCGGAATTCGGCGCGCGCTTCGGAGGCTTCGTTGCGCCTCAGCTCACGCCACGACACGGTGACGACGACCGCGGCAACGAGCGCGGTGACGGCAGCCAGCGCGGGCCACAGCCATTTGCGCAGTTCGTGCGCGGGCTGGCCGTCGACCGGTGCGAGGCGGGTCGTGTTTGTGAGGGCGTGCTCGATCTCGAGGCGGGCATCGCCGATGTCGCGCAGGCGTTGGCGGCGATCCTTGGCCAGGCACCGCTCGAGTAGTTCCCTCACGCGTTCATCGGGCAATGCGGACGGCAGCGCCGCCCAATTAGGTGGGTGTTCGAGTATCGCGACGATCGTGTCCGACACCGTTGTCTGGGTGAACGCGGAACGCCCGGTAAGCATCTCGTACAACACGCATCCAAACGCCCAGACGTCCGTGCGTTTGTCGACCGGCTGACCGCGCGCCTGTTCAGGACTCATGTAGCCGGCCGTGCCGAGAACGACCCCGCTTTGCGTGCCGCCAACGGTGAGCGTCGGCGAGTGCGAAATGTCGGCGGCAACGGCCTCGCCGAACATCGCTTTCGCGAGACCGAAGTCCAGGATCTTCACGGTGCCGTCCGGCCTTACCTTGATGTTGGCGGGCTTCAGATCACGGTGCACGATGCCCTGCTCGTGCGCAGCGTCGAGACCCTCTGCAATCTGGCGGGCGATCGCGAGTGCGTCGCGCGTGGGTAATGCACCGTGCACCAGGCGATCGGCGAGCGTGTCACCCTCGACCAGTTCCATCACGAGGGCGCCCGGCTCGCGCTGAAAGCCGTAGATGTGAGCGATGTTCGGATGATTCAGCGCAGCGAGCAGGCGGGCTTCACGCTCGAAGCGCGCCAGCCGCTCAGGATCGTGCGCGACCGCAACCGGGAGAACTTTGAGCGCCACGTCGCGGCCGAGCGACAGGTCGCGGGCTCGGTACACCTCGCCCATGCCGCCGGCACCAATCGCAGCCACGACTTCGTACTGGCCAAGTCGGAGACCACAGGCGAGAGACATGCCGGAATCGTGTGGATTGTAGGCGTGAACGAGGTCTCCCTCCAAGAACGATAAAAGGAGACGCGCCGGTTGTCGATACACTCCGCTGACAAGTTCCGCCGGGCAACTACTGCTCGAGGCGGATGCGGTAGTTCAGCGCATTCCCCAAATCGGCGACCGGCGCTTAACGAGGTCTGAAAGATTCTGGCAGCCCTCGCGCGGTTTGCTCTAAGTGGAGGAGCGCGGTATGGCGTATCAGCCGGTTCTTGGCGCTAGTCCTATGTGACACCACCCATCAAACCAGCAACATCCTTCAGCTCCCAGACAGTCTTTCGCAGCGTCCTTTACGTATTTGACCGCCGTGCGTTTCCGAAGACGACCCCTGATCGCGGCGGAGCAGCGAGGCGAGGGGATGTCCCTCCGGCTGTTGAAATTCAGCGGCGGCTCGGTTGACGACTACGCGATCTGCCGCTCCTCCTGAGCGACGGTGAGACCGAGCTGTCGGTCGCGTGCACGCAATGCGGCGAC
>Ga0075431_100005533_pt1 | contig 12469 bp, 9 predicted proteins | sample RhiMetdeltSRZDD5_FD_75297 | JGI IMG/M metagenome (GOLD analysis project Ga0075431, IMG submission 75297) | Populus rhizosphere microbial communities from Tennessee, USA - Rhizosphere MetaG P. deltoides SRZDD5 | ecosystem: Host-associated > Plants > Roots > Rhizosphere > Soil | place: USA... | reverse complement strand
TGTATAAGACGCGCACACGACCCATTTTGTCTGTCACGTATGGTGTCACAAAAGTTTTTCCCTTCGTCGCGCGAAGCGGTCATGCTTGGCTCTGCCCTCGCAGCTTCATATAAGCCGCGTAGAGTTGATAGAGCACCGGCTGATAAACCCGATCCCACGCGCCCACGGTGCGTACGACTCGCCCGCCGAAGCCGCGTTTGAAGCGGTACACGCCCCACAGGCCATCGTGTCGCTGCTCGAATTCCATTTCCAAAATAGACTCATCCTCGTCGGGCACGCCCCACAAATCGTAGCTCAAGGCGCCTTGAGTCTTGGCCCAGCGCATCGCCTCCCACTGCACTAAGTAAGGCGCCATCCGCTGTCGCTCGCGGTCGGATGACGCGCCGTAGAAATACCACGCGCGCTTGCCCAGGCAGAAGACCATGACGCCCGCCAGCACTTCGCCGCCGCATTCCGCGAGGAACAGTTCACATTGCCCGGCTGAATGAAATAAATCGTAGGCCATCTGGTAATATTCCGCCGAGTGAACGCCGAAACGATCGCGCTCACCTGTCGCGTTCATCAAGGTGTTGAAGATTTCCATATCTGCCGAAGAGCGCGCGGCTCGGACACTGACTTCCTTTTTGCTCGCCAGGCCGATGTTGTAGCGAGTTTTTTGTTTCATCCTCGCCAGGATATCTTTTTCGCTCCCGGTCAGGTCTATGATGATGGAACGTCGGGGTTGGACGGTGTGTGCTGAAGGGCGGAACCCGATCGAGGTCAGCGATCCCGCACACGCCGGGGAATCCGGCAAATCGGGTTCCCATTTCAGGCAGATGGCGCGGCGGGCGCGGCAAACATCGTCCAGTTTCCGCACCAACGCCTCCATCGCCGCTTGATTGCTCCAATCCACCAACGGCCCGCGCGGGACGTACGCGAGAGTCCATCCCAAAGGCAACCGCCGGAAGAGAACCAGCGCGCCTTGATCGCCAAGCTGGACAGGTTCCGGTTGCCATCCAAACGCCGACTTAAGTTTCCCCCAGGCAGCCGTTTGCAGAATGTGTCCGTTCGGGTGCGCCTGAACGAAGTTATCCCAATCGAGAGGGGCGAGGGCCATGTCGCGATTATACCAATGACGCTCATCTTTACTTTTGATTTGACTCATGCTATCATCCGCGCCGTTCTTCACAAATAGGATTTTCCTCGTTTTATCCAACGGTGTAAGGACTGCCTATGTCGAATAGCTGGATGTTTATCGGCCTTTTCCTGATTATGGCCGCGATTTTTCCCGGCGTGCCGATTATTCTAAATGCTTTGATTCTCGGCCCTAAGAAGAACAACTCTGAAAAGAACAGCGCTTACGAATGCGGCATCGAGACCGTAGGCGATACCTGGGTGCAGTTCAAGGTGCAGTATTACATCTTTGCCCTGGTGTTTGTGGTGTTCGATGTGGAGACGGTTTTTCTGTTCCCCTTTGCGGTGGCGTTTGATCAAGTGGGATTGTTCGCCGTTTTTGAAGTTGTGCTGTTCATCCTGATTTTGGCCGGCGGCTTGATCTATGCCTGGCGCAAAGGCGCGCTCGAGTGGGCCTGAGCCATACCTTGAATCCTTAATCGCCTATCGTTTTCACGATAGGCGATTTGTTGTCTAGAGCGAATTCTTGTTTGATCTTCGACGGAATACGTAACACGCAATACGCACCGGATCAGGATATTCCGTATTGCGTATTCCGTAAACGGAACGGGAAGCGCTCTAATAATAGGCTGGAGTCAAAGATGGATTTCTCTAAACTGGATTTCTCTAAACTTTTGACTGATCCGATCGCTTTCAGCGCCGAGTTCCTGACCCTGCTCTTGGCGGGGATGGGCCTTCCGGCGCCGGTCGTGACGGTGATCCTGATGGCGATCGGCGTGGTGGTCATTGGCTCTTTCTGCCTGCTGCTGCCCTTGTTCCTCATCTGGTTCGAGCGGCGGATTGTCGCTCGGATGCAGGATCGCGTCGGCCCGAACCGCGTGGGGCCACAAGGCTTGCTGCAAACGATTGCGGACGCGCTCAAGTTGATGACCAAGGAAGACATCACGCCCACCGGCGCGGACAAGATCGCGTACAACATTGCGCCTGTCCTCTCGGTCGTCGCAGTCATCAGCATGTGGGCGGTCATTCCCTTTGCCGCGAAGGTCTACGGCGCGGATGTGAATGTTGGGGCGTTGTACATCGTCAGCATCGGCTCGTTGGGGACGTTGGCGATTATGCTGGGCGGCTGGTCGTCGAATAACAAATATGCGCTGCTGGGCGCGTTCCGCACCGTGGCCCAGTTGGTTTCCTACGAAGTGCCGATGATCCTCAGCCTGATGGTGCCGGTGTTGTTGGCGCGCAGTATGAGCCTGCGGACGATTGTGGAGGCGCAAGATGTGGCGTTCGTGGTTGCGGCGCCGATTGCGGCGCTGATCTTCTTCTTGACCTCGGTGGCCGAGGTGGGCCGGACGCCGTTTGACTTGCTGGAGGCCGAGTCCGAGATCGTCGCCGGGTTCCACATTGAATATTCGGGCATGAAATTTGGCATGTTCTTCGTCGCCGAGTTCACGCACGCGTTCACCGTTGGCGCGCTGACCGCGATCTTCTTCCTGGGGGGTTGGCGTGGGCCCTGGGCAGATCAAATTCCGTGGTTGGGCGTGATTTACTTCATCGGCAAGTCATTCATCGGCTACTTTATCATCGTCTTGATGCGCACGACTCTGCCGCGCATTCGCATTGACCACATGCTGGACCTGAATTGGAAATTCCTCACACCGCTTTCGCTGGCCGTGATCGTTTTCACCGCGATCGCGGATAAACTGATCCCGGCGACTGCCGGCCCGTGGGCGCGCTCCGGAATTTTGTTCCTCGTCAACCTCTTCTTGGTCTGGCTGACGGTCACGCTCCTTTCCGCTTCGGCCCGCCGGCTGCGAGCCTCCGAGACCACTCCGCCAACGGCGGAGGCTGCGCATCTGCATGTTGCGCCGGAAGCGCATGCCGCGCACTAATTTGGAATAGGCCACTGATATGACTCCTCTTCAACTCATTTTTCTCTTTACCGGGGCGGCGATCTTGATCTCGGCGGTCATGGTTGTGGTCGCGCACAATCTGGTGCATGCCGCGCTGTGGCTGGTCGTTAGCCTGTTTGGGGTGGCGGTGCTGTTCGTATTATTGGAGGCCGGGTTCCTGGCCGCGGTGCAGGTTGTGCTCTACATCGGCGCCATCGCTATCCTGATCATCTTCGCCATCATGCTCACTCGGCGGGTGATGCAGGACTCCGGCCCACAGACCAACCAGCAGTGATGGTTGAGCGCGCTCATCGCCGTCGCGTTATTTGTAGCGTTGCTCTGGACGCTCTCGCAAGTCGCGTATCCTCTGGCGAATGTTCCGGTTCCTGAATCCTATCTGATAACGCTGGGGCGTTCGTTTGTTGACCCGAATCAATATGCGCTGCCGTTTGAAGTTGCCTCGGTTTTACTCTTGGTGGCGCTGATCGGCTCGATTGTGATCGCGGGTGAAAAAGGAAAATAAGTGTCAGGTGCTTAAGTGTCAAGTATTCACGTATCACGGGTCACTTGACACTTAAGCACTTAAACACCTGACACGTTCTTGGAGTAACTATGATCCCTCTCTCCTGGTACCTCACCCTCGCCGCGGCCTTGTTCTGCATTGGGCTGTATGGCGTGTTGGCGCGGAAGAACGCTGTGGCAATTCTGATGGGCATCGAGTTGATGCTCAACGCGGTGAATATCAACCTGGTGGCCTTTTGGCATTACCTGACCCCGACGACCGTCTCGGGCCAGATGTTCGCCATTATCGTTTTCGTCGTCGCCGCCTCGGAAGCGGCGGTCGGTCTGGCGCTGATTATCTCCATCTATCGCCGCCGCAATACCGTCGTCGCGGAAGAAATTGATTTGATGAAGTGGTAAATGATTTTCACGCATCACGGGTCACGTATCACGTGAGGCGTGACTCGTGACCCGTGATTTGGAGTATCTATGACCCCCGACCTCCTCACCTGGCTCATTCCGGTTCCGCCCTTGCTGGCTTTCTTCTTGATCGTGTTGTTCACGAACAAGGATAAAGTCCTCAGCCATACCATTGCGTTAGTGGGCATTGGGCTTTCATGGATTTGGAGCTTGAGCATTTTCCTCCGCGTGCTGGGCGTGGAGCATTTTGGCGAAGAAGAAAACGTCATTGCCTCGTCCATTCCGTGGCTGCCGGTTGGGGCCGAGTCGCTCCCGATGGGTGTGTTGGTAGATCCGCTCACGGCGGTGATGTTGTTCTTCGTCTCGCTCGCCTGCTTGATGATCTTCATCTACAGCGTCGGCTATAGCAATTTTGGCAAGCCGCTCGATCCGCACGATCAACCCGGCCAGCCGCCGCACAACGGCATTGAGCCGCTGTACTCGCGCTTCTTCGCCTTCCTCTCCCTGTTTGCTTTTGGGATGCTCACGCTCGTCGTCGCGGACAATGTCCTGCTGATGTTCATCGGCTGGGAGATCATGGGTTTGTGCTCGTATCTGCTCATTGGCTTCTGGTACGCGCGTGATTATCCTGATCCTAAACAAATCACGCCGCGCCGGGCGGCGGTCAAAGCCTTCATGACCACGCGCGTCGGCGATGTGCTGATGCTGCTCGGCATCGTCTATCTATACTTTCAGACCGGCACGCTTTCGTTCCGCGAAATTATGCATGCGAACGGCGGCCAAGCCGTAAGCATGTTGGCCGGACTGGATTCATTTATCCCCGGTCTCTCCGTCGCCGGCTTGATCGGCCTATTGCTGTTCGCGGGCACGGTCGGAAAGTCGGCGCAGTTCCCGCTGCACGTTTGGTTGCCGGATGCCATGGAAGGCCCAACGCCCGTCAGCGCGATGATCCACGCCGCGACGATGGTTTCGGCGGGCGTCTACGCGATGGTCCGTCTCTTTCCGCTGCTCTCAGCCGGTTGGCACCACGGCGGCCCGCTCACGCCGCCGATGATGGCGATGGCGGCCATCGGCGCCTTCACGGCCTTGTTTGCGGCGACGATTGCCGTCGCACAGAATGATGTGAAGAAAGTGCTGGCCTACTCGACTATTTCGCAATTGGGTTACATGATCGCCGCGCTTGGCATTGGCGCATATATCGCGGCGGCGTTCCACTTGGTTACGCATGCGTTCTTCAAAGCGCTGCTCTTCCTCGGCTCCGGTTCGGTCATTCACGGCGTTGAGCACGGGCAGCATCACGTCGCTCATGAGGCCTCTCATTCTGCCAAACACGAAGCAAGCGCCGAAGCCCATGACCCATCGCACAATCAGCAATCGGCAATCAGCAATCAGCAATCCTTTGATCCTCAGAACATGCTCAACATGGGCGGCCTGCGTCAGAAGATGCCGGTCACATTTTGGACGTTCCTGATCGGCGGGTTGGCACTCTCCGGCTTTCCGCTCATCACTGCCGGCTTCTGGTCAAAGGACGCGATCCTCGGCGGAGCGTGGGAGGGCGAACACTTCATCGTCTTCGCCGTGCTGGCCGTCGCTGCGTTCCTTACCGCGTTCTACACCATGCGCCAAATCAGCTTAACCTTCTTAGGCCAGCCGCGCACTCAAGCCGCCGAGCATGCCAAGGAAAATGTCTGGACGATGACGCTCCCGCTCGTTATCTTGTCCTTTTTTGCCGTGACCGCGGGCTGGGTCGGTATCCCGGAAGATTTCCCGGTGTTGGGTGGGCTGCTCCCGAACTGGTTCCACGAATTCGTGGGCGGTACGCTGCTGGAACATCCGCCGGCGGAAGTCTTCAATCTCATCCCGCTGGCGACTTCGTTGGTCGTCGCGCTCGGCGGTTTGGCGCTCGGTTGGCTGGTTTATCGGAACATTCCGGCCGGCGCTGAAGATCCACTCCAGCGCGCCTTAGGCCCGATCCACACGCTGCTCAAAAACAAATATTACTTTGATGAACTGTATGATTTCATCTTCGTCCGCCCGGTGCGCTGGCTCTCGGAAGTCTTCGTCTCCGCGTGGATGGATAAGGGCCTGATTGACGGCCTGCTGCACTGGATTGGCCGGACGAGCATGCGCCTGGGCGACGCGTTCCGCAATTACTTCGACGCGCCCATCATCAACGGCGCCGGCGATTTGGTCGGCGAAGGCGTCAAGCGCTTCGGAAACTCCTTCCGCGTGATCCAAACCGGCAAGGTGCAATATTATTTGCTAATTACGATGGTGGCCGTGATCGCGCTCGGTGGAGTGTTCTTGATCTTCACTCGATAAAGGGGCAAGTTCAGGTTCCTTGAGTTCCTTTATTTGAAGGGAACTGAAGGAACTCAAGGAACTTGAAGGAACTTCTCTTAGCGGAGTGCGAGTTCCCTCATTTCCTTCAGTTCCTGGATTTCCTGGAACTTCGGGCTTAGATAGGAAATAATATGTTTTTCATTCTCCAACATCTCCTCAGCTTGATCCTCTTCGTCCCGGCGGTGGGGGCGCTCATCGTCCTGCGGCTGCCGCAGGACGATGAGAACCTGCTGCGTTGGGCGGCTTTCATCCTCAGCCTCTTCCCGTTGGGCTTCGCGCTGCTCTTGTGGGCGCGCTTCGATCCCAATCAACCGGGCTTCCAATTTGAAGAAGTCGCGCCCTGGTTCACCGTCATCAACGCCGGTTATCACCTCGGCGTGGACGGGATCAGTGTGCCGATGGTGCTGCTGACCACGCTGTTGACGCCGCTGGCCATTCTCTTCTCGTTCAGCATCAAGGAGAAGGTCAAAGCCTACATGGTGTTGTTCCTGCTGTTGGAGGCCGGGATGCTCGGCGTGTTCATGGCGCTGGACTTGATCCTCTTCTTCCTGTTTTGGGAAGTCGGCCTGATCCCGATGTACTTCCTGATCAACATCTGGGGCAGCGCCAATCGCCAATACGCCTCGTTCAAATTCTTTATTTACACGATGGCCGGCTCGGTCGGACTCCTGCTTGCCATTCAGACCATCGGCATTGCGCTTGGCTCGTTCGATATGGTGAACGCGATTAACAACTGGCCGGCGTTCTCGGATTTCATTTACGGCATCTCGCCCCAGACCGTCCGCGCCATCGCGTTCTGGGCGTTCACAATTGCCTTTGCGATCAAAGTCCCGATCTGGCCGTTCCATACCTGGCTGCCAGACGCGCACACCGAAGCCCCCACCGCCGGCTCGATGATCCTCGCGGGCGTGCTGCTAAAGTTAGGCGCTTACGGTTTCTTGCGATTAGTGCTGCCACTTTACCCGGCGGAAGCGCAAACATTTGCGATCGTTTTAGGCGTCCTGGCTTTGATGGCGATTGTGATGGGCGCGCTCGCTTCCTTCGGCCAGAATGATTTCAAACGCCTCGTCGCGTACTCGTCGGTCAATCACATGGGCTTTGTCGTGCTCGGCATTGCGGTTGCGGCCTACGTGCGCGGCTCCGGTGATCCTCTGAATGGAATCATCGCGGCTAATGGCGCGGTCTTGCAAATGTTCAACCACGGCTTAAGTGCGGCGGGCATGTTCTTGCTCGTCGGCGTCATCTACGACCGGACGCACACCCGCGACCTCAACGAATTCGGCGGGCTGTTCCCGCTCGCGCCGGTCTATGGCGGCCTCTTGATCTTCACCAGCATGGCCTCGCTGGGGCTGCCCGGCCTCAATGGCTTTGTCTCCGAGTTCATGGTCGTGCGCGGCGCGTTTGCCGTGCCAGCCTTTACCCTCATCACCGCTTTGAGCATGATCGGCCTGTTGATGACCGGCGCGTATATCCTCAAAGGGATTCAAAAAGTTTTGCATGGCCCGGTCAATCCCAAATGGGTCGGGCACTCGCTGGAAATTTCAACGCGCGAGATCATCTCCATCGCCCCGCTGCTGGCGCTCATGCTCATCATCGGCATCTGGCCGAGTTGGCTGGTGGGCGTCATCAATGCGGCGGTTACCCGATTGATGGGGTAGAAGTAATGCGTGACGCGTGATGCGTGACTTGTGAAATTCACGGATCACTCGTCACGAGTCACGTATCACGCTAAACAAGGAGCACGATGAACTTCCCCTTCCTCACCATCATCACCTTCACGCCCCTGGCCGCCGGGCTGTTGATCTTGCTTTTCCCGGCCGAGCGCAAAGACGAGGTCCGAGTCACCGCGCTGGCGGCGGCCGTCATTGCCACCGCGTTGTCCCTCTTCGTCTATTTCACTTATAACTCGGCGGCGGGCGGCTATCAGTTTATTGAAAAATATGATTGGGTGCCGCAGTTTGGCATTTCCTATCATGTCGGCGTGGATGGCATGAGCCTGCCGCTCGTGTTACTCACCTCGGTGGTCATGCTCACCGGCGTCCTCATCTCGTGGGGACTTGACGACCGCCCGCGCGAGTTCTTCGCGTTCCTCTTCATCCTCGCCACCGGCGTCTTCGGCGTGTTCGTCGCCCTCGATCTGTTCCATCTGTTCTTCTTCTACGAAATCGCCGTCTTCCCCATGTACCTGCTCATCGCCATTTGGGGCTGGGCCAAGACGCGCGAATACGCGGCGATGAAACTGACGCTTTACCTTTTTATTGGCTCCGTCGTCTCCCTGGTCGGCGCGCTGGCGATGTACTACACCTCCGGCCTCAACACGTTTGACATGCTGCGGCTGGCCGAGGCGAACTTCTCGCCGGAATTTCAGCGGTTGTGGTTCCCGTTTGTCTTCTTCGGTTTCGCGATTTTGGGCGGCATCTTCCCTTTCCACAACTGGTCGCCGGATGGTCACGTCGCTGCGCCGACGGCGGTCTCCATGTTCCACGCCGGAGTCTTGATGAAACTCGGCGCCTTCGCCGCGCTGCGCGTCGGCATCATGCTCCTGCCCGAGGGCGCGCGCTTCCACATGCCGTGGATCGTTCTGCTCACGCTCGTCAACGTCGTCTACGGTTCCTTCATCGCCATGGTGCAGAAGGACCTGAAGTACATGATCGGCTTCTCGTCCGTCTCGCACATGGGCTTGGTGGCGATGGCCTTCACCACGCTTAACCGCGAAGGCTACGTCGGCGCGGGCTTGCAGATGTTCTCGCACGGCGTCATGACGGCGCTCTTCTTCGCCTGCGTCGGGATGATCTATGATCGCGCGCACACCCGCATGATGCCGGAGTTGGGCGGGATCTCTAAGAAAATGCCGTGGGTCGCGGTCGCGTTTATCATTGGCGGCTTCACCTCGATGGGCATGCCGGGCCTGTCCGGTTTTGTGGCCGAACTGCCGATCTTCCTCGGCGTCTGGAAGGCGAAAGCGGTGGATGTCTCCGGTTACCCGCAGTGGTTAAGCTGGCTGGCGAACATGGCGCAACAGCCGTGGTATTTCCCGGCGATCGCGCTGATCTCGGCGATTGCGATTGTGGTGACCGCGGCGTATGTGCTGCGCGCCGTGCAAAAAGTTTTCTTTGGCGAGATTTCGCCAGAACACGATCATCACGTCGGCGATGTGACCGTGCTGGATAAGACGGCGCTCTCGATCCTGGTGGGCCTGATGATCCTCATCGGCCTCTATCCGACGATCATGGCGCCGCTGATCGAAACCGGCGTCATGCCTATTTTGAAACTGCTGAAGGTGGCTTAATGATGCAATTATTTAAGCTCACCGCGCCGTCCTCGGCGCGGGAAATGGCCGCCGAGACGGCGGCCCGAGCGGTTACAAGGTGGCCTAAATGACCTTCGAACCATTCACTTCCGCAACACTGTTGGCGGTTCTGCCTGAAATTCTGCTCGTCGCGCTCGCGGCGTTGGTGATGGGGCTGGACTTGCTCTGGCCTGAAAGCCGCAAGCGCACGCTCGGCCTGGTTGCCGCCGCGGGTCTGGGTTTGATCTGGGTGTTGGCTGTCATCTTCTCCCGCCCCTCTGCCGAAAATGCCCTGATCTTTGGCGGGATGCTGCGCGATGACTGGGCCTCTTTCGTCTTCCGGCTGTTGTTCATCTTCTCCGGCATGATCGTGGCCTTGATCTCCCTGGACTCGCCGGGTGTGAGCGGCAAAGGCGAATATTACGCCATCCTCATCTCCGCTGTGTTTGGGATGAACTTCATGGCCTCGGCGGCGGATTTGATTATGCTCTACCTGGCGATTGAGACGACCTCGATTGCGCTGTATCTGCTCGCCGGCTATCTGCGTGATGATGATAAGAGTTCCGAGTCCGGCTTGAAGTATTTCCTGTTTGGCGCATTTACCTCCACGGTGATGCTCTATGGTTTCAGCCTGCTCTACGGGTTTACCGGTAAAACCAATCTCTACGAATTAAGTGCTGCGCTCGGCAATGTGCCGCCTTTAGTGGTCGTCGTCTCGGCGTTGCTTGTGCTCGTGGGTTTCGGGTTCAAGGTCGCAGCGGTTCCGTTCCATTTCTGGACGCCGGATGTGTACGAGGGCGCGCCAACACCGATCACCGCCTTTATCTCGGTCGCCTCCAAAGCTGCGGGGTTTGCGGTGCTCATCCGCGTTATGCTGGCCGTGTTCCCAGAAGCAGAAAGCTATTGGGTGCCGTTAGTCATTGTTATCTCTATGGTCACCATGACGCTCGGCAATACGTTGGCGCTGGCCCAAAAGAACATCAAACGCCTGCTTGCTTATTCGTCTATCGCTCAAGCCGGCTATGCGCTCGTGGGGTTGGCAGCCATCTCCACCGCCGGAATAGCCGCCACCATCTTCTATTTGGTGATGTATACCCTCACCAACCTGGCGGCCTTCGCCGTCGTCATCCTTGTCTCGCGTGTCACGAAGTCGGACGAGATCGCGGATTACGCCGGACTCTCGCGCCGCTCACCAAGTTTGGCGCTCGCCTTCTTGGTTGCCTTTCTCTCCCTCGGTGGGATGCCGCCGTTGGCGGGGTTCTTTGGCAAATTCTTCGTCTTCGCTGCGGTTGTCCAACAAGGCGTCGCGCAGAACAATTCCTGGCTCATCTGGCTGGCCGTCGTCGGCGTGCTCAATGCCATCATCGGCCTCTACTACTATCTGGTTGTCCTCAAGGTCGTGTACTTATATCGCTCCGAGCGCGAAAGTGAAAAGATTCCCGTCCCGCGCGCCTACGCCGCGGCGTTATGGGTGTGTGTCGCCGGCATCATCCTGTTGGGGACATGGGCCAGCCCGTGGATTGGAACGGCGACCTCGGCGGCGGGGAACCTGTTCTGAGAGATGACGGACGACCGAAGACGGACGACGGAAGCAAGTCTCTAGTCCAAAGTCCAAGGTCGAAGCAGACTGACTTAGGACTTCGGACTGGCGACTTCGGACTTCATCCGTCTACCGTCGTCCGTCCCCCGTCCAATTTCGTGATACAATTCACGCACTATGTCCTTGGGCGATAGCCAACAGTCCGAGCCTGAGCGCGGGCTACCCACATTAAACTTGACGTTAGCGAGTGTGGCCGCCCAAGTGGGTTGCCTGACCTTTGCCATTGTTCTGGGGGCGTTGTTTGGAGGGCTGTGGCTTGACGGTCTGCTGAAGACCAAGCCCTTATTTACAGTTCTGTTCGTGATTGGCAGCATGCCGGTCGGTATCTTTGTCATGTACCGGGTAGCGATGAGTGTGATCTCCCGATCAATCACTCAATCCAAGACGAACACTTCTAATCAAGGAGAGAAACAAGCTTGACAACGCATACGCAATCTGCGCGCCCTGGGTGGCGCTTTGGTTTCTGGCGCTGGGTCTGGATCGCCCTGATCATTCTAAGTGTGGTGATAATTGGCGGCGGCGGCATCTGGAAGCCGGTGCCCCCGACGGTCGTGCTTCCCGCAGAGCCTGCTTGGCCCGGTTGGTACATCGTCCCTGAGCACCTCCTGCCGTTTTTGCCGGAGGGCATTCCGCTCACGAACACCATGCTCTCGGTGTTCCTCTCCAGCCTCTTCTTGTTCGCCATCGCCTTCCTTGTGGTGACGCCTTTCGTTCGGAGCGGAAAAGAAGTTCCCTCCGGCCTCTACCAGCCAATTGAAGGTGCGGTGGAATTTTTCTGGAATACCACGCAGAGCGCGGCGGGCAAGTGGGCGCGTCCTATATTCCAATTCACGATGACGATTTTCCTGTACGTGTTGATCGTCAATTTGTTCAAGCTGGTCCCCATTCACGAAACCATTGGTTATCCTAAGCTGGCGCATGGCCAGGGCTATCAAACCGTCGTCTGGAACGGCATTCACCTGTTGGATGGTTCACACCCCGGCACGCACGAAGAAGCCCCAGCCGAGGGCGGCGAAGGCGGAGAGCATGACGAAGAAGCAGGCATTTGGAATAAGCCGGAACCGTGCCCCAATTGCGAAATCGTCCCAACCTTCCGGGGCGCGGCCACCGACCTGAATTTCACCGCCTCCCTGGCCCTCATCACCATGGTCATGGTGCAGGTCTTTGGCGTCCGCTCGCTGGGACTGGGTTACTTCACCAAGTTCCTTAATTTCAAAACCATCATCAACAAACCGTTCTTCGGCCTGATGGACACGATTGTCGGACTTTTGGAGTTGATCTCCGAAATCGCCAAGGTGCTCTCGTTCAGCTTGC
>Ga0075431_100005530_pt1 | contig 12472 bp, 12 predicted proteins | sample RhiMetdeltSRZDD5_FD_75297 | JGI IMG/M metagenome (GOLD analysis project Ga0075431, IMG submission 75297) | Populus rhizosphere microbial communities from Tennessee, USA - Rhizosphere MetaG P. deltoides SRZDD5 | ecosystem: Host-associated > Plants > Roots > Rhizosphere > Soil | place: USA... | reverse complement strand
CTTCTGCGAGCTGCTGCCAGACGCGGATCTCTTCACGCTGCTCCACGTGCCGGGCACGGTCGCCCCGATCATCGAGCGGCGTCGCATCGTGACCTCGTTCATCCAGCGGCTGCCCTCGGCGGCGACGCGCTATCGGCACTATCTGCCGCTGTTCCCGGCGGCCATGGCCCGCTTCGACTTCTCCGCCTACGACGTGGTGGTCTCGCTGAGCCACTGTGCGGCGAAGGCGGCGCGGGCGCGACCCGGCGCCCGACATCTCTGCTACTGCTTCACGCCGATGCGCTACGTGTGGGATCTCTATGACGACTACGTCGGCGCCGGAGCGCTCGCGCGGGTCGCACTGCCGCCGGTCGCCGCCGCCCTGCGACGCTGGGACCGGCGAACCAGCCGGCGTGTGGATCGCTTCGTGGCGATCTCGCGCTTCGTTGCCGATCGGATCCAGCGCTGCTACGGGCGCGCGGCCGATGTGATCTACCCGCCCGTCGACGTGCGGCGGTTCGAGATCGTGCCGGACGGCGACGACTTCTATTTGGTGGTGTCGGCGCTCGTTCCCTACAAGCGCGTGGATCTGGCCGTGCAAGCGGCCACGCGGCTCGGCCGCCGGTTGCTCGTCGTCGGCAGCGGACCCGAGGAGCGCCGGCTGCGCGCGATGGCCGGAGGCGGCGTCGAGTTCCTCGGCTGGCGTGGCGACGAGGAGGTCGCCGGCCTCTACGCGCGCTGCCGGGCGCTCCTGTTTCCCGGCGTGGAAGATTTCGGGATCACGCCGCTCGAGGCCATGGCCGCCGGTCGCCCCGTCATCGCGCTCGCGGCGGGCGGCGCGCTGGAGACGGTGATCCCGGCCGACCACGGCGACACGCCGCCGACCGGCGTGTTCTTCGAGCGGCAGAGCGTCGAGGCGATGATGGCGGCGATGCGCGCGTTCGAGGCCGACGCCGACCGGTTCGACGGCAAGACCTTGCGCGCCCACGCCGAGCGCTTCGACCGGCCGCTCTTCAAGCGTCGCGTGGCGGACTGTCTGGCGGAGATCGGCGCGTGCTGAAGGCGCACTCGCGGCTGTTCGAGCACGTCATGCTGGCGGCCGACCTCGCGGTGGTGGCCGGGTCCTGGGTGGCCGCCTACGGCCTGCGCTTCTACGTGATCGGCCCGCCGCTGGTGGCGCCGTCCCCGCCGCCGGTGCGCGACTACCTGCTGCAGCTGATCCCGATCCTCGCGGTGTGGACGGTCTCGTTCCACGCCTTCGACCTGTATCGCCCGCGCCGGCTCGGCTCGTATCTGGCCGAGTGGATCGACATCGCCAAGGCCTCGACGCTCGGCGTCCTGGTCCTGATCGCGGTCATGACGTTCGCGTTCCGCGATCACGAGTACTCCCGCGTGGTGATCGTCTACTTCTGGCTGCTCTCCATCGGCGGCGCCAGCCTGCTGCGCGGCGTCTTCCGGGAGGGCCTGCGCGTGGCGCGCCGGCGCGGCTACAACGTCCGCCGCGCCCTGCTCGTGGGCGGCGGCGAGTCGATGGACGAGGTGCTGGCCATGCTGCGGCGCCGGCCGGACCTCGGCGTCCGCGTGCTCGGGTTCGTGACCGACAAGCCCGATGGCGGCCGCGAGAGCGGACGGTGGCTGGCCCCGCTGCATCAGCTGCGGACCGTGCTCGACGAGCATGCGCCCGACCTCGTCATCATCGCGCTTCCGCACGCGGACTCGGGGCGGCTGGCCGACATCCTGCGCGAGATCGGCGACGATCCGGTGGCCATCCACCTCGTCCCCGATCTCTACGGGCTCGCCACCCTCCGCGGCGGCATCGAGGAGTTCGACGGGGTGCCGCTCATTCATCTGCGCGACTCGCCGCTCTACGGCTGGAACCGGGTGGCCAAGCGCGCCTTCGATCTCGTCCTCGGCTCGCTCGTGCTCGCCTCCGCGCTGCCGCTGATGGGCCTCGTCGCGCTCGCCATCAAGCTCACCTCGCCCGGGCCAATCCTGCTGACACAGGAGCGCATGGGCCTCGACGGCCGCCGATTCTCGATGCTGAAATTCCGCACCATGCGTCCGGACGCGGAGGCGGCCACCGGGCCGGTGTGGGCCAGTCCCGACGATCCCCGGCGCACGCGTCTCGGCGGTCTCCTGCGCCGCACCAGCCTCGACGAGCTGCCCCAGCTCGTCAACGTGCTGCGCGGCGAGATGAGCCTGGTGGGGCCGCGGCCGGAGCGACCCCAGTTCGTGCAGGAGTTCCGCACCCGCATCCCCGGCTACATGCTGCGCCACAAGGTGAAGGCGGGGATGACGGGCTGGGCGCAGATCAACGGCTGGAGGGGGAACACCTCGCTCGAGAAGCGTATCGAGTACGACCTCTACTACATCGAGCGGTGGTCGCTCGCCTTCGACCTGTCCATTCTCTTGCGGACGCTGTGGCGCGGGTTCACGAGCCGCAACGCGTACTGACGCCAGCCGCCGGCACCGCGGCGCCGCTCATGGCGCGGATCGTCGCCGATCCCCGGCGGGTCTTGCTGGTGCTCCTCGTGGCCGGTCTGGCTGCCTCGATCACGCTCTCGCAGACGATGCTGGTCGTGCTGACGCTCTGGCTGCTGCGCGAGTGGCATCGCGGCCGGCTGGCGCTGACCTGGCCGCTTGCCGTGCCGATCGCGGCCTTCGCCGGCTGGACGATCTTCACCGCGCTGCTCTCGGAGGCCCCCGCGGAGAGCCTGCGCGCCTCGCACTCGCTGATCGGCCTCGGCGCCCTGTGGGTCGTCCTGCATGCCGTCGAGGACGGCCGGCGCGCGCGGTGGTTTGCCACCGCGCTGTTCGTGGCGATGGTGGCGGTGGCGGCGCTGTCGGTCGTCCAGGTGGCCACGTGCAGCCCCGAGCGCTTGACCGCCAAGGCCGTCGGCCTGCCGCGGGTGCTGAGCTCGTTCTTCGGCAAGTGCCACCGGGCGCACGGCTTCTACAGCATCTACATGACGCTGGGCGGCGTGCTGGCGATGGTGCTGGTCCTCACCCTGCCGCGTCTGATGCATTTTCGTCATCGCGCGGCCGCCGCGGGCGCCTGGCTCGTGGCGGCGCTGGCGTTCGCGCTGACTCTGGTGCGCGGCGCGTGGGTCGGATTCGGCATCGGCCTCGCCGTGCTCGTCTGCACGGTGCGGCGGCAGACGGTTGCCTTTGTCGGCGTGCTCCTGGTGGCGGCGGCGGTGCTCTCCGTGCCGGCGGTGCTCCAGCGCGTGCTGAGCTTCATGGACCCGACGGATCCCACCGCGCGCGAGCGCGTGGCGATGCTGTCGGCCGGGGTCGCGCTCCTGCGCGAGCATCCGATCGTTGGCGTCGGGCCCGGCCAGGTGAAGCGGCTCTACCCGCAGTACGCTCCGGCCTACGCCGTGCGGCGCCATACGAGCCATCTGCACAACACGCCGCTCCAGATCGCCGTCGAGCGCGGCTTCGTCGGCATGGCGCTCTGGCTGTGGATCTTCGGCGCGTTTTTCGTGCGCGTCCTCGGCATCTGGGAGCGCCTGCCGGCCGCGGCGGTCCACGACCGCGCGCTCGTGGCCGGCTGCGCGGCCGCCATCGTGGCCTTCGTGATCGCCAGTCTCTTCGAGTACAACTTCGGCGACACCGAGGTGCTGCTCGTGGCCATGAGCCTCATGGCGTTGCCGCTCGTGATCGACCGCGCTCAGGACGTGCGGTGAAGGCGCCGACGGCGCGGCTCGCCGCCGTGCAGCTGCTCGTGATGGACGTCGACGGCGTGCTGACCGACGGCGGCATCTACTACACCGAGCGCGGGGACGAAGTGAAACGCTTCGACGTCCGGGACGGACAGGGCCTCGTCCTCCTCCGCCAGGCCGGCGTGCTCACCGCCGTCATCACGCGCCGCCGGTCGGAGATCGTCGAGCGCCGCGCCGACGAGCTCGGCATCGTCGAAGTGCACCAGGGCGCCACCGACAAGCGCGCGGTCCTCGAAGCCGTGCTCGCCCGCCGCGGCCTCTCCGCCTCGGATGCCGTCTACGTCGGCGACGATATCGGCGACCTCCCCGCCATGCAGCTGGTCGGCTTCCCCGTCGCCGTCGCCGACGCCGTCCCCCCCGTCAAACGCGCCGCCGCCTACATCACAACGTCCCCTCCCGGCCACGGCGCCATCCGCGAGCTCTGCGACCTGATCCTCGCCGCCAAGAAAGCGAAGACGCCGAACAACCAGGAGCAGCTCGGAACGAAGGGCACCGCAGGGAAGACAGCCGGGGAGAGCGCTACGGTGAAGCGAGCCGCAGTGAAGAGAGCGCCCAAGCCGCCCGCGTCCAAGCCGCCCCGTTGAAGAAGTGCTGACGCCCGAGACGTGATCACAACCGCCAACTGCAGGCTCGGCCGGCCGAGCCGTTCAGTAGGCGAGCGCCGGCTCCGTCGCCGTGCGAACGCGAACGAAGTAGTCCTTGAACCGCTCGAGATCGTCCGCCGACACCATGTCCGACACGAGGAAGCACGCGACATCTCGCTGCCGCCACACCCAGGCGACGAACCCGCTGTCCTTCACGAGCGCCGGCCGGAAGCGCTCGATCTGCACGCGCGCGCGATCAGGGACCTTCAGGTCCGCGGCGGGCAGCGCGATGTAGGTGACCAGATGGCCGTCGCTGTCGCGGTAGTGGACGGCGAGGCCGCGCTGGCGCAGCAGATACACGGGCTCGGCGCTGACGAAGCTGAGGCGGTCGTCGCCGGCGAAGGCGCTGGACAGGCCGATCCCCGATTGCTCCTGCAGCCACGGCAGCGCGGCCGGGATCACCTGCGACTGGCGGCTGCCCCACATGAGCGCGCGCGAGTGCTCGTTCACGACGGCTCGCACGATCTGATCGACGGGATCCGCCGGCTGGAGGCGAGGGAGCACGGGCAGCATGAACAGCGCGAGGACCATCGCCGTGGCCGCGGCAGCCAGCAGCGGCGACAGCCAGGCGGGCCGCCGCGATGCGGTCGGCTCCGTCGCCTGGACGATGGCGATCCGCAGCGACGCCGGCGCCGTGTAGCGGGGCAGCTCTGCGGCCAGCCGACGCCCCAGCTGCTGGTCCGAGTCTGAAATCTGATCGTCAGGCGTCATGGTCGAGAGCTCGGGTCATTTCTTCTCGTAGTCCTTCAGCAGGCCGCGCAGGCGCTCCTTGGCGCGAAAGATGCGCGACTTCACCGTGCCAACCGGGCAGGCCATCACCCGGGCCACCTCCTCGAGCGGCATCCCTTCGACCTCGGCCAGCAGCAGCACGGTCCGGAACTCCTCGGGTAAGCGCCGCATCGCGCGTTCGAGGTCGGTGTGCGCCTCCATGGCGACACCTTCGTCCAGCGGCGTGTCGTGAAACATCGGCGTGTCCCAGTCGGGCACGCCGTCTTCGGCAATCGCCGCCTCGCGCTCACGCAGCCGATAGAACGTGAGGAACGTGTTCCTCAAAATTTGGAACAGCCATGCGCGCAGGTGGGTTCCCGGCTGGAACCGGTGGGAGAACCGCAAGGCCCGGAGGTAGGTTTCCTGCACGAGGTCGTCCGCCTCCGGCGGGTTTCTGGTCAAATACATCGCGAAGTTGTAGAGCGCGTTGAGGTGCTGGAGCGCGTCGCGCTGAAAGTCGGCGTCGGCCATCGCGCGCTCGCCTAGTCCTCGAACCAGCGTGCCGGATAGGCGCCGGGGGTGACCGTATGATCGTCGGCCAGGTCCGCCAGCAGCTCCCTCACGGTCGCGTAGAGGGCGGGGTGCTCGAGGTCCGGCGCGACGTCGGAGAGCGGGCGCAGCACGAAGGCGCGTTCGGCGAGCAGCAGGTGCGGCACGTGGAGGTCGTCGGGGCCGCTGATGATCTCGTCGCCGTAGAAGAGGATGTCGATGTCGAGAGTGCGGGGCGCGAAGCGGCGGGCCTCCGGCGTGCCGACCGGCCGCACACGGCCGAGGGCGTCCTCGATAGCCCGCAGGCGCTCGAGCAGCGCGCGTGGTGGAAGGCGCGTGTCGAGGGCCACCACGCAGTTGAGGTACCTGCGCTGCTCGCTGCTCGCGCGCCCCGGCTCCTGCTCCCAGGGCTCGGACTCGTACAGCGGCGAGGCGGTGACCATCTGCATGTCCGCCGCCTCGCGCAGTCGCTGCACCGCCGTACGGAGCAGGCCCAGCCGGTCGCCCAGATTCGAGCCGAGGCTCACGTAGACGCGCGTCACGGCCCGCGCCTCCGGGTGAGCTCGACCGAAGGCGTCCCGACAAGGCCCTCCAGCGGCGGCGTCAGCTTGCGCACGCGGACGCGCACCTGTTGCGTGGGGAACTCCCGGAGCAGCGTCTGCGCGATCTGGCCGGCCAGGCGCTCGATCAGGTTCACGCGGCCCTGCGTGCCGATCTCGACGATCCGGCGCGCCACCAGCCCGTAGTCGATGGCGCTGCCGAGATCGTCCGAGGTGGCGGCCGGGGTGAGGTCGACAGCGAGCTCGGCGTCGACCGAGAACCACACTCCCACCGTCTGCTCGGCCTTGGAGACGCCATGATGGCCGTAGAAGCGGACGTCCTCGAGATGCAGGCGGTCCCCCGTCACAGCTTCACGACGGGGTTCTTGAGCACCCCGACCCCGTCGATGCGGATCTCGACGCGATCGCCGGCGTGGAGCGGTCCCACTCCGGCCGGAGTGCCGGTGGCGATGACATCGCCCGGCAGCAGCGTCATGACCTCCGACACCCGCGCGATCAGATCCTCCACGGGAAACACGAAGTCCTTGGTCGATCCCGACTGGCGCACGATCCCGTTGACCAGCGCCTCCACGGTGGCGGCGTTGGGATCGATGTCGGTCGCGATGCACGGCCCGAGCGGACAGAAGGTGTCGAAGGCCTTCGCGCGGGTCGGGCCACCGTCGCGCGCCTGGATATCGCGCGCGGTGACGTCGTTGAGGCACGTGTAGCCCAGCACGTAGTCGCGCGCACGCTCGGCGGCGACGTTGCGACAGCGCTTCTTCATGACCACCGCGAGCTCGGCCTCGTGCTCGACCCGTGTGCTCTGCGGCGGCAGCACGATGGGATCGTCGGGGCCGACGATCGCGCTCACCGGCTTCAGAAAGATTCGCGGCTCCTCGGGGAGCGGCATGTTCATCTCCACCGCGTGGTCGCGGTAGTTCAGCCCGACGGCGACGATCTTGGAGGGGAGGGTCGGCGCCAGCAGGAGCACCTGGCGGAGCGCGTAGCGGCGGCGCCCACGCCTGAAGACGGACCACGGCGTGCCCGAGTACTCCACGACGCTCGCGCCCTCCAGCCCACCGTACCGCGTCTTGCCGCCCGCGCGAAACCGGACGATCTGCATCAGGCGATGCCGAGCACGTCGTGCATCGAGTAGAGCCCCGGCGGGCGACCGACCATCCACTGGGCCGCCCGGAGCGCGCCTCGCGCGAAGGTGTCGCGGCTGTGGGCGCGGTGGGTGAGCTCGAGCCGCTCGCCGAGCGTCCCGAACGAGACGGTGTGCTCGCCGACCACGTCGCCCGAGCGCAGCGACATGACGCCGATCTCGTTGCCCGTGCGCTCGCCCGGCAGCCCGTGCCGCCCGTACACGCCGACCTGCGAGAGATCGCGGCCGAGCGCCTCCGCGATCACCTCGGCCATGCGCACGGCGGTGCCACTGGGCGCGTCCTTCTTGAAGCGGTGATGCGTCTCCGTGATCTCGACGTCGTAGCTGTCGCCGAGCGCCTTGGCCATGAGCGCGAGCACCGTGAAGGCGAGGGTGACCGCGACCGACATGTTCGGCGCAACGAGGATGGCGGCGCGTCGCGCCAGCGCGGCGATCTCCTCGCGCTGCGCCGCCGAGAAGCCGGTGGTGCCGATCACGGCACGGGCGCCGGCGGCGGCGATGAGCCGGAGATGCTCGAGCGATGCCTCCGGCACCGAGAACTCCACGAGCATCCGGTCCTGGCTGATGGCGGCCTTCGGATCCCCGCTGATCGGTATCCCGAGCCGGCCGGCGCCGGCCACCTCGCCGGCGTCACGGCCGAGGCTCGGATGCGAGGCCGCCTCGAGGGCGGCCGCCAGCCGCAGTCCGGGCGCCTCGCCCAGCAGGGCGACGATCCGCATGCCCATGCGCCCGGCGGCGCCGCCGACTACTATATTTGCCGTCGGGGCGCCTCCGCGCCCGACGGTCGGCGAATCAACCGTCATCGGCGAAGACCGCGCCCGACGGTCGGCGAATCAACCGTCATCGGCGAAGACCGCGCCCGACGGTCGGCGAATCAACCGTCATCGGCGAACACCGGCGCCGGTGACTACTTCACGAGGCCGTGCTGGCGGAGGATTCCGCGCAGCGTCTCGCGATTCGCGTCGCTCATCCGGCACATCGGCAGCCGGAACTCGGGCTCGAGCATCCCGGCCATCGCCATTGCTTCCTTGATCGGGATCGGGTTCGTCTCCAGGAACGCCGCCCGCGCCAGAGGAAAGAGGCGATAGTGCAGCTCGCGCGCCCGCTTGATGTCGCCCTCGAGCGCTGCGTGGACCATCTCCGCGGTCTCGCGCGGGACGAGGTTGGCGATGACCGAGATGACGCCGTGACCGCCGATGGCCATGAGCGGCAGCGTGATGTTGTCGTCGCCGGAGAGCACGGAGAAGCCCGGGCCGCACGCCGCGATCACCTGCGACATCTGATCGAGCGAGCCCGACGCTTCCTTGACGCCGCGAACGTTGTTCACGTCCTTCACCAGCCGTGACATGGTCGCCGTCTCGACGTTGACGGCGGTGCGGCTCTGGATGTTGTAGACCACGATCGGCATGGCGACCGATTCGGCGATGGCGCGGAAGTGCCGGTACAAGCCTTCCTGCGTCGGCTTGTTGTAGTACGGGCTCACCACGAGGGCGCCGTCGGCGCCGGCCTTCTCGGCGTACTTCGTGAGCTCGATGGCATCGCGCGTCGAGTACACGCCGGTGCCGGGCAGGATCTTCATGCGCTTGCGGTTGGCATCCACGACCACCTCGATCACCCGGCGGTGCTCGTCGTGCGAGAGCGTGGGCGCCTCCCCGGTGGTGCCACACGGCACCAGGCCATCGGTGCCGCTCGCCGCGTGCATCTCGACCAGCTCGCGCAGCTTGGCCTCGTCGACCTGGCCATTGCGGAACGGCGTGACCAGCGCGACGAACGAACCGGTGAAGATCGGGTTCATACGGTCGTCTCCCCTGCCACCAGGTCCTCGAACGTCTCCCGGCGGCGCACGATCGTGTAGCGGTCACCGTCGACGAGCACCTCGACGGGCCGCGGTCGCGTGTTGTAGTTGGACGCCATGACGAAGCCGTAGGCGCCGGCGCTCATCACGGCCACCAGGTCGCCTTCCTCCGGCTGCGCCAGCTCGCGGTCCCTGGCGAAGAAGTCGCCGGACTCGCAGATCGGCCCGACCACGTCGGCGATCTCCTTGGTGGCGCCCGCGCGGGGGGCGGCCACGGGCAGGATCTCGTGATAGGAGTCGTAGAAGGCCGGCCGGATCAGATCGTTCATGGCGGCGTCCACCACGACGAAGTTCTTGGCGTCGGTGGCCTTGTGATAGAGCACCCGCGTCAGCAGGGCGCCTGCGTTGCCGACGATGGAGCGGCCCGGCTCCAGCAGCACGGTCACTCCGAGCTCCCGCAGCGCCGGCAGCAGCGCCGTGGCGTACTCCGCGTGGCTCGGCGGCGTCTCGTCCCGGTAGCGGATGCCCAGACCGCCGCCCACGTCCAGCATCGAGATCTCGATGCGCCGCTCGCGCAGCGTTTTCACGAGAGCGCCGAGGCGCGCGGTCGCGTCGGCGAAGGGCGCGCTCTTCGTGAGCTGCGATCCGATATGCATCTGCGCGCCGACCACCTGGAGGCCGGGGCGCTGCGCCGCCTCTTCGTAGGCGGCCAGCGCCTGCGTGTAGGGAATGCCGAACTTCGAGGTCTTGAGCCCGGTCGCCACGTACTTGTGCGTGAGCGGATCGACGTCGGGGTTCACGCGGAGGGCCACCGGCGCGCGGGCGCCCATCTCGCGAGCGACCTCGTCGAGCACGCGGAGCTCGCTCGACGACTCGACATTGAACATCAGGATGTCGGCCTTGAGCGCTTCCCGCATCTCTTCGCGCGTCTTGCCCACGCCGGAGAAGATGATCTTGTTCGGCGGCACGCCGGCCCGCAGCGCGCGCTGCAGCTCGCCGCCCGACACGATGTCGGCGCCGGCTCCCGCGCGGGCGAGGGTGGCGACGACGCCGAGGTTCGAGTTGGCCTTGAGCGCGTAGCAGATGAGGTGCGGCACCTCACGGAAGGCGGCCTCGTAGGCGCCGTAGCTCTCCAGCATGGCGGCCTTCGAGTAGACGTAGGCGGGGGTGCCGACGGCGTCGACGAGGCGAGCCAGGGAGACGCCCTCGCAGTGGAGGGCGGAGTCCCGATACGAGAAGTGCGTCGTCGGGCTCATGTGCAAGAGATCGTTGCCCTTTTCATCCGTGAAGTCAAGGCACGGTCACCGTCACTTCGTTGGACGTGGCGCTCTCGTTGCCGCGCGTGCTGGTGTCCTGTGCGGTGACGGCGTAGCGATACCGCCCCGGCGCGACATTGCGATCGACGAACGTCGTGGCTGGCGGCCGCACGGAGCCGACCCGCGCGAACACGCCGCCCGGCGCCGCGCGGTAGATCAGGTACGCCGCCACATCCCCGGCGGGGCTGGGCTTCCACGACAGGCGCACCTCACCGCGGGACGGAATCGCGGCCAGCTCGCTGGCCGGCGCCGGCGGCGTCGTCTTGACGGGGGTGGCGGTCACCGGGGCGGAGGCGGCGCTCGTCCCGGTGGCCGCGCCTTCAGTGCGGATCGCCCGCACCGTGTAGTGATAGGTGACGTCGTTGGCCATGCCGCGGTCCACAAACGCCGTCTCGCCCGCGGCTGTCCGCCCGACGGCGGCCGGGCTGGCGGTCGCGTCGGCGGCGCGGGCGATTTCGTACACGAGCGGGCCCGTGATCGGCGTGCCATCCACGAGCCGCGCCGGTGGCTGCCACGTCAGGCGAACCTCCGCCTCGCCTGGCGTCGCGCGCACGGTGCCGGGCGGCTCCGGCGCGGCAATGAAGGTCACCGATGTCCGCGGCGACGGCGCGCTGACGTGGCCGCGTGTATCGCTGGTGGTCACGACGTACGTGTAGCGGCGGCCGAAGGTCAGATTGCGGCGATCCGTGTAGGTGATGCGGTTGTCGCTCCCGGGCGTGGCGGCTGGGCCGGTCAGCGGGAAGCTGGCGACCTCCGTGTAGCCGGCGACGCGATCGTTCACGAGCATGGCTGCCCGCGGCTCGCCGACACCGCCGTCCTCGGTCCGGTACAGCTTCGCGACGCCGGGGTCGAACAGGGGCCGGTTGTCGACGCGCCGTCGCGGCAGCGTCCACGCGAGCTCGATACCATCGTGACGCGCGGTAGCGCTCAGATCACCGACCGGCCGCGGCAGCCGCAGTTGCGGCGCCACGGGGCTGCCACGCTTGCCGCAGGCGACCAGCGCCAGCACCGCGAGCGCCAGGAGGGCGGCGCCGCGCACCCGGGGCGCCGTCACGAGGCGATGAGCGCGCGGGCCTCGGCAAGCGCGCGCTGCACGGCCTCCGGCGCCGTCCCGCCCGTCACCGCCCGCGCGCGGAGCGAGGCGTCGACGGTGAGCGCGCCGCTCACGTCCGCTTCGATCAGCGGCGAGAAGCGCCGCAGCGTGTCGAGCGGTAGCGCGTCGAGCGGCCGTCCCGCCTCGAGGGCATGGCGGACGACGCGACCGACGATCTCGTGCGCCTGGCGGAACGGCAGCCCCTTGCGCACGAGGTAATCGGCGAGGTCGGTGGCCGTCGCATAGTGCTCGCCGGCGGCGGCGCGCATGCGCTCGGTCCGGAACGTCAGCGAGGCGAGCAGCGGCGGCAGCACGCCGAGGATGGCCTCCAGCGTGTCGACGGAGTCGAAGAGAGGCTCCTTGTCCTCCTGCATGTCGGAGTTGTAGGTGAGTGGCAGCCCCTTCATCATCGTCAGCACCGCCACCAGATTGCCGTACAGCCGTCCGCTCTTGCCGCGGATGAGCTCCGCCACGTCGGGATTTTTCTTCTGGGGCATGATCGAGGAGCCCGTGGCGAAGGCGTCTGCGAACTCGACGAAGCCGAACTCCGCCGTCGCCCACAGCGTCAGATCGGCGGCCAGCCGCGAGAGATGCATGCCCACGATGGCGGCCGCGCCCAGGAATTCCAGGACGTAGTCGCGGTCGCTCACCGCGTCGAGGCTGTTCGCGGTCACGCCGGCGAAGCCCAGGTCGCGCGCGAGCGTCTCGCGGTCAATGGGGTACGCGGTGCCGGCGAGGGCGGCGGCGCCGAGTGGCAGCGCGTCGGCGCGGGCGGCGCAGGCGGCGAGACGCTGCCGATCACGGTCCAGCATGAAGACGTAGGCGAGCAGGTGGTGGCCGAGGACCACCGGCTGCGCGCGTTGCAGGTGCGTGTAGCCCGGCATGGGGGCGTCCACCGTCTCGGCGGCGCGGTCCACCAGCACCTGCTGGACGCGGCGCAATCCCTCGCGCGTCCGCCC
>Ga0075431_100005528_pt1 | contig 12473 bp, 17 predicted proteins | sample RhiMetdeltSRZDD5_FD_75297 | JGI IMG/M metagenome (GOLD analysis project Ga0075431, IMG submission 75297) | Populus rhizosphere microbial communities from Tennessee, USA - Rhizosphere MetaG P. deltoides SRZDD5 | ecosystem: Host-associated > Plants > Roots > Rhizosphere > Soil | place: USA... | reverse complement strand
GGTTCGTGCTCTTTCTGCATCAAGCACAGTTAGAAGGCGCCAGGGCAGCCATCAAGAAAAAACGGCGTTTCTTGAGCTCCGCCCCGCACCTGGTGTAAACGGAGCAACAAGAGGAGCGGGAGCAAAGATTTCATGCTCGAGGTCGGCAGCGCAGCCATGATCCTTCTTCTCGGCTTGGCGCTCTTCGTCGGCAGCCTATGACACCGACAGCCGGAGGGCCGGCCCTCGCAATTGCATCTGCCGTTCTATTCGGCGCGAGCACGCCGCTGGCGAAGGCATTGCTTGAAAGCACCGATCCTGCGCTCCTGGCCGCGCTCCTGTATTTGGGATCGGGTCTCGGGCTTGCCTTGGTCAGCGGCTTGCGAATTCTGCGCGGTAGTGAAGATCGACACGAACCTCTAGGCCCGCGCGGCGCCCTCTGGCTTGGTGGGGCAATATTCTTTGGCGGTGTGCTAGGCCCGCTCCTGTTGATGTTCGGACTTGCGCGTACCCCCGCATCGTCCGCATCGCTTCTCCTCAATATGGAAGGCGTGTTCACCGCGCTGCTGGCATGGTTTGTTTTTAAGGAAAATTTCGATCGGCGTGTTGCACTGGGCATGTCAAGCATCGTGGCGGGGGCGCTCGTCCTTTCGTGGGAGGGTGGGTTCGAGCTCAAGGGTATTAGCGGCCCTCTCTTGATCGCCGGCGCCTGTCTTGCGTGGGCCGTAGACAACAACCTCACCCGAAAGGTCTCTCTCACCGATCCCGTGCAGATCGCGATGATGAAGGGGATTGTCGCCGGCACGGTCAACCTGGGGATTGCGCTCGCGCTCGGTGCGCAGCTCCCCCCAATCCTGCCGCTCATTTCAGGCGGTCTGCTCGGCTTCTTCGGATATGGTTTAAGCCTTGTGCTCTTCGTTCTTGCTCTTCGCCAAGTCGGTACAGCGCGGACGGGCGCGTACTACTCAACGGCGCCGTTCCTTGGGGCCGTTCTCTCGGTCATGCTGTTCGATGAAACGATCACCTATCAACTCATCGCCGCAGCGGTCCTGATGTCGATGGGCGTGTGGCTGCATCTGACCGAACGGCATGAGCATGACCATGAACACGAGCCCATGACGCATACGCACGAACACGTCCATGACGAACACCATCGTCATCGCCATGCAGCCGACGACCCGCCGTACGAACCTCACAGCCACCGGCATGCTCACGGCCGGCTCAGGCATCGGCATATCCACTTTCCGGATGCCCACCATCATCACCGGCACTGAGCTTGAAGGCGCGCAGCACGCGGCCGCTGCTCCCTGTGATGGCGGTCGAGTGGGATTCCAATCGCGTTCGATATATATAATAGAGATCTATAATAGAGATCGCTTGTAACTACAGGACGCGGTCGGAAGCACGTCAGGCCATGGGCGCAACAGAGAGAGTGCGATTGATAGCGCCGGGCGAAACTTACGCCGGCAAGCAGGGCTTCACCTATGTGTCAGGGGCATCCGCCGAGACGGTGGGAGCGGAGCGCGTGTGCCTCAACGTTCTGCCGATGCCGCCGGGGGCGCGGGCGAAAGCGCATTATCACCGCGGCATCGAGACGATCGCCTATCTGCTCGAGGGCGAGTGCGCGGTCTATTACGGCGACCGGTTCGAGCACCGCACGCTGGTCAAGGCGGGCGAGCAGATGTACATGCCGGCCGATGTTCCCCATGCGCCCTCAAACGAGAGCGGGGTGCTGTGCCGCTGGATCGTCGTTCATTCCTCCGGCAGCGATCAGGACGGCATCGTGCTGGTGCCTGAGCTCGACGCGCTGCTGGCGGCGCGCCTAACCGCGGGCGCGTGAGAGAACAGATGGCCGGATCACGTCCGGCCATGCCGTCCCCGTGGTTCACGCCGGCTTTGTCTTGTTCGTTGGCCAGTTGTGGGTTTCCGCCGTGGCGTCGCGACACCAGCGGTAGAGCGCGTCATAGACGAGCATGCCGGCTTCGAGCTGCTCGAGATCGTCCGCATACATGCGCGAGAGGCCAAGCGAGATGGCGAGAAGGCCCGCGGCTTCCGGTGCGTCCGCCAGCGTGGCGGTGTCGGCGGCGCGCACGATGGCGGCGAGGCGATTCATGGGCTCGCTCGCAAGGCCGAACTCCTCCACCATCGTGTCGAAGGTGCATGTCGCGCCGCGGTGGCTCCAGAAGGTGTCCTCGATGTCGAAGGCTGTGCCGCCGAAACGCTCGGCCACCATCTTCACCTCCGGCGGGGCGACATAGAGAAAGACGGCGCTCGGGTCGACGAAGCGGCGAATGAGCCAGGGGCAGGCGATGCGGTCGATCTTCGGCCGCCCGCGCGTGACCCACAGCGTTCGCCCCTGCGCATCGCGCGGCGGCAGATGCGCGAGGGAGACGAGCGGCTCTCCCGATTTCGTCCAGGCTTCGAAACCGCCCTCGAGGTTTCTCGCCGCGACGCCCTGATGGCGCAGCCATGCGGCAAAGCCTTCGCTGAGCTTGCGGCCCTGCTGGCAATAGACGACGGCCTCGCCGTTAAGGGGCAGGGCCCAGTTCTGGGCCTCGCGCCAGTCGCGGCGCTGGGCGCCCGGAATGAGGCGGGGATCGAGAGCGAAATCCTCTTCCGTTCGCACATCGATGATCTGAGGACATTTGGGCAGGCCAACGAGGCGGCTCAGCTTGTCGATGGAAATGCTTGTTGGTGACGACATTGCGCGTCCCTCCTTGAAATTGCGGTTGTCAGGGAACGCGATGCTTCGGCTGTCGCCTCATGGGGTGATCGCAGGCCCCAGACCCTCATTGTGAAGCGAACCGGCGAGTCTTGTCAATGATACCGGTGAAGTAAGCGAGCCTTGGCGAGAGGCTTTCGTTCTTTCAGGGCTTGGCGCGGGCGATATGACCGGGCCCCCGGTAAATCTCGACACCTTTGTCGGAGGTGATGCGAAAGGCGTTGGCGCCCGAAGCGGAGGGTGATGCGCGCAGCATGTTCTCCATGGTGGCGATGACCGCGTCGAGGGAATGGGTCGAGTGCGTCAGCCGGTGAAGCAGGCGGGGCGGTTTGTTCTTCTCGACGCGCAGCATCTCCACCGTGACGCGGGCGCGAGGGGAATTCTTGGCGGCAGCAGCCGACGGATTGCTGACATTTGAGCGAATGTCGGTCAAGAGCGGATCCTCGGGATGGCGGCGTTGAAGGGGCGAACGCGTCAGACGTTCATCGGGTAGAAGAAGCAACGCGGCTTACCGCCCCAGATGCAGGCGTGAAACTGGCCGTCCTGGGCAGGCATGGCCTCGTCCTTGTTGAAGCGCCATTTGCCGTCGACGATGAATTCATCGCGCGTTTCGATGACACGACTGACGTCGATCGGCGTGCAGTCATGGCCGCCACAACAGCCCACACCCGTCTGCGGATTGCGAATGCCGGAGTACCAGTCATGCGCTTCGGCGGGGCTGAAGAGAAGGAGCGAGGAAACAGCGAACATGAGGCGAAGAATTTTTCCAGATCGTGTGCGTGGCCTGGCGACCAGCTTACTCGCGAGCACAGGCACTGATGACATATGGCCCGGCATGCCCCGTCTCCGTCCTGACAGGATGAGGAGACCATAAACTGATTCGCGCAGCACACTTGTGTCCTCGCCGCAACAGATGTGACGAAACAGTTAATCGTCATCACGTAATTTTTTTATTCGTCACCCCGACGAAAGTCGGGGTCCAGCTTGGGGAGGAGGAGAAGTGAAGCTGGATTCCGGCTTTCGCCGGAATGACGATGTGGGATGTGTGAGACGTGGAATCACCACGTGCCGACGTTCGGGAGCGAGGTCCAAGGCTCCTTTGGCGGCTTTGCTCCGCCACGGTTGAGAAGTTCAATCGATATTCCATCTGGCGACTTGACGAAGGCCATGCGGCCATCCCGTGGCGGGCGGTTGATGGTGACACCTTCCTTCATGAGCTTCTCGCAGAGGGCATAGATATCCTCGACCTCGAATGCGAGATGGCCGAAATTGCGGCCGCCGGTGTAGTGTTCGGGATCCCAATTATATGTGAGCTCGACCTGAGCATCGGGATTTTCGGGCGCGGCGACGAAGATCAAGGTGTAGCGACCCTGCTCGTTCTCATAGCGGCGCGTCTCGACCAGGCCCAGCTTCTTGCAGTAGAAGTCGAGTGACGCCTCGACATTGGCGATGCGAACCATGGTGTGCAGGTATTTCATGGGAATGAGCCTTGGGTTGAAGTTAGGGCGAAGGGCTGGATCATAATGGAAGCGCCGGCAAACGAAATAGCAAGGCTCGGCCTTGCCATTCGCGAGGCAAAGCGGGTGGTCGTCTTCACCGGGGCGGGAATTTCGACCGAGTGCGGCATCCCGGACTTCCGTTCCCCCGGCGGCTTGTGGACGCGGTACAAGCCCATCGAATTTTCGGACTATCTCGCCTCGGCGGAGACGCGGCTCGAGGCGTGGCGGCGCTATTTCCGTCTTTACGACGAGGTCAAGGATGCGCAGCCGGGCCGCGGCCATCGCGCCATCGCCAAGCTCGTTCACGCCGGCAAGGCCACCCATGTGATCACGCAGAACATCGACGATCTGCACCGCAAAGCGGGCGTTCCGGCGGAGCGCATTCTCGAGCTCCACGGCAATGGCACCTACGCCCACTGCCTCAACTGCAACCTGCGCCATGAGCTCGACTGGGCGCGGGAGGAAATCGAACGGCGGGCGAGGGCGCCCGCCTGCACCCGATGCGGCGGGATCGTCAAGACGGCGACCATCTCCTTTGGCCAGCCGATGCCGGAAAACATCATGGCACGAGCGCATGCGGCGAGCGAGGCAGCCGATCTGTTCCTCGCCATCGGGTCATCGCTCAAGGTCTATCCGGCCGCCACGCTGCCGATGCTGGCCAAGAGATGGGGTGCCTATCTCTCGATCATCAACAGGGAAGCGACCGATTTCGACGCAATCGCCGATCTCGTCATCCATTGGGACGCAGGTGAGGCCCTGGCCAAGGCCCTGGGGCAGGAGGCTTCCGAATCACTTGCACCAAAAGTCGAGTCGCACGGGTTAAGAATCCTTTGATTCAGCGTTGTAATTCCGCAACATCCGGGTTTCAAAATTTCCACGACGCCGGCGGTTGCAGGTTTTTCCGCATGCTGGAATTTTTCAATAAACATGGACTCTTGTGAATCGGTTCTCACGATTTTCCGTCCGTGAACGGTCTTTCGCGAGGGCCCACATAGCCCTTTTCCACCGGCAGTGCGTGTGAAGGGCTGTACAAAGGGGCCTGAGTTGATCAAATTGACAATCGTGATGCGGCGGATGCAATGTTTGCGGCATCGAGGCACAGAGGCAATTTCAAGGTGTCAGTCATGGCGGGGAGCGGCCCCCTTCGTATTTCGACGTATGAGAGTCTTGCGACTCCCGATACCTCACCAAGGATCTTCCGAGTCACGGGCTTCGTCAAATGGTTCGACGTGGCGCGGGGATACGGGTTCATCATTCCCGACAACGGCGCTGCAGACGTTCTCATCCATTTGAGCTGTCTCAAGCGCGACGGCTATGAAGCGCCGCTCGAGGGCACTCGCGTCACCTGCGAGGCGGTGGAGCGGCAGAAGGGCGTGCAGTGCCTGCGCGTGCTCGCGGTCGACACGTCGACGGCCATCCATCCGGTCGAGCGGTCGAGCCGCACGCATGTGACGGTGACGCCGACGAGCGCCTGGGTGCGCTGCAAGGTCAAATGGTTCAACCGGGCGCGGGGCTTCGGCTTCGTGACCGAGGGCGAGGGATCGCCCGACATTTTCGTTCACATGGAAACGCTGCGGAAAACTGCGATTGCCGAACTTTTGCCCGATCAATGGGTCTATGTGCGGTTCGGCGAAGGGCCCAAAGGCAACATGGCGGCGGAAGTACGCCTGTCGCTGGACAGCGGCCCGGCGCTGACCAATTAAGGTTTCCGGCCCAGTCTCGATCGGAGCGGTTTTCACGTGTTGCGTCGCCTTTTCGCCGTGCTTGCCTTCATCACCCTGATCCTTCCTCCCATGGTCCGCGCGGAGGAGGCCCCAGCGCCTCGCCAGGATACGATCGTCATCGAGAGCGAGGAGGGGGCGCAGCTCTTCACCGTGGAGATCGCCGACACCCCGGCCTTGCGTGAGCGGGGCCTCATGTTCCGCCACCGGGTGCCGGAGGACCGCGGCATGCTGTTCCTCTATGAGGCGGTGCAGCCCGTGGCGATGTGGATGAAGAACACCTATATCCCTCTCGACATGGCGTTCATTAGGGCTGACGGAACGGTGGCGAAGCTGGTCCAAGGGACGATGCCCTATTCGCTGGAGACGATCGAGTCCGGCGAGCCCGTGGTGGCGGTTTTGGAAGTGGCGGCGGGAGCTGCCCCGAAGCTGGGGCTCAAGCCCGGCGCCCGCATCAGGCACGGATTTTTCGGCAACGCCGAGTAGCTTGCAGCCCCCAGCCAATTCCGTATAAGGACGCTCAAGCGGCCTTCACGGGCCGATGTTTCCGTGCGAAATCGGGGCGTAGCGCAGTCTGGTAGCGCACCTGCCTTGGGCGCAGGGGGTCGTCAGTTCGAATCTGGCCGCCCCGACCACGGAAGATTTGGGAATTGGAGAGAAATAATGGCGGCGCGCATCTATCAGCCCAGCCGAAATGTCATGCAGTCCGGCACGGCCAACTCGCAGCGCTGGATCCTGGAGTTCACCTCCGATCTGCCGAAGACGGCAGAGCCGCTCATGGGCTGGACGACCTCTGCCGACACGAAGGAGCAGGTGCGGATCAGCTTCGCCAGCAAGGAGGCCGCCGTCGCCTATGCCGAGAAGCACGGCATCGCCTATGAGATCATCGAGCCTTCGCCGAAGCGGCCGAAGCCCAAATCCTACGCCGACAATTTTCGCTGGGGGAAGCCCGAGAACTGGACGCACTAGCTTTCATATGAGCCCCATCGGCCCCGTAGCTCAGAGGATTAGAGCAGCAGCCTTCTAAGCTGTTGGTCGGAGGTTCGAGTCCTCCCGGGGTCGCCAATAAAAACAACCAGTTAGAAGTTTTAAAATATGCAAAATTGCTTCAGGGATAACGTTCAGGATAACAGCGGCGAAATTAATGGGTCCGATTACGCTTTTTGATAAGTCGTTCTTGCAGATGTTGAACCTGGATGAGTCGTCCATTTTCGACGCGCTCTACAGCGCAGTAATCTGTCCGATTTTCTATACTGAGGTTCTCGCTGACCTGTCCAAGCAACCAACGGGCGAAAAGACTATAGAACACGTCGTGGCAGACTTAGCTCGCAAGACGCCTGAGATGCACTCAACGCCGAACATGATGCATGTGTCGATTTGTCTGGCCGAACTGACAGGTCAGAGAATAGATATGCGACATGTGCCTGTGAAGGCCGGTGGCCGCCCTGTCAGACATTCAAGTGGTGTTGGTGTAGTTTTTGAGGAAGCGCCCGAGTCGCGTGCATTCAGCCGCTGGCAGCAGCAGCGATTCTTTGAGGTTGAAAAAGACTTTGCAAAGGACTGGCGCGCCCTTTTGCAGAAGGCCGACCACGCGCTAACTGCAAGGTTCGCCAAGCAGGTGCTTGCCATCCACGACACGCCAAAATCCCTGGAAGAAGCCATGGCCATTGCCAAGGAGGTTGTTCATGGCGAAGGGCAACAATTCTATTCGTTGAAAGTTGCCTATGCGCTACTCGGGCTGCCTCCCGCAGAATTCCCGCGCATTCGCGCGAGATGGATTAAAATGGGGCGACGGCGTCTAACGGAGTTTGCCCCCTATACCGCGTACTGCCTGCTGGTTGATGTCTTTTTCCATGTTGCAGTGGACAAAAAGCTGATCTCGCCTGACCGGGCAAGCAATAAAATAGATATTGCCTATCTCTACTACTTGCCCTTCGCAATGCTATTCGTATCAAATGATAAGCTGCATCGGCGGGTGGCCCCGCTGTTCATGGACGAGCGTCAGAAGTTCGTAGTAGGCGCAGAGCTAAAAGACGATCTTGCCGCCCTTGATGCGTATTACTGGAACCTACCTGAAGATCAACGGGCCCAGGGCTTGTTTCGACTCGCGTCATACCCGCCCAACGATGACTCATTCCTAACGACTAGACTGTGGAAACACTTCGGAATGCGCACGGAACGTCCGAAGGTGGATGAAAATCCGACCGCTATGCCCAAAGAGACGGTAGAAAAACTTCTACAGAGAGTGAAAGAAATGCGTGAACTGGCGAAGCGGCCAACTGGCAACTTTACAAGAGAAGAATTCACGGATCCTGATCATATGATTGTGGGACGGAGAGTCCCAATCAGCCGAGGAAAGTGGAGGTTGATGCCACCAGGCGTAGAAGCAGACGCTGATGGCAATGACTAGCGTAGCTAGGCACATGGGATGGGTGCAGGGTTCACATGACCAGAGCTATTCTCATATCACAGTGCGCGACCTCGTCCATCATCGTGCAGGCGCTGAAGCAGGGGAAGCAGCAAAGAACACGCTGAAGCAGGATGGATGCTGGTGACCTGAAAGCAATTGCCGAGAAGATTGCCAAATGGGCAGACGCGCATTCCTTTGTGCACCACATCACCTTGTTCGGCAGTCTCATCAGAGGTGAAGAGTCTTTCAGTGACCTGGATGTTTTTCTGGAAGTGAGTGACTGGCGCAAACTTAGCGAGCATGACCGCCAGGATTGGAAGCAGCAGTGTTTCATGACCGATTATGACTCGCTAAGGTCACAGTTTGAACGGAGCAACAAATCGGACGGTGCACTCAGCCAAATACCTTGGAATGGGCACTGCGCACTGCAAGCGCCTTGCTCGATACTGCGTCGTTCGTCCGGTTTTGAGAAGACCGCATCGACAATCACTGTACGGTGAGCCGCAAGCGCCTGGGCGGTCTTTCGCACTAAAGAATCATAAACTTGCGGGACCGCACCTCAGCCTTCCCCACCGCGGATTGTGCGGAAGCGATGACCTCAAGGCTCCCCGGACCCCTCGGGAACCGAACCTGAAATTGGCCCCCCAGCCCAGCGCGGGGGCCCTTTTTCTACCACCGCGTCAAGAAATGGGAACCCAGCTGAAGCTAAGCCGTTTGAGGATAGAAAGGGGATTTATCAGCGCCCTCTTTCTCATCGGATCGGGCAAGCCATGTGGTATACCCCTTCATGGCTTTAGGTGAGGGCCTTGGATCGTGAGCCGGGACCTTCACTTTTAACTCGAACGCGGCCATCATGAAATTGCTCAAAAAGGGTCAAAGCTGGTCTAGCATCGTGGATGCCACGGGCTGCTCGCGGCGAAAACAGCTGGTCGACGATTGCTCGAAATTATCTTACAAAGCGATACTGTCTGACACTTCTGGGTCGCCAACGTGATGTCATCAACACAACATATGACGTTGGAACGACCGTCATTTTGACGACGTGGCTGGTCATGACGCGTATCAAGCGCATCCGCTACATAATGAGGTCCATAAGGGCGAGCCTAACGCGCACGAAAGACATGGGAAGCTGAGATCCTGCGGCAGAATTGAGCTGGCGACAGACTCAAGTACAGTTGATACAGATCAAAGCAAGGGCTTCATTCCAGCGTTAATGTCTCGAACTTTGACGATGGTCCCAGGGGGCTGACTTGATGTCTGAGGAATGGCAACCCATTAAGACAGCACCATTTGACCACGACTTGGAATTGGCCGTTATTGGTGGGAGCGGAGTGCACGCACTTGTCTTTCCATGCCGACGTGTCTTGCATGGATGGGTCGATACACACACGAAGCGAACGATCGAGGTCGATCCGACGCATTGGCGCAAGTGGCAGACAAAATCCTAACTTGCGCTTTTACTCTTCGAACCACTACCATCGAGAAGACCCTTTAGTTTCGCCTCCTCTTCTGCCAGAAGGCGGAATAAGGTCTGCTTCTTGTTCTCGTCGGTTTCCTCGCTCACGAGCCTGCGATAATGCTGAATATTAAGGCGAGCGATAGTTTTCTCCATGACCTTGCCAATACTGACCTCGCCATCTTGGAGAGAAATTAGCTTATCGAGGTTAGAAAACGACAATAGCCCCCGCACCTATCACGGGATTATTTCCTCAGAAATAAACCGCCACTCGGCTATAAGTCAGACATTGCTGATCACTACCCGCGCTTCTTTTGGACCAAAGTGAAGCCCTTGTGGGCCGATGCTATGGACTATCGTGCATTGTGTCAAATTGGTACGTACTTTGCTGCACTCTAGAGCAACGCAAAGACAATTTTGCATTGCCTACGCTTAGCGCCAGACTGTCGGCCTTCGACCCTCAGCATACCAAGCCCAAAAACATGAATAGTCCTAAGATGAGAACAGAAATTCCGGCGTCCCATCACCACGCCGGACACAGTTGACACCTCGCTCGGTACGTTGAGGTTTTTCGATGGTCTTCCAGACGCCGACACCGTTCGGAAGGTCTACGACAACCTCGACTTAGTCCGCGGAGTGGACGTCTTCCTCAATACGATGTCAGCGGCCTCTGCCCTCGCCAACATCGAGGGATTGAAGAGTGTGGGTTGCGATATGTTCTCGGCGGTCATCCACGAGAATCGGGTGGACGCAAAGACGTTTCTGCTCACCCCCCAACACTCAGACGGCGACGCTCTGGGCATTCTTGAACCTGAACGACGGTCCAACCGTTGTCGAAGTGCCGCCTGGCGTACTCGGCCTCGCTGAGGATCTGTGGATGCGCTACATCATCGACCTGGGTCTTGCCGGTTACCGCCTTAGCCTAAGAGGAGGCGCGAAGACCTGTCTGCTCGCTAGAATGCGCTAGAGTTGTCTAAAGTTCGAACCGTGTGCGATTTTCCCCTCGTGACATGACAAAGGCGCAGCAGCAACGGCGGTGGCAAAACGGTCGCCGGGCAATCAATCTTTATCTCCCGGCGGGCGATACCGGATCGATGAAGCCTTTCTCATTGCTGCCATTGTCTCCTCGACAGTCATCAGGACAGTCGTCTGTATAGAACTTAGCGCTCCGCCGGAGCCAATCGCGAGCGCCGTGGCCGCCATAGAGACATTGTCTGGAGCTTCCCATAAATTGTATCCGTCGTGTTCCCCAAAGGCATACCAGAAGCCGTGCAAACTCCCGCCGACCGCATCGATATATTCCTTGGCTGCCAGTCGGCGGTCTTCAGGGGTCTTGATAAGCTTCGCCCATGTTGCTGGCGTGTAACTGAACCGGGTCAAATACAATGGCATCGGTTTCCTCCTTCATTTGCGCTAAGAGACACCAAAGTGTCTCATTATCGGTCCATACGCAAACGGCGCACAGACCCGCACATGTATCCGGGAACCAAAGAAAGAAGGGCATAAACGCAAACTGAATTGCATTTTTCTAAACCCCTGCGCGGCGAAAATATCTCTGCGAAGCCCATGCTGAAGCGCAGCACACGCCCTTTGCCACACGACCTGGAAGAACGCCGTCACGGCCTGTGGGCCGTGCAATCTGCAAAAGGGTGGCTATCTGCCGCGCAAGGTTTCGATGTGGCTCGCGAGATACTCCTTTACGGCTCCAGCCCTTCGCTCCGACAGTTTCAGGTTGAATGCTTCACTGCCGACTGCATCGGTATGCCCGCCAATAAGAAACTCAAAAGAAGTGATCCAGGCGTAGTAACGGCCGGAGTTCTGACCGCGGCCGATGACTTGAGCCGCGAGATTGATATCAGATGAACCGTTTGCGATGCAAGGTCTGACGGACCGCGCGACCTCATAGCTTCTCAGCCTTGATTGTGCGAGCCTGAACGACCTTGGAGGCCATTCAGCCGTAAAGGTCTCCGCTCCCGAGGCAGGGGCCTTCCTATTTTTAGGCCCTTGAAGCTCAAGAGTTCGATAGCTCTTGCAGAAAAGAATATCGTCCAACAAGGGAATTTCTGATGCTGCAAAGCATATCTCCTGTGAAGGGTGGGCCGAGGGCCGCAGGGTCGGAATAAACGAGCCTTCACAGCTTGTTCCGGCGACTCAATGCGCCGTCAAGTCTCATCTGTAGAAAGGAATTTAGCAATGAGAATTTCCTTACTCATTATCTCGGCCACAACTCTTGTCGCGCTTGGTGGCATCGCCAAGGCGGATGATCACTTGTTCACAGCAGAGCTGTACGGTCTTTCCGGCAACGAGCGACAGCCGAAGTAATGGGCTTGGACAGATCAATTTTCGTTAGTAGTTGTTGTGATATTTCCGTTTAAAGTGCCGATTGTGGTGGCGTCGACCATGATGATCATCGTCATCAAAGAACTGGAAGCCGAAAAACGGCACTACACCTAAGCCATTTCCAGGGGTCCCATAGTCATACCCGTAGCCAGGATAACCATACCCATAACTGGAACCACCATAGCCGTGACAGATGCGGCGTTGTTCGATCGTCATGTCCCTTAGTCTTTCCTGGCAAGACCAAGCTTGCACTTTCTGCACCGAGCCTTCCGTGACCGAGGGCACAGTGCTGCTTAGGAGGCCGCTAGCTAGTGGCGTGGCCAAACTGGAGTTTGCAAACGAAAGA
>Ga0075431_100005527_pt1 | contig 12474 bp, 10 predicted proteins | sample RhiMetdeltSRZDD5_FD_75297 | JGI IMG/M metagenome (GOLD analysis project Ga0075431, IMG submission 75297) | Populus rhizosphere microbial communities from Tennessee, USA - Rhizosphere MetaG P. deltoides SRZDD5 | ecosystem: Host-associated > Plants > Roots > Rhizosphere > Soil | place: USA... | reverse complement strand
TCGATCGGCTCACCGCCCTTCTCCATCAGGCGCGTCCAGGCCTCCACGTTGCGGCGGGCCATGGCCTGGCCGGCCGCCTCCATGCCCATGTGGTGCACCAGCGCCCCGCAGCAGCCGGCGTTGGGCGCCACCTCCACGTCGACGCCGCGCCGGGCCAGCAGGCGGATGGTAGCGTCGTTAATCTCGGGCCGCAGCACCTGCTGTGCACAGCCGGCGAGCAGGATCACGCGCTTGCGCCGCTCGACCTTGGTGGCGGCGGTGCCGGGGCCTTCGAAGGCGCCGCGGCGCGTCAGGCTGAGCGGAGCCAGCTCCAGCATCGCCACGACCTCTTTGGGGGCCAGGCGGCGGATGGCGCCCAGGAACGGGCGGGCCAGCCGCGCGCCCGCCAGCGCCAGCCGGAAGCGGCCGGGATGGGGCAGGACGGCCGCCAGCAGCCGGCGGATGAGGCGCTCCTTGAGGCTGCGCCGGCCCGTCTCCTCGATATGCGCCCGCGCGTAGTCCACGAGGTGCATGTAGTCCACGCCGCTGGGGCAGGTGGTGGTGCAGGACAGGCACGAGAGGCAGCGGTCGACATGGGTCTGCACCGCCGGCGTGGCCTTGCGGCCCTTCTCGAACATCTCCTTGATCAGGTAGATGCGCCCGCGCGGGCTGTCGCGCTCGTCGCCCAGGAGCACGTAGGTGGGGCAGGTGGCGGTGCACAGCCCGCAATGCACGCACTTGCGGAGGATCTTATCCACCTCGGCTGTGCGCGGGTCCTTGAGCTGCTTGGCGGCGAAGTTGGTCTGCATGAGTCCGCCTTGTAGCGCATGGGAGGTGGCCGGGTCGAGGGTCAGGGCGACATCGCGAGATGGGCCAAGCGGAGCCCTTCGGCACCGTGCGCAGGCCATCGGCCTCCTGTCGTCCTCGCTGCGGCACGGGCAGGGCGAGATCGTCGCTGCCCCATGCAGACACGAAAAAGGGCCGCGGAGAACCGCGGCCCTGTCGATGATGTCACGTTGCTCAGAGGCCTCAGTAGCGGGACCCACCGAACTTGTAGCTCAGGACCAGTCGCGCGGTGTGCAAGGACGCCTCGGCGTCCACGTCGTTCGCTTCATAGTCCGAGTACCGGTATTCAAACTTGAGCGTCCAGTTCTCACGCAGCATATGCTCGATGCCGGCACCGACGAAATACCCATCGAATGTCTGGGCGTCGTTGCTGGCCTCGAACTCGGCTTGGGTATAGCCGGCCGTCCCGTACAGAAGTGTTTTAGGAGTTATCAGGCCTCCAAGGCGGGCGCCGATCGACCAGGAGTAGTTATGGTCAACCGATTCGTCAGAGATGCCGGAGAAGTCGTAGTCGGCGAACACGCCGGCAACCAAGCTCGGCCCGAACTGACGATCATAACCAAGTACGACGGTGCCAAGGACGCCCTCTCCGCCAACGTCGACGTCGTTATTCCCCCCGTCCACGACGCCATTCACGTCCTGCGCACCGCCACCGATGCCGACGCCGACATAGAAACCGGTCCAGTTCCAAGTGCCAGCCACGGGACCATCGGGTCCCCGGACCGCACCCCTGGAAGGCAATCCATCAGCGGCGGCTTGGCCCGCGCTGAGCATAAGGGCGGCCGCAACGCCCAAGATCAGTCGCTTCATGTCGTTCATCCCCCTGTAGGGTTTCGTTTCCTTGGTACGTAGGAACGCCTCCGTCTTCGCCTCACGATCATGGTCGGACGATGTCCGACTTGGGGTAGCGGCTATCACATGTGCGATAGTCTGTGCACAACGCGGCGCACTTGTGGCGCTGGAGCAACGATGCCGTTTTGCAGGTTCTGAGTGAAAGACATAGTCTGCCGGAGAGCAGAAGTCTGGAAGGATGTACACGTCACAGCAAAGCTCCAGCTCGCAGCTACGTCCACAATGATCGGGCGACTGGACGACGTCGCCACGGCGGTTCGGCGCATACAACTGGCCTGCCGCACCGGCTCGGCAATCCGCGGTAGGTTGGGTCGAGCGGAAGCGAGTCCCAACATTTTGCGGCGGCGAGCGTTGTGTTGGGTCTCGCTTCGCTCGACCCAACCTACCGCACTACCGCACCGGCTCGGCAATGGCGCGCAGGATCGGGCCCGAGCGGTGCGGGGGCAGGCTCAGGATGTCCGCGTAGAACGCAATCACGACATCGCAGAGCAGCTTGGGCTGGTCGAAATGCCGGCTTGGCTCGGCCAGCACGTCCTGCGCGGCTGGAATGCGCGCGGCAAGGCGTGCCCCCACCTCGTCGAGCTCGCCGTCGAGGCTTTCCGAGCGCCGCTGATCGGGCGCCCGGATCGCCTGCTGCACCAGCTCCGTCAGCGCCGCGATATCGTCGGCCAGAAGCGCGGCCGGGATCAGCTTGTTGAGATTGTAGTCGGGGCGCCGCAGCTCGGGGAACGCATAGGCGGCGCAGGCGGCGGGGTCGGTCTTGCTCAGGTGCTCCATCTCGGCCAGCTGTGTGCGCCAGTAGCGCTGGATCGCGCCATCGGGAGCGACCTGGAGATACTTCGGCAGGATGTCGGCAAGCGCCAGGGCCTGCACATCCTGATGCACCTCGGGCATGGACTTGCCGAGCTTGATCGCCTCCGAAAAGCGGGCGGTGATCGTCTTGAAGCCGTCGGGGTCGTTGTCCTTGATCAGCTTGTAAAGGGGGACCGAGAGAAGGCCGCGCTCGATCGCGCTCCTGTCCTGCCAATCCGGGATGCCCGACCAGCCGAAGCGGTCCGGGTCGACCATCTGTGTGACGATGCGGGCGGCTACCAGCTCGTCGTGCGAGGGGTGCCACATCGAGCTTGCGGGAGTGGAAAGGGCCTTGTCGATGAACCAGTCGGGCGCGCCATGCCGGGCCAGGGTGCGGCGCAGCTCGGCATTGATGTCGGGCAGCTGGGTGTAGTCGAGCCCGCCGAAGCTGATGCTATGGAAGCCGAGCCGCGCTTTGTCGGCCAGGTATCGCTGAGAGCCGCCGAGGAAAGCGATGGTGCAGGCGCTGAAGCAGTCGGTGGCCGTGTAGGTCGTCAATCGGCGGTCACTGACGATCTGATAGACTTGGTAGCCTTCGCTGACCCTGCCGCCGACGCTGTTGAGATGCAGCACCTGCACGCCGGGGGCGGCGTCGAGCACCTTGCGCAGCGCATCGGCCGTGCCGTGCGGCATGCCGCCGGCCAGCTCCAGCTCGGTGCCGTTGCGCAGGAGCCGCAGGCGGTGCGGGGGGATGCTCTCGCGGCCGGTGACCAGGCGCATGCTCTCCTGCAGCATCGGCAGGGTCACGCTGGAGAAGTCCACAACGGCCCGCAGCGCACCGGCAAAGACCGCCACGCGCGCCAGCACGCCCCATGTGCGGCGGCCGGTCGATCTGATGTGGTTGCCGCCCGCCCGCCAGATGCCGACGGCCTGCCAGACCGTCAGGGCCGACAACAGGGAGATCTGGGCGACCAGCACCATGCCGAGCGGCGTGGGCGGGAGGTTCGCGCGCTCGAGCCATAGGCCGAGCAGGTGGGACAGGCCAATCGCCAGGATCGTGAGCAGGAAGCCGGCGCCCCAGTACGCCTGTGCGAGCGTGAGCTCACCCCGCCAGTGACGGACAATGAGGGCTGCCCGCGGCCGGGCCGCCGCTGCCATCCCGCCTTCGCTCTGCGGCCTGACGGGCACAGCCGGTGAGGCTGCAACGGCCCGGACGACCTCAGGCTCGCGGGTAGCGGTCGCAGGATGGTCGCGGCCCGCGGCCGTGTAGTTGACGGCGAGAGGCGTGTACAGGGCCTGCCAGAGCTCCGGCACATCGGCCGCAGGCAGCCAATCGGCCATCCCCTCGCGCCAGACGAGATCGTCGCCGCGCATCTCCCCTTCGCGCGCGCCTCGGAGCATGCGCTCGAAGGCAAACGGTCCGAAAGTCTCGCCGTTGCGCGCGACGTACCAGTCGCGTCCCATGTCCCGCACACACCCCCCATATTGGGTGGCCGATTGTGCCCACAGAGGCGGGCGGCCGTCCACTGCGGATGGAGACGCCGCTGGCGCCGTGCCCCAGGCTCGTCGCAGGCGGACTCCTTCGTTGGCATCTCGGCATGAACCTGGCTACGATGGCACGAGCCCCGCGCCAGACGAGGGATGCAGAAGATTGTCTGACGGACGCAGGGCGGGAGGATTGGCATGAGATCGGTTTCCGCCGTGCGCGCAGCGCTCGCGGCACTTCCGGCGGCGTGGATCATCACCGGGATTGCTGCCCCCGCCTTGGCCCAGTCCTATCCCAGCCGCACCATCACCCTCGTCGTCGCCTATGCCCCCGGCGGCACCGGCGACCTCATTGCGCGCGCCGTGTCGGACAAGCTGGCCACCACGCTGGGCCAGTCTGTGGTGGTGGAGAACCGGGCCGGTGCCGGGGGCGCCATAGCTACCCGGAGCGTCGTGGCCTCTCCCCCTGACGGGCACACGCTGCTCGTGGGGCAGACCGGCGAGATCTCCATCACGCCGCATTGGAGCAAGTCTGCGGGATACGATCCCAACCGGGATCTGCAGCCGGTGGCGCTCGCGACAACCGTGCCGCTCGCCCTGGTAGCGCCCGGCAAGGCCTCCTACTCGACGGTCGCCGGGATGCTGAAGGCGGCCGGCCAGCGGGGCCTGTCGTTCGCGTCGGCCGGAGCGGGCACGCCGGGACACTTTGCCGGCGAGGTCTTGAAGCTCAAGACCGGGGCCAACCTGGCCCATGTGCCTTACAAGGGAGCCGGTCCGGCCCTGAACGATCTCCTGGGCGGGCACGTGGACTTCTTCTTCTCCGGGCTCCCGGCCGCGGTCCCCTACGTGAAGGCCGGGAGCCTGAAGCTGCTCGCGGTCTCCACGGGCAGGCGCTCCAGCTTCGCCCCGGAGGTGCCGACGGTTGCCGAGGCCAGCGGGATCGGCGACTTCGACATCGGGCTCTGGCAGGGCTTCTTCGCGCCGCGGGGCACGCCGGGCGAGGTGGTCGAGCGACTCAATGGGGAGATCAACCGCATCCTCATGGAGCCGGACGTGAAGGCCAAGCTCGTCGACGCCGGCGCCGAGGTCACGCCGATGTCGGTCGCCGAGTTCGAGGCGTTCGTGAAGGCAGAGGTCGTGAAGTTCTCCGCCATTATCAGGGACGCGGGCATCAAGCCGGAGTAGGTTGCAGGATGACGAACCCGTTTCGGCGAGGTGCAGCGGCGAGCCTGCTTACGGATGGCGAAGCCTGAGCTATGCGAACCCGGCACGCTGAGGCGACGCTCAGCCTCTCACCTTTGGGAAGCTTGATGCCATGATCCGGCAGTGGCTGCGCGCGCTTCTGCGCAAGCAGGAGAGGCGGCCGGACCTGGGCATCTGCCTCAACGACCATCGGCGCTGGCCCATTGCCCTCTTCGCGAATGCCGGGCTGTTCGCGCTTCACACGGCCTGGCAAGTAGCGAGACACTGTCTCGATGAAGAAACCACCGACTGGAGAGCCGCATGCGGGAAAACCGCCTGTACGGTTCGCAGGGCTGGGTCGGCGCAAGCCGATCCCGGCCCCTATCTCAACAATGGCAATCGAGTCCGTCTTGTTGGGTCACGCCGCTTCGCGGCTAACCCAACCTACGGCTCCTCGAACGTATAGTCGAAGTCGCAATGGCTCGCGCCCTGCATGATAGTCTGCGTGCGCTTCAGCTTGATGCGGGGGTCGTAGCCTTCGCAGAAAGTGCCGTCGCGCTGGCACGACAGCAGATGGCCGATCTCGCCCAGCCCCATGTCGCGGTACATCTCGGCGTACTTGCAACGGGTGACGTTGAAACGATAGCGGCCGCCGCTCTCTTCGATCACGTCGCGCTCCAGCGCGCCGCCGCGAGTCCACAGCTCCTGCCGGTCGATGAAGGTCTTGAGCGAGGTCTTGCCGGCCACCCTGGCGGCCATCTCGGCGGCCTGCTCCATGGCGGAATTTCGCACCGCCTCGGCGATGGTTCTCTTCGCAACATCTGCGCCGTGGCTGGCCTTCAGCGTCTCGTAGACGTGCTTGAGCATCGCCGCCTCGATGCGCCGCTTCTCCAGCATGGCCATCGGCTGGGTCTCTGACATGGCGCGTCCCTCGTAGGTTGGGTCAAGGCGCAGCCGCAGAGCCAACACAATCTCAGCAAGGTGCTCTGATTGTGTTGGATGTTCGCTGCCGCTCGAGCCAACCTACAAGCTGTTGCCTCGCGCGCCAATTCCGGCGATGCCTAGCGGATGAGCTTATGACGCATATGCTGGCCGCCGTCCCTCTGCGGCCACTGCGTCGGCAAGATGGGAGCTGCCCATGCGAGAAATCCGCGGAAGCTGCCACTGCGGGAATATCCGCTTCACGCTGGACTGGCCGGATGCAGGGCCGATCCCGGTGCGGGCCTGCGGGTGCACGTTCTGCACCAAGCATGGCGGCGTTTGGACCTCGAACCCCCGCGGCCGCTTCCGCCTGCGGATTGCTGATGCGGGCAGGGCTGCCTCCTACCGGTTCGGCACGCAAAGCGCGGATTTTCACCTCTGCGCGGCCTGTGGCGTGGCGCCGATCGTCACCTGCGTGATGGAGGGCGCGCGCTTTGCCGTGGTCAACGCCAACGCCTTCGACAACGTGCACAGGGCCGAACTCGCCGCGGCCGCCGCCGACTTCGAAGGCGAGAGCATGGAGAGCCGCCTGGCGCGCCGGCGCCGCAACTGGACGCCGGAGGCAGCGGGCAATTGAAATGCAGAAGCGTAGGTTGGGTCAAGCGAAGCGCAGACCCAACGCTGTTGTGCACCAACAAGTGTTGGGTCTTCGGCTTCGCCTCGACCCAACCTACACGTCACGTCTCATGATCGGGGTGCTGGTAGCTCTCGATGGTCGCGAGCTTCCCGGCCCCGGTGTTCTCCAGCGTGGTCTTGGCCGGCATCTCTGCGATGCGGTCGACCCAGCCGAGCTGCGACTCCGTTCCGACCTCGTAGGTGGGTACGACGCGCTTGGGATCGTCGAACGCTCCGGTCGCCAGCTCGATGACCGGCCCGTCGATCTCGCGGTAGCTCAAGGGCGTGCCGCACGCCGCGCAGAAGTCGCGCGCGGCCCGTGAGGAGGACTGGAACGTGGCCGGCTGCCCGCGCGTCCAGGCAAACTCGCCCCACGGCACCTCGGCCAGAGCGGCGAACGGCCCCGCCACCGCCTTCTGGCACATGCGGCAGTGACAGAGCCCGATCTTCCTCGGCTCAACATAGACGGCAAACCGCACGCCACCGCACTGGCAGCCGCCGGTGTGGAGGGGTGTGCGCTCATCGTTCTTATCAGCCATGGGAGCACCTCGATGGGGTGTGTTCGTCGTGTAATATCGGATCGACAGAAGGCAGGGCAACGCATGAATTGCCACGCGTCCACCACGCGGTGCGCTCTTGCTGACCCTCGATCAAGCGACAGCGGCAGGGAGGGGAGGCCATGGGGAGACTTGACTGGTGCCAGAACACGGCGTGGAACGCAGATGTCGAGGCCGCCTTCTTTGCCAAGTTCGCGCGGGCAAGGAACAAGGCCTGGTACCTGCGCATACAGGCGTCGTGGCTCGTGCCGAGCCATCCCGAGGTCGCTCTCCAGCTGCTGGATCGATACTTCGCGCTGGGAGCCGATAGCTCCGAGGCGGAGGCGCACTTCAACCGTGGGCGTGCGTATGCCGCGCTTGGCGATGTCGACGCCGCCCTGGCCGCGTTCGAGGCGGCCCTCGCGCGGGAGGAGGCCCATCCGCTGTTTCGCACCTGGGCCTTTGTCGAGCTGCCGGCCCTGATCGCCGTCGAGCGGCAGAGCGCCCAGTACGACCGGGCTGTCGAGGTGCTGATGAGGCACAAGGATCAACTGACCTTTCCGGTCCAGTACTACAAGTGGCACGGCGCGCTGGCCCTCATCGCCGACGCGCAAGGCCGAACGTCAGAGGCGCAGGGCGCAGCGAGGCAGGCGCTCGACGCGGCGCGGACGACGCGCTCGGGCTTTCGGTACCACCCGGATGTCGGCCTGGTCGCCGACACGAGCGACGCGTTCGGAACGCGGCTCAAGGAGATCGCGGGCGAGGCGCCGGGCAAGTTGCGGTGGTACCGGAGGTAGGGGAAGGCTGCGATAGCGGCATGGCGCCGAGCCGGGCGTGTGGCGGGCGGCGAAGGCGCATCGGTGCAATCGCGTGCCGCGCGATTGGCACCCTACGGTTGGACGCCCAGCGTCTTGTGCAGCTTTGTCAGCGTCGCAATGGCATCCCCACCCGCGGAGATGAACGTATCCACGCCCGCCGCCCTGAGCGCGGCTTCCTGATCCTCGGGCCGGCCGGCCAGCAGCACCTGTTTGGCACCGGCCTGCTTCAAGGCGCCCACCGTGGCCTCGGCCAGCTCGGCGTAGGCTTGGTCGGAGGAGCAAAGGCAGGCGATCGCCGCGCCGCTCGCCGCGAAGGCGGCGCCCGCGTCGGCGGAATTGTGGAGTGGCGCACTCACGATCGCCTCGATGCCGCCAGCGGCTAGGAAATTGCCCGTCCAGGTGGAGCGGGCGGCGTGCACGGCGAGGTCGCCAAGGCAGGCCAGGAACACCTGCGGGCGCTTGCCGGTGCTGGCGAGGTGCGCGTCGGCGGCATCGCGCAGCGTCTCGAAGGGTTCCGCCAGCCGCCGCGGCGTGAGCGATGCCACCGACGTGCCACCCTTGGCGACCGGATCGAACGGCGGGTGCGGCTCGATCCTGACGCCGTCGTCGCCGAGGCGCGGGAAGGCGGAGATTCCCGTCAGTTCGACGCGTCCGTGGGCGATGTCGCCGGCGCGCGCCTCGGCGACGCGCGCGATCCGGCCCTGGAGGAAGCCGCTCTCCAGCGCCGCCCCCATGCCGCCCTGGGCCTCGATGTCCTGGAATACCCCCCAGGCGGCGCCGGCGAGCTCATCTGTCAGCTTCTCGACGTACCAGGAGCCGTGCGCGGGATCGGTGACGCGCGCCGCCGCGCTTTCCTCCTGCAGCACCAGCTGGGTGTTGCGGGCGATGCGGCGGGCGAAGGCGTCGGGCTTGCCGAGCGCCCAGGTGAACGGCAGCACCGTGACGGCCTCCGCCCCGCCGAACGCGGCGCCGGCGCAGGCGATGGTGGTGCGCAGCATGTTCACCCACGGGTCGCGCCGGGCCATCATGCGCTCGGACGTGGATGCCGTGAGCTGGATCGCCTCGGCCGCGCTGCCGGCGCCGCAGGCCTCTGCAACCCGGGCCACCAGCCGGCGGGCGGCGCGGAATTTGGCAATGGTGAGGAACAGGTCGGCGTCCGCCGCCAGCGCCAGCGCAATCTTGCCCAGCGCCATGCGCGGCCTCAAGCCTGCCGCCTCTGAGGCGCGCAGATAGGCCACGAGCGTGGCCAGCATCGCCGCCAGCTCCTGGGCCTCGCTGCCGCCCGCCTCGTGGTAGGGCCGCCCGTCGGCCAGCAGGGCGGTGACGTGCGACATGGTGCGGGCATCGGTCGCCAGCTTGGCGGCGATGTCGCAGGAGCGCTGCGCCGGGTAGTACAGCGTGCCGGTCTTGGCCAGCACGCCCAGCGGATCGTAGTTGAAGGCGCCGCGGCGCTCGTTCTCGTTGATGCCTGCCGCCCGCCAGATCTCGATCAGGCTGCCCGCCGCATCGAGCGTGTTCTCGCGGGCGTCGAGCGCGATGGCGGTGCCCCTGAGTGCCACCCCGCGCAGCGCCACGCCCAGCGCCTCCGCGCCGTAGGACAGGCCGCCCTGGCCGGGCGCCAGCACCTGCAGCAGGACCGACGTGACACCGCTTTCCAGGTCCTCCAGGATCGCCCTGTTGGCCGCTTCGGGGTTGGGCTCCACATGGCGCTGGCGCACGTCCCAGCCGCCGGGATACCAGCCGCCGTGACCTACCGCGACAGCCTCCGCAACGCTGTCGACGCGCGTGTAGAGCGGCTGGATGGCGAGGCCATCCCGCGTCGTGGACACCAGGCGCTTCTCGAAGTCCGCCCCCTTCAGGACCTTGCCGACCAGGGCCAGCCACGCCTCGCGCGAGGCGGGGTCGAACCCGGCGGCGAGCGCCAAGGGCCCAGCATCGGTCTGTGCCTCGGTCTGCGACATGTCGGTCTTCATCTCCTGCGCGCCAGCAGCAGCAGCGTCTCGTAGCGGCGGTTCACCACCCCGCCAAAACGGTCCACCACGTCCTCGACGGCGCGGAAGAAGAGCGTCCTGTCGGGCTCGGGCAGGGTGCGGTGGTCAGAGTAGGTATGCAACAGCTTCAGATAGTCGCCGTCACGATAGGTCCTCTCCCAGGCATGCCGCACTTCCTGCACGGGCTCGAAGGCCCCGCAGCGACGGATGGCCTCGGCGCAGCCGGCCGCCCTCTCGCCCAGCGATATCACGGTGGTGTGGCCCTCGGGAGGATGAAAATGGGCATCGTAGATGGGCTGGGTGGCCTGCCAGAAGGGGGTGCCCTCGGACGTGTCGAGGTGCCACACGAGCGCGAGCACCCCGCCAGATCTCAGCACCGATGCGGCTTTCGCACAACCCGCATCGGGGGCAATCCAATGGAACGCCATGGCGGACAGGACCATGTCGAAGGCGTGGCCATCCGCCGGCCAGGCCTCGAAGGACGTGTTGTGGATCGTCACCAAGGGGTAGTCGCGGCAGTTCCGGGCTGCCAGTGCAGCCATGTCCTCGCCCGGTTCCAGCGCAAGAATGGAGAAGCCGCGCGCCGCGAAAGGCACTGTGATCTGTCCTGTGCCGCAGCCAATCTCCAGAATGCGCCCGCCGGGGGGCAGTCCGGCCTGGACGGCAGCATCGACAATGGCCGGCGGGTAGCCCGGGCGCACCTCGTCGTAGAGGGCCGCCACCTCGTTGAAGACGCACCGCCGGCGCCGCACCATCGTGCCTCAACCCCCGTCGGGCGTCACCGCCACAGGCGCCTGCTCACCATCTGGATTTTGCCAGCCCTGTCCGGACATGGCCACACCCTTTGTTTCGCCCTGATGAGGCACCAAATGCTTCCTACGGTGACGATGCAGCCGGCGCGCATTGCCAAGTAGCGTTGGGCATGCAATCAGCCCTGGAATGGGTTTCGAATCGCCGAGGTTCTGGGAGCGAGCAAGCCATGAGCCAGAGTGAATCGCTGTTGGAGGAAGGCAAGATCTTCCTCGGCAGGAGCAAAGCCGGGCCTGAGTGCCTGGAGCTGAAGCTTGCCAACCGGCATGGCCTCGTCACCGGCGCCACCGGCACTGGCAAGACGGTGACGCTGCAGGTGCTGGCGGAGGGCTTCTCGGCGGCCGGCGTGCCGGTGTTCGCCGCCGACATCAAGGGCGACCTTTCGGGCATCTCGGCCATGGGCGAGCCCAAGGAGGGCCTCGCCAAGCGCGCCAGGGAGATCGGCCTCGACGACTGGACCAACACGTCCTTCCCGACGGTGTTCTGGGACCTGTTCGGCGAGCAGGGCCATCCCATCCGCGCCACCGTGCAGGAGATGGGGCCGCTGCTGCTGTCGCGTCTGCTGGAGCTCAACGAGACACAGGAGGGCGTGCTCAACATCCTGTTCCGCGTGGCGGCTGACGAGAAGCTGCCGCTGCTCGACCTCAACGACCTGCGCTCCATGGCCAACGACATCGGCCAGCGCGGCAAGCAGCTGATGACCAAGTACGGCAACGTCTCGGCTGTCTCGGTGGGGGCGATCCAGCGCCGCCTGCTGGTGCTGGAGGAGCAGAGCGCCAACACGTTCTTCGGCGAGCCGGCGCTCGACATCAAGGATTTCATCCGCACGGCCCCGGACGGGCGCGGCGTGATCAACATTCTGTCCGCCGACAAGCTGATGAAGACGCCGCGCCTCTACGGCACGTTCCTGCTGTGGATGCTCGCTCAGCTGTTCGACAAGCTCCCCGAGGTGGGCGACCCCGACAAGCCGAAGCTGGTGTTCTTCTTCGATGAGGCGCACCTGCTCTTCAACGAGGCGCCCAAGGCACTGCTGGAGCAGATCGAGCGCGTCACGCGTCTCATCCGCTCCAAGGGCGTCGGCGTCTACTACGTGACGCAGAACCCGCGCGACGTGCCGAACTCGGTCTCGGCCCAGCTCGGCAACCGCGTGCAGCACGCGCTGCGGGCGTTCACGCCGGTGGAGCAGAAGGGCATCCGCGCCGCCGCCGAGACCTTCCGGCCCAATCCCGAGCTCGACGTGGAGCGCGTGATCCAGGAGCTGAAGGTGGGTGAGGCGCTGGTCTCCGTGCTGCACGGCGGCGGTGAGCCATCCATGGTTCAGCGCACGCTGATCCGTCCGCCCTCGGCGCGCATCGGCCCGGTCAGCCCTGAGGAGCGCAAGGCCCTGATCGAGGCGAGCCCGGTATTCGGCAAGTACGAAGAGCTTGTGGACCGTGAGTCGGCCTACGAGATGCTGCAGAAGCGCACCTCCGATGCCGCCGCGGCACAGGAGGCCGACGCCAACGGCTGGGGTAACATCCTGATGGGCGGCGGCACCGGTCGGCGCCAGAGCTACGGCGAGGCGTTTGCCAAGTCGCTGGCCCGCTC
>Ga0075431_100005523_pt1 | contig 12478 bp, 8 predicted proteins | sample RhiMetdeltSRZDD5_FD_75297 | JGI IMG/M metagenome (GOLD analysis project Ga0075431, IMG submission 75297) | Populus rhizosphere microbial communities from Tennessee, USA - Rhizosphere MetaG P. deltoides SRZDD5 | ecosystem: Host-associated > Plants > Roots > Rhizosphere > Soil | place: USA... | reverse complement strand
TCACCGTCACAAACGGGAATCAGTCCGACGTCCAGATTTTTCATCTTAACGGCCGCGTCCTTGACCGAAGCATTTGCGCTAACGACTTCAACGTCACGAGTCATGATGTCCCGCAGCTCCATATCGCCTCCTTTTTTATTTTAGCCGCTGTTATTGGTGAGTGTATGACCATGAAACACGCAACGCATATGCCAGATGCGCAAAAACATTTTGGCGCAGACGTGCGGGGCGTAAAGATTGCGTCGGGTGATTTTTAAAGTCTTGGCCGGTGAAACAGTGCCAATTCCGGCACTGTATTGCTGCGAACTCTGTCCCAGCAATGTTCTCGACTTTTAGCTCCTAAGGTTTACAGCACCACTGACGACCGTGATCAGCCCGTTCCTAGCCGCTATTCCTCAATGATGGCAACTCGGAAAAACCACGATTGGTATTTCGCGCGAAGAGGCAAGCAGCTCTCCGCGCGGCACCGGGCGCAAGCTCTCCATTCAGTGTTTCTATCGACCTTTATTTGTAGCTCGCCTAAAATGATCGAGTGTTATCTCGATATTTGTCCGATGGTTTTTAAGCGGGAATGTAACTCCTTGATTCCCATTCTGCGCGCTGCCTGACGCTGGGTGAGTTGTCACATTGCCGCGACAACTCGGTTTGTCGGCGTCACCCGCTTCAGCGAAAATAAGAATTTGAAAACGATAGTCTGGAGGAAAAAAGTTGTCAGTCATTTGCTGATTGTGTTTTTTTCGGTCCAAGGAATGTTTGATTTTCCTGGAGGAGTTATCCGGACAATTTGTTGTTGTGTTGCCGCTTAAAAGGATCATCGTCCCGCAATGGAGACGTGGTTTCCCTCGATTGAGACAGTTAGTTAAATGTAAAATAAATTTATTGTCCCGTTCAAAAAATATTTTCACGCCGCTCAAGCCAAGTCTGTCGAACCCGCCAAAGTTGGCCGAAAAACTGGTGGGCATCCAGTCGCTTGAACGGCCGGTTATTTTCTCCTGCAATAAAAACTAAATAAGCCATTTTTGGCCGGCCTTCGTAATTCACTCTCGGAGTCGTGATCATGAAATATAAAAATCTGCTTCCTGCCGAGCAGAATTAGTGACAAATCTTTTTACAGGGAATATGGCACATCGATTGCGGTGTTCTGGAGCGAAGAGACAATCAACATGATTCAATTCCAACGGCAGTGGTACGTGGTATACAGCAAACCACACAAAGAGGAGCAAGTTCGTTTTCATCTCGCTTTGAAGGGAATAGAAAGTTTTTTTCCGCGTCTGCAAATTCCCGGCTGTTCCGGAAGAAAAAGAAGTATCACGCCATTGTTTCCCAATTATTTGTTCGTTCGAGTGGATCTTGCGAACGAGGCTCATTACGTTATCTGGTCGCCCGGCGTTAAAAGAATTGTCAGTTTCAGCGACCGGCCGGTACCGCTTGATGAAGCGGTAATACAGTTCCTAAAACAGCGAGCCGATAGCGACGGAATTATCCAGGCCCAGTCCTGTTTGTCCGCGGGACAGCAGGTGGAAATTGTCGGCGGTCCTTTTAATGGTTTTATCGGCATCATAGAAAACCCTCCCAATGCCAAGGGTCGGGTGCAGATTTTACTCAAATTATTGAGCCGGCATATCAGTGTCAAGCTAGGAGTTGAATTCATCAGGACTCAGTCAGTCGCAATTGCGCCGGCCGCTGCGACAACACTCAACGATAGAGCGGAACTCTTTTCTCCCGCGAGCTGAAATCTCGGCTTGCTGCTGTCCGCTTCTGCCCGATTTGATAGGGAAAGTACCCGATGGGCGGAGCTGTGTCTTTTGGTTTTGTCAAAAATTATTGGTTCCACGGAGGATCCTATGTGGATCGATTCCAGGGTACGAGAAACTTTTTTCCTGTGCTTATTCACCACGGTGTTGGGGTGCGGTTCGGTGGCGGAGCAGAAAGCCCAGACCGCCGCGCAAGCGCCCCGTCCAACCAGCGATTCAGGCACAGCGGTAAACGAGATTAACAAGGCTTTGTCCTTGTCATCGTCGCAAACGGGGTCGGCGTTGGACTATCGGGTGGGGCCTGACGATCTGTTGCAAGTGACGATCTACAACATCCCGGAGCAGGAAGCGCGCGCGACGCCGCGTATGGTTATTTTGCGGGTGAGTCAGCAGGGGATGATCGTCGTGCCGCTTGTCGGCGAACTCAACGTAAAGGGGATGACCGTGGCCGATGTTCAGCGGGAGTTGGCCAAACTCTATAGCAAGTACATTCGCAATCCGCAGGTCGGTGTGATGGTAACCGAATATCGCCAGCGAGTGTCTGTCATGGGGGCCGTGCAGAAGCCGGGCGTATTCGAGCTCACGGGACCAAAGACCGTGATCGATATGCTGGCGCTAGCTGGCGGTGTCACAGAGAAAGCCGGCAACCAGGTGCACGTCTACCGCCAGGACGACAAAGGAAACCGGCAAAGTATGGTCATCGATCTGATGGTTCTGGCCAACAATACGGGAGCGGTTACAGATGGCAAGAATGTCCAAGCCGTGAACATGCCCATGCTGGCCGGTGACGTCGTCAATGTGCCGCAATCGGGCATGTTTTTCGTTGACGGCGCTGTCGGCAAGCCGGGTTCCTATGCGCTTGGGCGCAATTATTCGCTGCGACAGGCGTTGGCTACGGCTGGGGGCGTTGATGCCGAGCTGGCCGACTATTCCGCGGTGACCATCAACCGGCGCCACGCCGCGGATAAGATGGAAACCATTTCGGTCGATCTCAATTCCGTTATTGCAGGGACGGCAACCGATCCTCAGGTGCAGCCGGACGATGTGATTTTGGTGCCGATGAGCGGCTTTAAATACTTTGTCAAGCGTTTCGTCGGCACAATCGTCTCCGGGGTATCCGTCGGATCATTCGCAGGTGGATCATGAACGAACTCGCACGACATTACTCGGATTCCCTGGGGGGCCGGGGGACACTTCGACCGGCGCCGCCGCCGGTCGAAGAGGTGGGTTATTACTACGCCGACCAAAGCGAGGAAACCCATCTACGCCACTATTGGAAGATTTTGTTCAAGCGCATTCGGCCAATGGTGGCGGTTTTCATCGACGTGATGATCATCGGTGCGATCATCACACTGATCTCGCCAACGTTGTATACAGCCCGATCGACCCTGAAGATCGAGCCGCAAAACCCGTCGGTCACCGGCGTCGCGGGTGTGGGCGAATCCCTCCCTGGGCAGTACGACATCGGTCCGTACGATTACTATCAGACACAGTTCGCGCTGCTTAAGAGCGAGCCTTTGCGCGCCCGAGTGATCAAGAGTTTGAATCTCGAGAGTAATTCCGCGTTCACCGGCAAGCCGACCGGATTTAATCCGTTGACTTCAGTCGCCAATTGGATAGGCAGCGGTTTTGACTATCTGCGGATTGGCCTGGATAGGCTTACAGGCGGAGCAGCGCCAGAGCCGGCGGCGCCACCGGCGCCTGTCTACGAGCATGGCGTGCATCCCGCTCTCGTGAGCCGGTATTCGCAATATCTGACCATTGAGCCGGTACGCAATACGCGTCTTGTCGAAGTGATTTTCAACACGCCGGACGGCAAGCTGTCGCAAGATCTCGCCAATTCGCACGCCGCCGGCTTCATTCAGATGATCCTGGAAAACCGCTTCTCTCTCACCAAAGAAGCCAAAGACTTTCTCGGAGCCAGGCTCGCCGAGCTTCGAGAGAAAGTTCAGCAGGCAGAGGTAAAACTTAATAAGTTTCGTCAACAACACGGTGTGGTGTCCTTCGAAAAAGGCGAAAACATCGCAGTCGATCGATTGGTCGATCTCAACAAAGTACTCACCAAGGCCAGGGCGGATCGCATCGAAGCCGAATCTCTTTACCAGATAACGCGCAACAAGAATACCGAACATCTGGCTAACGTATTGACCAATCCGTTGATCCAGCAAATCAAGGGAAGCCTGGCGACCCTGGAGGCGGAGAAGGGCAGGCTGTTGAGTATTTTCACGCCGGAGCACCCGCGCATCCAGGAGATTAACCAACAAATTGCCGAAGCGCGGCGCGGTTTGCGCAGTGAAATAAACAATATCACACGGGGCGTCGAATCGAGTTATTCGGCGGCGCGGGCCCGAGAAGAGTCGCTTGATCGAGAAGCCAAGACCCAGCAGGCGACAGCGTTGAGCCTTAAAGAAGTCGGCGTCGACTATGCGGTGCTGAATGAAGAAGTTGTCGTCAATCGCGGTCTTTATGAAAACGTTCTCAAACGTCTGCATGAGACCAATGTCGCGAATGATCTCGCCGCATCGAATATGCAAGTCGTCCAGCGCGCCGAGTTGCCGACGACTCCGTCCTCGCCGAACTGGATGCGCAACATGTTGCTGTCGGCGATTCTGGGGCTGTTATTGGCGGTGGGCGTCGGGTTTTTTCTTGAGTATATGGACTCAACCGTCAACACGCCTCAAGGGGTTTGGGCCGCTGTCTCATTGACCACCTTGGGAGTTGTCCCTCATCTCAAGTCGTTGCCGGAAAAATATCGAACAGGAGCCGCCCAAAACGGCACAGCGAAATATTTGGCCACTCCCAAAGAAGGGAACGGTGTGGCGTCAAAAGAACTCGTGATGGCGGGCGATCAGCTTTCGCTTACCGCGGAAAGTTACCGCACTATCCGGACCGCTTTGTTGCTAGCGAAAGCCGAGCATCCGCCCAAGGTCATTCTGCTCACCAGTCCCGCGCCTGGAGAGGGCAAAACCGTGACGACGGTCAATTTGGCCGCGGCATTGGCGCAAAGCGGTCAAAGCGTAGTGGTCGTCGACGGCGACCTGCGCAAGGGGCGTTGTCACAAATTAGTCAATGTCTCCAACCAGACAGGTCTCGCCAACGTTTTGGCCGGCCAAATCGGGCTACGCAGCGCCATGAAAGAAACTTCGGTTAAGAATTTCTACCTATTGCCGCGAGGTGTGCTGCCGCCCAACCCCGCCGATCTCTTGATGTCACGCAAGATGCAAGAAGTATTGAACGAATTGCGCAATACTTTCGACTTTGTGCTGATCGATTCACCGCCCGCGATCGCCGTCAGCGATGCCGCGGTCATCTCCGCTTTTTGTGACGGTGTCCTGCTGGTCTTCCACGGTCAGCGAACCACCGCGCAGGCAGCCCGGCAGGCAGTGGAGCGCTTGGATAGCATCAATGCGACGTTGTTGGGAGTGATTCTAAATGGAGTCGATATTCGCAATCCCGACTATGTCGATTATCGGTCGTATTACCCGAGCTATTATGAATCGATGCAAAAGGAACTGAAGACCAAACAGCGTCCGGATGACAGCTGGGCGTTCAACGGCGCGAAAGACGAGGAGATTATCGGGAGCGTCGAAGATCTCGACTTATTGATGCGCGACCTGGGGTTTCACAAGCATAAAACCGAGCAGCGCCCGACGCCCCGTCAGGGAAACAATGAAGCGACCACCCCGAGCGGCATCGTGCCGCCGCCGTTCCTGAACAGGATGGCGACCGAGCTCAGCGAATCTGTGCCGAACGCCTCGACTACGGTATCGAGCCGGGTCTCCGCTCTCGGCGAGTCCATGAAATCGTTTCCTGTGGCGCGCATTTGGGAGCTGACTCAACTTGTTGGCGAGCAAATTCCGGAAAGCCGGCCCAGGATGCGGTTTCTTCGCACCATGGCGCATCAAATTCGCGCTCTGCCCACTCAAGAGCGGGCCGGCGATTCCTCGACACTCTGATGTCGCTCAAAGATTTGATCCGTCGCGGCCTGCGCCGATTGATGACCGAACTGGCGATTCGTATGGTCGATGCGCAGGGGGCTGTGGCCGAAAGAACTATGCCCAAATTCGCCAATCGGCCGGCGCATCTGACCATCGACTTGCCGCGCCGAATCATCAATCCGCAACAGATCTCCTTCGGCGATTATGTGTGGCTGGGGCCCGGCTGCTTTATCGCCGCGGTAAAAGAATATCCGTCAGTGTCGCTCCGGCATCCGGACAAATACCACGACGTACAAACATTTTCGCCGCGGATCCACATCGGTCATCGGGTGACCGCTTCGGGAAATTTGGTCATCGGCGCAGTGCGCGAAATCGACATCGGCGACGACGTCATGTTCGCCTTCAACGTCACCGTTTTGGACAATCTGCACGGTTTTCAGCATCCCTATGAACCGTACAAATATCAGCCGCTGCAAAGCATTGCCCCTGTGCAAATCGGCCGTGGCTGTTGGATCGGACAGAACGTCGTGATTCTACCGGCAGTGACGATCGGCGAGATGTCGATCATCGGCGCCAATAGCGTCGTTACCCATAGTATTCCGGAACGCTCCATCGCCATCGGCGCGCCGGCGCGGGTTGTCAAACAGTGGGATGACAGGGCCCGTGAGTGGCGTGCGTTTCCTCCCGCTCGACGTGCAATCGCGAAACTCAAATAGCCATCATTTTATGCAGCAGGGCTCGATGCCGCTCGTCACCATTGCCATCCCCACGTATAACCGCGCCGGGTCCTATTTGCCCGTCGCGTTAAACGCGGCGCGAACGCAGACTTATCCGCGTTTGGAAATTATCGTCGCCGATAACGCGTCGAGCGATGATACCGCTGCTTTCATCCAAGGGATCAGCGATGCCCGTCTCAGGTATTTACGTCATCGGGTCAATATCGGCGCTCATCGTAATTATAATTATTGTCTCAACAAGGCGCGCGGCGAATATTTTATGTTGTTGCACGATGACGACGCCATCGATGCTGATTTTGTCGATGCCTGCATGAAAGCGGCAAATCACGAAGTCGTTGGGGGAATCATCCGAACCGGCGTTCGCGTCATCGATCATCGTGGCAACACCGTGCGGGAGTCGAAAAATTTCGCCGGCGCCGTTTCGCTGGCCGAGTTCTATCAGGCATGGTTCGCCGGCAGGACCAACTGGTATCTGGCCAACACGTTGTTCAACACTCGACAGCTCAGGGCCGAGGGGGGCTTTCGTTCGCCTTATCATTTAGCCGAGGATGGCTTCGCTATTGCCCGCCTCGCGCGCCTCGGTCGTTTGGATTTACCCGATGTGAAAGCCAGCTTTCGGGTCCATGCGGGCGAAAATACCATGGCCGATCCCGCCGATGCGACGCTCTGGGGCCGCGAGTATCTGGAGCTGGTGGAGTGCATGTGTCGAATGCTCGCGGGTTGCAAGTGCGGCCTGGCTGCAGGCGAGGAGGTCGCCGCGGTGCGCCGCCGGGGACGGCGTTTTGCTGCCCAGCTGGCTTACAACCGCGCCGGCATAGCAGGTTCCCGGATGCAGCGCCTAGGCGCGGCGTATGAGGTGCTGCGTTTGTTCGATTACCGTTACTGGCCGATCCACCGTTCGAAAACCCTGCGATTGCTGCGGCGGGCTTTCTCCTATACGCGGCGCCGGGCGGAAAAGACTATGAATAGAACTCTCGTCTCAACCGGTTAAGATCACGTCATTCGGCAGCTCTTAGATCACCACACTTCATTTCGGCTATGAATATCGCGTTTATCGTGGATGAATTTCCCAGCATCTCGCAGACTTTTGTCCTGAACCAGATCACCGGCCTGCTGGATCGCGGCCATCAGGTCGATGTTTTCACGCGCGAGATCAGCGGCGAAAAGGAGCAGCACCATCCGGACATTGAGCGCTATGGATTACTCGAGCGCACCCATTACCTGGGTTGTCCGATCAGCCGTTGGAGCCGTGTCGTGAACGCCGCCGATCTGTGTTTGCGCCGAATGCGCACGAACCCGGGAGCGCTATTGGGCGCGCTCAACGTGTTTCGCTACGGCCGTTGCGCCTCGTCGCTCACGCTGCTTTTTCAAACCGCGCCGTTCTTTCGCCATTATGACATCGTCCACTGCCAGTTCGGCCATAACGGGCGGCTTGGCGCGATTCTCAAAAAACTCGGTTTGCAAAAGAAATTGGTTGTGACGTTTCACGGTTATGATATTCGCGCCGGGCTCGCCGGCGGGGGTTCGGTCTATGGTGAACTATGGGACGAAGTCGACTGCCTGATTGCGATCTCAAAATATAATCATGATCACTTGCTGCGCTTTGGCGGAGACCCGGAAAAAATCGTTTATCATCCCGTCGGCATCGATTGTCAGCGATTCAGTTACAAATGTAGGGCGGCCCGCCGCGGCGATCATCGCATCAAGTTGCTGAGCGTGTCTCGACTGGTCGAGGAGAAGGGGCTGGAGTCGGGTATTCGCGCGCTCCGTCAGTTGACGCAAGACGCGCCGGAATTTTCGTTACGCTACGACATCATCGGCGAAGGGCCATTGCGTGCCCGCTTGCAGCAGTTGGTCGACGAGCTGTTTTTGAGTTCCCGCGTACATTTGCTCGGCGCAAAGTCCCAGAATGAAGTGATTAAGGCGCTGCATGACAGCGATATCCTGCTCGCTCCCAGCATTGCCGAAGCTCTCCCGGTGTCTCTGATGGAAGCGCATGCCGTGGGCCTGCCGGTTCTAGCCACCCGGGTGGGAAGCGTCGATCAAATCGTCCAGCACGGGATCTCCGGATTCCTCGTGCCGCCAGGCGATGTCGCCGCCCTGAGTCGCGGCTTGGCGGACCTGATGGAGAGTCCGGACAGGCGCGCCGATATGGGCCGGCGCGGCCGCCGTCACATCGAGCAGCATTACGATATCGACCGGCTCAACGACCGGTTAGTGAATTTATACAGCGAACTGCTGGCGGCCTGATGTTTCCGGCTGGACCGGCGCGCGCCTGCGGAGATTTCGATCGATAATCGATAGAAGGAGAATTCTATGCCCTTAGTCAGCGTCATCATTCCGACCCATAACCGCGCGGGATTTCTCGCCGGCGCGGTGAATAGCGTCCTTGCGCAGAGCTTCAAGGATCTTGAAATCGTCGTCGTCGACGATTGCAGCGGCGACGATACGCCGGCCCTGATGGAAAGTTTTCGCAGACCCGGGATCCGATATCTTAGACACGATCGACAGCGGGGCGGCGCCGCTGCGCGCAACACCGGTATTCATCATTCGACGGGAGAATATGTTGCCTTTCTGGACGACGACGACGAGTGGTACCCGGAAAAGCTTGACCGCCAGGTGAGCACCCTGCTCGCGAGCCCGGCCGACGTCGGCGGGATCTACACCGGTTATTTTATCCTCGATCGAAGCGACAACCAGATTCGCGGCCAAATGGTTCCCACCGAGCGCGGCGATCTCTATGAGACGCTGCTGGCCGGAAACTGCATTGGCAGCACTTCTTCGATGGTGCTGCGGCGCAGCTGCTTCGACAAAGTCGGCATATTCGACGAGCGCCTGCCGAGTTTTCAAGACTATGATCTATGGCTGCGCATCGCGCGCAAGTATCAGTTCGAGTGCATCCGCCAGCCCTTGCTCAAATATTTTGTGCACGGCGACAAGATATGGACCAATGCTGAAGCCTTGAGCCAAGGCCTCGATCTGATGCTCAAGAAGTACGGCCATGCCGTCTCGTTCCGCAAAAAATGTAGTGCGTACTATCTCACTCTCGGGGTTCAATACTGCGAAGCCAACCGGTTTGGCGCCGGCCGCAAAGCTCTGGTGCAAGCGGCACGGCTGAATCCATTGGCAGTAGAGCCTTATGTCTACCTCGGATTAGCCATGCTCGGCGGGGAAAACTTTCGCAGGGCGCGGCAGGCGAGAGCGCGGTTGCTGCCGCGCGGTCACCGCCGTGAGCTGCAGCGAGGGCTAACCGTCAATGCCTAGAGTCAGCGTCATCATCACGACGCATAACCGCGCCGGGCTGCTGCGGAATGCCGTTGCCAGCGTGCTTGCGCAATCCTTTCAGGATTTCGAGATCATCATTGTCGATGACGCGTCGAGCGACGCCACGCAGGCGGTTATAGCGAATTGTTCCGAAGCTAGGATTCGCTACCTCAGACACGCAAAGAATCGCGGCGAAGCGGCCTGCCGCAACACCGGGGTCGACCATGCTACCGGCGATTACATCGCCTTCCTCGACGACGACGACACCTGGCTGCCGGAAAAACTCGCCATGCAGGTTGAAGCTCTTGACCGCTGCCGACCCCGGGTCGGAGGCATTTATACCGGCTATCATCGCGTCGATATCGAAACCGGCCAAATCATGGCGACCATCGCTGCGGAAAAGCGCGGCAATATTTACGGCGACTTGCGCGCGCAAAATTGGGTCGGCAGCCCGTCGGCGGTGTTGCTGCGGCGGGAGTGCTTCAACAAAGTCGGGCGCTTCGACGAAAAGATCAAGTTCGGCGTTGATTACGACATGTGGATCCGGATTAGCCGCCTGTACGATTTTGAAATCATCAACGAGCCTTTGTTGCGTTACGCGGTGCACCCCCATCGGCTGTCGACCGATACGCCGACGATGCTCGACGGCAAAGTAGCTCAGTTGGCCAAATACGCCGACTACTTCGCCGGTGACCGGCGCGCTTACGGGCGATATCTGCTGTCCCTTGGAGTTTTGTATTGCTACAACCGCAAGCTTGCAGAGGGTCGCGCCGCTCTGCGCCGATCAATCCGCATTTATCCTTTCGAAATTCGCCCCTACATCAATCTGTTTTTTTCGTTGTGGGGCAGCGAAAACTTTATGCGCATGAAATCCCTCAAAGATCGGATGCAGCGGTCATTGGCGGCCCACCGTTAGTTTTTTCGAGGATCACCACGATGTGCGGCATAGCGGGAATCGTCGGCCTGACCGACAATGAAACCGGCCGGCTGAAGGTCGGACGGATGGTCGGCGCGCTGGCGCGCCGAGGACCCGACGCGGAGGGCTTGGCCGCGTGGCCGGGAGCGGTATTCGGGCATCGCCGGCTCGCCATATTCGATCTCAGTGAAGCGGGCGCGCAGCCCATGTCGACTTCTGACCGCACACTGTCGGTTGTCTTTAACGGCGCCATTTACAATTTCAAGTCTGTGCGCGCGGAGTTAGAAAAGCTCGGCTGCCGTTTCCGTAGCAATAGCGACACCGAAGTACTGCTGCACGGCTATCGCGCCTGGGGGGTGGAGCCACTGGTACGCCGGCTGAGGGGAATGTTTGCTTTCGGACTGTGGGATAATCCCGCGCGCAAGCTCTACCTCGTGCGCGATCGTCTCGGGGTCAAACCTCTGGTTTTTGCGTGTCGTGGCAACCAACTGGCTTTTGCCTCCACGGTGGCTGCGCTCAAGGGCGCCGGTTATGCCGGAGCTGTTAACGACGATGCGATGCTCGATATCTTGCGCTGGGGTTTTGTCCGCGAGGAGCATTCTATTTATCGATCCATTCAAAAATTGCCGGCGGCTACGATCCTGGAATGGAGCGCGGGAGACTACCGGCAGTATAGCTACTGGCAGCAGCCGCGGCCTCAGTCGGCGACGACACTCTCTTTTCATGACGCGGTAGGCGAAACGGAACGACGCTTGCGCGACGCAGTGGCGATCCGCCTTGAGGCGGACGTCCCCGTGGCGGTTTTATTGAGCGGCGGAATCGATAGCAGCCTGATTTGCCGTGCGGTTGCCGAACTCGGCGCTAATCTCACAGCTTATACGGTGGGTGTTCCCGGCGATTCATCGGACGAGAGCGCCGCGGCAGTCCGTACCGCGAAACAGTTGGGCGTTCGCCATAGCGTGCTGGCTTTGGACGATCTTCATATGCCGGAAATCGAAGAGCTGCTGGCAGCTTACGATGAGCCGTTTCCCAGCAGTTCGGCGCTGGGCATGCTGAGCATCTCGCGGGCCATTAGTTCCGCGGCCAAAGTCGTTCTCACCGGCGACGGCGGCGACGATCTGTTCCTTGGCTATCCGCGCCACCGCCACCTTTGGTTGGCTGAGCACATCACGCAATTTTTGGCGCCGAAATTTACTAAGACCTGGAATCGCTGGGGCCCGACCTTTCGCGTAGGGCCCCTGCGTCGCGCCGGCGCTCTGATGGATTACGCGACCGGGGGGATTGACGCCTTTTTCGCCAAATCCACAGATCTCGCTGGTTATCGCGCCAAAGGATTACTCGGGCCGCGCCTTAGCAAGCTCCGGCCACTTTTCGTGAATGGAGCCGATCCAAGCCATGGGATGGTCGACCAGCTCGCTGAGTACGAGCGCAACGGCCGATTCATCAGCGAATATTTGAAAAAAGTCGATGGCGCCACCATGCATTACGGCCTCGAAGCGCGCGCCCCGTTTCTCGATCAAGAACTCTGGGAGTTCGCGAGCGCGCTGCCGGTGAGTCTGCGTCTCCATCGCGGCGAGTTGAAGGCGATTCTGCGCGCGCTGGCACGGCGCCGCATCGGTTTCGGCGTTTCGGCGCGCAGGAAACGCGGCTTCAGGATTCCGGCTCAACGTTGGCTGGTCAGTCACTGGCGCGAACGCGGCGAGGATACGTTCAGCAGTTCTATTTTAGCACAAACAGGCTGGATCGACCGCGCCAATGTGATTGCGGAGTTGCGCCGTTCGGCGCAGCTCGGTTGGGCCGGCGAGGAGTTGTGGAATCTCTTCGTGCTTGAATCCTGGCTGCAGCGCGAGCACCGCGATCAAGCCAGTT
>Ga0075431_100005522_pt1 | contig 12483 bp, 9 predicted proteins | sample RhiMetdeltSRZDD5_FD_75297 | JGI IMG/M metagenome (GOLD analysis project Ga0075431, IMG submission 75297) | Populus rhizosphere microbial communities from Tennessee, USA - Rhizosphere MetaG P. deltoides SRZDD5 | ecosystem: Host-associated > Plants > Roots > Rhizosphere > Soil | place: USA... | reverse complement strand
TGTAGCTATGGCGCGAAAAGAAGCGGCGAGGTTCTCTGGATAGACATGCTGACCGGAGACTGCCGCCAGCACGAGGCCTACAATGAGGAACTGCATCCCGATAGTAACGACGATCGAATTGGCGCGAACGGCGTAGACCGCCAACCCGTTGACAACACCGACGGCAGCGCCGGCAAGTATAGGAATAAACACTGCAAGGATCGCCGCGACGGCACTGTCAGGGCTGATCAGGAGCGCCATAACAGCCGACATCATCACCACAGCACCTGTAGATAGATCAAACTGACCCCCGATTAGAACAATCGTCATTCCCAGAGCCACAATGCCCGTAATAACCGCCTGTTGAAAAACTGCGATCAGATTGGAGGGCAAGAGAAAGCGATCGGAGGTAAGTCCGGCGCCGATGATGACGACGATCAGGATGATGTAAATCGCAGGCAGATACCCAATACGCCAGGATCGAAATCCCAGCGCAGTCATACTAGTCAATGGCGTGTTCCTTTAGCGCTCCCACGGATGATCATGTTCACAATCGAATCCTCATTCGCTCCTTCTGCATCCACGACCCCAACGAGTTGCCCGCTCTTCATCACCGCAATTCGATTCGCCAGGCGGATTACATCTCGGACATCATGACTCACGAGCAGAATACCAAGCCCTTTCTGCCGTAGACGAAGGATGAGCTCGCCAACTTCGGCGGTCTCGCGCGGACCAAGGGCGGCTGTGGGCTCATCCATAATCAGGCACCTAGCATTAAAGTGAACGGCACGGGCGATGGCGATAGCCTGGCGCTGCCCCCCTGACATTTGGCGTACTGGACGTTCAATATCGATGAACTCGGGGTTCAGAGCCTGGAGTGCGCGTGCCGCTACATCCTTCATGCGTCTTGTATCGAGAAAGCCGAAAGCCTTGCGCAGCTCGCGACCAAGAAAGAAATTTGCCGTCGCGTCCAGATTATCTGCCAGGGCCAGTGTCTGATAGATCGTTTCAATAGCAGCATCTCGGGCATCAGCAGGATTTCGAAACTGCACTGGCTGCCCCGCTACCAGCATAGTGCCTTTGTCGGCGGAAAAAACGCCAGAAATAATCTGAACGAGAACGGATTTTCCTGCACCATTGTGGCCCACCAGCGCCATGACTTCGCCAGGAAAAATCGACAGGCTCACTCCCTTGAGTGCACGAATCCCGCCGAAACTCTTGGCGATATCGACAAGTTCGATAATAGGAGCGGTCACCTGGGCCTCCCAACTCAAGCTATGTAAGCTTGCTCGCCTTTGTCAACAAACGCCGGTCCTGCCACATCCCGACGACCTGATCCTCGATGCATTCATGCACTGTGTAAGGGAATAGAGTAAGAACCTAAGTAATGCGGCAGCTGCATGCGCCTGCATCGCTGTCGATTTGTTGTCGACGCCAATGGCAATGCCCAGGTAATCTGGCATTCCGTTGCGGAACGCCGGTTCCTAAACGGAGCACTACCATGGATTTCTTCGCCACAAGTCTACTGCGCCGCCTGTTATGTCTATTTTTCCTGCTTAGCCTTCCGGCCGGCACGGTGTCGGCCTTCGCCCAATCACCACCGCCGCAGAAGATCGATGCGCTGATCGAGTTGTTAAACGACCCGGCGGTGAAAGCGTGGCTTGCCGAACAGAAAAAGAAAAGCGCAGCTGCTGAGACCACGCAGTCTCCCACGGTCGATGTACCCCCCTTGTCGGATCTGCTGGCACGGATCCGTGTCCATTTGCACGAAATCGCTGCTGCAATTCCGCGCCTTCCTGCTCAATTTGAGCGGGCTTGGATTATCTTGCTGCTGGAATTCAAAGACGAGGGATTGATTGCCATTCTTGCTCTCATTGCGGGCTTCATAGCCGCCGGCCTGGGCGCGGACCGGCTCCTCCGGCGCTATACTGCGGGCTACCGTCGGTGGATGTTCGCCCAGTCTCACCAGACTCCGCATGGGCGCGTGAGGGCGCTGGGCGGACGGCTGCTTTATGCGTTGCTCACCACCACTGCATTCGTAATCGGGAGTGCAGGTGTATTTCTGATCTTCGATTGGCCCCCTTTGTTGCGCGAGATCGTTCTAGGCTATCTGACGGTCGCAATCACTATTCGCGCCACCATGATGGTGACCCGTGCTCTCCTACTGCCCCCGCATCTGCACATTGCCAACAGGAGCGAGTTCCTTACCCTGCCGATGAGTGACGCCCGTGCCGCGCACTGGTATCGCTGGATCGCGATCAATGTCGCTTGGTTTGCGTTCGTCGGCACAACCATCATGCTTCTGGGAACTTTCGGCTTTGACCTTCAGAGCAAAAATGCCATTGGGATTCCCGCCAGTTTTGTCCAGCTTCTGTTACTGCTGGCCGCAGTCTGGTTGCGCCCACAAAGGGTTCTTGTGGAAGACGAGCAATCTGGACGGATTGGCACAAAGGCGGCGTCATGGTTGCTTACTGCCTTGTTCATTCTCCTCTGGCTTCTCTGGGTATCTGGCGCCTATTCAGCATTCTGGCTCATACTCACCGCTATTGCATTGCCCGCCGCAATTCTGCTCGCACATACTGCGGTGGCCTATACCCTACGACCGCCACCGCCCGATGTCGTGGCAAAGCCCGTGCCGCCTGTGCTTTTTGTCGTTGTTGATCGCGGAATCCGCATGGTGCTGATCGTCGTTGCTGCCTTCCTCCTCACCCGCGCTCTGCACCTCGATGTGACGAGCATGGCCCAAGGCGACAGCCTGTCGGTCAGGCTGTCGCGCGGCATATTCAATGCCGCCATAATCTTCCTTGCCGCTGATTTCGCATGGAGCATCGCCAAGGCAATAATTGCCCGCAAGCTCGACACCTCCGATGCACAGGGTGGCGGGCATGATCACCCACTGCAGCCAAAGGAAGCACGCCTTCGCACCCTTCTGCCGATCTTTCAGAACATTCTCTTTGCCGTGATCGTGGTTATGACAATCTTGATGGTCCTCTCTGCCGTCGGCATCGAGATCGGCCCGCTCATTGCCGGTGCGGGAGTGGTTGGCGTCGCCATCGGCTTTGGCGCCCAAACGCTGGTCAAGGATGTAATCTCGGGGATGTTCTACCTTCTCGATGACGCCTTCCGTGTCGGTGAGTATATCGAAAGCGGCAGCTACCGTGGCACGGTGGAAAGTTTCAGCTTGCGATCGGTAAAGCTGCGCCATCACCGGGGCTATCTCTTCACCGTGCCCTTTGGCGAGCTGGGTGCGGTGCAGAACATGAGCCGGGACTGGGTCATCGACAAGTTCAGCATTACCGTCGGCTATGATACCGATGTCGACAAGGTACGAAAAATCGTCAGGAAGATCGGACAGCAGCTTGCAGAAGATCCGGAATTCAAAGCGGGTGTGATAGAGCCGCTGAAGATGCAGGGCGTACAGAAATTCGGTGATTTCGGGATCGAGCTGCGCATCAAGATGAAGACCAAGCCCGGCGAACAGTTCGCTATGAAACGACGTGCCTTCATCCTCATTAAGAACGCCTTTGAAGAGGCTGGCATCACCATACCCTTCCCCACCGTGCATGTGAAAGAAGGCGAGTCGCATGCCGGCGCCGCTGCGCGTGTGATAACAGCGCCCGAGTCGCAACCGCCAGCGGCGTGAGTCTCTATTTATTGCCGCGCAGCGATTCGCGTTTTGAAGTGTTGAATTTCATTACACTAACAACATATGCTCGGGTGACTTTGGAAGCAGTTGTATGCGTCAGACAGCCGCCTATGCCGCGTTTGCGCGACTCTTAATCGTCGCACTGCTGTTTGTGATAGCTTTCGCCGAGCAAGCAACGGCGCAGTCGAAGCTCAAGTCAGGGCCTTCTCTGTCTAGCCTTCCCTGCCGGAAAGGCGACTCGTTCTTCACGCATATGCCGACGCAACTTGGAGCTTTGTCGGCCATCGTCCCCCTCGGCAACGTCAATCCAGCTGCACACACGCTGCCGACTCGACATATCTATGCCTATCCGAAGATGGCGACGCCAGGTGATGTATCGACCGCGATCACCATTCCAGTCCGTGCGCCTGGGCGACTTGAAATTGTCGTCATCGAATTCCATCCAGATTCGCTGGATTGGTCGTTGCATCTGAAGCCCTGCAAGGACATCTCGCTCTACTTCTTCCATGTACAAACGCTTGTACCCAAGATTGCGGCGGCGGTGGGCAATATCGCGGACGGAGGCGTGAAACTTACGGATTTCACTGCCAAACCCGTCAGTATCATGGTGACGCCGGGCCAATTGCTGGGCCATGCAAAGATATTCGATATGGGCATCCACGATTTCCGCAAGTCGCCGCTGCCGTTCGTCAATCCGGCGCGCTACGCGGTGGATTTCCCGAAGCTTTTTGCCGCATTCCCGGGTCTTGCCGCGGACCCGATCGCGCAAAAGCTTGCGAAGCTGATCGTGCCTCAGGCGCTTTTCAATCGCTGTCCCATCGATTATTTCAGGCCAAAATTGAGGAGCGTCCTGGAAGCGCGGCTCGCCGATTATGACGGAGAGCCGCCCGCTTCCGGTAAGCCGCTGTGCTACAGTCACATGCAGGACGTACCAGGCACCGCGCAGGGCAACTGGTTCAGCGATATCAACCCGAACCACGACGCGCTGTTCGCGGAGGAGCGGGCAGTCGCGCTCATAACCTGGAACGTCAACCCGACCGTGCAGCTCTTTTCATTGAATGAAAATGTGCCAGGCTTCACGTCGGGGCTGCTGGAGGCGGCGGCGCAACCCAACGATGTCAACTCGGCGTTTGAGTTTCCGGTGCGAGAAGGGCCGCAGCGGATCAACCGCCGTTTCGCGGAAATCAAAGACGATGCCATCTATTGTTACGATCTCGTGCGCGTCCATCGTGGGGGACCGCGCTTGGAGGCGGTCATCCTTATTGCTGTGTCTGATGGTCCCGGCGGCCCGCGCTCCAAGCTCACACTCGAACTTGTTAAGGCCGCCGGCTGCCCTGCGGTGAAGGAACCATGGACATTCTCGGGTCAGGCAGCCACCTATTACCGTTAGTGTCGTGATATTCGCACTGGACTTCATCGGCACGGAAGCATTGCTTTTTCTACGCTTTGCCTGCTGCCGGACCAAGGAGGGCGTCCGAGTGAGCGCCAAGCTTCGGAACCGGCTTGCTGTTGAACACACCGCGCAGGTTGGCTGAAATCGGCACAGGTAGAGCCGGCATCTCAACGCCGGTGGGGCCAGCGACGCGGTGCGCAAATAGACCACGCTCGACAAAGTGTGGATCCCGCACGGCTTCTTCGAGCGAAGTGACGATATTCACACAGCAGTTCGTGGCGGCCAGTTTGGGACGCCAATATTTCGCAGTTTCGCTCGCAATAATCCTTGCAACCGCGGAACGTGTCGCGACGGGATCGCTGGTGTCGTTCATTAAGGGTTCCGGCAGTCCAATCGCATCGCAGAAGCCCAGCCAGAATTTTTGCTCTAAGGCCCCACATGCTACAAGCTTACCATCCTTGGTTGGATAAAGCTGGTAACGCGGCGAGCCGCCGGTATGCCGAAGTTCGCCAGGTCCGGGGAATTTGCCGGTCGTTTGTCCGATCGCCAACGCATACCAAGCGAAAGTGAACATCGCATCCGCCATCGCAATATCCAGATGGCACCCCCTCCCCGTAACATCACGTTGACGCAGGCCGAGCAGAATATTGATTACCGCCGGCATCGAGCCACCCCCGATATCAGCGATAAGCCCCGGCGGCATCACGGGTCGATCAGCCGGTCCCGTCTGCAGTGCAAGTAGCCCGGTTGCGGCTATGTAATTGATATCGTGGCCGGCCTCGCCTGCTCGAGGGCCTTCCTGACCGTAGCCCGAGATCGAGCAATAGATGATACGTGGATTTGCCTTCGCGATCGTTTTGTAATCCAGCCCTAGGCGCTCCATCACGCCCGGCCGAAACTGCTCCACCAGTACATCCGTACGCGCAATGATGGGCCAAAGGCGCTCTCGGTCCGTTTTTCTTTTGAGATCTAGCGCAACGCTTTTTTTGCCCCGGTTGAGTAGCGCGAAGGCGGCAGCCTCCCCATCAAAATGCGGTGAAAACTTACGCATATCCTCGCCATCGGGTCGCTCGACCTTGATCACCTCGGCGCCCGCCTCTGCCAGCATCAGAGTCGCGAGCGGCCCCGGCAGCAACGTGGTGAAGTCAAGGACAAGGATATCAGATAGAGATTGGGACATGGCCAGAACTCCTAAACTTGATCGCATAATAGGCAGTTTTGGCCATTCTGACTTGCATATGGCGGGGACGTTCACAAATCGACGAGTGCGGGTCTCATTCAGAGCCAGTGTCTGCTTATCAAGCCGGCACGGGTTATCCATCCAGTGCGGCGACAGCCGCTTGCAGGTAAATTGTCTCGGCCAGTGCCGCCAGCTTTGATAAAGTTGGATATCCCATCTTGAAGGCCGTCCATGTTCTGGTCAGCTCTTGCATCATTTGCTCGCTCATCTCCTCCGCGAGAAAATCCAGGGAGCCATCATCGAACGAGGCCACCGAGCCGCCCTGCATCTCACTTAGTGCTGCATGGGCGGCCGCGCGACGCGGTCCTTTTGCAGGTTCCGCTTCGCGATTGCTAAACAAACCGGGCCCCATAGACACAACTCCAGTCATCCAATAGGGGTGGTCCAGTTTCGACATGTTGCCGAGGGCGCCTCGCGTGCGCTGATCTCAGGCACTTTTGATCGACTTCCAGCGCCTTAGCTGATTTGCGACCAATTTCGCACGTTGCCCCTGGTCGCGTCCGTCAAGAGTTATCATGTCCCGAGGCTCGGCGCGCAAGTAAACACCGGCCGTCCGCGCGTTCACTTTCTGCCCCGTGTCAGCATGAGTTGTGAAATATCCAGCGGCGCGATCAGCCGACTCCAAGCGAATCTCCCCCGTCCCGTCCAACTGCGGCGCGTCGGGGTCAAGGGGCCGTTCGCCGTTCCAATAATAGAAGATGCCCGAAGGCTCCTTCTTTTCCTTCGCCGCTTCGCTCCAGTATCTCGCTGACAGCCTTCCATCTTCTTGCCATGAACGTCCACTCAGCTTCAGCGAGCCGTCGCGCCCTCGCGAGATTTGTAAGAGGCTGACGGCGGAAGGCTCTCCAACACTGCGCTCCGTTAGGGAGAACTGCCACCACAGGCCCTCGATTTGGGCGACGTTTCCCTCATGCTCGATAGCCTGCCGAAGCTTCTGGTTAACGACTTTCATCTCCGCCGCGGTCACTGCGCCGTATCGTATGCACGTAAGGCCGAGGAGATCGCTCGGAAGCTTCGAGCCATCCGCATGGAGGATGAAGGTTCGGCGCATTCCGAGCACTCCACCGAAAAGACCCGCTTCGAAGACGACATTGTCTCGCGGAGAGGCTTGACTAGGACCTGTGGAAGGCGTTGTGGGCAGGCTGCTCGTCGTCCAATCGTCCTGAGCGAATGCGAACGCGGCGAAGTCGACTTCATGCGCAAGCTCAACGAGGCGCTCCAGCGTGGTCGTCCCGGGATTGAAGGATGTCGTCCAGGGCTCTACGTGCGCGACTTCTTCGAGGCCATGTGTCAGCGCTTGCAGCAACTTCTCCTGCTTTCCTGACGAGCCAAGAAAGATACGAGGTTTGTCCATTGGGGGTCTCCTCACTCCTCGAAAGGAGTGTTCATTACAAGATCAACAACCGAAGGAGCCTTGTAGCCAGCGACAAAACGCTCTCCAAAATCCCGGACAAAGTTGTCGTAGCCGAACAAAGCGAGCAAAAACAGCTAGCGCAGTTTGCAGCGACATTACCATATTCGATCCAAGCGGCAGACGACCAGCTGCGAAAATGACTGGACGGGAAGCGCCAACCAAGGTGGGGCGTATCGCCGGCCGGAACTCTGACGTTGCCTCGCGGACCAGTCTCCTATCGTCATCGAACTGATCGCCCAGGCCGACGTAGAAGACGTCCGTATGGTTTCTGGCCTTCGCAATCTCGCCGGACATCAACTGAGCCTCGGCTTCGCTTCTGAGGGATCGCCAGTCCGGTGAACGACCGGACATTGGCGATCTCTTCCTTTGACGGAGCGTTTGGCTATCCCGCGATGAAGGCAAGCAGGTCTGGGTTCACCGTATCGGCGTGGGTGGTGCACATGCCATGCGGAAATTTCTCGTAGACCTTGAGAGTCCCTTTCTTCAGGAGCTTTGCGGAGAGCAGTGCCGAGTCCGCAATCGGCACGATCTGGTCGTCATCGCCGTGCATCACGAGTGTCGGCACGTTGATGGTCTTCAGATCTTCGGTGAAGTCGGTTTCCGAAAAGGCCTTGATGCCGTCGTAGCCCGCCTTGGCGCCGCCCATCATGGCCTGCCGCCACCAGTTCTGAATGACGCCCGGAATTGGCTTCGCGCCCGGGCGGTTGAAGCTGTAGAAGGGACCGCTCGCGATATCCAGATAGAATTGCGCCCGGTTGCCGGCGAGTGTCTTGCGGAAGCCGTCGAACACTTCGATCGGCAAGCCGCCCGGATTGGCAGGTGTCTTCACCATGATCGGCGGCACGGCGCCGATAAGCACGAGCTTCGCGACGCGGCCCTGACGCTGACCGTGCTGCGCGACATAATGGGTCGCTTCGCCGCCGCCGGTGGAGTGACCGATATGGACTGCATTTCTCAGGTCGAGATGCTCGACCACGGCGGCAGCATCGGCGGCGTAGTGATCCATGTCGTGACCATCGCTCACCTGCGCCGAGCGGCCATGACCGCGCCGGTCATGGGCGATGACGCGGTAGCCCTTGTCAACAAAATAGAGCATCTGCGTATCCCAATCGTCGCCGCTCAGAGGCCATCCATGGTGGAAGACGATCGGTTGGGCATTCTTGGGACCCCAGTCCTTGTAATAGATTTCCGTGCCATCCTTGGTGGTAACCATACTCATCGTGCGTTCTCCTTTGGTTGGACTGGAAGAAATGGCGTTTGCGGGTTTGCAATCAGCAACAATCGCTGCAGTGAACAGGCTTGGACCAGCAACTAACGCGGCAGCACTTTTGAGAATAGTGCGGCGCGATTGATCAAAGCCTGCGATCGGGTGTCCTGCGGAATCAGCATGTTTCATTGGAGCTCTCCATGCTCTCTTGCAGATGATGCAATGGTCGATGCAACCGCTACGAAGCTATCTGATCAGTGGCAGCTGTGCTTCTCCAAAAAACCGGATTCATTCTTTTGTTCCGAACAAAAAGAGAGTATGGGTTGGCGACGGGTTTGGGAGACTGAGCCATCCGGAGGACGAATGGCCATCGTATGAGTCGTCCCTGCTCAACAGCCCCGAGACCCCTGCCTCGGCGGTCCCAAAGAAGGGTGACAAGGCTTTAAGGCTCTTTATGAGAGATCGTCACCCCTCGCCGTGTACCAAGTGAACTCGGTGTGCGGACCTTCCTTGAGTGACCCTCAATTTTACTCCGGCCCGCATCGCACCACTTGGTAGGTCGAGAAGTTCAGTCGATCCACTCTCTCGATCACAGTGAACAATCCCTCCTCCATGGAAGGCGGAAAGACAACGTATTTGTTCGCTCCGCAATCGAAAGACAACAACCCGTTCTCATCATGTTGCCAGCTCTCAATGACGCACTGTAGGTCAGCGCCCCCTAATTCACGGGATGTAAGCCAGAAAGGCGCTCCTTCTGGCTCATCGCCGTGCACCAACAGGCATCCCTCAATATTGCCGTATGTCCCACTCGGGATGGGTAGAGGTGCAGGGTGGAGGTGGTTCGCAGCCAGTGCCGGTACCGCCTGTTGAACGCAGATCAAACCAAACCATAGTAAGAAACTTGCGTTGAGCATGGTTTTGCCGTTAGCCCATGCCGATATTCATGGGAATTCTCAATACTTCGGCGGTTCGCGTTGTCGCTTTACTTCTTCTTCTCCCCTTAACTGTTCAGACTCAGGAACGTTTCATCACATTGCGTCCCACCTCGACCGAGCAATCGGGCTTCTTTGGCTAGAGAGCGGATAGAGGCTCCTCCGTACATGTAGCCAGATACGGCTTACTGATTTGTAAGGGCCACGCAAGCTCAACCCCAGTCATGTTACCTACATTGGGCGGGGCCTTAGGCGCATTAGAAGGCGCTGAGCGCGACAGCACTTGTGGGCCCATGGATTTGCCGAGTTCAAATCAAGGCAGGCGAGTAGCACGGAGGTGAGAACAAGATCACACCCACGCCGCGTCAGTCAATTTGCCTGGCTAAGTTTCTTGGCCTTATTCTCTATCCTGTCTTACAGCTTTGCGAACTGGTTGACCGGGCTCCGGAATCAAATTCCCTCGATCGTACTCCCCTTCGACCATCGGATTCCTTTTTTGGCGTGGACCATTATTCCATATTTGTCTTTGCATTTGTTCTTTGGCGCGGCGTTCTTCATATGTCGCACCAACGATGAAGTGCAAAGTCTCGGCTGTAAGCTACTGACGGCCCAGCTCGCTGCGGTGGCGTGTTTTATTGTATATCCGCTTAGATTTTCCTTTAACAGACCAGCAGTCGAGGGCGTTTTGGGTTATTTTTACCAGCTGCTCGATATGTTTGATAGGCCGTTCAATCAGGCTCCCTCCCTGCACATCGCTGTGTTGACAATTCTTTCGGTGCACTATGGGCACATCCTCCAATCCAGATCAAAAATACTAATGACCAGCATTTACGCCTGGTTTCTCCTGATCGGCTGCTCAGTGTTCACGACCTATCAACACCATCTGATCGACCTCCCGACAGGAGTGCTGCTTGGCGCTCTTTGTATAGGGGTATGGTCACTTGCATCATTTCATGGAGACCAGAAAGCACTGCAATGAGTTAGCAGGATCAGCTAGCCGTCCCAGCGGTTGGACCGTACGTGAGATCCAGTTTTGGCGTCGATGAGCTGTAGGTTGAAAGTGGCGGAGTTGACGTTGGCGGAACTACCATAGCCTACACTGACCCGCCTCTCTGCAGTGAACTAGGCCGCCAGGGTGGCTGCGCCTGCGCCCATGTCTTCTCCTCCAGCACAGGGAAAAATTCTATGACACCCAAGACGATCATTTACGGCCGAGCAGTTCAAAAGTAAGAAATCTCCGGTGGAGGGAATGACGGATGGGCGAACCTATTTCTTCACCAATCCTGTATTTGAAACAGACTCTCATCAAAATATGCGTGGCTGAATGACTTAGTTTGCATCGGGAGAAACGTAGCACCAGCTGATGTCCCATATGTTGAGTATGAAATATTCGCCGTGTCTTAGTTCGTGGGCTGTTGATTGTCGGCTAGTTGGGGTCGCTTTGTTGCCGGGCAATGCTTATACGCATGGTGCCCCCGGACTACCGCACCAGCTTCCGTCGCAGACCCATTTGGGCGGCTCGACATCCTCGAAAAGGACGACGAAGAAATAAAACACCACCACCAACAAGATGGCCGAGACAACAAGGCAGAACAGCGCAATTGGTATCCCTCACACTCCGCCGTCCAAGGGCATCATCATCGCAGTGATCTGAATGCAGCCCGCACCTGGGCGGAGAAGAGCTCCGGCTCCTCCCAGGCGGCGAAGTGGCCGCCCCTGTCGACCTCGTTGAAGTAGGTGAGGTTGGGGTAGACCGTCTCAACCCAGCTGCGCGGGGCGGCCCAGATCTCGCCGGGGAACGTCGTGAAGCCGACGGGAACCGAGACCGCCGGAGGAGCCTTGCCGGCCGCACCGGCTGCGGCCAAAACCTGTCCGAACTCCCAGTACCACCGGGCGGCCGAGGCGCCGGTGCCCGTCAGCCAGTACAGCGTGATGTTGTCGACGATGCTCCCCCGGGTGAGATTGCCCACGGGCTTGCCGTCGACGAAAGCGCGGGAAATCTTGTAGTAGCTGTCCGTGTCATGGTCGAGCAACCAGGCCGCGAGCCCGACGGGTGAATCCAGCAGGGAGTAGCCGATCGTCTGTGGCCGGGTGGACTGCTCCAGGAAGTAGCCGAAGCCACTCGCCCTGAACGTCGCGAGCGCCTTGTGCGCAGCGCGTTCCTGCTCAGATTTCGCCGGCAGTTTATCGACGATGCCCAACGCCCCAGAGAGCAAGTTGAGGTGGATCCCGAGCAACCCCTTGGGCGCTTGCCGCCCCATCGCGTCCGTGACGGAGGCGCCCACGTCACCCCCTTGGGCGACGTAGCGCGTGTAGCCGAGCCGGTCCATCAGCTCCGCCCACGCGCGGGCGATGCGGCCGGAGTTCCAGCCGAGCTCGGTCGGCTCGCCGGAGAAGCCATAACCAGGCAAGGACGGCAGCACCAGGTGGAATGCGTCCTCGGGGGTGCCACCGTGCGAGGTCGGGTCGGTCAGGGGACCGACGGTCTCGAGGAGCTCGATAACCGAGCCGGGCCAGCCGTGCGTCATGATCAGGGGCAACGCGTTCTCATGCCTGGACTTGACGTGGATGAAGTGGATATCCACTCCGTCGATCTCCGTCGTGAACTGCGGCAGTGCATTCAGTCGTGCCTCGCACGTGCGCCAGTCGTACTCGGTCGTCCAGTAGCGGGC
>Ga0075431_100005519_pt1 | contig 12486 bp, 15 predicted proteins | sample RhiMetdeltSRZDD5_FD_75297 | JGI IMG/M metagenome (GOLD analysis project Ga0075431, IMG submission 75297) | Populus rhizosphere microbial communities from Tennessee, USA - Rhizosphere MetaG P. deltoides SRZDD5 | ecosystem: Host-associated > Plants > Roots > Rhizosphere > Soil | place: USA... | reverse complement strand
TTAGGAAACTGCTGCTCTGTCCACCTGAGCTACGGGGGCACCTTTGAGAGTTACGAGTGTACCCGACGGTGCCACCGCGGCGCTATCCAGCGCCGCGAAGCGCGAAGCGAATGCGCCAGAATCCCGGAACACAGAACCGCCAGTCACCACAACGCTCGCTTCAGCACGGCAAGGATGAAGCCCAAGACCACGAAAGCCCCTATCAGGAGCGTGAGCACAGGCCCGGGCCACAGGAAGGCAAAACGATCTTGCTGCTGCGCGACACGTTCCGCCAGGACTTGGAACGACGCCTCATCGAGCGTGTCGCGGCGGCTCCTCCAGATCAGGAGCACCGCACCAACGAGCATCAGGCCACACAAAGCGAGGACGAGAAGCGGCACCACCGCGCGAGTGTCAGGGGGTGCGAACTTCGATGGTCCGGAAGGTGTAGCCGTAGCGCTGGGCCAGGCAGGTGCGGAGGGCGGCGAAGCGCTCGGGCGTGAAGACGGTGACGGTGTAGTTGCCGAAGAACCCGTGGCGATTCAGGTAGGTGGAATCCTCCCGCGACAGCGAGGCGCCGCGGACGGTCCGGACCTTCGCCGCCGCCTCGAGACCGGCCAGCGTCTCGCCCACGTCCAGACCCTGCTCGACCATCAGCTCTTCCGCCTGCTCACGCATCCGCATGTACGCGATGTCGCGACGGTCCGCACAGGCGTCGACCTGCGAGAGGCGGCTCCGCTGCTCCCCCGCCAGCGAGCATGCCGCCAGGGCGAGCGCCACGGCGATGAGCGCGACGCGGCTCAGAATGGCTTGTCGCCGGCGATCTGGACGCGGCGCATCAGTCGCCGGAAGAGGCCGGAGTCCTTGATGGCGAGGTGCTTGACGCACCGGTTGTCCCAGAACGCGACGGCACCGTCGGTCCACCGGAAGCGGCAGGTGAACTCGGGGCGATGGCCGTGCTCCAGGAGGTACTCGAGGAGCGGCCGGCTCTCCTCCTCCGTCATCCCCTCGAAGCCGACCGTGTAGGAGCGGTTGACGAAGAGGCACTTCCGTCCGGTCTCGGGATGCGTGCGGACGACCGGATGCACGCTGACGGTCTCGCGCCAGGCGTCGTCCTCACGCACCTTCGTCGAGCGCCGCTCGTTCATCCGCGCTGCCGGACCGGCCACCAGGCGGTCGGTGTGGACCGCGCGCAGGTCGGCCAACATCCGCTGCATCCCAGAGGAGAGCGCCTCGTAGGCCAGGTACTGGTTGGCGAAGAGCGTATCGCCTCCGTAGGGCGGCACCTCCAGCGCGTAGAGGATGGCGCCCATCGGGGGTTCCGACATCATCGTCGTGTCGGTGTGCCAGTCCTCGCCGACGATCTTCGTGTCGCCGGGCTCGCGACGGATCATGACGACCTCGGCGTCCGCCTGCGTTCCCGCGTAGTTGGGGTGGATGAAAATCTCGCCGAACCGCCGCGCGAGCGCCTTGTGCTGCTCGGCGTCGAAGGTCTGGTCGCGCAAGAAGATCACGCCGTGGTCGAGGAGCGCCCGGCGCACGGCGGCCACCGTCGCGTCGTCGAGATCGCGGCCGAGGTCCACGCCACGCACCTCGGCTCCGAGCGCTCCGCTGACCGGCCGAACCTCGAGCTCTCTCATGTCCGTCCTCCGCCGACATCCTATCGCACGTGCCGGCCGTCGTGGTCGAACGGGTGGCTCAGCGAAGGTCGGTTGCGTCGAGCCCGCGCGCGGCCAGCAGGGCGCGGAGCTTGCGGAGGCCGGCCGTCTCGATCTGGCGGATGCGCTCACGGCTGTAGTCGAGCCTTCGTCCGATGGCCTCGAGCGTCTCCGGCTCGTCGCCATCCAGGCCGAATCGGCGACGCAGCACCGTCCGCTCGTTGGGGGCGAGGTCGTCGAGCACCGCGACGAGATCGGCCCGCTCGTGGAACAGACGCGTGAACACCGCGCCCGGGTCGGCGCTCTCGTCGACGATGGTGTCGCCGACGCGCCGCGTGTCGGCTCCCACCGGGGCGTCCAGGGAGACCGGCTGCAGTCGGAGCTCCTCCAGCTCGCCCACCTGCTCCTCGCTGGTCCCGAGGGCCTGGGCCAGCTCGCTCGGGGTCGGCGCGCGGCCCAGCGTCTGGGTCAGCCGCTGGTGCTCGCGCTTGTAGCGCCCGAGCAGCATCTCGACGTGCACCGGCAACCGAATCGTCCGCGCCTGGTTCGCGAGCGCCCGCGCCACCGCCTGGCGGATCCACCACGTCGCGTAGGTCGCGAACCGCGTGCCGCGCCCGGGCTCGAACTTGTCGACGGCGCGCAGCAGCCCGATGTTGCCCTCCTCGATCAGGTCGGGCAACGGAAGGCCGCGATTGATGTAGCGGCGGGCGACCTGCACGACCAGCCGGAGGTTGGCCTCGATGAGGCGCCGCTTGGCGTCCTCGTCGCCGCCCCGGATCTTCTCGGCGAGGTCCGTCTCCTGCTCGCGGGTGAGGGTCGGGATCCGCGCGATCTCGCTCAGGTACACGGCGAGGTTCGCGCGGCTCGTGTCGCGCGTCTCCTCGCGCTGGTCGGTGTCCTCGGTCTCGAGCAGCGTCTCGAGCGGCTCGTCGGGAACGCGCTCCTCGACATCACTCATGCTCTTCGTCGGGCTCCTGCCCCTCCTCCACCTGCCCCACCCGCGGCGGCGACGGCAGCAGGTAGAGCGGGTTGTAGACCGAGCCATTGCGCCGGATCTCGAAGTGCAGGTGGTGCGCCGTCGCGCGACCGGTTCGGCCGATCGTCGCGATCGGGTCGCCCGCCGCGACGCGCATGCCGGCCTGCACGAGGTTCTCCGTGTTGTGGGCGTAGACGGTCAGATAGCCGTCGTCGTGCTCGATCTTGACGACGCGCCCGTAGCGCGGCTCGACGGCGCTCGTGATGACGACGCCCGCGGCGGCCGCGAAGATCACCGAGCCCTCGCTCGCCTTGATGTCGATGCCACGGTGCCAGCCGCTGCGCCGGCGTCCGAACGTGGAGGTCACCGGTCCCTCGACGGGCCACGTGAAGGGCGGCGAGACCTCGACGAAATCCGGCACCTCGAGCTCGAGCCCGCGGGCGGGCGGCTTCACGCGCGGCGGCGGCACCGAGGCCTCGGCGCGAGCCGCGGCCAATCGCGGCGGGCGGCGGGGCGTGCTCGGGGCCGCGACCGCCGCCGGCGCGGCCGCGGGGGCCGAGGCGGGGATGACGAGCCGCTGGCCCAGGCGCAGCACTACCCGCTCCCCGGCGAGGCGGTTGGCGGCGACGATTCCGGCGACGGTCACCTTGTAGCGAGCGGCGATGCCGCTGAGCGTATCGCCGTTGGCCACCACGTGCGTGCGGGGCGGCGCCGGCGTGGCGGGCTGCTTCGGCTCGGCCGCGACCTCGGCGGCGGCCAGTGCGAGCACCGCCACCGCCGCGACCCAGGCCACCCGGGCGATCGGCCTCATCCCTCGAACTCGGCGAATCGGACGTCGAACCCGGCGAAGCGACCGGTGGGAGGCAGCCAGCGGACGTCGACGCGCTCGACGCGCGAGAGCGGCGGGCCCTTCTCGAGTGCTCGAACCAGCTCGTCGATCACCGCGCGTGGTCCCTCCGCTCGTACGCGCACGCGGCCGTCGCGCAGGTTCATGACCCACCCGGCCAGGCCGAGCAGCGCGGCGCGTCGACGTGCATACTCACGATAGCCCACGCCCTGGACGTGGCCCTCGACGAGAATTTCGGCCGCCGTGTTCGGTGCGCTCACGCTGAATCGGCTGGACGAATGTGCCCCCCGCCGGCCGGCGGTCGCCGGTCGGCGGGAAGCGGCAGAGGTGGTCGGGGCGAGAGGATTTGAACCTCCGACTTCACGGTCCCGAACCGTGCGCGCTACCAGGCTGCGCTACGCCCCGATCGACCGGGCCATTGTACACGAGCCTCGTTCAGGGCTCCCAGGCGTACTTTCCCACAAGCTTCACGAACTTGCACTCGCCGTGCGCCCGCTGGCGGATCTCGCCCCCGACGTTGTCGACGACCATCAGCGTCTGGTTCTCGGTGCTGCCGACCGGCAGCACCATCCGGCCCCCGTCGGCCAGCTGCTGCACGAGTGGGGGCGGGATCGCCGGCCCGGCGGCGGTGACGATGATCCGGTCGAACGGCGCCTGGTCGGGCCAGCCGAGCGCGCCGTTGCCCACCCGGATCCACACGTTGTCGTAGCCGAGCGACTCCAGCAGCGCCCGCGCGCGCTCGGCGAGCCGGGGCAGGCGCTCGATCGAGCACACGCGCCGGGCCACCGCGGCCAGCACCGCGGTCTGGTATCCCGAGCCGGTGCCGACCTCCAGCACCTTCTCGCGGCCGGTGAGCTCGAGCAGCGAGGTCATCAGACCGACGATGAACGGCTGGGAGATCGTCTGGTCCTCGCCGATGGGCAGCGGGTGATCGCCGTACGCACGCGCCCGCAGCGCCTCCTGGACGAAGCGATGGCGCGGGACGCGCCGCATCGCGGCGAGCACCCGCGCGTCGCCGACGCCCCGTCCGGCGAGCTGCTCGTCGACCATGCGCTCGCGTTCCCGCGCGTAGCGGGCGTCGTCGCGGTCGACCTCGCCCCGGACGCGCTCCACTATGCCTTCCGCGCTCGCTTGCGCCGCCCGGGCGTCGGCGGCGCCGGCCGCGACTCGCGCCGGAGCTGGGTGTCGAGTGCCGCGCCCCAGTCGGCCATGACGGCGAGCGCCCGGTGGTTGGTGAGGTCGAGATAGATCGGCGTGACGGCCACGAAGCCCTCGTGGACGGCGCCCATGTCGGTGCCCTCGAGGGCCTCCCACTGCGGCGGCCCTCCGCCGAGCCAGTAGTGCGTCCGTCCCCGCGGGTCGTTCTGCTCGACGACCTTCTCGCTGTAGACGCGGTGTCCGAGCCGAGTGAAGCGAATGCCCCGCGGCGCCTCCCGTGGGGCGTTGACGTTGAGCAGCGTCTTCGGCGGCAGCCCCTCCACGAGCACGCGTATCGCGATGAGCCGCGCCACCTTCCCCGCCGCCGCGAAGTCGCCGCCGTCGACGAGCGACACCGCGATCGACGGCACACCGAGCAGTGTGCCCTCCATCGCCGCCGACACGGTGCCGGAGTAGGTCACGTCGTCACCGAGATTCGACCCGTGATTGATCCCCGAGGCGATGAGGACCGGCCGCTCGGGCAGGAAGCCGAGCACCCCGAGGTTGACGCAGTCGGAGGGCGTGCCGTTCAGCGCGAAGCGTCGCTCGCCCCACTGGTGCGGCCGCAGCGGGCGATGCAGCGTCAGCGCGTGACCACATGCGCTCTGCTCCCGCTCCGGCGCCACCACCCACACCTCGCCGAGGTCGCCCAGCGCCTCCGCCAGCGCCGCCAGCCCCGGCGCATGCACCCCATCGTCATTCGTCACGAGAATCACCGGCATCGCAGAAAAATCCTATCACGCGAAACGATCGGCCCAGCCGACGCGGGCGTCCCGGACTCCGACCCAGTCCGAACTGGTCCTGGAAAGGCGAAGGGGCCGGCTGTTCACCGGCCCCTTGTACTGACAATGGTCGGGGCGACTGGATTTGAACCAGCGACCACCGGACCCCCAGTCCGGTGCGCTACCGGGCTGCGCTACGCCCCGAGGTCGCGAGCGTGAATTGTCCCAGAAAGTCCGCAGACCTTCAAGGACTCAGCCGCGCGCGAAGGGCGGTCAACCGGTCGCGGACACGCTTGAGGGCATCCGCGTAGGCGTTCTCCCGCAGGCCCAGATCGAGCTGCTGATTCGCCTTCCGCGACTCCGCCAGGAGCCGCTTCTTGGCGCCCTCCAGCGTGAGGCGCTCGTCGTACAGCAGCGTCTTGATGCGCTGGACGAGCTCGACGTCCCGCGGCCGGTACAGGCGCTGCCCGGCCGGGTTCTTCTTTGGCCGCAGCAGCTTGAACTCGGACTCCCAGTACCGCAAGACGTACGCCGGGACGCCGGTGATCTGCTCGACCTCGCCGATGCGATAGTAGAGCTTCTCCGCTGCCTCGGTCGCCACGATGCTCACGCTCACTGGGCGCCCGCGTTGATCCGCTGCTTCAGCCCCTTACTCGGCTTGAACGTGAGCACCTTCCGGGCGGTGATCTCGATGCTGTCGCCCGTCTGCGGATTGCGCCCGCGCCGCGACGCCTTGCGGCGAATGCGGAAGTGCCCGAAGCCGACGATCTTGACGTCCTCGCCCTTCTCGAAGCACCGGAAGATGATGTCGAACACCGACTCGACCACCGACGAGGACTGCCGCTTCGACAGGCCGTGATTCGCGACCGCGTTGACCAGATCGTTCTTGGTCACTGTGAGGCGTCACCTCCTCCGGGGGCCGTCGCGTCGACGCGCCGGCCGCTCACTGATCGCCCCGCGCTATGAACGGCTTGAAGCCCTTGTTCTCGAGCTCCCGCGCGGCCGCCATGGCGGCGGCGCGGTCGGTGAAGGCCCCGACGCGTACCCGGTGCAGCGACAGCCCGCCCTCCGTGGCCGCCGCCGGTGTCGGCGAGGGCTGCGACACGATGGAGGGCGCCGAGGCCGCCGCGCCGGAGCGCCGGACCTGGACCTTGAAGCCGTCCACCGCCAGGTCCTTCGACAGCGCGACCGCATCGCGCAATGGCAGGCTCGGTTTGACGACGGCGCCACCGCCGGCGGACTCCGCGGACAGGCCCTTGCCGGCGAGACGACGGTTCAGCTCGTCGGTCGCCATGCCGGACACGAAGACGTCGTACTGATCTGAACTCGAGGGTGCTGGCGCGGCCGCCTTCGGCGCGGGCGCGGGTGTGGCGGCCGCCGACGCGCTACCGACGCGCTTCACCGACTCCTCGACCTTGAAGTTCTCCTCGCGCAGCTTGGCGGCCAGCCGCTTGGCGGTGTCGGCGTCCTTGAAGGCCCCGATCTGCACCCAGTACGGTCCGTTGCCGCTCATCGCGGGGGTGGGCGCCGTCGCCTTGGCCGCGGCGGACTTCGTCGTGGCGGCCTTGCCGGCCGCGCCGTTCGAGTCGTCCTTCGACGTCGTCTCGGAGCGAAGGCTCGGCTTCGTCATCGGCGACTTGGGACTTTCGGTCACCGCCATCGCGGTCTGCGTCTTGGCCTCGGCCTTGGGCTCGGGCACGCTCGCCTTCGCCACCGGCTCCGGTGCCGGCTTCGCCGCGGGTGCGGGTGACGTCGCCTTGGCCTCGCTCTTCGGCTCGGGCCGCGTCGGCGCGGGAGCCGGGGCCGGCGACGACGCCGCGGGCGCCGGGATGATCGTGGACGATTCCTTCTTGTCGGTGGCGACCTTGTCGCCGAGCGGCTTGTCGCTCGCGGGCTTGTCGGCTGGCGACGGTGCCGTCGGCGTCAACGGCGCGGCGGTGGGCGTCAGCGGCGACCGCGTCGTCGCCACCGTGCGCGGCGCCGGCGGCGGATTCATCCAGTCGAGCACGTACGGAACGGCCACGGCACCAACGACACCGAGCACGATCACTACCAGAACGACTCGGAACCAGGTTGCGGCGAAGATAGAACGCGGCGGGACATCTTCGTACAGCTCGTCCTGATCGTCGATTGGCTCGTCGTGATCTGAACTCACCGGCCCCTCGGTGTTGGACTGGGTGTCATCATGCGCGTCATCGTAGCATGGTGCTTGGGATTTCCGTATGTGATGGAACGCCCGGCCGCGAAAAAGTCAGGTCCCCGAACAGCGCCTCGGCGTCGCTCCGGGTGTCGTTGCTGTCGATCATGAGGGCGACCTTGCCCACCCGAGGGGGCTGGCGGCCGAAGGCGGCCTGGTAGTCCTCCGCCACGTTCCGCTGCTGCTGCAGCCACTGCTCGAGCCGGCCCGAGCCCGACTCCACCACGATGATCCGGACGTTCTGGGCCTTGGCGGGGGTCAGCCGGGTGCCGACCGGGGCCCGGGTGTCCCACACGTACCCGATCACGTCGCTGCTCGTGCGCGGCGAGGGCCACCGCGGGAACACAACGTAAACCTGCGCGGCCTGATCGTCCCGCCCGGTCTCCCGGACGTCGCTCCCGGCCGGAAGCCGGGACACCTTCCACCACCAGGACAGGATCGGGTACTGGCGGACGTCGAGCACGAGGTCGCGGTGGACCGCGAACGAGTTCCGCTCGCTCCGCAGCCGGATCGCCAGCCGGCCGTCGGTGCGCACGAGCTCCACCGAGGGGTCGCCGCCGGCGAACTCGGTGACGTCCCAGCCGACCGGGACCCCGCTGGCCGGCAACCGTGTGGGGACGAGGTCGGAGACCGGCACACGGACCTGCCCCGAGCGGTCGGGGATCGGAACGCGAATGGGGCTCGGCGTCGCGGCCGCGCCCCGGCCGCGCGGTGCGGCCGGCGGCGTCGCGGGCGTCGGCGACGTGGGTGCGGCGAGGGCGGGCGACCCCGGCGTCGTGGCGGCCGCCGCTCGGGGCCCGGGAGCGGGGGCGACACCGGAATAGAAGGACCGGTGACGCGGGCTGGCCAGCAGCACGACGCCCCCCACCGCCACCAGAACCGCCAGCACGAGGAGGGCGACGCGCCCTCGTCGATCGACCCGCCGCGCGGCGCTCAGCGCCGACTCCTCCGCCGCGGCTGGCTGCGCGTCGCGCGCCGGAGCGACAGGCGGATCGGGGAGCCGGCGAAGCCGAACGCCAGCCGGAGCGACCGGATGAGGTAGCGCTCGTAGGAGAAGTGGACCTCGTCGGGTCGATTGACCTTCAGGGCGAAGGTCGGCGGTGCCGCGCCGACCTGCACGGCCGACTGGACCGTGAGCGGCTCACCCCGCACCGACGCGGGCCGACGGTCCACCGCCTGCTTGAGCACGGCGGCCACCTCGGCCGGCGGAACGCGACGCTGCGCCTCGGCCGCGACCTGGTCGATCGTCTCGAACAGCTCGCGCACTCCCTCGCCCCGCGTGGCCGACGTGAAGCACACGGGCGCGTAGTCCAGGAAGGGCAGACGCTCGCGGAGCTGCTCGACGACCTCGGCCCGGCGCACCATGTCCGGCGGCACGAGGTCCCACTTGTTCACGACGATCACCACGGCGCGGCCCGCCTCGTGCGCGTAGCCTGCGATGTGCGCGTCCTGCGCCGCGAGCCCCTCCGAGGCGTCGAGGACCAGCAGCGCGACCTGGCAGCGCTCCAGGCTCCGCAGGGCCATCACGACCGACAGCTTCTCGAGCGGCTCGCTCACCCGCCCCTTGCGGCGGATGCCGGCCGTGTCCACGAGCACGTAGGGTCGGCCGTCACGCTCGAAGGCGGTGTCGACGGCATCCCGCGTCGTGCCCGGGGTCTCGTGCACCAGCACGCGCTCGGTGCCCACCATGGCATTCACGAGCGAGGACTTGCCGACGTTAGGCCGGCCGATGACCGCGAGGTGGACGACGCCCCGCGGCGCCGGCGGCGCCTCGTCGCGCGGGGCGCGGTCCCGCACGATCTCCAGCATCTCGGCCACACCCCGGCCGTGCTCGGCCGACACGGGCACGGGCTCGCCGAAGCCGAGCCGGTAGAGGTCCGCGACCGCGCTCTCCATGCCGCCGGCGTCGACCTTGTTGGCCACCAGGACAACGGGCCGCTCGCTGCGGCGCAGCGACCGCGCGATCTCGGCGTCGAGGCCCGTCACGCCCGCGCGAGCGTCGACGACGAACAGCACGAGGTCGGCCTCCTGCACCGCCGTCAGCACCTGCCGCCGGACGCCCTCGATCAGCGGCTCGTCCGACGAGGGGTCGAAGCCCCCGGTGTCGATGACCGTCGCCTGCCAGCGCTCGAAGGCCACCTGACCGTAGAGCCGGTCGCGCGTCACGCCGGGCACGTCGCGCACGAGCGCCCGCCGTTGACCGACGAGGCGATTGAACAGCGTCGACTTGCCGACGTTGGGACGACCGACGATGGCGATGATCGGCCGCACCATTGGGCCCTGTCCGACCGCGGACTCCTGGGCCCCTCGGCCCGACCGCGCCGCCGGCGGGATCATCTCTGGCGCCACCGGCATTACCCGAGCGCCCGCAGCAGCGCGCGCGGCTCCGGGGCGACGGGGACGACCGGGACGCCGAGCGCCCGCGCGAGGTCAGCCGGCGTGAGGTCGTCCAGGAAGACGCCGTCGCCGTCGCGGAGGGCGACGGCGGGCACCAGCACGGCCTCGCCGAGGTCGCCCTGCGCCGCGAGATGACGCTGGATGTCCTGGCCGGTCAGCAGGCCGGCGACGGCGACGCTGCCCCCGAAGAACTCGTTGGGCACGGCGACGACGCGCGCGTGCGGGTGGTCGACGAGCAGACCCGCCAGGCGCGGGGCGTACAGGGTGCCGCTGACGACGGTGACCGGGCGCGCCGCGCCCGTCGCCCGCCGGCGCGCCCGGCCCAGGCCGTCCTCGAAGCGTCGCACCAGGCCGATGCCGTCCTCGGCGATGGCGAACCCCTCGTACGCCTCGGCCGCCGGCAGCGGCCGGCCGGCCTGCAGGTAGACCTCGTCGCCGAGGAAGACGAACCGGCTGTCGAGCTGGGTCAGGAAGTGCGCCTGCCAGCCGGCGACCGTATCCACCAGGGCGGCCGCCTCGGTGTCGGTGAGCGTGCGCAACGACGGCAGCCGCTCGCGATGGCGCGTCAGCCCCACCGGCACGATGGCCGTCGTGGCCACGTGAGGGTGCAGCGGGGCGAGCTCGCGCACCGTCCGGTCGAGGTGCACACCGTCGTTCAGCTCGGGGCAGAGCACGATCTGCGCGTGCATCCGGATGCCGGCCTTGGCCAGGCGCTCGAGCCGCGGCAGGATCTCCGCGGAGTGCCGCGGACGGCCGAGCAGAGCCCAGCGGAGCTCGGGATCCGTCGCGTGAACCGAGACGTAGAGGGGCGACAGCCGCTGCTCGAGGATCCGCTCGAACGAGGGCTCGTCGAGGTCGCTGAGCGTGATGTAGTTGCCGTGCAGGAAGGACAGCCGGAAGTCGTCGTCCTTGACGTAGAGGCTCCGGCGCATCCCGCGCGGCAGCTGGTGGATGAAGCAGAAGACGCACTTGTTCGCGCACGTCGCGATGTCGCCGGGGCGCGGCGCCTCGAGCTCGACGCCGATCTCGACGCCCGGCCGCCGCGTCAGCCGCACCACGCGTGCGACGCCCTCGCGCGCCACGCGGAGCTCGAGCCGGTCCTCCGCCCCGTAGAACTGGAAGTCGATGGCGTCGCGCAGCGCACGCCCGTTGATCGTCAGGATGCGATCGCCGGCCGCCAGCCCCGCCGTCGCGGCCGGCGTGCGGGGCCGCACCGCCGCCACGACGACGCCCTCAGCGGAGGAGCGCGGTTTCATCCGACTCGCGGTCCTCGTCGACGTGCGAGGCGTTGAGGAAGCCCATGCCCTGCACGATGTACTGCAGCCCCGAGACGACCGTGAACGTCACGGCCAGCCACATCACGACCTTGGCGCCGGCCGTACTGTTGTAGAACGGCCCCAACAGGCCGCCCAGCACCGTCAGCACCTGGAAGAAGGTCGCGAGCTTGCCCGCCGCCGAGGGCCGGGGCGTGATGCGGCCGCCGGCCATGTGGATGGCGAGCGCCCCGACGACGAGGATGAGGTCGCGGCTGATCACGACCGCGGCGATCCAGAACGGCAGCACCCGCAGCCAGGTGAGCGTGACGAAGGACGACACGAGCAGGAGCTTGTCGGCCATCGGGTCGAGGAAGGCGCCGAGCCGGCTCTGGCTGCCGCGCTGCCGGGCCACGTAGCCGTCGAGCAGATCGGTGAGCGCCGCGACCAGGAACACGACCAGCGCCAGGTTGCGATGCCGGTAGACGAGCAGCGAGACGAAGACCGGGATCAGCAGGATGCGCAGGACGGTCAGCCAGTTTGCCAGGCCCATGGTGTGAGGCGCTAGTTTAGCACCCGGTACTCGGCCAGCGGTCCCAGCCATGCGCCCGGCAGCTGCACGTCTACGACCACGTGCTGTGGCTCGTCCACGCGCCCCAGCACCCGGCCCCGCTCGTAGCAGAGGGCGAGCGCGGCGCCGTCCCCGTGGGGGATCCGCAGCGTGACCGCGCTCCCCAGCGGCAGCGCGGCGTCGATCGCCTTGAGCAGCTCCGGCAGCCCGTCACCGGTGGCCGCCGAGATCGCCACGCCCTCGCGCCGGGCGACCAGCGCCTCGAGGCCCCGCCCGCCCTCCATGCGGTCGACCTTGTTCAGGGCCAGGACGGTGGGGCGGTCACCCACGCCGAGCTCACCGAGGATCCGCTCGACGGCCTCCGTGTGCTCCTCGAGGGCGGGGTGGCTCGCATCCACCACGTGCACGAGGACGTCGGCATCCTGCAGCTCCTCCAGCGTGGCGCGGAAGGCCGCGACGAGCTCGTGGGGCAGCTTGCGGATGAAGCCGACGGTGTCGGTCAGGATGAATGGCCGGTGGCCGCCCTGATCCACGATTCGCGCCGCCGGATCGAGCGTGACGAAGAGCTGGTCGGCGGCGGTGAGGCGGGCGCCACTGAGCCGGTTGAGGAGCGTCGTCTTGCCGGCGTTGGTGTAGCCCACGAGCGCGACCACCGGCACCCCGGCGCGGCGGCGGCCCTGGCGCTGCAG
>Ga0075431_100005515_pt1 | contig 12493 bp, 5 predicted proteins | sample RhiMetdeltSRZDD5_FD_75297 | JGI IMG/M metagenome (GOLD analysis project Ga0075431, IMG submission 75297) | Populus rhizosphere microbial communities from Tennessee, USA - Rhizosphere MetaG P. deltoides SRZDD5 | ecosystem: Host-associated > Plants > Roots > Rhizosphere > Soil | place: USA... | reverse complement strand
GTCCTGTTTATCCATAAGCCAGTTGTATCGTCCCATTAAACGATCGTATTCGGTCTTCGCCTCATTTAGCCTGGCGGTGGAGGCGGCTTCCGGGGGCGGCTCGTCGGGCAGCTCTTGCAAGCTCCTTGTTTTGCGGCTCATGTCGCGTCGCGCAACTTCCAGTTCGGTTTCGAGGCGCTGCAATTCGCGTCGCATCGCGCTAAGTTCACGGGCTTCGGGATACGCCGAGTTAAGCGCCGCGCCGGAGCTCGCCCCGCTGGCCGCTTCGAGCCGTGCGATCTCCTGGTTGATCGCGGCCAATTGAGACCTCGCCTGGATCATCTTGGGATTCTTCTCGGTGGCGGATCTGGCGAGATCTTTGATCTGCCCTTCGACCTCGGCCCTCCGCGCCAGTAGGACGCCGTAAGCGCTGTTCGAAGAAACCCTGCTGGCGGGCGCGACTGAACTGACCAGTTTCTCCTGTTCGGCGATCTGCCGCTTCTGCTCATCTATCTGCTTTATCAGCATGAACTCCTTGTCGCCGAGCGCGCCGATCGAGTCTGTGGCTGCAAGTCGCTGTACGCGGACCGCCGAAGAAGAGTTGTCGTGGCTCCCGCTTCGGAGAAGCGCCTGATCGCGTTGCGGCGCGAGCCCATGTAACTGCGTTTCGATCTCCGCGACCTGAGCGTGGAACCGTTCGAGTTCTGTCGCGGCCTGCCGCCGGATCGCGGCGTTCGTCTCGTCGAAAATTGAAATCAGGTCCGCCACCACGCGCTGGGCGATTACCGGATCGGCGTAACGGTAACTGATCGTCAGTGACTCCGGCGCGTCAGGGTAATAATTGCGCATTTTGATATCGATCTTGACCGCCTTGCGCAATCGCTCAACCGCGGCGCCCGGATCGGGAACCGCTCCGGGAGTCTGAGGGTAAAGGTCGTAACGACGGACGATCTGCGTCAGATTTCCTTCACTGGTCATTCGCTGCGTCAAAGCGGCGAGCGAGGGGCTCGACGGCAAACGATCATCATTGCTCTGGTTTGAGATGACGATCAACGCGTGAGATTCGTAGACATTGGGAATGCGCCTGATGATCAGAAATGTCGCAATTGACATGGAAGCGCCCACCAGTAAGATCAGTAGCTTCTTCCGCCACAGGATTCCCAAATATTCAAACAGGCCTCGTGGTCTCATAATTTCCATAACTAACTCGAGCTACCTCAAAATACCTTGACTACCTCTTGGTTCCTCTCTCCTTCTCTGCGGTCCCTACGGCCATGCCCGGACACACGAATTCTGTAGACGTATAAACGCATAAACCATAAAGGAAACCTCGTGACGAGGCAGCGCACGGCTTTTCAGCAGACCAAGTCTCTGTGGGGGACGGCATTAGGTCATGTCCGATATGCCGCGGTTATCTAATTGTTCTTCTGGGGCGGCAGAGGCAAGGAAAAGCTCTGGGTGCCGATCCTTCACCGCTTAACAATTATCAAGTTGAACCCATTCTCCAAACCTTGCTTCTTCCCATCTTGCTTCTTTCCTAGCTATAGCTATTATGAAGTGATCGAAGCCCTCGCAAGCTTGCAGGCGTTGGGCAATCCTGCAAGCCGGCTTTCTATTCAACTGAATATCGCAGTGGTAGCGCCACGGTTAAATGTTGTGTTAGCGAAAACTGGAATTACTATATATGGTATTGATAGCGATCGCTCTCCATGCGCTTTCGTCCTAATTCGGTGTGGCCATCTGCAACACCGGATGTGGCCTAAAGCCACAAAATCGATGCTCAATCCGTATGCTTGCGCCAATTGATAATGGAAATTGTTCATTTTACTTCTCATAAGCAATACGCCAGTTTCTCCAGAAATTATTTGTGCAAGAGGTATGCCAATGAGATAAGCGGCTTCTTGGAAGAGACGGCCGTGATAGATTTGGTTACCTAAAGGGGTGTCTTACGTGGATATTGCGTCTTACCTTGACCGCATCAACTATCATGGCCCGCTCGCTCCCACTGCCGAGACCTTGCGGGAATTACAAGTGGCGCATCTATTGACCGTCCCATTCGAAAACCTAAGTATCCATACAAAGGAGCCCATTGTGCTCGACGACAATGCCCTCTTCGAGAAAATCGTCAGGCGGCGTCGCGGCGGCTTCTGTTACGAAGCGAACGGTCTGTTCGCCGCGCTGCTGCGCGCATTAGGATTCGATGTCAAGATGCTTTCAGCCGGAGCCGCGAATGCGAAAGGTGGATTCGGACCGGATTTCGACCATATGGCGTTGATGTGCGACATCAACGAACGATGGTTAGTTGATGTCGGATTCGGCGACTCGTTCCGTGAGCCGCTATTGATCGATAAAACGGGCGCCCAACGGCAAGGCGAGCGCGCTTATCGGATCGACTCGGATGGGAGATACTTGATTCTCATGCAGCGTGACGGCGGCGCGGACGCCGCCTGGAAAGCTCAATATCGTTTCACCTTGCAACCATACGAGTATTCGGATTATGAAGAGATGTGCCGTTATCATCAGACTTCGCCGCAGTCGCATTTTACGCGTGGGCGTATTTGCTCGAGAGCGACGCCGGATGGCCGCGTGACGCTCGGCGAGATGCGCCTGATCATAACCAGGAACGGCGAACGGCAAGAGCGAGAGCTAACGAACGAAGAAGAGTATGCGGCTACGTTGCGCGAGCGCTTCGGCATCACCGAGCTTATTTGATTGAATGGAGGCTTCCATGACCGGGTTTCGCATTGCGCCATTGCTGGCCATGCTCGCGCTCGTCGCAACTGGCGCCGGCGTGACTCAGAAAGGAGCGACAGAATTATTGACAAGAGTCGATCATCTCGTATATGCGGCGCCCGACTTGAATCGCGGCGTCGAGGAAATTGAGAAACTCCTGGGCGTTCGAGCGACTCCGGGCGGTCAGCACCCGGGGCGTGGAACGCGAAACGCATTGATCGCACTGGGTCCGGCAATCTATCTGGAAATCATCGCGCCCGACCCGGAGCAGCCGCCTCCTAAAACGCCTCGCCCCTTCGGGATCGACGGGCTGAAGGAGTCGAGGCTCGTTGCTTGGGCGGCCAAGGGCGATGATCTCCAGCGTCTGAGGGATGAAGCTGCGCGCAAGGGGGCTCGCCTCGGTGAAGTGATGTCCGGGAGCCGGCGCCGGACGGACGGGGTTCTCCTGTCGTGGCGCTATACCGATCCACAGACGGTGTTGGCTGATGGACTTGTCCCATTTTTCATCGACTGGGGACAGTCGCCACATCCCGCCCATACAGCGGCCCCGGGCGCCTCGTTGATCGCCCTACGCGCGGAACATCCCGACGCGCAACGCGTTCAACGTCTATTACGTGAACTCGAGCTCGATCTTCCTGTGCAACCGGGCGCCGCGCCTGCGCTGGTTGCGATCATTGACTGCCCGCGTGGCCGTGTGGAATTGCGATAGGTAAGTCGAAGTCGTTCCCCGAACGGGTTGAATCATTCGGCGTACGGGATAATAGAACACAGATGACGCGGATCGAGCGCATTGACTCAGATCCTTTTCTGGTTTTATCCGCGATGATCCGTCGCATCTGCGTCATCCGCGTTCTAGTGATTCGTTCTTCGCTGCGAACACCAGTTGTTGATCCCGTATACACGATTAAAATCCGATCTAGGTTTCCAGTTTCACCGTGGGCCTGGTGTTGGGAAAAATCTTCTCCACACTCGCTTGCTTGGGCATGTTGTAAGCGTTCACCGGCTGTGAGCGGTTAACCCACAACGTGTAGTACAGGTGATCGGCGCGCGGGTCATCGGTGTTTGGATGCAGCAGGATGGTCAGTCCGAGGCTGTTGAGTTGCAACCACGGCACGATGATCGGCAACAGGTCGTTGGTGAAGCCAAAATAGAACGACGGAGTCACGTGGGGGCCGCGCGGTTCCAGATTCCAGTTACCCAACTCCACGGGGAAACGTTCCGCGGCCCACCTGCGTAACAGCGCGGCCTTCTCGTAGGTGTCTTCGTCGAAATAGAAATGCGCGTGGTAGCTCTTGATGTCGGTGTAAGGGCGCGGCGTTTTCGGCAGACCGTTTTCCTCTCCCGGCCGCACGCTCCGCGGCCGGGGCGTCGGTTCCTTGTAGGTCTCGTAACCCCACGGACTCTTCCCCACGTCGGGTGGAGGAACAATCGGCTTGAATGATGAGGCGCCGGGCGCAATTACTTCCTGGCCCGCCGCCACGATGTTCCCGGCAGTGAGGCCCGCCGCTGTCAGGCCGGCGCCCACAATGATCTTGCGCCGCGTTGGCGAAAGCAGATCGGCCCACTCCTGATCTTCCGCCGTGTTGTAAACTATTCTTTCTTCGTCGTGCATAGCTCGCTCCTTTGTTGCTGCTTTTTCGGTCGCCTGGAAAGCTTTCAGAGCAATGCGACATGAAATCTACTCAGAGAATCAACCACGAAGAAACGAAGAGCACGAAGGTTTTTCTGATCTTTTCTTCGTCCCCTTCGTTTCTTCGTGGTTGATTCTCATTGTTACAAGAACGATATTCGCCATCACAATCATCTTCGATCTCCCAGCAGGGACTATGTCTGGAGTCTGGATTCTTTACTGCGTGCGCGTTTCGGAAACTGGACGGCGGATGATGGCGCCAAGTCAGTCGGTCGATGGCGCGAGACAGAGAGAAATTACTGACCGAACCAATGACCAGTCAGTTTTCACCCAACAGCGATCAGGCTTTCAGAAGTGCGGAAGTAAATTACGCCCTGCGAAATTGCGGGCGTAGCCAGGCAAGGCGCGCCCAACTCGTTCTTCGCCAGCGTCTCCAGCTTAGGTCCGGCCTTGATGACGTAGACGGTCCCCTGTTCGACCGGGCAATAAATTTTGCCGTCGGCCGCGACCAGGGACGCCGAACAAGAAACGTCCAGCCCCAGCCGTTCCTCATACATCTTTTGGCCCGTTTTGAAATCAAAGCAGCGTAGCATGCCGTTGTGATTGGCTAGGTAAATGTGGCCGCGGTACACGACCGGCGTGGAAATGTAGGAACCTCCGTTCGGAACGCTCCAGACGACCGAGTCGTTGCTAGCGCTGCCTTCTTTCAACGAGATGTCTCCTACAGCAGAGGGGCGGACGGCGAACAGCGGCGCCTTCCCGCCGTGCGCGTTGGAAATGACTATCAATCCGTCCGCGACGAACGGGGTCGGAATCGGAATATCTCCGCCCCCGCGCAAGCGCCATAGCTCTTTGCCCGTCGCCAAATCGTATGAAATGATGAATGGCCAGCCGTTGGTGACCACCTGCGTCCTCGCGCCGTCGCTGTGGATCAACGGTGTCCCCCAACTCCCTTCACAATCCCCTTTGCGCGAAGTTCTCCACAACTCCTTCCCGTCGGAGAGGCTGAAGGCCGCCACGAACGGATCCTTGGGGTCGTCGCAAAGCAGCGCGATGCGGTCCCCGTACAGCGCCGGGGAGCTGCTATACCCCCACCCGATGCCATGCCAACTGTTGTTGATGACCCCGAGGTCTTTGGACCAGAGCAGCTTGCCATTGAGGTCAAAGCAATACAGCCCTTCCGAGCCGAAGAACGCCACCAACCTCCGCCCGTCCGTGACGAGCGTGGTGTTGGCGTGCGTCGATTTTTCATGTCTTTCGGTAGCGGGCTTGCTCGTGCGAACGACCCGCTCCCACCGCCGCTTCCCGGACTTCTTATCGAAGCACAGGATCATCCACTTCTGTTCATCATTGTCAGGCGCGGCCTTGACGTCGCCATAATAGCCGATGCGTAGCGGCGCTTTTCCAGACAGCCGGACGGCGGTCGCAACTATAATATTGTCCCCCCATACGATAGGGCTGGAATGCCCCAGGCCCGGCACATCAACGCGCCATAGCACGCCAGAGATCTTGCCCGACGCCGCATCCACATTCCAGTCGGCGCGCGTCGGATAGCCGTCCGCGACCCCCTGCGCGCCGGGGCCGCGAAATCCCGGCCAGTTCTGTTCGGGTTTGGAATCGAACGTTCCGGAGGCGAGCGCGATTGCGGGCGCCGCCATCAACGAAGTCGTGAGGAATGAACGTCGCGTCAAACTGTTCACATTCATTTACGAACCTCTTCCTTTCTAAATCAGAACACGTGATTCCGGTACAATACAGCGCGCGCAGGGGCGGGTATTCCCCACCCCTGCGCGCGCTGTATTGTACAGGCATACAAATGTCGCGTGGTTCGGTTTAGGGTAAAATCAAATCCCAAATCTCCGGCCAAATGGCGCTCAGCCCAGTGTCATAGTGGATCGCCCCGCTATTGCCAACCGTAATGGTTTTGCCAACGACGGAACCGAACAGCCGCGCCACACCCAAAATATTAACCTCTGTCTGAGGGGCATAAACCAGCATATAGTTATTGGCGCCGTTGTTAATCGTCACGCCGCCAGCCCCACTATAACTCGACAATATTCGCAGGTTGCCCGGAATTCCGGTAGTGTTGGAAAAGCTGCTTGCGCCACCGATGTTCAGCGCGCCCGTCAGTTTGATTATCACGGGGCCATTGACCTTGAGTTGCGCGATATTAGTCAGAGTCAGATTATGGAAGCAGTAGGCACCGTTTGCCAGAGTTGCGACGTTAACGCCGCTCAGAGTCAGGTCGCCTGCGCTCGCGTTATATGAATAGGTCCCACTGATTCCGCTGTTCGAACTGTACGGAGGGCCGCAGGTCGGAACTGCCGGTAACGTCACAAGCGGCGCCAAGGCGTTATTTGTTATCGTCCCGCCCACGGCGCCGCTCCCCGATCTTGATACCATGGTTCCGGCAGTGGCGTTGCCCGTCACCTTACTTGCCCCTGATATGACCACGCCCGCGCGCGTCGAGCGAACGTTACCCCATACCGCGCCACTGTTGACGATTGTGATCGCGCCGTTGCTGAGGACATTCGCCAGGCTACCCTTCGTGGCCGGATAGCCGCCGTTCGAGTCGTAGCTGTCCGCGTACGCTGCGCCGCTGATCGTAACGCCCTCCAGTCCGACCAGAGAGGTCAGGGCCACAGACACGTTGACGCTAGCGACAGCGCACTTGGAGTCAGGCGCCCCATTGGTCGCGCCGTTGTCGCACACCTGATAATCGAACGAGGCCGGGCCGCTGTAGTTTGCGTCGGGCGAATAAATAACCATGCCGCCGCTGAGCGACACAGTCCCGTGCGTGTTCGCGGACGCAATTACGCCGGTCACGGTCAACGTCTGGCCGTTTTCGTTAGCCGGCCCCGCGACGTCATTCGCCGTCAGATCGCCGGCCGGGAAGTTAAGGCTCGTGTCCTGGCTCGTCGATTTTGCGTCATTGGCGGCCATCGGAGGATCGTTCACCGCCGCGACATTGACGCTTACGGTTGAAACGTTTGAATCAACGTTTCCGTCATTCACTTTGAAGTTAAAACTGTCCCCACCGTTGTAATCCGGGCCGGGCGCGTAGGTGACGGTGGCGACGCAATCGCCATTCAGGCATGAGGCTGCGCTGACGCCGCCGAGCGAGCCATGCGTTGGACCGGCGCCCACTACGCTAAACGTTGGCGTGTTGTTGTTCGGCAGCGCCGCTCGCAGGGTGATCGTCACAGGCATGTCTTCCAGCGTGTTCGCTGACTGATTCGCCGTGCCCGGAGGGTTGATTCCGTTAGTTCCCGCCTCCACGCAGTTCTGAACGGCCTCCGGCAGATTCGATAAGAAGTCATACCCGGTCAAGGCCTCGATCGCATCGACCGTGGTCAGGTAGTTCTGCCAGGGATTGTTTCTGATGCCCTGCGTATTGGGCATGAGGACGGCGATTGTCCTTGATGAGCAGGAAGCGCGCGAAAGGTCGTCATCCCCCGCCGGCAGTATCAGGACGACCTTCCAGGTGAAGGCCGGAACGGTCACATGGCCGCCCGCGATGGTGTTAGTAGTACCGCCGTTAGACCCCGAGCCGCCGACTCCCAGAGGCCCTGAGACGATATACATCTCCTGCCCGCCGTTGAGCGTCAGTTGTTCCCGGAGAAAGTTTTCGAACTCCGCCCAGGGGCCCTGGTTATTGTCCGGGGACTGCGGGACCATGTTCGACATCAAATACGTCTCTTGATTGATCGGGATGCGATTCTGGTTGTCGCGATCGGCGTTCGGCGTCATGTGGCCGCGATCGAAACCGCTGCCGGAATAATCTGTGGATTGCACGCGATACCAGTCGGGCGGCACTGCCGGGTCGGCGCGGAAAGTGTCAACACGCGCAAGAGTGCCGGACCAGGACTGATCCAGGTGCCAGCTAACCCAGTTCGGAATCCCTTTATCTCTGTTGTATGAGAGCGAGTAGGTTGGCTTCACCATCAAGTAGTTATTCGTGTCTGTCACAGAGGGAGTGGCGTTGGACGGGTTGCCCATCGTCAGGTGAACGCTGGGAGGAAATGGCGCCGGCGCGCCCGCGCCTACGACGGTGAACGACCATGTGTAGTTCTCAAATAACGTATCGGTATCCGGCAGGCTATCGTCCAGATCCTGATCATGAACCTGATCCTTGAAGATCGTGACCGTGCACCTCTCGCCGAACTGGAAGCCGGCGTTCGGCGTGATGTGATAGCCCTTAGAGCCGTTGTACGAGGCCACGGTGGCGCTGTTGTGCTGCCCCGTGGACGAACAAGTAATGTCATACCAGGCGCCGGAGACATTCACCGGCTCACTGAAGTCAACCGAGACGGTCGTGTCATAAGGCGCATTCGTACCATCCGTTATCGGATCGGTAATCGCAACCCATGGACCTAATTCCACAATCGGCGCCGTGCGGCGGGGATTCGGAGGGGCGGCGGTGAAATCGGCGCCGTTTTGATCGGTGTCTGTTTGTCCGTTATTTATTCTAAAAATCGCCGTCGTATTACTCGGCGCAGGCGCGGTGGCGCTCCCTTCTTTACAATTTGCTGTAGCTCCGTAGCCCACAAAATCCACGACGTCCGGGTCGGAGCCGATCGGGCAAGCGCCGGAGAGTGGACCAGAGTTTCTGACAAGCGCAATCTTTCCTGCCCCGGCCGCCATGTTTATACCGCCGGAGATGTTCGGCGCGACCGGAAGCGGCGCGCCGTCATCGCCGCCTGACGCCAGGCTGACAAGATAATACTCTCCGGGGGCGATGGTACCACCGATGGGCTGAATGTTGGTCCACGTTGTTCCCGTGGCCGCGGCGTATTGTAACGACCAGCCGGTGACCGTCACAATCGCATCAGTCGGGTTGTAGAGTTCGACGTAATCGTTCGTAAAGGTCGCGTTGGTATTGCCGCCGCCGCCGTAAACCTGACTGATCACGACGTGTGGCGCCCGGACAGTGAGCGAAATGCTTGTGGCGCCTGAACGAGCCTGATCGTCCGTTATTGTCACGGGCAAAGACTTCATCCCTCCTGTCACGCCGACAGCCACGGTGGCGTTGAACGTGAAAATATTCCCCACGCCACTGAACGACTGATTGGGGGCGCCGCCAATTGAAGAGAGGTCGGCCACGACAGAGATACCCGTGCTTGGCGGATTAGGCGCAGGAAAGACTTGTACACTCAGAGTAGTAGTCCCCCCGGTCGCAACTGAGTTTGGATTCGCCGAGCCGACGCCCGACAGAATCGCGCAATTATTTGTCGGCGATGAGCTGTTGCGCGGATTTGGAGTTCCTGCGACGAAATCGCCGGCGTTGTTGTTGGTGTCGAGACAGCCGGTAAGTCCCCTCAGCGCCGCCGTTGTGTTCGCAAGCGTAGGCGCAGCTCCCGGGCCTTCGAAACAGTTTGCGGCCCCGTATCCAACAAAATCGATGATTGCCGGATCAGAGGGACAGACGCCGGTCAACGCGACCGTGTTGCTCACTAACGCGACTTTGCCTGAGGTTGAGCCCACGGCGATTGAACCGGTCGCGTCGGGCGTTGGCAATTCGTCTGTGCCCCCAAGACCGGCGGCTTCTTTAATTAAGTAGTATTGACCCGGTTGAAGTATGAAGTTGGTCAGTGGGGTGACCTGCCAATTCTGATCTGTCGCGGAAGCGTATTGCACGGACCATCCGCTCAAATTAACTGCAGTATCAGTGTGATTAATAATCTCGATAAAATCATTTTTCAGCGTCGCGCCGGTGTTGCCGCCTCCGCCATACACCTGACTGATCACGACAGTTCCCCCCGTCGAAGGAGTCGGCGTTGGAGTCGGTGTTGGAGTTGGCGTGGGTGTTGGAGTTGGCGTGGGCGTCGGCGTCGGCGTCGGAGTTACGCCGCCAGACGCGGTTACCGAGAAATCGTCTATCGCCAATCCATGGTCGGCGCCTCCGTCATCGGGGTCCTGCCAACGTAACCAGATCTCCTGTCCGTTGTTCACCGTGACGGTTAAGGTCGCTGATATGGCCGTGCGGTTCTCCGTCGCGTTACCGTCAAGCGCGGCGGCCGTCGAGCCCGTAACGGGCCCGGTAAAGCTCAGCGGGGAGAACGTGGTCCAGCCGCTCGTAGGAGTATTTGCGCCGGTTATGACGCCGGCGTCGGCCACCTGATATTGAAAAGTAAGAGTGTGGGCGGCTGCGTTGCCCCCGTTCCGCCACTGCTCGCCGACGTAACTTATGTCAAGAGACGTGATCGTTCCGCCGGTGTTGTTCGTTAACCGCGCGGCCTGGAACACGGTTCCAGTACTACCCGAGGCTACGGACCCAAGCGCGCGATCGGTAACCGGATTCGTTGCGGCCACGCCGAAGCTGTATAGGGCTCCTGCGTTCGACGAGCCTGTGCCTGAATTGTAAGTCGCGCGGGTCGAGTACCACCCCGGTATGGTCGAATTGTCCGTCCACACGATGCCGGTTCCTATTGAGGCGAGCGAGTCGAAATTTTCTGTGAGCGGCGTCCCCAGCGTCGTGATACTCCCGCCGTTAGTCAGGGCGGAAGACGGACGCGTCAGCGTTCGGACGCCAAGGCCGAGGCAGATCATGACGACTGTGATCAATAGTGTGGCTGGCCGTAAGCGTATTGCCGATTGGAAAGACATAGACATAGATGAATCCTCTCGTTGCGATTATTTCCGCGATCAGTTTTTATGTTTGTGGTTGAGTGTCGGCTGAAATTTACAGTCTGAATCGGGCTCCGTTCTTTCAATCTATGCCTGCCGACGGAAGCAGACATATTCACCAGTGATTGCCAGGGCCTCGTCTAGGGAATTCGGCGATTTTGTATTGTGCGGCTAAAGAACGTGGCCACCCAAACGCGACCCTACTTCCCTCTGTAGGAAGGCAGTCTATGGAAAGGGACCGCTCAGGTCAACTTAAATCTCAGTAAACCTAAAGCTTCTGATAACAGTCATTTATCAGGCCACACCTTCGAAGCAAAAAGATGTGATGAACGCGACCGATTTAACTTGGTCGCCAGTCCAGTCGCCGATGTTGTCCAGGTTACTTGGATAGCGCATGCCTTAGTCGCGGAGCGACAATTGATCCTAGCCCGGCTTTTCAAAGCCGGGCGCCCGGTCGTAGTAGTTTTAGTCGCGGCAGCGACGGTTGACAATGAGTGGCAAAATCAACCGTCGCTGCCGCGACTGGAGATGGATGCGCTCATCGTCCCGGCTTTGAAAAGCCGGGCTAAGATCACACGGTCGCTGCCGCGACCTGGGAAGGATGGTTGCGTTATTTTTTCAAACGCCATCAACGCCGGGCTAAATTTAGATCCCGCTACCCGGCGAAGCGACAAGCGCGGCGCCGCCTGATTAATGCGCTGGCTTGTTCTTGTGTGGCGCGTGATCGCTTACCCTTTTAGGAATGCGAACAAGTCCGCGTTGACCTGGTCCTTGTGAGTAGCTGTCAGGCCATGCGGCGCGCCCGGATAGATTTTCAGCGTGGAGTTCTTGACGATTTTGGACGAGAGCATGGCCGACGCGCCGATCGGCACGATCTGGTCGGCGTCGCCGTGGATGATGAGCGTCGGCATGTCGAACTTCTTCAGGTCTTCAGTTTGGTCCGTTTCGGAGAACGCCTTGACACAATCGTAGACGGCGTTGAAGCCGGCCAGCATCCCCTGGAGCCAGAACGAGTCCCTCAGTCCTTGCGAGACCTTCGACCCGGCGCGGTTGGCGCCGTAGAACGGCGCGCTGAGATCCTTGAAGAACTGCGAGCGGTCGGCGCGGATGCCGTCGCGGATGCCGTCGAAGACTTCGATCGGCAGGCCGCCGGGATTGGCCGCCGTCTTTAGCATCAGCGGCGGGACCGCGCTGATCAGCACGGCCTTGGCGACACGTTTCGCGCCGTGGCGGGCGATATAGCGGGCGACCTCGCCTCCTCCCGTCGAGTGGCCGACGTGGACAGCGTCCTTCAGGTCGAGCGCTTCGACGAGCTTCGCGAGGTCGTCGGCGTAGGTGTCCATGTCGTTGCCGTTCCAGGGCTGGCTCGATCTGCCATGGCCGCGACGGTCGTGGGCGATGCAGCGATAGCCCTTGGATGCCAGAAAGAGCATCTGGTCTTCCCAGGCGTCTGCGCTCAGCGGCCAGCCGTGGCTGAAGACCACCGGCTGGCCGCTGCCCCAGTCTTTATAATAAAGATCTATG
>Ga0075431_100005513_pt1 | contig 12495 bp, 11 predicted proteins | sample RhiMetdeltSRZDD5_FD_75297 | JGI IMG/M metagenome (GOLD analysis project Ga0075431, IMG submission 75297) | Populus rhizosphere microbial communities from Tennessee, USA - Rhizosphere MetaG P. deltoides SRZDD5 | ecosystem: Host-associated > Plants > Roots > Rhizosphere > Soil | place: USA... | reverse complement strand
ACGGCGGGGTCGGACTCCGAATCGCGGGCCGCGACGATGAGCGGGATCCTGTCGCCGGTGCGCTTGTCATGGACGACGGCGGCGACGACCGCGCCCTCACCCGCCCAGCTCCGGCTCGAGCTGTTGCGGTAGACCTGGAGCTGGAGCTGGCAGTGGGCAGGCCCACTCGGGCCCTGTGGCACCCAGACGCCGGTCGCCTTCTTCGTCTCGTGCGGAAAGGAGAGGATTGGAGTCGGCGTCCAGCTGCATCGGTAGCAGCCGCCGGGATTGGCGCAGTATTCGTCGAGGCTGCAGTCGGCGCAGCCTCCCTCGCAGTGGGCGATCTTCGACAGGGCGCGTACCTCCACCTCTGGGCGTGCCCGTGTAGCTCTCGCGCAGCAAGAGCAAGGCGTTCTACGGGCTCGGTACGGACAGCGTGCAGGCCGGGGGCGTCTTGGTGCCCACTGTGCACTCTGCCCATGCTGCGCGCTCGCCGCCGACCGCGTGGAGCGACAGCAGCGCCGCAAGGCCGGCCGTGACCGCGATGGGGCGCTGGCGCCTGGCACCTCGATTCCCGATGGTGTTCTTCAGCATGGTCTCTTTGATTCGAAAGGACCGGAAACGCGTGGTGTGCGTTGGAGTCACCGAGGTGTCACCCGCTCCGTCATCGTATCGGCATGGCGGTGAATCACGCGCCATTCCCCCGCTTCTCGGCGTAGTACGGTGGTGACCCGGTAGTGGCGCTCCGATTCCTTCTCTTGTCCCGGGGAATGAAACCAGATGTGTTCGTATTGACGCACCAGGGCGAGATCACCGCCCACGGTGATGCTCACTCGCTCATTGACCTGGCGGCCGCGAGTGTACTGAGCACTGGCCCATTCGAGCCGCGGGCGGACATTGTCCCAGCCCTTCTCGATAGCACCGCCGGCACCCCCTGTGAGCGTGACATCAGCCGCATGCGACCAGATCGCCTTGGAGGGTTCAGGATTCCCGTTATGAAATGCGACGTGGGCGGCATCCAGCCGCTCGAGTGTCGCTTGCAGTGTCGGGTCGTCGGCTTTGACGCCTTGCTCCGCACTCGCTATCGGCGAAGCAAGAGCGCCGATGGCTATCGCCGCGACCAGGGCCAGGCTACGAGAATAGAAAGCATTCATGGGTACTCCTTGGGTCGGGTCTCTAGAACCTATCCCGAAACCGTCGTCCTTGGCCGGATCGCAAGGCCGGGCGCCATCTCCGCGGACGACCAGGCAGCTAAGGCGAAGGCCCACCCTCTTCGCAGGCCGGGCGAGGTGGGGTCACTCGGGCGCGTCGGGTTCGGCGAGCCCCAGCTCCTTGGCCTTGCTTAGCAGGATCCAGCGAAGGTAGAGCTTGAACTGCTCGCTCTCGTCGGGCGGGGTCATCGCGTATCGCGGCGGTGGAACCGGCGCAACGACAGCGGTCCGCAGCCAAGCTCAAGCCCAAGCACGCGCAAGCCGCCGCCGATGAAGCGCCGGCACAAGCGCCACCCGCCCGGATCGCCGACAGGCCGCGCCGCCGATCCGACGAGAGGGATACAATGGCGAGACCTTTCGGGGTGAGCAGTTGCCGTCCTCCAGCGATCCCTCGCATCGAGGAGAGACGCGGATCGCGGGCCGCGAGGCGAACGCCCCGCGTCCTGTGGCGTCGAGGCTGGCGGAAGCGTTGCGCGAGGAGGAGAACCGAATCCTCGAGATGGTCGCGCGCGGCGCTCCCCTGGGCGCCGTGCTCGACCGGCTGCTGCGATCCATCGAAGCGCAGGCGAGCGGAATGCTCTGCTCGATTCTGTTTCTTGCCGACGACGGGCTGCACGTCCGGCACGCGTCCGCGCCGAGCCTGCCGGAGGCCTACCTGCAGGCGATCGACGGCGACGTCATCGGCCCATGCGCCGGCTCGTGCGGAACGGCCATGTACTGGAAGAAGCTCGTCATTGTGACGGACACCCGGGTGGACCCGCTCTGGTCCGAGCCTCGCCACCACCGGCTGGCCGAGACGTTCGGGCTGCGCGCATGCTGGTCCTCTCCGATCCTCGCGCGCGAGGGCAGGGTCCTCGGCAGCTTCGCCATGTACTACCACGAGCCGCGGAGCCCCACCGCTGCCGAGATGGAGCTGATCGCGCACGCGACCCACATCGCGGGCATCGCCATCGAGCGCGATTGGATCGAGCGCGAGCGCGCCGCGGCGGAAGAGCAGTTGCGCTACTTGCAGAAGATGGATGCGTTCGGCCAGCTCGCCGCCGGCATGGCGCACGACTTCAACAACCTCTTGACGGCGATCGTCGGCTGTGCCGACCTCGTTCTGCGTTTGGAGGTCGATCCCCGGATCCGTGGCGAGGTCGAACAGATCCGCAATGCCGGAGAGAAGGCGGCCGCGCTGACGCGCCAGCTCCTGGCGCTGGGTCGGAAGCAGGTCCTCGTCCCAGAGACGCTCGACCTCAACGGTGTCGTCGGGGGGATGGCCAGCCTACTGCGGCGACTCATACGGGAGGACGTCGAGGTGGCCGTCAGGCCCGATCCGGAACTGCCGAGCGTCCTGGCCGACCGCGGTCAGATCGAGCAGGTGGTGCTCAATCTGGTGCTGAACGCCCGCGATGCGATGCCGGGCGGTGGGCAGCTGGCGATAGAGACGCGGTGCGAGAACGTGTCGGCGGACACGACGCGCTTCGTCGCCGAGCCCGGCCCCTACGCGGTCCTGGCGATCCGCGACAACGGGATTGGCATGGATGCCGAGACCAGGGGCCGCATCTTCGAGCCGTACTTCACGACGAAGCCGACAGGCAAGGGCACCGGCCTGGGCCTGGCCACCGTCTACGGGATCGTCAGACAGAGCGGCGGTCAGGTCCTGGTGACCAGCGAGAAGGGGTGCGGAACCATGGTCGAGGTCTGGCTGCCGGCGATCGCGCCTTCCCCAACCCGGCGGTAGCGTAACCCCTCGGCGTAGGCCTCCGCCGCCTCGCAGGTGCAGGCGAGATCACCGCTGGCAGGCGCCGCACGCCGCCCGTGTCCGGTACAATCCAGCCGGCGAACCTACCGCACGATCACCGGCCGCCAAATCGGCCTCAGCGGCCTCCGAAGGTGTCCGCCAAGGGCCTGCGCGACGGCCTGGGCACCGTCGCTCGCGGGCTTGGCGATGCGGCCCGCCTGAAGGATCTCTCCATGCTTCGCTTCGCGGCACAGGTCGAGCTGGATCTGGTGGACCTTCTCGAGAGCAACCTCGCGGCCAAGCCATAGTCAGAGCAGTCTCCCGCTCAGTTCCCGGCGACCGTCGTGCAGGAGGGCTCGTGAGCCAGCCATCACCGAGCGAGGCGGGCCTCGAGAGGCTCCAGCGCGACGCTCTCGGCTACTTCCTCCGGACCGCGAACCCCGAGAACGGGTTGATCGCCGACAGCTCGCGGCCAGGCGCGCCGTGCAGCATCGCCGCCACCGGGCTCGGCCTCGCCGCCCTGGTCGTCGGCGCGGCCCGCGGCTTCGTCCCCCGTCGCGAGGCTGCAGCGCGCACGCTCGCGGCGTTGCGCTTCTTCCGCGACAGCCCCCAGGGAGAGGAGCCGGACGCCACGGGTCACCGGGGCTTCTACTACCACTTCCTCGACATGACGACCGGCCGGCGCATCTGGGACTGCGAGCTGTCGATGATCGACACCGCGATCCTGATCGCCGGCGTGCTCACGAGCGGCAACTACTTCTCGGCGGCGTCGGACGACGAACGGGAGATTCGCGAGCTCGCCCGCCTCCTCTACGAGCGGATCGACTGGCCCTGGGCCGTCCATGGCGGGCGGGTGGTGTCGATGGGCTGGAAGCCCGGCATGGGATTCCTGACCTATGGCTGGGAGGGCTACAGCGAGGCGATGCTGCTCTATCTCCTCGGCCTCGGGTCGCCCAGCCACCCGTTGCGGGCAGACAGCTACGGCGCGTGGACCGCGACCTATCAGTGGGAGAACCTCTACGACGTCGACTTCCTCTTCGCGGGTCCCCTGTTCACCCATCAGCTCTCGCACCTGTGGATCGACTTCCGCGGCATTCGAGATCCGTTCATGCGGGAGAAGCGGTCCGACTACTTCGAGAACAGCCGCCGGGCGACCCTCGTGCAACGGCACTACGCCGTGCGCAACCCCAATTGGTTGGAAGGGTACGGCGAGAGATGCTGGGGCTTCACCTCCGGCCCGGGTCCAGGCTTTGGCAAGCAGCGCGGGGCTGATGGCCTCGAGCGGCAGTTCTACGGTTACGCGGCACGGGGAGTCCCCTTCGGGCCCGACGACGGGACCCTCGCGCCGTGGGCGACCCTCGCCTCCCTTCCCTTCGCACCGGAGATCGTGCTGCCGGCGCTCGACCACTTCCGGACCACCTATCCGGACGTCACGAGCGACGACGGTCTGCTCACGAGCTTCAACCCCACCTTCGACGCCGGTGACGGGTCGCGGACCGGTTGGCTCTGCGGCGAGCACTTCGGGCTCGACCAGGGGCCGGTGGTCCTGATGATCGAGAACTACCGCTCGGGGCTGCTCTGGAGCCTGATGCGCGACTGCCCCGCCTTCGTCACCGGGCTCCGGCGCGCCGGCTTTCGCGAGGGATGGTTGCTCGGGAGTGGACGATGAGCCCGACCGTTTCCGAAGATCCGCACGTCGAGCTGCTGCCCGACGACCCCTACGATGCCGAGCTGCTCGCCAACGTGCGACCAGCGGGGTGGACGAACCCGCCGCCCGCCCGCCGCTACAACCTCGTGGTGCTCGGTGCAGGCACCGCCGGATTGGTTGCGGCAACCGGCGCCGCCGGCCTCGGCGCCAAGGTCGCGCTGGTGGAGAAGGATCTACTGGGCGGCGACTGTCTCAACGTGGGCTGCGTTCCTTCCAAGGCGATGCTTCGCGCGGCGAGGTTGTACACCGACCTGGACGACGCGGCGAGGTTCACCGGCAGCGTGCTGCCCTCCCCTGCAGTGGACTTCACCGCCGCCATGGAGCGGATGCGCCGGCTGCGCGCCCACCTCAGCCGTCGCGACTCGGCGGAGCGGCTCCACGCTCTCGGCATCGACGTCTTCCTTGGCGAGGCGTCCTTCGTCGATCGGCGCCGCGTCGAGGTCGGCGGCGCGCTGCTCGCGTTCGAGAAGGCCCTCATCGCCACCGGCTCCCGGGCCGCCCGCCCTGGCGTCGACGGTCTCGAAGCCGCCGGCTACCTGACCAACGAGACCATCTTCAACCTGACCGAGCGCCCCCGCCGGCTGCTCGTGATCGGCGGCGGCCCGCTCGGCTGCGAGCTCGCGCAGGCCTTCTGCCGCCTGGGCTCCGAGGTGACCATCGCCAGTCAGGAGCCCTACTTTCTCCCCGGCGAGGAGCGCGATGCGGCAGAGATCCTTGCCCAGGCCCTCCGCCGCGACGGCGTCGACGTGCGGCTCAACACCGTGGTGAAGAGCGTGGCCCGGGAGGGCGCCGAGAAGCGGGCGCGGCTCGTCAACTACGACCAGGACGTGACGGTGGCGGTGGACGAGATCCTGGCAGGCGTCGGGCGCGTGCCCAACGTGGAGAGGTTGAACCTCGAGGCGGCCGGCGTCGCCTACGACCTCGAACGGGGCGTGCACGTGAACGACTTCCTGCGGACCACCAACCGGCGCATCTACGCCGCGGGCGACGTGGCGCTCGAACAGAAGTACACCCACGCGGCCGATGCCACGGCACGCCTGGTGATCCAGAACGCGCTGTTCCGCGGTCGCAAGCGGCTCTCCTCCCTGGTCATTCCGTGGTGCACCTACACCGACCCCGAGATCGCCCACGTCGGCATCTACGTGCGGAACGCTCGGGAGCGGGGGTTCCCGCTGAAGACCTTCACCGTGCCGATGAGCGACGTCGATCGTGCGGTCCTCGACGGCGAGGCCGAGGGATTCGTGAAGATCCACGTCAGGGACGGTACCGACACGATCCTGGGCGCCACCATCGTGGCGCGCCACGCCGGCGAGATCATCAACGAGATATCCCTCGCGATGGTGGCGGGGATCGGCCTCAAGACCCTGGAGCAGGTGATCCACTGCTATCCCACCCAGGCGGAGGCGATCCAGCAGGCCGGTGACGCCTACACCCGGACGCGGCTGACGCCGAGGCTGAAGGCGCTCAGCCGCCGCTGGCTGGCCTGGTCGAGAAGAGGTCGGTGAGGAGCCGGACGGAGAACGAGGAGCCAGTCACGTCGAGGGGCCGCTCGAACGACGTCCCCTGCAACGGGGGTTGGGCGACAGCCCAGGCGGTCAAAGGATCTGAATCAATCCACCGCTAGAGGCGGCCCGACCAACTCCATGCCGAAGGCGTGTAGAAGCGCGCCGTCGGTGATGTAGGCCCCGGGCTTGAGGCCAAGCCCCTCCCGTTGGTTGAAAAACGCTTCCATCTTTCCCGCTGGTGCAAATGAGATGAGCAACCTTCCCGGCGAGCCCCCTGCAAAGGCCCAGGCGTGCGGAATCTCACGGGGACCAAGCACGCAGTCGCCCGGTGCAAGGTGGAAGCGCTCCGAGCCGATCTCAACAATGTAGTGGCCTTCCAGTGAAAAGAAGAGCTCGTCTTCATTGTGATGAAGGTGACGGGGCGGCCCTCCTTTCTTCTGATTGGACTGTTCCATGACGAAGAGAGCGCCAGCGGTGTCTTGGGTTAGCACTTTGTACGTTGTGGAGCTAAGGCCAATGGAACGCCTCTTACCTTCGCGGTCCGTCCCGGAGGGCACGCGCACTGACTTTGGAGCTGAGACCGTGTTGGTGGGTTGTGCCAGTAGGCGTAGCGGCAGGACGCCGAGTGCAAGTTGAAGAAGAGAGCGGCGCTGAATCTTTGGCATTCTGGAAACCTCTCAGGCCTTTGCCTTGAAGAAGTGACTTGAAGGAAGGAGGGCGACTCCATGACTTGGCTTGTGTGCCGAGAGGTTAGGCGGCAGCGCGGAGACCGCTGAAAGGTGGCGTTAGCCACCGAAGATGCTGGTGATCGTACTGACGGCCGCTACTGTGAAGAGTAGCGTGCTGAAGGTGAGGATGGCGGCGGCCCCAAGGAATACTAGCCACTGGAGCGACAGGCGCAGTGGATCCCGATGTCGGCGGTGGGTCGACGCGAGGGTCCGCGTCTCGGAATAAAAGCCGAGTAACGTGACAACCGACCCGGCAGCCATGACGGCCAAGAAGGCTGACAGAAGCAGGAGCTGAAGAGCAGGCCGGGCATGGAGTCGCTTGCCTAGAAGCAGCGCCAGGACCAGCAGAAGGAACGCGAAACCGAGTAGGCCGTTGAGCTGAATCAGCGTTGGCCACTTACGGGTGACCTTCCCTTCTTGAGCTACCACTTGAAACTTTCGATCGGTCCGAATGCCGCCCAAGAGCGTCTGAGCTCAGCTTCCGCTGCAACGAGGGGTCAGGCGTCTCGTCGCGATCGCCGCCGAGTCGGTCTGTCGCGTGCGAGCGTGCGGTCGAGCCACTGGAGGAGGCGTACCTTGAGCTCCGGGGTGGGAGCAAAGAACGATTCGAGCCACTCGAGCCGCCCTGGATGCATGCTTCGGCCGTTGGGCGCTGGTGAGCCGTCTAGCCACCACCTGACAACACGAGCATGATGAAGGGCCTCGCCGCGTTGCTCAGATACCAGTGCTTGGAGGAATGCAGCGAAACGCCGGCGGTTCAAGGGGCTCTCAGGGCTGTATTTGAAGAAGATCCAACCAAGCCGACTGCGACGGAGCTCCAGCTGGCGCTCGACATGATCTCGCACTGACCTGATGTACTTGCGGTAGACACCGCGGGGCGGTGGGGTAACGAGTCCGGGAGGATGCGCTTCAAGGCTCTTGTCATCTGGAAGCGTATTGAGGATGTCGCGTGTTCGTGCGCGTGCCTTCTGGTTGGCGTGTCGCTTCTTGCGCGGCCATGATTTGCGGATGCTGTGCTCTGACAAGACAACATGGTCACGGTCGTAGTGATCTTGCTTCTTCTCTTGGGGACTTTGGCGCTTGCTCATTCTGTTCCCGAGACGCCTAACCGTACATCCGACGACAGCACAGGAAGGCTGATCCGAAGTCTACGTGGGACGGCCGCCCATTGGACCTGATGTCGTATCGCGGAGAAGGCCCGGGATCGCTGGAGGCCGCCGCAGCGCCCCACTCCTTCGTCCTCACCCCCGGACGCGCGCCCCGAGCGCCTCGGACGCCCAAAGCACGAACGAACAGCCAACGGGGAAGAGCAGCTCGTTGATCGCCTTGGCAGCGAGGTCGACGGCGCTCGGCGGCTGCGCGGCCGCGCGCGTCAGCACGAAGAGGATGACGCCGCCGAAGACCAACCCGACGACCGCGCCGGTGATCAGGTGGACGCGCAGGTCGGGTGTGCCGCGGCGGTTGCCGAGGCCGCCGACGGTGGCGCCCAGGATGCCGTATTCGAGGGCCTTGAGGCCGGCGACGAGGAGCGTCGACGCGGCGCCCGCTCCGGTGGCGAGCCCCAGCGCCGCGCCGACGCCCTTGTGCGCCGCACGGGCGGCGTGGAAGCCGAGGGGCGCGGAGATGAGGCCGAGGAGGCCCATGGTGTCGGATCGGCGACGCGCGGCGGTGCTGCCGACGGCGAGGCCGACGCAGACGATGGTGGCCCAGGAGACCTTCTGCGCCAGGTCCGCGAGGGCGGGAGCCAGCTTGGGAACCGCCTGCGTCGAGGCGAGGAGGAGCAGCAGCAACTCGATGGTGATGCCGAGCGCGATCGACATCCAGCCGACGCGCAGCAGGCGCTTCCAGAGCGTGTCGCCACCCGAGGCGGCGGCAGTTACGGGCCCGGCAGTGGAAGCGACCGGAGTGCTCACCTTCGTACTCTCGCCTTTCTCGGTCGGAAGATGGTGCATTCTAGCGGGGACTCCGCGCAGGCGACCTGCCGACGACGCTCCCGATGCGCCGGCCGCAGGTGATCCGAGCGCCGACCTGTCCGGCCCTGCACGAAGACCCAGATCGCGAGCGCGGCGACCAGCGGGGGGACGCGAATGCGAGGCTGCGCTTGATGGCGCACGGTCGCCGCGGCTAATGCAGGTAGCCGAGGGCCTCGAGCTCGCGCACCAGCTCGGCGTCGGCCGCCGAGCGGGTCACGGTGCCCTCTCGCGGCTCTCCCCAGGTGCGCACCTTGCGCAGCGGATGGCGGCGCTGGAATTCGGCGTGGAACAGGTCGGTGCGGGCGCGACCGGTGAAGTCGTCCGCAACGGGCAACCCCAGGGCGTAGAGGATGGTGGGCGCCACGTCGTGGATCCCGATGCCGCGTACCGCCGCGCTCCCCGGCGCGGCGCGGACGAGGTCGGGGCCGCTGGCGAGGAAGATGCCCCGGGTCCGCGTGCCGTGTGTGCCCGAGAGGCGCGACATGGCGAGCACGCCTTGCTGCCAGGGCTCGCCGTCGAGGTGCAGCATGCGGCTCTCCGGCCCGGTGAGAAGCACGGCGACCAGGTCGGCCCCCTGCGCCCTCTCGTGCGGACGCGGCTCCCGCAGCCGGAACGCCTGGCGGCCGTCGTTCCAGGTCACGCGGGCGAGGTCGCGCTCCAGGGCGGCGCGCAGGGCCGGCACCTCGCCGGGTAGCACGCGCCCGGCGCGGTCGCGGCCGGCCAGCGCGATGCGCAGCCGCTTGACCCTGACCGTCGGGGGCGAGCCCCATGTCGTGACTCGCGTCCGCCGCCAATCGATGTCCTCCTCGTCGCGCCCCCGTTCGAGGTAGCCGAGCCGTCGCAACACCTGGTCGAAGTCGACGCTCACGAGCACTTCCTCCTCCGGCATGCGGCGAAATCCGTGGTCGGAGACGACGAAGACGTTGGCCTCCGGGGCGGCGGCGACGATGTGGCCGATCGCCTCGTCGGTGGCGGCGTACACACGTGGGATCTCGCCCGCCTGCGCCGCGAGCTCTTCGGGCGACAGCGGCGGGAACCGCTGAGGGTGGAAGTAGCGCCAGGTGAGGTGGCTCGCCACGTCGACGCCGCGAAAATAGACCATCAGCAGGTCGTATCGCTCGCCGGCGAGGGCGCGGCTCACCTCGGCGGTGACGCGGTCGCGCTGCGCCGTCACGGGATTGCCGCCGAAGCGGTTGTTGCCGGCGAGCGCCGCCTCGCGCAGACGCGCGAAACGCTCGCCGAAGGCGGGCGGCGAGACTCCTCTCGGGAGGCCTTGCAGGGCGCGGTCGGACACCACCACTCCTCCGGCGATCGGCTCCGCCGGCCAGCTCGCCCACCATGAGACGACCGCCACGCGGCGGCCCGCCGTCGCCGCCATGTTCCACAGCGCCGGCACCCGCCGCAGCGTCGAGGAGACCGGCACGTCCCCCTTCGGCGAGGGCGCCACGAAATCCGTGATGCCGTGCACTCGCGGCGGCCGGCCGGTGGCGATGGTGGTCCAGATCGCCGGCGAGATCGCGTAATCGGTGTCGAGGCTGGCGGAGACACCCTCGTCGGCGATCCGGCGCAGGGCCGGGAGCTCTCCGCGCGACCAGAGCTCACGGATCACCTGCCACTCGCCGCCGTCGATGCCGATCAGCACCACCGGATGTACGGGCTTCGCGGGCTGCCGTGGTCGGCACGCCGCGAGGCAGGGCGGCAGGAGCACGACGAATACGGCAAGGAGCGCTCGTTGCGCACGGTGCAATGGCCGGCTCTTGCCGCGCCGGAGCCGGGTCGTCAACTCCGTGGTCGTCGGTGTCATCGGTCTCCGCCGGTCGTGCATTCGATCGTCGGAGCTCGCCGGCGGCAGCAGAGGGTTCTCAACGCCACTCCTGCGAGCTCGATGCGGTTGCCCGGCCGCTGGACGTTCAGCATCCGCGACGGCGCGCAGCGCCGTCCGTGGCGTGCCGTTGCTAGGTGGCGTTCCGTGACTCGCCGCGATGTCCTCGCACCTCGTAGCGAAGCTCCACCATGCCGCTCTTGTAGGCCTTGACGTCAACGAGGTGGAGGGCCACGTCTCCGTCGAGCTTGTCGAAGAATGGGATCCCATCACCAATCAAGATCGGCAGGATCGCATAGCGAACTTCGTCGGCCAGGCCGAGACGAAGGCACTCTGCGGAGACCACACCACCGCCAACAAACCAGATGGTACGGAACGTGGGCCGCAGGCGCGCATTCACGAGGTGCGCGAGATCGCCCGAGTGGAACTCGACGGTATCCCGGGTCCGTGGTAGCCCGCGGCTCGTGAGGACGAAGGTGGGTTTGTCGCCGTACGACCATCCCAACCCCTGGGCTTCGAAGCCAAGCGCGGTCTCATAGGTTCGCGATCCCATGACGTAGCAGTCGATCGTCGCGAGGAACGCCTCGACGTATCCCGGGTCCATGGTGTCGCCACCCACGAATTCGTCCGAGGTCTCGAGCCAGTCGACGCGCCCGTCCTTTCGAGCGATGAAGCCGTCGAGGCTCGCCGCCATGTGGATCGTTACGCGAGACTCAGGGTTTGCCATCGTATTTGCCGCCACGCCTAGCCGTGCATCGACTCGTGCCGTCGCGGAGGATGGCGCATTCTAGCGAGGGCTCGGCGCCTACGCCTGCCGACGACGCTCGGGCTTCCGCGGATCGCAGTTGATCCGAGCGCTGACCTGTCCGAAGATGGAGCCGACCTCGAGCCCATGGTGCCCAGCTTCGCCTTCCTCCGCGCCGCCGCCATCTCGTGGATCGCCGTGCTCTGCGGCCTTCCGGCGCCGGCTGCCGCAGCAGCTGCGGGCGCCGGCGCGCGGGGAGGCGGGTCCTGCCCCTCTTGCGTCGCCGACTTCGCGCTCTACGACCCGGCTGCGGAGGACGACGGCGTCTGGGAGGATGACGTCACCGCCCTCGAGTCGCTCTTCACCGCCTACGGCTTCACATGGCAGCGTGTCGACGCACCGGCGATCGCGCGCGGCGCGCTCGGCAGCGGCAAGACGCGCCGCTTCCGCGCCCTGATCGAGCCCGGCGGCTGGGCCTACACGCGCGACGCGAGCCTGGGGCCCGCCGGCGCCGCGCGGGTGCGTGCCTTCGTCTCTGGCGGCGGCAACTACGTCGGGTTCTGCGCCGGCGCGTGGGCGGCCGTCTCGACGGTGCGCTGGGACCACTACGGGACCGGCTGGTTCTCGGGTTATTCGTACAACCTGGCGCTCTTCAACGGCAGCGGATGGGGACCTCTCGGCTGGGTGCCCTGGCTGGACGGGACCAACGCACGACTGGACGAGGTCGCCATCGACGTCGGGAACCCGACGATGCGGGCAGCCGGCATGCCGCCCCGGACGCGTCTCCTCTACGGCGGCGGTCCCTGGTTCGAGCCCTGGGGACGGCTCCCGGGCTGGGAGGTGTGGGCGCGCGCCGTGGCGCCGGACGATGCCGCCAACCGCGCCGGCGAGGGTAGGCCGACCATCGTCCGGTACGGCTACGGCAAGGGCGTCGTCATCCTCTTCGCCTACCACCCCGAGGTCCTCGTCGGCAGCGATGCCGACCACGTCTCGCTCGGCGCGCCGTACGACGAAGCGGCCATCGCCGCCGACCGCGGCGACATGACTCTCGAGCAGATCGCCCTCGACAGCTGGAACGTGGCCCACGCCGCGCTGCAG
>Ga0075431_100005510_pt1 | contig 12499 bp, 9 predicted proteins | sample RhiMetdeltSRZDD5_FD_75297 | JGI IMG/M metagenome (GOLD analysis project Ga0075431, IMG submission 75297) | Populus rhizosphere microbial communities from Tennessee, USA - Rhizosphere MetaG P. deltoides SRZDD5 | ecosystem: Host-associated > Plants > Roots > Rhizosphere > Soil | place: USA... | reverse complement strand
GACGGCGGCACCTGCATCAACGAGGCGGCAATCGTGGCGGCCGGATACAGTTACCGCGCGGTGCAATCGATCGACGACTGCCCGGCGAGCTTCTCGCGTCCCATTGCGATGTTCGCGCTCTGCCTCAACGACCTGCTGGAGGACGCGCCGCGGCAGGAGCTGCTGATCACGTTCGTTGCCCGGCTCGACGGCACGGCCGACGCGGCGAAGGTGGAGGCGGCGCGCGCGGACATGATGCTGCGGCGGACCGCGGTCGACATCCTCGCGCCCGCGCTGATGCGCGCCGGCTTCGACGATCTCGCCAGGCAATGCCGCGCTTTGGCGACGCCGGACGAGCTGATCGAGGTGGCGCGCTGCCTGCGCAGCCGCACTGCTCCCGGCGTCCACCTGCTGCTGGTCGCCGCCTGCGACTCGGCGGCCGACGCCGCGCAGCAATCGGCCTCCGGCCGTCCGTCCGAAGTCGTGCGCTGCCTGGCGCACGTGATCGGTGACGTCGCCGCGGTCATTGCCGACGCTGCTCCCGCAGCCCGCGACCGCGCCACCGCCAAGATTTGCAGGCAAGCCGCCGCGATCCTCGACGCCGCCCTAAAGATCGGGAACAAGGCCGACGCGGTCGGCGCGCAGGCGGTCACGCGGCGGATGGAAGCCGCCAAACGGGCGCCGGTCAAAGACGATCGCGGCCGCAAGCCGGTGGTGATCAGCGAGCAACTTTGACCAGTGCCGGCCGGAGCGCCGCGCGCGGCGGATGCCCGGCAGATTCTCGATCATCGGGACAATCCTGCGGGCGGTCTGGTCTTGCCGGAAAAGGCAGGCTAAACCCTGACGGGTGACCAGCCCGCCTTCCCCATGTTCGAGAGCATAGAGCAGTACGCCCACCAGATCGTGGAATTCGTGCGTGCCCACGAAGCCTGGGCGGCGCCGGTGGTGTTCGTGCTGGCTTTTGCGGAATCGCTCGCTTTCATCTCGCTGTTGGTGCCGGCCTGGGCCGCGCTGGTCGGCATCGGCGTGCTGATTGCATCCGGCGATCTCAGCTTCTGGCCGGTGTGGGTCGCCGGCTCGATCGGGGCCGCGCTCGGCGACTGGCTGTCCTATTGGGTGGGCGTGAAGCTCGGGCCGCCGGTGGCGCATGTCTGGCCGTTGTCGCGCCATCCCGACCTGCTGCCCAAGGGCGAAGCATTCGTGAAGCGCTGGGGCGTGCTGGCGATCTTCATCGGCCGCTTCTTCGGGCCGTTGCGGGCTTCGGTCCCGCTGGTCGCCGGCATTTTCCACATGCCGTATTGGTCCTTCCAGGTCGCGAATTTCACCTCGGCATTTGTCTGGGCCGGCGTGCTGCTGACGATCGGCGATGTCTTCGCGAAAGCGGTCAAATGGATGTTGTGGTAAGAAGGGAACGGCGTTCGCGTCGTCAATGATCGCGGCTCCGTTTCGGACCCGCGGATCACGCTGTCGATCATTCCTTCAGCTTTCGCATCACCGAGCCGACGATATTGGAGTAGTCGTCGGTCCACACCCATTGATTCGGATCCGATTCCTTGAGCACCCAGTCGTTGCTCTGCGCGAGCGCGCCGAAATCCTCCTCGCTCTTCGCCACGGCGGCAACCGTACCGGAAAATTTGTATGGGTGGACGGTCTCGTCGAGGTCGACGGCGTCGTTGATGCGGGTCATCAGGCCGTTCGCGGCGGCGATGCCGGCGACCACCGAGGCAAGCTCAAGGTGCCGGTTCGACACGTGCATCACCACCATGCCGTGCTCGCCGACCTTGTCGCGATAGATCGCCATCGCTTCGCGCGTGAGCAGGTGGATGGGGATCGCGTCGGAGGAGAAGGCATCGACGATGACGAGGTCATAGGCGCCGGCCGGCGCGTCCGCCAGCGTGAGCCGCGCGTCGCCGAGCGTGATCTGCAGATTCGAGCCGCATTCCGACAGGAACGTGAACAGCTTGGGGTCGCGGGCGATACGGATGCTGGTCGGATCGATCTCGTAATAGTGCACGGTGTCGGCGGGCTCGGCGCGGCAGGCGAGCGAGCCCGATCCGAGCCCGATCACGGCGTAGCGGATCGGCCCGCCGACGCGGCTGCGGACTGCGTCGATGGCCTGGGCGATGGCTGAGTGATCGTAATAGTAAAGCAACGGCTCCGGGCGGCCGTCGACCGGCTGGCCATCGTCGCTGTAGATGCGCTGTCCGCCATGCAGCGTCGTTCCATGCGTGAGCAGTCGGAAGCGGCCGTCCGAGGTTTCCGTGATCTTGTGGACGCCGAAGAAGCTGCGCAGCATCATGGTGCTCTGGTCATAGGCGACGTGATTGGCGATCAGCACGAAAGCAACGATCACGGCGAACGGCAGAGGACGCTGCCAGAACAGCACGCTGGCGACGAGCAGTGTGCCGATCGCGGTCTGAAACAGCTTGTCTTCGATCGCGTCCGGATACCTGGCGAGGAGGATCAGGGCGATTGCGGCGGCGGCGATTGCGCCCAGCAGGAGATAGCGGTTACGGCGGTCGCTCGGCAGCGCCAGGCCTGGCCGGCACAGCACGGTGAGCGCCAGCAGGATCGGATATTCGGCTACCCAGTTGAACAGCCTCGGCGCCACCAGGGCGGCGGCTATGCCGCCGATCACGCCGCCGGCCGCCATCCAGAGATAGAAACCAGTGAGATATTTCGGCGCCGGCCGCCGCCGTGCCAGCTCGCCATGGCACATCAGCACGGAGACGAAGAACACCACGAGGTGCAGCGCGATAATCCAAACGATGCTTTCGAACGGGGTGAAGAACGTTACCGCGATCAGACCCAGCAGGAAGATCGGCTGGACCTCGACCACCAGCCAATGGGGGATGATGGGACGCCGCTGGAAGACGATGACGAAGGTCAGAAGATAAAGCGCGAGCGGCAGCACCCAGAGCAGCGGCACTGCCGCCACGTCGGTCGAGATGTGGGCGGTGACGGCGACAAGCAGTCCCGAAGGCACTGCCGCAAGCGTGATCCAGGTGGCTGCATCGCGCCAGGTCGGCGGCGCCGCCTCCGCGGCGCCCTCGGTCGTGGCGCTCGGCGGCTGGTCGACGGAGCGCCACAGCAGCACGCCGCAGCCGGCGATCAGCGCAATCAGGACGTAGAAGCCAGCCGACCACAGCCTCGCCTGATCGCCGAGCCGGACCAGCGGTTCGATCGCCAACGGATAGGACACCAGGGCGAGGAAGCTTCCGATATTGCTCGCGACGTAGAGAAAATAAGGGTCCTTCGCCGCCGGGTGATCGGTGCGCGCGAACCAGGCCTGCAGCAGCGGACCGTTGGCCGACAGCGCAAAGAACGGCAGCCCGATCGAGGCGATGAACAGCCCGATCAGCCACAATGCCTCACCGACTGCGGGAGGGCGGCCCCATCCGGCGGCGACCGAGAGCGGCAAAGCCAGGCACGCGATCAGCATCACTGCGACGTGAATGATCACCGAGGTCCGGCCCGGCGCGAAGCGCGTCAACAGGTGGGCGTAGGCATAGCCGGCGAGCAGCGCGGCCTGGAAGAAGACGATCGCCACCGACCAGACCGACGGCGCGCCGCCGAGCCGCGGCAGCACCATCTTGGTGAACATCGGTTGCACCACGAACAGCAGCGCCGCGCTTGTGAAGATCGCGACCGTGAAGGTGGCGAGCAGCGGAAAGCCTCCGCGTTGCGCGTCCACTGTGGTTTCGCCGGCCGGCAGATCGGAAATCCCCATGCGCTAGCCTTATCCTGTCATCGCCGAAATAGCACGCACCGCTGCACCGTGGCGGCAGTGTGGCGGCCTGGGAGACGCAGGGGCGCTATGGGTGGCGCTGGAATATCGCCCATTAGGCCGGTGTTTACTCTGGCGTAAAGCGTCGCGTCCCCCGGTTCTCAATCGCGCTCGGGGGCGCTAGCATCCGCCGCCTACTTTCATCGGGGCCTCGAAGAGAAACAGCCTAGACGCGGGCCTCTGCACTGGGAGAACGCTATATGACCACGCTCACTCGCCGCGCCGTCCTCGCGGGCGCCACGGTTGCGACTGCACTCACCCCGCTCGCCGCGGCCTCCTCGGCGCAAGCGGCCGCGCCCCTTGCCGGCAAGCAGACTGCCGGCTGGTACCGCTACAAGGTCGGCAATCACGAAGTCACCGTCGTCACCGACGGACTCAACACGTTCCCGCTGCCCGACACCTTCGTCACCAACATGAAGAAGGATGATGTGAACGGGGCGCTCGCCGCCGCCTATATGGAAAAGGACAAGCTGTCGATCCCGTATTCGCCCGTGGTGGTGAATACCGGATCGAAGCTCGTCGCCATCGATACCGGCACGGGAGAGGCGAATTTCGAACGCAGCAAAGGCGCGGCTGGTCAGTATCACGCCAACCTCAAGGCTGCGGGCATCGACCGCAACGCCGTCGACATCGTGCTGATCTCGCACTTCCACGGCGATCACATCAACGGCCTGCTCACGCCCGATAACAAGCCTGCGTTCGGCAATGCCGAGATCCTGGTTCCGACGGCGGAGTGGAAATATTTCATGGACGATGGCGAAATGAGCCGGCAGACCACCGAGCGCATGAAGGGCGTGTTTTCGAATGCCCGCCGGGTGTTCGACGCGCTCGGCCGCAAGGTCACGCCCTACGAGCCCGGCAAGGAAGTGGCGCCCGGCATCACGTCGGTCGCGACCTATGGCCATACCCCCGGACACATGTCGCACATCGTCGCCTCCGGCGCCGGCAAGGTCTACGTGCAGGCCGACGTCACCAATCTTCCGGCGCTGTTCGTGCGCAATCCGGGCTGGCACGCGTTCTTCGACCAGGACGGCAAGATGGCCGAGGAGACCCGACGCAAGGTCTACGACATGCTGGTCGCCGAGAAGCTGCTGGTGCAGGGCTTCCACTATCCGTTCCCGGCACTTGCTTACGTCGAGAAGAGCGGATCGGGCTATCGCGAGATTCCGGTGCCCTGGAATCCGGTGCTCTGAACGTCCCGACCGGTTGCGATGGAAGGCCACCCGAACGGGTGGCCTTCTGTTTTTGCCCGACGCCGCCCCTCGCGATGCGCTAATATCGGGGTCGACCGCCTCGCGCCGCAATAGGGCGACAACGAAAGGCGGTCACGAGGGAGGAACTCATGATTGAACTCACGCGACGTCGTTTGCTTTCCGGCGCTGCGATGGCGACAGCCGCGACCGGGCTCGTCCCGTTCGCGCCGTCCCCGGCCAGCTCCGCGGCCCCGCCGGCCGGCAAGCAGGCCTCCGGCTGGTATCGCTACAAGGTCGGAACGATCGAGGTGACCGTTGTCACCGACGGAGCGCGCGCGTTTCCGCTGTCCGATACCTTCGTGCGCAACGTCCCGAAGGCTGATGTCAACAAGGGCCTCGAAGCCGGCTTCATGGCGAAGGACAACGTCTGGGTGCCATATACGCCGGTCGCGGTGAACACGGGCGGCAAGCTCGTGGTGATCGACACCGGGCTCGGCCAGGCCCTGTTCGAGCAGAGCAAGGGCGCGGTCGGTCAGTTCATCGGCAACCTCGCCGCCGCCGGCATCGACCGCAATCAGGTCGACGCCGTGATCATTTCCCACTTCCATGGCGACCATATCAACGGCCTGTTGATGGCCGACAACAAGCCGACCTACCCGAACGCCGAAGTCATGGTGCCAGCGGCCGAGTGGAAGTACTTCATGGACGACGGCGAGATGAGCAAAGCGGCCGGCAACGCGCTGGTCGAGGGCGCCCACAAGAACGCTCGCCGCGTGTTTGACGCGCTCGGCCGCAAGGTGACGCCGTACGAGCCGAACAAAGAAATCGCGCCGGGCATCACCTCGCTGGCGACCTACGGCCACACGCCCGGTCACACCGCGCACGTGATTGCCTCCGGCAACGCCAAGGTCATGGTGCAAGCCGACGTGTCCAATACGCCGATGTTCGTGCAGAATCCGGGCTGGCACATCCAGTTCGACATGGACGGCGCAGCGGCGGAGGCGACCCGGCGCAAGCTCTACGACATGCTCGCGGCCGAGAAGATGATGATCCAGGGCTTCCACTATCCGTTCCCGGCGGTCGGCTATATCGAGAAGGCCGGCTCGGGCTACCGGGTGGTGCCCGTTCCCTGGAATCCGACCATCTGATTTCGCCTGGCACTGCGATCAACGGAAGGCTATCTGGGTGGATGGCCTTCCCCTTTTTTGCCGACATCACACCGACGATGCGCTATCGTCCGTGTGAACTCATTGCAATCAAGGCCGCCAACAAGAACGGCCCTCGAAGGGGAGAACGCCATGACCCAATTCACGCGACGTAATGTGCTTGCCGGCGCGCTTGCGGCAAGTGCCGCCGCCGCTCCGCTCGCTTTCCCGGCGCGCGCGGCCGCCCCGCCGGCCGGCAAGCAGGCCGCCGGCTTCTACCGCTACAAGGTCGGCCAGTTCGAATGCACCTCGATCAACGACGGCGCGCGCACTTTTCCGATGCCGGACGGCTTCGTGCGCAACGTGCCTAAGGATCAGGCGCTGGCCGCGGCGGAGGCCGCCTACATGCCCAAGGGCATGGTGACAGTCCCGTTCAATCCGCAGCTGATCAACACCGGCTCGAAGCTGGTGCTGATCGACACCGGCTTCGGCCCGACCCCGAACGCCCCAGTCGGCCTGCTGGCCGCGAACATGGCGGCGGCCGGCATCGATCCCAAGGCGATCGACATCGTCGTCGTCTCCCACCTGCATCCCGATCACACCAACGGCATCAAGAATGCCGAGGGGGGTCTGCTGTTTCCGAATGCCGAGATCAAGGTGCCGGCGGTGGACTGGGCGTTCTGGATGAGCGACGACAACATGGCGAAGGCGCCCAACGACATGATGAAGAACTACTTCGCCAATACCCGGAAAGTCTATGCCGGGCTTGCCGACAAGGTGACCAAGTACGAGTGGGGCAGCGAAGTTGCGCCCGGCATCACCGCGCTCGACGCCTCCGGGCACACCCCGGGCCACACCGCCTTCGCGGTCGCCTCCGGCAATGCGCGCGTGCTGGTGCAATCGGACGTCACCAATATTCCGGAGCTGTTCCTGCGCAATCCGGACTGGCACGTGGCGTTCGACATCGATCCGCAGAAGGCGGTGCAGACGCGCCGCAAGTTCTACGACATGGCGGCGGCCGAGAAGGCGCTCGTCGTCGGCTTCCACTTCACGTTCCCGTCCATGGGCTACGTGGAGAAGGCGGACGCCGGCTATCGCCTGGTGCCGATCGCCTGGAACCCGGTGCTCTAAGCATCTCGACGTTCGATGAAAGGGAAAATGCCATGACCGAAATCACCCGACGCAACATGCTCACCGGCGCCGTTGCGGCAACCGCTGCTGTTCAGCTGGTCACGACCGCGCCCGCGCAAGCCGCGGCGCCGCCGGCCGGCACGCAGGCGCCCGGCTGGTACCGCTACAAGGTCGGCAGCATCGAGGTCACGGTGGTGACCGACGGCGCCAACAAGTTCAAGTTTACCGACAACCACGTCACCAATAAGAGCCGGGAGGAGGTCAATGCCGGGCTCGCGGCGGCCTATTACGAGAAGGACATGATGACTACCCCGTACAATCCGGTGGTCGTCAACACCGGCGCGAAGCTTGCCGTCATCGACACCGGCACGGGCGAGGCCAATTTCGAACGCAGCAAGGGAACTGCCGGCCAGTTCCAGCGCAATCTCGCGGCGTCGGGCATCGACCGCAACGCGGTCGACGTCGTGATCATCTCCCACTTCCACGGCGACCATATCAACGGGCTGCTTACGCCGGACAACAAGCTGGCCTATCCCAACGCCGAGATCCTGGTTCCTGCGGCGGAGTGGAAATATTTCATGGACGACGGCGAGATGAGCCGCGCGCCGCAGGGCCGCATGCAGGACGTGTTCAAGAACCTGCGCCGGGTGTTCGATGCGGTCGGCCGCAAGGTCACGCCCTACGAGCCCAACAAAGAGCTCGTGCCCGGCGTCACCTCGGTGGCGACGCCCGGCCACACGCCCGGCCACAATTCCCACGTCATCGCGTCGGGCTCGAGCAAGGTGTACGTGCAAGGCGACGTCACCCACGTGCCGTTCCTGTTCGTGCGCCATCCGGATTGGCACGCCTTCTACGATCAGGACGGCAAGATGGCCGAGGACACGCGCCGCAAGGTCTACGACATGCTGGTGGCCGAGAAGATGATGGTGCAGGGCTTCCACTATCCGTTTCCGTCATTGGCCCATGTCGAGAAGAGCGGATCGGGCTATCGGGAGATTCCCGTGCCGTGGAGCCCCACGATCTAGCGGCGGACGCCGAGGATTTTGAGCAATCGTTCACGGGTTCGTGATTGGGCGCGCGGTGGCGTCGCGCGGCTGTCATGCCGCGCGCTATCATCGGCGGCCTTCGGGCCAAGGGGCCAACACGGGAGAACGCCATGACAGACCTCACGCGCCGCAACATGCTTGCGGGCGCGGCCGCCGCTGCCGCCGCGCCTCTCGCCGCAACGTCGTCCGCCGACGCTGCCGCGCCGCCGGCCGGCAAGCAGGTGCCGGGCTACTATCGCTACAAGATCGGGGATTACGAGCTGACGACCATTCTCGACGGCGTGCGCCAGGTGAAGCTCGACGTGAGCCCGATCCGCAACGCCAAGCTCGAGGACGTGCAGGCGGTGCTGGCCGCGAGCTACCTGCCGAAAGATCAGGTCGGCTACTACTTCCATCCGACCGTGGTGAACACCGGCGCAAAGCTCGTGCTCATCGACACCGGCAACGGACCCGGAAGCATCCAGACCGGCACCGGGATGACCCCCGCCAATCTCGCCGCCGCCGGCATCGACCCGAAGAGTATCGACATCGTCGTCATCTCGCATTTCCACGGCGACCACATCAGCGGGCTGCGCACCGCCGACGGCGCGCTCGCCTATCCCAATGCCGAGATCAAGGTGCCGGCGAAGGAGTGGGCGTATTGGACGGACGAGGGCAACGCCAGTCGCGCGCCGCAAGGCCAGCAGGCGACGTTCCAGAACACCAAGCGCATCTTCGGCCCAATCGCCGACAAGGTGACGAAATACGAATGGGGCAAAGAGGTCGCGCCCGGCATCCTAGCGCAGGACACCAACGGTCACACCCCCGGCCACACCGCGTTCGTGGTGGCGTCGGGCTCCGGCAAGGTGCTCATTCAGGCCGACGTCACCGCCGGCTACGCGCCGCTGGTGGTGGCCAATCCGACCTGGCAGGTGGGCGGCGACATGGACGGGGCACAGGCGGAGGCAACGCGGCGCAAGCTCTATGACATGCTGGCGGCCGACCGCATGCTGGTCTCGGGCTATCACTTCCCGTTCCCCTCGCTCGGCTATATCGAGAAGGCGGGCAACGGCTATCGCCTGATCCCGGTGAACTGGAATCCGGCGCTCTGAGGCGGCGGCCTCGGACGTCAGTCGGCAGTTGGGCCATCGCGTACAATCCACGCGATGGCCCAGACCACGGCGGCGCACGTCGGATGTCGGGTTGACGAGGATGCGGCGCGCAGCTATAGCGCCCGCCCATGACGACGATCGAAAGACAAGCTGTTCTCCGCCGCCGTGCCATCGCGGCGTGGGCGGGCGCTTTCGCGTGATCGTCCCTCGTGCCGCCGGATGAGGTTTGGCGGCACGCCTCCTGATATCCTCCGCCGCAAGTCCTCGTCCGGCCGCATCCGATTGCGGGAAGGCTGAGCCATGGCCAAGGCGGTTGAGAAGAAAGCGAAGGTCGGCGTGCTCGGCGCGTCCGGCTATACCGGCGCCGAGCTGGTACGGCTGTTGTTGCGCCATCCGCGCGCCGAGCTTGCGCTGCTCACCGCCGACCGCCGCGCCGAGCAGGAGATGGCGGCCGTCTTTCCGCAGTTTTCGCCATTCGCGTTGCCGACGCTGGTGTCGATCGACGCCATCGACTGGAAGAAGGCAGGCCTCGATCTCGCCTTCTGTGCGCTGCCGCATGCCACCACCCAGAAGGTGATCGGGGATCTGCTCGGCAAGGCGCCGAAGACCAGGGTGGTCGACCTCTCCGCCGACTTCCGCCTTGCCGACGTCGCCACCTATGCCCGCTGGTATGGCCACGAGCACCATGCGCCGGAGCTGCAAAAGGAGGCGGTCTACGGCCTGGTCGAGGTCTACCGCAGCGAGATCAAGAAGGCGCGATTGGTCGCCAATCCCGGCTGCTACACGACCGGCGCCCAGCTTCCGCTCATTCCGCTGCTCAAGGCCAAGGCGATCGATCCCGACGAGATCGTCATCGACGCCAAGTCCGGCATGACCGGAGCGGGCAGGGCGGCGAAGGAGGAGATGCTGTTCTCGGAAGTGTCGGAGGGCTTCCACGCCTATGGCGTCGGCCGCCACCGGCACATGGCCGAGCTCGACCAGGAATTCTCCAAGGCCGCCGGCCGCGAGGTGGTCGTCAGCTTCACCCCGCACCTCGTGCCCATGAACCGTGGAATCTTCTCAACCATTTATGTGCGCGGCCTCAAACGGTCGCCCGAAGACCTTCATGCGATACTTTTAAAGTTCTACGCGAAGGAGCAGTTTGTCCATGTGCTGCCGTTTGGCCAAGTACCGCAGACCCGGCACGTGCGCGGCTCCAACATGACGTTCATCGGGGTGGCGAAGGACCGCGTTCCAGGCCGCGCCATCATCTGCTCGGCGCTCGACAATCTTACCAAGGGGGCGTCGGGCCAGGCGGTGCAGAACATGAACCTGATGCTCGGCTTCCCCGAGACCATGGGGCTCGAGCAGGTGGCCTTGTTTCCGTGAGATATGCCGCGGCGACGCAAGGCGGTCCCCGCGACAGGCCGCATCGGCGTCAGCCGATCGGCTCCATCTTGCCGGCGACCGGAATCTGCGGCGCGGTCTTGTTGTCGATGATGACGATGTCGTATTTCGAGCCTTCGCGCAGCCGCCATTGGCCGCCGACCAGCGGCGTCTTGGCGATGTTCTTCTGAGCGAACGGCGGCAGCTCTTTTCCGTTCCATTCGATGCGCCCTACGATGGTGTCGAGTTTGGTCGCGCCGATGGCGGCGACGGTCGCTTTCGGATCGTTCTTGTCCGCCGAACGCTTGAGCGCGTCGACCGCGACCTCGAACAGCGCGTGCACGAAGCCGATCGGCTGGGTCCACTGCTTGCGGCTCGCCTGCTCGTAGGCGGTGGCGATCTCGCGCGCCGATTGGCCGGTCAGCGATGACTTGAACGGATGGCTCGGCGACCACCAGACCTCGGTGGAGAGATTGTTGCCGTTGCGCCCGAGCGCCTCGACCGCGACCGGGAAGAGCAGCGCCTTGCCAACCGAGGCGATCTTCGGCCGGAAGCCCTGCTGGCGCGCCTGGTTCCAGAAGGTGGTGAAATCCGGCGGCAGCATCACGCCGGTCACGATCTCGCAATTGTCGCGCTTGAAGGCGGTGATCTGGGCGGTGAAATTGTCGGTGAGGTTCTGATAGCGGCCGGGATCGGTGAGCTTGTAGCCGAGTCGGTCGAGCACCGGCGGAAAACCGACCTGCTTGTCGCCCCAGGCATTGCCGTCGCCGTCGTTGGGAAACAGGCCGCCGACCGATTTGTTAGTCGAAAGCTGCCCCCACATATTGGTGAACACGGCGATCACGTCCTCGAGCCCCCAGAAGAAGTGATAGGTGTGCTCGAACGGCTTCCAGGAGCCGGGATTGCCGGGATTTTGCTGGCGCCCGATGAAATAGGGCTGCCAGGGCGCGACCGTGGAAATGCAGGGTGTCTCCTCGACCTCGCACATGGTCGAGACCGGGTTGGTGGTTTCCGGCGTCGATGCGACCAGCATCAGATCGATCTTGTTGGAAACGATGAGCTCGCGCGCGACGTCGGCGGCGCGGCTGGGATTGGACTGGCTGTCCTTGACCGCGACCTCGATCGGATAAGTCTCGCCGCCGAACCGCAGGCCGCCTTTCACCGTGTTCAAAAAGGTCGAGATCACGAAATTGTCGGCCTCGGCGAACGCCGCGAGCGGCCCGGTCTGCGGGCTAACATAGCCGAGCTTCAACGTCTTGGCGGCGTGAACCGCCGGCGCAAATACTCCTGCGGCGATCGTCACCCCGCTTGCGGCCGCGCCCTTGATCACGCTGCGCCGGTTGAGCCTTTCGTGCTGGCGGATCATGATTTCCTCCCTGTCTTGGCCGTTGGCGGCGGCGTATCGTTGTTTGCAAGAATGATACAGCGATTGGGCAAGCGGACAAAGTTCCGCGCTGGGACAAGAGGAGGGATCAATGGCCACCGTGGAGAGCCGTTCCGACGACCGGGAAGTTTTTGCGGCGAAGGCCGAGACCACCGGCAAGGTCAAAGTCGCAGCCCCGCAAACCGGCGCCGAATATCTCGCCTCGCTGTCCGACGATCGCGCGGTCTACATCTACGGCGAGCGCGTCAAAGACGTCACCAAGCATCAGGCCTTCCGCAATACCGCGCGGATGGTGGCAAGGCTCTACGATGCGCTGCACGACCCCAATCGCAAGGACAAGATCCTGCTGCCGACCGAGACCGGCAACGGCGGCATGAC
>Ga0075431_100005508_pt1 | contig 12502 bp, 10 predicted proteins | sample RhiMetdeltSRZDD5_FD_75297 | JGI IMG/M metagenome (GOLD analysis project Ga0075431, IMG submission 75297) | Populus rhizosphere microbial communities from Tennessee, USA - Rhizosphere MetaG P. deltoides SRZDD5 | ecosystem: Host-associated > Plants > Roots > Rhizosphere > Soil | place: USA... | reverse complement strand
GTTCCCTTGATCCACCCGCGCTCCTCGAGGCGATAGAGCAGCGGATAGAGCGAGTCGAGATGGAACACCAACCGCCCACCGGACTGTGTCTCGATCAACTTGCCAAGCTCGTAGCCGTGGCGAGATCTGGCCTCCAGCACGGAGAGCAGCAGCAACTCAGCGGCGCCCTTCTTTAATTCACGGTCGAGCGCCGACAGGTCGATGTCTGTCATAAGCAGATACCACACCTAAGACGCAGCGGCGTCTGGAATAGTTGGTGCGGCGTGCGGATGGTGCGGATGGGCTGGCGGGTTCCCGCTACTGCAGTTTCGTGATTCGCAAATCGATCGAGTACTTCTCGTTCTCGACGAGAATGATGCGCTCTCCGGCTTTTGCAAGGCGAGCCGCGATCTCGGCCCTGGCGGACGGCTCGAACAACTTTGCTGACGACATGCCCGTCACCGCGGCAACGATGTACTCGCCGGCCCGCACCGGCCCGATGGTGAACGTCCCGTCGGCCTTGGGCGGGATGGCCGCGAGGCCGGGAAACGGCCGCCACCGGGACACATCAGCAGGCAGGAGGACAACAGATGCATCCAGTGATTCCTTGCCGTCGTCGCCGAGCACTCGTCCGGTGACGATCGCTCCTTGATTCGTCAACGTGATTTCGAGCAGGCTGGGATCGCTGCTGGACTTGAACTCGATCGCGGTGTCGGTCACATCGTCGCCCCGGTATCTGACTGACTTTACGATCCATCCGCGAGGCGCACCCGCAACCATCAAGAACTGGGTCCCGAACAAGCCGTCCAGCTCGAAAGACATGTCGTCGCGCACGGCTGCCGGAGAGCGTGGTCCGAACATCATGCGCCCGGGTCCTGTCATGTCGTCGGGGATTGTCATGATCGACAGTTTCAGTGTTCCGTGCTCTAGTGGCCCTCCCTCGAAAACAATCCGCCCGGCGACTTTCGCGGCCTTCGACGTCGCCACGACTACCCCGTCGATATCCGCGGCATCGACGCGTACGGGTACATAGCCCATTTCTTCCGTTTTGTCGTCGCGACTGGGAACACGCCAGTTGCCGGTACTTACTTGAATCCCGTAATCTCCTGGCGTGACACCCGATGCGATGAAATGACCACCTGGTTTCACCTGGACGCTCGAGCTCCCGTATGATGACCCGCCGCCAGGCGTGGCCGACACGATGTTTACAATGGCATTCGATATCGGCGCGCCTGAAGAGTCGATCGCGATGCCTGTGATCCTGTAGGTTCGATTTCGCTGCAGTCGGATTTCAATCGGCCCCGCGTCCGTTGATGACACGACGACAGGTTGAGCGTCACCGTCGCTGACGGCGCTGGGATAGCACGTACGGATCAACTTATCCTTCGCTTCTTCGGATGGCCCGAAATGGAACCCCGCGTCGGCGCAGACACGGTACTGACCAACTCTCAACCCAAAGAACCTGAACATGCCACGGTCGTCCGTCAGGCGAGGCCTGCCCATTGACATCCTCGACGAACCGTCCCACGGGCTGATGTTCACGTCGGCATTCGCGACCGGCTCGCCGGTGTCGTCCACGACTCGTCCTTCGACCGCGAACGCTCGCCAGAGCGCGACGTCGACCTTTTCTCGAGTTTCGCCTTCACGAAGCTCGATTGGCGGCGCACGCCTTCCCGGCTTCAACGGATCGCGCGGCGCAGACTCCCCGAAAATTTGATCGAGATGCGTTCCGCGCGTCATCGACGCAGAGAACGAGACCGTGTAGGCGCCTGGAAGGATCTGTTTGAACTCAAAACGGCCATCCGGACCTGTAACTGTATGGCGAGGCTGGTTCCGTATCATGCTCGCGTCATCGGCGATTCCACTCTGCGCGATCATCGCCGCCGAGGACATCGCCTGCTCGCGCCAGACATTGGACGTGAGTGTGACCATTACGCGGCCGAGTGGCTGCCCTGTCTCGCGATCGGTGACCTGACCTCGAATGATGCCCGTGCCCGCGGCAGCGACGGGAGCAGTGTCGCGCGGCGGGGTGGCAGGGTTTTGTGGCGGAGACGTGGTCGAAGCCGCAAGGCTGAAAGCGAGCGTCAGGGCCGGAAGCAAGGTGGCCGTCGACATGCGTAGAGCGTAAGGCCGCCTTCTCGCGTTTTCAAGCGCACGGGACGCCGCGCGGGAAAGCTGACAACCGAAGAAGTTACCGCCCCGTCGGACCCGCGACCTGGCGGTTGCGCCGCAGCTCGCGCAGGACCTCGTCGTAGTACGGCTTGTCTTTCAGGCTCGCGCGCGAGGCGGGAAAGTACGCCAGCGCGACGCTGAGGACGTTCGCATTCAGCGCCGTGAGCGACACCGACGCGCGCTCGCCGCCGGACAGCCGGGTGTTGTCGATCATCGGAAAGTCGAAGAGTCCGACGATGAAGTTGGTGTCGACCTCTCGCTTACCTTCCAGATCGAGACTCGCCTGTTGACACTGCTCCGCCGTGAGCAGCTGCGACACGTAGAGGTGCACCTGCACCTCGCGGGCAGCCTCGTTGAGGCCGATGAGCTCCAGCCTGAACTGTCGGTAGTGCCGCGACCCGTCGGCCGCCTCCATCGACAGGCACAAGCGGGACGCGCCTTCTCCGGGCTTGACCTGCGGATCGGCAACCGTTCGCGTGCCGAACATGACGTGCGCCTGGAAATCACCGATCTTCTGCGGCAACGCGTCGCCGCGCTCGACCATACCGACGTCAGACAGCGCCGTGAGCTGGTGTTCGATCACTTGGAGCGCCACCGACTCCAGACGGCCGCGCAGCTCCTCGTTGCTGCCGCGCTGCTCGAGCGCGATCCGACGCTCGACGTCTTTGAACAGCGGACCGATGTCGAGCGACTCGTGGAAGTTGTAGGCCAAGAGCTCGAGGCTCAGAATCTGCCGCCTGATCACTTCCTCGGACGAAAGGCGCGACGCCGGATCCCTGGCCATGAACGTGTTCAGGATCGAGTTGAACATGTCCTTCCGCAGATTGCTGTCGGCCTCCTCGCGCCGGCCCATCATCTCGGCGTACAGCCGGATGTTGCTCTCGACCTGCTGCCGTTCGTTCAACGACGAATTGAACCAATAGCCAAGAACCAGTGTGACAAGCGGCAGCGCGAGGATTTTTGTCAGCTCGATCCAGGACCGCTGCCCGCTACCGGACACTGCGGGCGGCGCTGCTTCGGGTGGCGGTGCGTCCGGCTGTGGAAGACCTTCGACCGTCGTCATCGGCGCCGGAGCTCGTACTTGCCGTCAGCAAGCTTCGCCAGCTCGAAGTTGTAGGACGCCGGATTTGGACTGGAGAAGACGGTGGCGGACGGACGGCCCTGGACGCTCGGCAGCGCAAACGTGCATTGACCTTCCTGCGGCACGTTGATGCGATACGCGCCGTCGCCGCCGGTCGTGCCGGTCACCGCAGCTTCCTTGCCGCACTGAATCTCGATGCTGGCGCCCTTGAGAGGCTGCCCCTCCGAGACGATCGTCCCGTAGATCTGCCCCGCGTACAGAACAGCGGGTGCGAAGAGTGCGGCGAGTACGAGTGCGACAAAGACGCCCTTGGCTGGTTTCATGAGATCCTCGGCACTTACCTTAGCACTCCTGGCCGCGCCTATGAACACGATGCGGTCTTGGTCGGTCACACGCGCGCGGTAAACTGGGCCGAATGAATCGAACTGGCTGGATGCGGTGGGTTCCTGGGTTGCACACGCTCAGGCACTACGACCCATCGTGGTTGCGACACGACATCGTCGCGGGTCTTGTCATGACGACGATGCTCGTGCCGGTTGGCATCGCGTATGCGCAAGCGTCGGGGTTGCCGGGAATCAGCGGCCTCTACGCGACCATCGTGCCGCTGCTCGCATACGCCCTGTTCGGACCCAGCCGCATTCTCGTCCTCGGACCGGACTCCGCGCTCGCGGCCGTGATCCTCGCCGTAGTTTTGCCGCTGTCCGGCGGCGATCCCGAGCGTGCGCTCAACGCAGGCGGAACGATGGCTATCGTGTCCGGCATCGTGTGCATTGCGGCAGGCTTGTCGCGCCTCGGCTTCATCACCGAGCTGCTCTCCAAGCCGATCCGCTATGGCTACATGAACGGAATCGCGTTGACGATCATCCTCAGCCAAACCCCGAAGCTCCTCGGCTTCTCGGCCAGCGCGGACGGACCGCTGCGCCAGGTGCGGGCGATCGTCGAGAAGGTGCTGGCCGGCAGCACCAACACGACCGCGCTCGCAGTCGGCGGTAGCGCACTCGCACTGATTCTCCTGCTGAAGCGACGCCCCCGCATCCCAGGCATGCTGGTCGCCGTCACTGCAGCCACGATCGTCGTCGCGGTCTTCGACCTCGCGAGCCGGACGGGCATATCAGTGCTCGGTCCATTGCCGCAGGGGCTGCCACTGCCGCGCCTCCCGCTGGTGCCAATCGACACTCTCAGCTCGATCCTGACGGGCGGCCTCGCTGTCGCGCTCGTCGCGTTTGCCGACACGAGCGTGTTGTCGCGAACGTATGCAGCGCGCCTGCGAACACCGGTCGATCCGAACCAGGAGATGGTCGGCCTTGGCGTCGCGAATGTTGCGGCTGGCTTCTTTCAAGGCTTCCCGATCAGCAGCAGTTCGTCGCGAACGCCGGTCGCGGAGGCTGCAGGCGCGAAGAGCCAGTTGACGGGTGTCGTGGGTGCAATCGCGATTGCCCTGTTGCTGGTGTTCGCGCCCGCGTTGCTTCGGGACCTGCCAAACACCGCACTCGCGGCCATCGTCATCGCTTCAGCGATCGGCCTGATCGAAGTGAAGGACCTGCTTCGGATCTACCGCATCCAGCGATGGGAGTTCTGGCTCTCGATCACCTGTTTTGCGGGTGTGACCGTATTCGGTGCCATTCCTGGCATCCTGATCGCGATCGTGATCGCCGTGATCGAGTTCCTCTGGGACGGCTGGCGTCCGCATTCGGCGGTGCTCGGTGAAGTCGAGCAGGTCCACGGCTACCATGACATTACGAGATATCCGCAGGCACGGCTCATCCCCGGGCTCGTGTTGTTTCGATGGGATGCGCCGCTCTTCTTTGCCAACGCCGAATTCTTCCACGACCGCGTGCTCGTCGCCGTGGCGAGTTCGCCGACGCCTGTCCGTTGGCTTGTGGTGGCGGCGGAACCCGTCACCAGCATCGACGTCACGGCGGCTGACGCGGTGTGCGACCTCGATGACTTGCTGAGCGCCGCCGGTGTCCGCTTGTGTTTTGCGGAGATGAAGAGTCCTGTCACCGAGAAGCTGAGGCGGTTCGGACTGATGAACCGTTTTGGTGAGCGGGCTTTCTTCGCCACCCTCGAGGACGCAGTCAGCGCGTTTCTCGCGGCCTCACCATCGTCTGGCGACGTCGCGCGCACCTTGTAACCGCAGCGCTCCTCCTCCTACCTACGCCGCGACGCAGACCCGCGCGCTTTCCCACAGCACGGATTGCTGATCGAATGCCTTGCGGTACGCCTGGATGACGGCGTGCACCGACTGTCGTTCCGTGGCCGTATCGCCGTGAACCAACAGCAGCACCTTCGACTGTTCGCGATCGATGCTGCCGGCAGGCGTCAGCCATTGTCCTTCGGCCTGCCACACCGTGAGGCCATCAGGAAACCGCTTGGTCACTTCATCGCGCAGGAAGATCTGCCATTCCAGCTCGCTGACCGACCCTTTCGGCCGCGACAGCCCGAAATAGAGCGTCGTGCGGATCTGAGCAGAGGACGAAACGCCGCACTCCATCGTGACGCTGTATCCCTGGGCACGGACAGGCGTTTGCGATTGTCCGCCTGCGACGAAACCAGTGGCGAAGATCAACGCGGAAAGAGCGGCCCTCAACGCTCGCATCACAGGGCGCCTCCTCAGTCGAGTTCGTTACTCCGACCGCAACAATGCCGCGGGATCGATCGACGCCGCCCGGCGGGCCGGCAGCCATGTGGCGGCAAGACCGACGAGGACGATCGCGCCCACCGGAATGACGAAAGCCGCGAGCGGGTACTGCCGAAGGCTCCGGTACGCGACGCGGAGGTCCATGCCCAAATCCTCCGGCCAGCGCCGCACGAACTGGTTCACGCCAAGTCCTCCGCCTTCGCCGCGATGAATCGATCCATCAGCGCCGTCGTCTGCGCCCACTCCTGCGTTTCGGTCCGCAGCCGGCGGCGACCGGCGGCAGTGAGGCGGTAGAACCGCGCGCGGCGATTGTTCTCGGACGTGCCCCACTCCGAAGCGATTGCCCCTTCCTGCTCGAGCTTCAAGAGGACCGGGTACAACGTGCCCTGGTTGACCGCGAGCAGGTCGCCGCTGATCTGCTCGATGCGCCGGGCGATGCCGTAGCCGTGCAGCGGCCCCAGCACTTCCAGCGTCTTCAGCACCATCAATGCAAGGGTGCCCTGTTGTACATCTCGCTTCGCCAAGGCCAAGCTCCTGTTGTCTACCAAAACGAGTCTTGCGCACATCGTTCTGGAAAGCAAGAGTCTTATTTCAGTCGTCGGAGCCGCAACGCGCTCGGCCGCGCTGCGTCGTGGTAAATGGTTTGTGTCGCCGCAACCATGCGCGTCGCGGTGGCGTTTGGTTCGCCGGTATTCAAGTTGCGCGCGTAGTACGGAAACATCTCGCTTTCAAGGATCAGGCCGAGGCGTTGGCCTTTCCGAACCCGGTGCGCAAGATCCCACAGCGGGATGACGGCCTTGTATGTTTTGTCGGGTTGCAGCAGCGTCGGCGTGTCCCAGCCACTCAAGTAGCGGGCGCGGATCTTGCCCGGCTGTCCGATCAGCCGCATCTGCCCGATTTCGTCGACCGCGACCAACGACGCAAAGAAATCAGTGTCTTTCACGTTCGTTGAAAAGTACAGCTCCAGTTCGATCGGACCTGCGATGTCTAGGGCTTCGTTCAACGGTTCCGTGCGATAGACCAGCACATCCTCTTTGGCGGCTGGAAGATTGACGATCGTCGAATCGCCCACCTCGGACGCCTCCACCTTCTCGGGATCGTAGACATAGCGATCCGGAGGTTCGCTCGTCGGCGGCGTGGTCAGCAATTTGCCTTGGCTTGCCGCACCATTCGCGCGCCCGGACGAACTCAGGTAAAACGTCAGCGGTTCCGATGTCGGGTCGGGCCAATCGTTGAGCTCGCGCCATTCATTCGCGCCGGTGACAAAGGCGCGGACGCGCGGTTGCTTATCCCACGCGACGTCCTTGTCTTTCAACCACGTATCGAACCAGCGCAGATAGAGCGCATCGAGATCGATGATCGCGTCTGCGCCGTAATCGACGTCGCGGTAGCTCGTACTGCTGTTGAATGCATGGTCCCACGGGCCGTAGATCAACCATTGAGATGAATGCTTCGCGTCGCGCAGCTTCGCCCAGTTGAGTTTCGTGCCAATGCCGTCGCCGTCCCACCAGCCGCTGATGTGCAAGACCGGGATTCTGATCTTGCCGAGATCATTCATGAAATTCCCGTCAAAGGCCGACGCGGTCTCTTTCGTCCACCACTCGTTGAAAAACGGAATATCGTGTCGCAGAACTTCGTCGTCGATTCTCGAGAGCGGCAACGTCCCGAGCTTGTCGAAATCTCCGGCTGGCTCGAACGGCTCCCGGACTGTTTTCTCGCGCACGTAGTTGGCCCAGAAAAGACCCGCGAGCAGGGTGGGCACGCCGTGGTCGAAAGGAATGTCAAAGAAAGGATCAGGCGGCGAGACTTCCGGCACGATGCATTTCAAGGCGGGGTGCGCTTCAGCGGCCGCAGCCCACTGCACCATGCCGCCGTAACTGCCGCCGATCATTCCGACCTTGCCGTTCGACCACGGTTGGTGGGCAATCCACTCGATCGTGTCGTAGCCGTCTTTCCGCTCGTGGGCCCAGGGCGTCCACTGACCCTCGCTGTCGTTGCGCCCGCGCACGTCCTGCACGATCAGCGCATAACCGCGCGAAGCCCAGTACTCGCCTTCGCTCGCGGGGAGGAAATTGCGACCGTACGGCGTACGTCGCAGGATTGCCGGATGCCGATCGCCGTCGGCCGGGCGGACGATGTCGGCGACGAGCTCCGTGCCGTCCCGCATCTTCATCCTGACGCCTTTGACGACGGTCGTTTTCATTGTCGACCGACTGAGTTCCGGATAACGCGTCGCTGGATCGCTGATGAGAGCGTCAATCACTGCCTCATAGCCCGTTCGGGTCGCCCGCCATGCCTGCTGCGGCGTGTTTAGCGATACAAAGCGTCCGTCCTGGCTGATGTACAGATCGCTCAGCACCCGGGCGATATAGAACAGATAGTGATTGATGATCGTCTTGTTGCCGCTGCGGTCGAGGGTGAGGAGTCCCTTCTTTCGCAGCTCGACCCTGAGCGGAATCGCCTGGTCGAGCAGGAGCACGTCGATGAACTGCGAACCTTCCTTATTCGGATCGATCGCCTTGAGCATCGTTTCGGTCAGGAACGGGTGCTCATTCGCATAGACAGCTTTGGCGGGCGTGAACACGACGTTGGACGTTTTTCCCTGGCTGGTGATCTGCGCCCTCCCTTCTTTAGCGGTGACTTTGACTTCGCGGCCGTCCTCATTGGTGACGAGCTCGTATTCCGTCAGCACACCGTTCGCGATAGTGCCGGTCAACTTGCTGACGATCGTGACGCTCCGAACTTTTTCTTCGCTCGTCGATTCGAAACGGCCGTTCGGGAGCGTCCGATACGTGTTGCTGCCGACGGGGTTGCCGGCGAAGATCCACGTGACCGTTTCCACGCTGGACTGTGCGGATGCTCGCGGCAGGTGCCCGGCTGCGACGGCCGTCGCCGACAATACGAACGCGCACCGCAGCGACTGGAGAATGGTCGTTTTCACAGGGCTGGCCGCCCCATTATCGCGCGTCGTGGTCCTACGTAGGAGTGCCTTCCTGCGTGATCACCCAGAGGTGACTCGACATGGAACGTTTCGTTTGGATCTGCCTCGCCGGCTGTCCTGGCCCCAGTCGCTCCGATCTGTGATCACGATCGGCTTCCTCGGTGGTTTTACGACGTATTCGAGCTTCAACTACGAGACCAGCCGGCTGCTCGAGGAGGGAGCCACGGATGCCGCGATGCTCAACGTCTCGGTGACACTACTCGGCGGGTTTGCGGCAGGGTGGCTCGGACTGTTGGCCGCGCGGCTTCTGCTTGGCCGGTGAGGAGATCTAAAGGAGGCCCTACGCGGTACTCGATGACGATCAGTGTCTCGTCAGAATCTTCCGGGTGCGCGTCGTGAAGTATGCAGCTGGAGCGAAACCGCCTCGATCGGATTCGCGGGCTTGGTGGTTGATCCACGACATGTCGCGGGCATCGTCGACGATCTGTGCACGCGAAGTCCGATTCCGCTCGGTGATTTCGATGCTGATGATTCCGGCGCGCAGGTTGCGTGTGTGCATAGCGCAAACCGCATTGAGCGGTGTTCTTAGCTCGTGCGACAGGCTCGCAAAACCTTTTAGAAGGTGCCCGCTATGCACAGATCAACACCGCGCCGCCTCTGCATGGTTGCGACCATTGCCCTTGTCATCCTGTCGGCCGCTGAAGCGGCCATCGGTCAGCAGTTCGGCCGCAGTCAGGTCAGGCACCGGACGTTCGATTTCAGAGTGCTGCGGACCGAACACTTTGCGATCTATTACTACTCCGAGGCCACCGACGCGGTCCGGATGGCTGGCCGCATGGCCGAGCGGTGGCACACCCGGCTCAGCGAGGTGCTGGCCCACGATCTCCAAGGCGAGCAGCCGCTGATCCTGTACGCGGCGCCGGGGCACTTCCAGCAAACCAACGTCACCGACGCGGAAATCGGCGAGGGAGTCGGGGGGTTCGCCGAGTCGCTCCGCCGGCGCATCGTCATGCCGTTTGTCGGAGACCTCGGTGAGACCGACCACGTGCTCGGCCACGAGATAGTGCACGCCTTCCAGTTCGACATGATAGGGCCCCGTTGGCCGCTCTGGTTCATGGAAGGCATGGCCGAGTACCTCTCGCTCGGCACTGTCGACGCCCACACCGCGATCTGGTTGCGCGATGCAGCGCTGGCGGACCGGCTGCCGACGATCGACGACCTCAACAACCCGCGCTTCTTCCCATACCGCTACGGCCAGGCGCTCTTTGCCTACATCGGCCAGCGCTACGGCGACCGCGCGATCCCAGCGATCATGCGCCGCCTTGGCGCGCCGGCGATCCGGTCCCTCGACGGCGCTCCGGCCGGGGCCCAAAAAGCTGGCGGCAGTGGCGAGATCGTTGGCGACCCGATCAGGGCCATCGAGCTGGCACTGGGTGTCGATCGCGCGACGCTCACCCGTGAGTGGCACGAGTCGATTCGCGCGACGATGCTGCCACCGGTGGAGGGGCACGCGGCGCAGCCGGGCGACAAGTTGATCGAACCGCGCAACGATTCGGAGATGAACATCGGGCCCGTCCTCAGCCCCGACGGATCGCGAGTCGCGTTTCTCACCTCGAGGAATCGCCTGTCCATCGACCTGGCGGTTGCCGACGCGAACACCGGTCGGATCCAGCGCATGCTGCTCCGCACTGCCGGCGACCCGCACTTAGACAGCCTGCAATTCATCCGGTCGGCCGGCACATGGGATCCGTCGGGCCAGCGCGTCGCGATCGCCGTGATGCGGCGAGGCCGGCCGGTCCTCGCGATCGTGAATGCCGACACCGGGCGGCGCGAGCGAAACATCACGCTGCGCGACGTCGACGAGGCGGTCCAGCCGTCGTGGTCGCCTGACGGTACGCAGATCGCGTTCTCGGGCCTGCGCAACGGTCTGAGCGATCTGTATCTGCTTTCGGTCGAGGATGGCGCGACTCGGCGCCTCACCGAGGACGCGTTTGCCGAGCGGCAGCCTGCGTGGTCGCCCGACGGTCGCAGCCTCGTCTTCGTCACGGACCGGTTCTCGTCGTCGATCGACCTGCTGCACATGGGTGCGCACGAAGTAGCGAGGATCGACGTGAGCACCCGCGAGGTGTCCCGCCTACCAGGCTTTGCAGGCGCGCGGCACGGATCTCCGCAGTGGACCGCGGAAGGCATCTACTTCGTCGCGAACCCGGACGGCGTCCCCGACGTGTATCGCCTCGATCCGGCGACGGGCGGTACGACTCGGATCACACGCTCGTCCACCGGCGTCACCGGCATCACCTCCTCGAGCCCCGCGCTGAGCGTCGCGCGAACGGCGCCACGGCTCGCGTTCTCGCTGCACCGTAACAGCTACGAGATCCGTCAGCTGAAGGACTCCGGGCTCACCGCCGACGGCGAGCCGGTCCTCCCCAAGACGACGCTGGCGGCGGCGCGGCTGGCGCCCGCGTCGGGATTGACCTCGGTCGATCGTCTGCTTGCGAACGCGACGCATGGCCTGCCGACCGATCCGCTGGCCGAGTCGGTCCCGTTCCGTCCGCGGCTCAGCCTCGACTTCGTCGGCCAGGAGTTCAACGTGGCAACGGGCGGCACCGGGCCGTTCCTGAGCGGCGGCATTGGTTTCGTTTTCAGCGACATGCTCGGCAACCACGTCGTCGAGGCGATGGTTCAGGCCAACAACGAGTTCCGCGATACCGCCGGCCGGATCGGATATCTGAACCGGAGCCGGCGCTGGAACTGGGGTGGCTTCTACCAGTTCGTGCCCACTGTGACCGGCGGAATTTCCCGGGGCACCTCGGAGATCAACGGACAGCCGGTGCTCATCGAGCAGGAAATCCGCGACCGGCAAGTCGGCCAACAAGTGGAGGGCGTCCTCGAGTTCCCGATCAGCCGAAGCCAACGGTTCGAGTTCGGCACCGGCCTGTCGCACTTCACGTTCAATCGCCACATTCGCACGGACGTGTTCAGCCAATCCGGCGCACTCGTTGCGCAGGACGAAGAGCGCTTCGAGATCGCGGAGCCACTGACGCTGTGGCAGGGCTCGGCCGCGTTCGTCACTGACTCGGCAGTCTTCGGCCCCACCGGGCCGCTCGTCGGCTACCGGTCGCGGTTCGAAGTGGCACCGACGATGGGCGACGTCGACTACACGTCGCTGGTCCTCGACGCCCGGCGCTACGTGATGCCGTTCCAGCCGTTCACGATTGCCGGCCGGGCCATGCACATCGGGCGCTACGGCGGCGACGCCGAATCGGGGGGCTTCTCGCCGCTCTTCGTGGGCTTCCCCACCTTCGTCCGCGGCTACGACGTTTACAGCTTCGACGCCCACGACTGCGATCCGGGAGCGTGCATCCAGCTCGACGATCTCGAGGGCAGCCGCCTGCTGGTGGCGAACGTCGAGGTCCGCACGCCGCTCGTCGGCATGTTCAAGGGACGGATCGAGTACGGCCACGTGCCAGTGGATCTCATCGGCTTCTTCGATGCGGGCATCGCATGGCGGGGCTCCGACGGTGGACCGTCGTCGTCGTTCGGCGACCGTCCGTGGGTCAAGAGCGCGGGCGCCGGTGTGCGGTTGAATGCGTTCGGCTTCGCGGTCATCGAGCTGAGCGCGGTGCACGCCTTCGATCGGCCGCGCGAGAAGTGGCAGTTCCTCTTCGCGCTCCAGCCTGGCTTCTGA
>Ga0075431_100005505_pt1 | contig 12503 bp, 12 predicted proteins | sample RhiMetdeltSRZDD5_FD_75297 | JGI IMG/M metagenome (GOLD analysis project Ga0075431, IMG submission 75297) | Populus rhizosphere microbial communities from Tennessee, USA - Rhizosphere MetaG P. deltoides SRZDD5 | ecosystem: Host-associated > Plants > Roots > Rhizosphere > Soil | place: USA... | reverse complement strand
TCGTACCGGCGGAGATAGGCTGTATTTGCCAGCAGAGCTTCAATCAGACGTACCACGACGAACAAACAGAGTGCCGCAATGAAGGTCGACCGGTGGCCTTCTGTTGATTGGAACTCTGCTTCAGGCAAAAGCCACGCACGCCCGGCAAGTATAATTGCGAGCAGTTCACCAAAAAGCCCGAACCAAAACAGCCCCCACAGCCGGCGCGCCGCAGCCCACAAAGGACCGCCAAATAGAGCAGCCAGATTGAGGCTAAGAAGTCGATGCTGACTCAGATGATGGAATGCACGTGAATAGTAGGTGGCGTTGTACTCAACAAATCTCTCGAGCGCGGGGGTATCGGTCGCTACAGTCATGTTAATGGCTTTCCTTGTATGCCCCGCAACAGGCGGCGCTTCGTCACCACTCCAACATCGCGATCATCATCGGCAATTATGATCGGCAGGTCAGTATCCGCGGCGAGATCAACCAGTGCGTTGAGGTCGTCATCAATGCGCGCACGCGGGCAGAGCTGTACGTCCACGCCCGCGAGGCTTACATCGGAATCCATCGGTTCCATTATGTCAGCTGCAGCTAAAAGTTTTAATCGCGAGATTCCCCTTACAAAATCCGCAACATATGAATCCTTTGGATTACGAACGATCTGAGAGGGAGTGCCAATCTGTATGACCTGGCCCTCTCGCATGATACCGATGCGATCACCAAGTCGAATAGCCTCATCGAGATCATGCGTGATGAATACCGTCGTCTTGCGCACCCGAGAGGCGAGTTCTAGGAATTGGTCCTGCAGCTGCCGACGGATCAGCGGATCAAGCGCGCTAAAGGGCTCATCCATCAGCAGAATGTCCGGATCGGCCGCCAGCGCGCGAGCAAGTCCGACGCGCTGCTGCATGCCTCCAGAAAGTTGATCGGGGTAATGATTGCCGAAGCCCTGCAGGCGGACAAGACACAGCTTCTCCTCAGCAATCGACAGACGCTGTTCTTTTGGAATCCCACGCAGCTCCAGACCGAAAGCAATATTGTCGCGCACCGTACGATGAGGCAATAGGGCCATATTTTGAAATACCATGCCCATTTTTTTTGCGCGAAGACGGCGCATCTCGGCAGCGGTCTTGCTCGAAATATCCTCTGTATTGACTATGATGCGGCCAGCCGTTGGCTCTATCAGCCTGTTGATGTGTCGAACGAGCGTGGATTTGCCGCTCCCGGACAATCCCATGATACAGAAAATTTCGCCACGGAAGATTTCTACATCAACTCCGGCGACCGCCACAACGCAATCGAAACGCTTAAGTGCTTCGGCTTGCCCCAAGCGCTCGCGTTGAACACACCTTAAGCACTCCTGAGGTCGTGGGCCAAAGACTTTCCAGACGCCTCTGCATTCTATGACGGTGTCCGCAACGTTGTGTTTCACCAAGTCACTGGAAGCACGGGCGTGATGCAATTGTTGATCCAGCATTAAGGCAAGTTCAACGAGAGTGAACTGACAGCCAAGTTTATAGTATTATATTTTCGAGCAGTCGCAACAGTATCGATTTCCGGAAGCCATAGCTAGATTGGTGAGGAGGCGCACCGGCAGTTCCTGATCTCCTCAGCTTAAAGAGCCACGGCTGCTCGGATGAAAAGCCAAATCGCTAATAGTGTGCCGGCTCACCGGGAACAAACGATAAGCAGACACACCGCGGACATGGTTGCAACGTCCGAGTCTGACCCACCTCGGACCCAAGGCCTATCCGGAAGCGGCCTCCTCATCTCGTTTGGCATTAGCCCAAGCTTCAACGAGACTTGGCGACTCGTCGCAACGCACACGTGGAAGATCATCCTCAATCACTAACCATGGAATCTGGCTTTCGACGCCCAAGTGCCAAACAGGGACGGAATATTCCGGATTGTCCAGCGTACCGCCCATCACCAGAATCCAGTCGGTCCATCGGCGTGCCAAAGGTTTATAGGTCAAGCTTGATCCGCAGCGCTTGCAGAACCCACGTTCGGCAATCGGGGAGGATTTGTAGTAAGTCGGTTCCCCTTGGGTGAACCGGACCGCTTCTAGTGGAAACGTTGCGCCAAATATGACTGGTGCCCCACTGAACCTTTGGCACATCCGGCAATGGCAGTACCCGATATCGATAGCTGGCTTGCTGATTTCATATCGAACGTCGCCACATAAACATCCCCCGGTGATCGATGTGCTCTTGTCGTCTGCCGTATCGAAGAGTGGTCGCCGCTTTGTAATCGATGACCTGTTCGGAATGCGGGAAAAGTTCCCGTAAACGCGAACAGGCTTAGAAATGTTCTTGATCTGGTGACTCCCCAAGTCGGCAAATTTGTAATCCACCTTGCCGTCGATTTGCTCAAATACCGTACCAGAGATGCAGATACCCCCAGGGTCTGCCATCTGCTGGAGGCGAACCGCGACATTGACACCATTTCCATAGATGTCATCACCTTCAATGATGACATCACCAAGATTGACACCAATGCGCAGCATGATGCGCCGATCGCTAATATCAGCGACAGTCTTTTGGATTGATAAGGCACACTGAACCGCATCGACGACTGACGGAAACTCGACCAGCGCACCATCACCCATCAATTTGACAATCCGCCCACCGAATTTGGAGACATTCGGATCGAAGACCTCATTGCGATGATCTTTCAGCGCTGCCAGTGTGTTGGCCTCGTCTTCGGACATGAGCTTCGAATAATTGACAACGTCAGCTGCAAGAATGGCGCTCAATCTGCGTGCCATACCTTCTCCTCCCGCGGTAAGTTCGTTCGACCGGGAAATGACCGACCATACCGTGAGTAGCGGGTCCAAGCTATTATGCTGCTAATTTTCCGTTGAGCTTTCGCCAAGGTCGTATCACCCGTATCGCGTCGCCCTGAAGAAACCCGGTCTGCCCGTGCCTGCCAGACGCTGCCTTCGCCGTATCGCGGTGCCGCGTTGGCAGCGCTAGGCGGGACTGCGGTGGCGTGGGGTCCTTTTGCGGGCCGAGGTGTCCAGCACGCCATATCTCCCCAAATTCATCGCTCCCCAGGTGCCCATCCTCTCAGCCCAGCCTTCCGAGTTACTTAGGCACCTTTCGACACTTCGTGGTTGTCTTAATAAACGGTGGCAGCAGTGTCGTTTCGGTGCGCTTCGTGCAAACAACCTTCGTGCAATCACTTTTAAGGGCGTTGATGCGGACAAGCGTCTCTTTATTGGCTGTAGTGACACCCACCTTTTGGCAGTAGTCAAAATGAGTTTGCCAATCTTCACCCCAACGCCCACCGGTGAAATCACACTTGCGGTTCACGTTCTCTTTGTTTTGCGCCACCGCAAACGCCGCATATTTGGCGCAGGCGTCCTTCTTGGATTTTTCCGCAGCTGCCGCCAGTGACTCAAGGCATCCCTGAAGTTGATTGGCGCGGGCCTGATCCTCCTGCTCGCGCGCTCCCTGGGACGCCGTCAGGCACCAAGCGAAGTGGGCACCATAGTCGGCGAGCCAGCGATTGCCGGCAAAACCACAGCCGCGTTTGATTGCGGCATCGGCCGCGATCACCGCCTTCTTGGCAAAGGTCTGACAAGCGGCTTGGTCGAGCTTGGGCTTCTCAGCACATTGGGCGAGAGCCTGTTTGCGAACGTTATCCTCAGCAGTCAGGCTCTGCATTGTCGTCGTGGGTGACAAACACCAGTTACGATGCGCATTAAAGTCGTTGTTCCAAGCGGCGCCGGTAAATCCACATTTGAAGTTTTCATTCTGCTGATTCTGCGCCACGGCAGCACCCGCGTAGGCGTCGCAATTCAAATTTGCAGTGGCCCGCGCGCCGGTGGTCGTCAATAGCAGTAAGATGAGGGCCGCAATTCCTAAGACAGTGTTCATGGCAACCTCAACATCAGCATCCTGTGTTCAGTTGAACTTTTGATCAACCGATACTTTGCAGACGGTGGATAACGTTTCTGGCCCAAGACCTGCCATGGGAGCTGGAGGGCATCGTTTCTAAGCGAGCGCTGAGCGCCTATCGCAGCGTCCCATCCAAGTTCTGGCCCAGACCAAGAACGTGGTGGATTCGTTATCTGCGCTGTCGCTTTCCTCCTGATCGAAGCGTTCGAGGTGTTCGATGATTAACTGCTAATGACGTCTGCATCATTTTCTGGAAAATAGAGCCTTGTTCCATGAATGCGATCACGACTGCCAAGCGCCACCCTAAGGGATGACGCTTGGTTTACGCAGTCGGGGGAGGCCGAAGTGCGTCGTAGAGATTAGTTGGTGGGTCGATAGATCTGGTCGAATATGCCGCCGTTGGCAAAATGCTTTTTCTGAGCTTCTGCCCAACCGCCAAAAGCGTCATCTACCGTGACAAGCTCCAAATTGGGAAAGCGTGCCAAATCGGCAGGATCAGCAGCGGCAGGCTCGACGGGCCGATAAAAGTGCTTGGCCGCGAGCTTCTGACCTTCAGGCGAATATAGAAACTCGAGATAGGCCTGGGCGACTTCAGTATTGCCCTTGGCCTTTGCATTCCCTTCAACAAGGGCAACAGAGGGCTCGGCCTTGATCGATAGGGAGGGAGCGACAATCTCGAAGTTGTCTTCGCCGAACTCCTTCAGGATCAATAAGGCTTCATTCTCCCAGCTGATGAAAACATCCCCCAAGCCTCGCTGCGCAAAGGTGGTGGTAGAACCCCTTGCCCCTGCATCGAGGACCGGCACGTTCCGGTAGAGGTCGGCAATATATTGCTGCACCTTGGCTTCATTGCCGCCATTGGCTCGCTCTGCCCAAGCCCAAGCGGCCAGATAATTCCAACGTGCCCCACCCGAGGTCTTGGGATTGGGCGTGATTACTGCCACGCCTGACTTGGCAAGATCACCCCAATCCTTGATCCCCTTGGGATTGCCCTTACGCACAATGAACACGATGGTGGAGGTATAGGGTGCCGAGTTGTGCGGCAGGCGCTTGATCCAATCTACCGGGATTTTGTTGGTTGCCTTGGCGATCTGATCGACATCACCGGCGAGCGCCAATGTCACGACATCGGCATCAAGCCCATCAATTACGGCACGGGCCTGCTTACCCGAACCGCCATGGGACTGGCGAATGGTGACGGTCTCTCCGGTTTTTGCTTTCCACGCCTGTGCAAAGACTTCATTGACCTCTTTATAAAACTCACGGGTGGGATCGTAGGAGACATTGAGCAGCGTTTTGTCGGCGTGAGCAGCACCAGCACTAAGAGCAAGAGCGATGGCAGCCGCGGAGAGCGTGAATTTGCGTCGATTGATCATCTTAGTTCTCCTTGTTGAACGCGGGCCAAAAACTATACAAACTTGCTAGACATTCAACAAAAAATGTTCTCTATTCAGAACAAATCGTACTTTATAAAGAAAAATAATGATTTAACTCAGCTAAACCCAAGGTCGGAGTCGCCATCCTGAGCTTACCGATTCGCGCGAACGCGCCGGACCTAAGACACTTCTCGTCTATAATCTACTGCGTTGATAGAAATTGGACGGGCGGATCCAGGTGGAGAACCGTGCTCAGCGGACTTCGATCCCGGCCCTCTTAACAAGCTGCTTATATAATTTTGCGAGCTTTGTGCTGCTGACATTTGTGGTTTGATTGTCAAAGCCACTAAGCCGGGACAGGATCAGGAGCTGTAAGCGTTAATGTCTGTCGCAGTGACAGTTAAGAATTTGGAGAAGTCCTTTGGACGCTACGCTGCTTTGCGCGGTGTTTCGTTTGAGGTCTCTGCAGGAGAACTTCTTGGCGTGCTCGGCCCATCTGGCTCGGGAAAAACGACGTTGCTTCGTGCCATCGCTGGCCTCGAAAGGCTTGACGGGGGGCAGGTGTTTTTCGACGACGTGGACTCCACCCAACTAACACTGCGCGAGAGGCGGATTGGCTTTGTTTTCCAGCACTATGCCCTGTTCCGTCAAATGACAGTGATGGACAATATTGCGTTCGGGCTTCGTGCGAAACCCCGCAAAGCCCGCCCCACAGAACAGGCAATCCGCGGTAAGGTGCAGGACCTTCTCAGCCTTGTACAACTCGACAAATTTGAAGATCGCTATCCGGCACAGCTTTCGGGCGGCCAGCGCCAGCGTGTGGCATTGGCGCGCGCACTTGCCATTGAACCGCGGGTCCTATTGCTTGATGAGCCTTTCGGAGCGTTGGATGCGAAAATTCGGAAAGAACTTCGACAATGGTTGAGAGCGCTGCATGATCGAACTCATCATACCACTCTGTTCGTGACCCATGATCAGGACGAAGCATTTGAGCTTGCTGATCGCATTGCTGTATTGAGCCGCGGCAAAATTGAGCAAATCGGCACAAAAATGGAGCTAACGCAGGCGCCTGCGACCAACTTTGTGGCTGATTTCATTCAAGAGGCAGAGATGACTCAAGGGCCGGTCGCCACGCCGAGCAAACGAAGATTTTTTTGGTGGAGGTGATAGGCAGATAATAGCCTAGTGGGACCCGGGAGACGTATCGGAAGGAAAAACCGTGTCCTATGAAGGTAACGGAGCTGCTCTGCTCAACACGCCTGTGTCATGGACCTTGAGGGCATTGTCCCCTTGCATGCTGCACCGGAGAGTTCAAAAGATCGGGTAGTACGGGTAATAAGGGAAGTCTGGCGTGTTGACGCCTGCAGGGCTTAAGAGCTTCTCCAGCTTTTCTAGCGCCTTGCTGATTGCCCCAGAGCGTTTGCCGGACTTCATATCCCGTTTGATTTCAACAATGACTTCATTGGCGGCGTCGAGACGCCGTGCAAGTATCGCAGAAACGTAAAGCAATGCCGCCACGTTCTCGGTAAGCAGCGAGGACGCCTTGGCTATATGGAATTCGGACCGCTCTGCGGCGCGCACGTCAGCGGTATGAGGCTTGTCCAGAATGATGGACAGTTCGCCGAATACCGCGCCAGGCTCGGAGACCGTAGCGATTTGCAAGCCGTCTCTGACAACCTCGACGACACCCTGTCGGAGAATAAACAGTTGCCCAGTCGTCGACCCGGCTGACAGCACAGATTCTCCGGGTTCAAAAGTTGTTACCGGAAGGGAGTCGAGACTTTTCTTGAACGCGGCAAGGTCCGAAATAAGCGCCATATCGGTGGTCCTCTCTTCTTCATGAAACTCCGACGTGCCATTGGGCACGCTTACTTGCGGTCGTACGGCCAGATCAAACCATTCTTGCCGGTTTGTCAAAAACCAGTGGAAAGGCGACGCCCGATGGTTGTTTGTTTTCTTCAGGCAAGAAAATTAGCGCGGAGCGGGGCTGCCTGGCGGGCGGGCCAGCCGATCAACAATGCCGTTGCCCAGCACCGCGAGCGTGGTAATGACGATCAGTGCTGCGTAGACCTCGGTGAAGCGCGAACGGTTGAAGCTGTCGATCACCATTTGGCCAAGACCCATGTTGGAGAATTTGATCTCCGCGACCAGACACACGACGATTGCCGATCCAAGAGCAATGCGCAGGCCGTTTGCGATGGGAGCAACCATGGCCGGCAAATAGACATATTGAATCATTTGGACCTGCGTCAGGTTGAAACTCCACCCGACGCGGATGAGGGTTGGATTGATCTGGCGCATGCCCGCTGCCGTGCTGATCGCCATCGGCATGAAGCAGGCGATCGAGCCGACAACGATTTTCGATGCCGGTCCGATGCCGAACATCAGATAGATGATGGGCAGGAGGATCACCTTTGGTGTCGAGGCGAGGTAGACCACGAAGGGGCTGTAGGCGGCGCCGAGGAACCTGTTGCCGCCGAGGATGAGCCCGACCAAAATGCCAAGCGTGCCTCCGATCATGATGGCCAGGCCGATCTCGCTGGCCGTAACCGATAAATTTGTCCAGAAGCTCGCCTTGCCGAACATGGTTGCAAGGCTTGTGACAATGCCCGTCACCGAGGGCACGACCCCGCGATAGAGCAGACCCGAGGCGGCAATCGTTTCCCAGATCGCAAGGAGCCCGGCGAGCGTCGCCAGCTGCAGCCGCCGTTCCGGACGTAACCAGCCTCGTATTTGAGCGCCCTGCCTCAGACTGACTGTAGCCATCGCTCAACCTTCTGGACCACGAACTGAAATCCGGCGCTCACGAGAATGACGAAAATGATGGCCGCGTACATTGCCGGGATTTCGAAACGATCGGCGAGGTCGGGAACCAGCTCACCAAGCCCCCCATAAGCCAAGAGATACTCCACGCCCACAACGGTGATCACGGCGTAGATAAGGCCGATGCGCACGCCGGTGAAGATGATCGGCAGGGCAGCCGGAAATTGGACGAGGCGGAACTGCTGGAACGCCGTCAGATTGAAACTCCTGCCCACGTCAAGGAGCACGCGCCGCGTCGCCAGCAGCCCTTCCGACGTCTTTAGGACGATCGGTGGCAACGCCGAGATGACGCCGAGCGCGACGATAGTCCCGGCACCCCGGCCAAAAATAATCAGAAAGAGTGGATAAAGCAGGATAGAGGGCGAGGCGTTGAGCCCGACCACCCAGCTGCGGAACGCAAGGCGCATGTTGCGCGAACGGTAGAAGGCCCAGCCGAGAAAACCGCCGAGCAGCACCGCCAGTAGCGCTGCCGCGCAGACCTTGGCGATGGTCGAGGCGAAGCGTTGCGGCAGATGGTGTTCGACAAGCAGCATAGGAAAGCTGGCGATGATGGTGCTTGGCGCAGGCACGAGGAACGGGTTCACTCGTCCTGCCGCGCAGAGACCTTCAAGAACGACCAGCAGACAGACAAGCGTACCAAGACCGACCACGCGTGGAACCCATGGGCGAGCCCGCCATTTTGGCGGACGCGACGCAGCAGAAACCCTGGTGCTCACCGCACCAGCGAGGTCGAGACTCTGCAGCATGCGCATGGATTCCTCCCGCAGGCCGGCGCTTACTTCTGCTCAGGCGTCCAAATTATATCGAATGCTGCAGCAAGCTGTTCGTCTGTTGGCTGTTTGGAAATCCGTTTGAACTGAAGGCCTTGCTCGACGCTTCGATCGATGCCGTTAACCGGTTGGATGCCAAACGCCGACTTTGGATAAAAGACCGGCATTAGGCGTGCGATCTCGTCGGGCGGCAGGTTGAACTCTTTCGCGTACATTTCCACGGCGCGTTGATCCTTGTACATCCAGTCGATCGTCTCCTGGTAAGCCTGCACGAATCGGAGGAGTACATCGCGATGTTCGGCGAGCAAGGATTTGCTCGTGACAAAGCCGCGCACGGTGAGGCCGCGGAACGCCTCGATGTCATCGCCGCGGGCGATGATGCGGACCTCGTTCTTTTGAAATTCGGGCACGCCCATAAGGCCGTTGCCGTTGAAACCGACATCGATCTGGCCGGACATAACGAGAGTCAAGACAGCTGAACTGGAGCCGGCGGCTACCATCTTGCTCTTGGCCCCGGCCTGATCGAGCAGCGCAAGCCCTGCGATTTGGTTGTAGGACCCGGCAGTCCCATATCCGACCGTCGAATTTTCCGTCAAATCTTTGACGCTCCTGATCGGGTTATCGGCGCGCACGTACCAAAGCGTATCGGAGAGACCGGTGAAGATGCCGCAAATCATCACGACGGGCGCGCCCTTGACCACCGCGCCGATGAAATTGGCTACGTTCACACCAATAGCAACGTCGATACTGCCCCCGATCACCCCCTCAAGCGCTTTGGTGCTTCCATCGGTATAGAAGACCTCGACATCGATGTCGTGCTTGGCGAAGATGCCGGTTTGCTGTCCAAGCCAAGGGACCGCGGCCTCCCAGGCACCTTTGCCTGCCGTCCCGATGCGCACACGATCCGCCGCCAGCGCCGTTAAAGGCAAGGCGAGGACGATCAGAAGCGCGATGATTGGAAAGACACCAAGGCGTTTGATGGTCACGTTTTTCTCCTTGCAGCCGCTCACAGAGTTTTTGAATATTCGCCGGCCCCTGGGGCGCCGTTCTCCGTCCCCCCGGGATTGGCGAGTTGGACTTGCGGGTCGCTCATGCCGCGGCTTGCTTCCTCGCGCAGATCGTCCCAGATGCTGCCAACCAGATGGCCGAAATGCTCGCTGCCGACGATTTCGGACGAACGCGGCCTCGGCAGGTCGATGTCGACGATCCGCTTCACCCGGCCCGGACGATATGTCATGACGACGACCCGATCCGAAAGCTGGACTGCTTCGGTCAAATTGTGGGTGATAAGCAGCGATGTCTGATCGAGCTCGCGCTGGATCTGGAGGATCTTATCGCCGAGCAGCAGCCGGGTTTGCGAGTCGAGAGCCGCGAAGGGCTCGTCCATGAGCAGGATCTTCGGCTCGAAGGCGAGGGTGCGGGCGAGAACGATGCGCTGGCGCATGCCGCCGGACAATTCGGCGGGATAACGGTGTTCGAAACCGTCCAATCCGACAAGATGGATGAAATGGCGGGCACGCTCGCGGCGCTCGCGCCGGCTCATGCCGGCGACTTCGAGTGGGAAGGCGACATTATCGATGGCCGTCCGCCAGGGAAAGCTCGATTCGTCCTGAAACACCATACCTATCGAGTGGCGCCGGGCAGTGGCCACCACACCATCGAGGACCACCTGTCCTTCGAAATCATCGGCGAGTCCGCCCACGATGTTGAACAGCGTGGTCTTGCCGCAACCGCTCGGCCCGATCACCGAAATGAACTCACCGGACATCACGTCGAAGCTGATGTTCTCGAGGACGCTGATATCGCCCTCCGGTGTGGCAAAGACCTTGTTGATATCCATGACACGCAGGAGAGGGGCAGCTTCTGACCGTTGTTCGATACTGCGAAGACCGTCGTGAAAGTGCCCACGTGCCGACGTATCCGGCGCACGACAGGCCGTTTCGGAGCGAGCATGAACAGCCCCGCGATTATCGGGTGCGACGGCCTGACCGCTAGCGGTTGCGCGACGGATCATGACGCAAACTGCGTGAACATGCGGCGAATTCGCTGGCTCTCCGCCAGCTTTCGCCAGATTGGCCTCTCCCGCCGATAGCGGATCACCGTCCCATCTCCCCAATCTAGTTCGCGCAGGAACCCGCACATTCGGGCGAAGGCGATGCGCCTGGACTCCATCCGAATCGCGTCACTGGGACGCTCGGCCCTCTGCGCCACGGGATTGGTGTTGATCTCGAAGATGAGCTCACGCCCGCGGAAGGTTGCGTGATCGGCCCGCCCCCATTCCACGCCCGCGATGTCGAGGGCGCGGCGGACGTTTTCGGGCACCTCGTTGGCGATGATAGCAGCCTGGCGCTCGCGTTCTATGGTGTCGTTCAGCAGGTGTTTGGCAGTTGTCTTGATCACCCAGTTGTCGGACACGATTTGGTGGTGGGTCGAGTGATTCTTGCCGATGCGGTATGTTCCCCTCTTGCGCCAAATGCCGTCAGGCCCAGGCTCGGCAGCATATTCGACGACGAGAAGACCGCGTAGCGGCCGTCCACCGTCTCGCAGGCGCTTGAGGTAATGGTCAAGCTCGGCCTGGTCTTTGATGAGGGCAGACATTGGTCCCTCATGATCGGACTCGTTGCGAATGAAGACCGGGAACTGCGACGGCCTCGGCCGGCCGTCGGCGCGATAGACCGCGAACGGGTTTATTCCTTCCTCGAACAGATTGCAGAGCAGTTGATAGCGGCCCATGACTCGGGCGGGGTCGTTGAGGCAAGGAATGCCAAGGTCGCGAAGGGTGCGGTAAAGACCGGCGGCTGCGGCGAGCTGGCTGTCGCTCAATCGTTCCAAGTCGGTAAAGACATGCACGGCCTTCGCCGTATGGGTCGACCCCAGCACCGCATCATAAGTCGCCCTCGCGCAACGCGGGACATCCGCACCGCGGGCGGGTCGGACAAGAGCCTTGACCGTGTCACCAAACCCCGGCGTCGTCATGAAGAGAAACATGAACGCAACTGACTCTTGCTGATAACTAAAAACCCTGCACGACAGCATAGCCCGTCGTTTGTGACGACGTTGATGGCCCTCTGCTCAATGACAACGTTTGTATAGTAACCAGCCGCTCGCGAGCAAACCAGACAATGATCAGTCTTAATTTCGCGGACTTGTTGTAATATTACAACAACGCCCTGTGCTTGAATTTGCAAGGTATTTGCATGAAACCATGGCCGGTTCCAGCCGAGGTCCTTCCAGACTTGTCGACTTGCCACCTCCCGCGGAACTGATGTGGGGCTGCCCCCGCGGCTCCTGAGGCCGAGGACTCAAGGCCTCTTTTGAGCCTTGAGCCGCCCTGCTTCTGCATCGATCAGCGCCCGGTCTCCCGCCGACTGCCTCACCACTTCGCGGGCTTCCTCGCGCGTGAGCCCGTATTGGTGAATGACATAATCGACAATTGAGTTGGGCGTGTTCTCTTCTGTCGCCTTGTTTTCGCTCATCCGTTGCTACGCTGCTCTGGGGGTTTGCATGACAATCTGTCGGCTGTCACTTGGTTCCGGCCTCGCTCATGAGCCAAGATTTGAACGAAGAACCCCCGCTGGGAGGCGAGGGTTCGATCCGTTTCCATTCCAAAGATGCGCGACTTACATCGGGCAGGCATTTTTGAAATTCTT
>Ga0075431_100005504_pt1 | contig 12503 bp, 10 predicted proteins | sample RhiMetdeltSRZDD5_FD_75297 | JGI IMG/M metagenome (GOLD analysis project Ga0075431, IMG submission 75297) | Populus rhizosphere microbial communities from Tennessee, USA - Rhizosphere MetaG P. deltoides SRZDD5 | ecosystem: Host-associated > Plants > Roots > Rhizosphere > Soil | place: USA... | reverse complement strand
CATCATGGAGAAGGGCGCCGTCCGGCACCAGGCCACTGCGGCCGCCCTCCGCGCCGACGACGCCGTCATCCACCAGTACCTGGGGGTCTAGCGTGGCTGCCATCCCGTTCGACCAGTTCCTCGTGCAGACCGTGAACGGACTCGTGAGCGGCATGATCCTGGCGCTGGTGGCCTCCGGGCTCACCCTGATCTTCGGGATCATGGATGTCGTGAACTTCGCCCACGGCGATCTGCTGATGCTCGGCGCCTACGTGGGCTCCGGCGTCTTCATGTCGAGTGGCAATTTCTGGGCGGCGCTGATCTCGGCGGTGGTCGTCATCGGCGCCCTCGGTGCGCTGCTGCAAGTCACCACTCTGCGCCCGCTGCTCGGCCGCGATCCCCTCACCACCATCCTCGCGACGTTCGGCATCTCGCTGGTGATCCAGAACTACGCGCTGTGGCAGTGGGGTCCGTCCGCGCGCAAGATCTCCGAGCCGATCGGCGGGCAGTTCCAGCTGCTCTATCTTCAGTACCCCGTGTACCGGATCGCCATCGCCGTGCTCTCGGCCGCCATCATCGGCTGCCTCTGGCTGTTCCTGAAGTACGGCACCTACGGCATCTGGATCCGCGCCACCACGCAGGATCGCGTCATGGCCTCGGCCATGGGCATCCCCGTCCCCGCCGTCCACGCCGCCGTCTTCGCCATCGGCGCCGGCATGGCGGCCGCCTCGGGCGTGCTGTTCGCGCCGATGGTGGGAGTCACGCAGACGATCGGCCTCGACTTCACCCTCCGCGCGTTCGTGGTGGTCGTGGTCGGGGGCATGGGCAACCTCGGCGGCTCGATCCTCGCGTCGATCTTCGTCAGCCTGCTGGAGTCCTACGCGTCGTTGTTCGTCAGTCCCGCGCAGGCGGTCATCGTGTCGTTCGTGGTGCTCGTCCTGACGCTGCTCTTCCGGCCCACCGGGCTGTTCGTGCCGACGCCGAAGTGACATGACGCCGGAGCGCCCGAACGCACGCGGATACTGGATCGGCTTCGCCGTCGTCCTGGCGGGGTTGATCGTGGCCCCGCTCGTGCTGCCCGAGTTCTGGCGCCGCTTCGTGACGGAGATCCTGATATGGGGTCTGCTCGCGATGTCGTCGGACATCCTCATCGGCTACACGGGAATGGTCTCGTTCGGTCACTCGGCATTCTTCGGCCTGGGGATGTACGGCGCGGCGGCGGCGCTCCTCAGTGTGCGGCCGCCGAATCTGTGGCTCGCCCTCCTCTACGGGCTGGTGGCGGCGGCGGTGGTGGCGGCGTTCGTGGCGTACTTCTCGACCCGCCTGCGCGACATCTACTTCTCCATCACCACTCTCGTGTTCTCCCAGATCTTCTACGTCGTCATCTTCACGTGGACGGAGGTGACGGGTGGCGAGAACGGGCTGAACTTCCGTCAGCCGCCGTTCAGCGTGTTCGGAATGATCTCGGCGCCGTTCACGCCGGTGACGCTGCACTGGTTCGTGCTGGCAGTGGTGACCACCTCCTACCTGCTCCTGCGACGCATCACGCAGTCGCCGTTCGGGATGGTGCTGCAGTCGATCCGGGAGAACGAGCCGCGGACGCGCGCGATCGGGTATCCCGTGGAGCGCTACAAGATCGTGGCCGTGATGCTCTCCGGCCTGTTCGCGGGGCTGGCCGGCGTTCTCTACGCGGTGCAGAACCGCTTCGCGGCGCCGGACTTCGTCTTCTTCATCATCTCGGGTGAGGTCGTGATCTTCAACGTCATGGGCGGGATGGGCACGCTGGCGGGGCCCGTTCTCGGCGCGGGCTTCTTCTTCGTGCTGCGCGAGGTCTTCTCGCGCTACTTCACGCAGTATTACCTCATCCCGGTCGGCATCATCTTCACCCTGATGGTGATCTTCGTGCCGCAGGGCCTGCTCGGGTTCCTGCGTCGCCGCCTCAACCAGTAGCGGGCGGCGTGGCCAGCAGCCGCCGCACCGTATCGACCAGCGCCTCCACCGCGAACGGCGTGATCAGGGTGGCGGCGCCCTCGTGGTCGCCCGGCACATCGGTCAGATAGAAGATCTTCGCGGCGGGCGCCACCCCGCGCAGCCACGTCGATCTGATCGCCAAGGAGCGGCCCCACGGTCGACGCCGGCCACGACCGTTTTCAGGTCGGCGACCGGTGGCTCGGCGCGTCCGCGGTCAACCAAGGCGTGCGTCGTGTCCCGGCTCCGGCGGCGCGTCCGGCATCAGGGGAAGCAGGAGGCGGAACGTCGTGCCGACGCCCGGGGTACTCCGGACGTCGATGGAGCCGCCGTGGTCGTCGATGATCTTGTGCGCGAGCGCCAATCCCAGTCCGGTGCCGGTGTCCTTCGTCGAGAAAAAGGGGTTGAAGACGCGATCGACGACGGCGGCCGGGATACCGACGCCACTGTCCTCGATTTCGATGGCGATGCGGCGTCGACCGCCGGCCCGCCCGGGGGCGAGGTTGTCGACCTCGCCCCAGCCGGCACGCAGAACGAGGGCGCCACCACTCGGCATGGCGTCGAGGGCATTCGTCACCAGATTCACGAGCGCCTGATAGAGCGCCTCCTGATCGGCCCAGATCGTCGGAAGGTCGCGCGTATAGTGACGCTGCACCTGGATGCGCTGTCCCTCGATACGCGTCCCGTACAGCTCAATGGTGCGCTCGAGCAGCGTCGCCACCCGCACGGGCTTGAAGGTGAGCCGGGCGGGCCGCGCGAGCTCGAGCAAGCCTTCCACGATGCCGTTGATGCGCTCCAGCTCCCGCGGCACCACCGTCTGGAACTTCCGGCGGAACTCGGCGTCCTCGAACGCGCGTGTGAGGCGGCGGCTGAATGTGAGCAGCGAGGTCAGCGGGTTCTTGATCTCGTGCGCGAGGCCGGCGGCCAGCTCGCCGACGGCGGCCAGGCGATCGGAGCGGAGGAGCCGCTCTTCGAGCTGCCGGACGCGGGTGAGGTCACGGAAGACGCCGATGACGCCGAGCTCCTTGCCTTCGCTCCCACGCAGCGGCGATACGCTGAGCTCCACGGGAAGCCCACGTCCGCCGCGCCGCCGCAGAGTCAGCGTCGTTCCGAGGACGGGCGTGCGGTTGGCGAGCGTCTCCATCAGCACCTCGGCGAGGTCCGGCGTCTGCGCGAAGACCTCCGTGCAGTATCGCCCTGCGACCTCCCCGGCGAAAAAGCCGGTCATGAGCTCGGCGGCCGGGTTCAGCGTCACCACACGCCCCTCGAGGTCGACGGTGACGATCCCGCTCGTCAGCGAGGCGAGGATGTTGTCGGTGTAGCCCTTGAGGTCGGCGAGCTCTTCGAGCCCGCGGCGGAGCTCGGAGTTGGCATTCTCCAGTGCGGCATGCTGGCGCGCGAGCTCCGCCGCCATGTGGTTGAACGCTTCGGCCAGGTGTCCGATCTCGTCGTCGGTGGCAGGCTCGATCCGCTGATTCAGGTCGCCGCGCGAGATGGCGACGGCGCCGTTCGCGAGCTGCTGGACGGGGCGCGAGATCCGGCGCGCCACTACGGCCGCCGCGCACGCGGCCACCAGCGTCGTCACCAGCGTCAGCAGCGCGAGCTCGGAGCGCGTCCGGGCAATCTGGCCCTGCATCCTCGTCTTGGACAGCCCGACCCGCACCGTCCCCCACTTCTGCCCGTTGACGAGCACGGGAACGGCGAAGTCGTAGGCGGCACCACGCCGCCGGTCGACGGTGTCCTGGCGCAACGGCTCCAGCGTGCGAGCGGCGACGCGATCGACGTCGGCGGCCAGGACTTCTCCCACCCGCGCCGCGTTTCGGCTGTGGGCGGCGACCTTGCCGTCGGCATCGAGCACGACCGCATAGATGACGTCGGACTCGCCGGCCACGCGCGCCACGCTCTGCTCCAGCGCCGTGTAGTTGTAGAGGAGCAGCGGCCCGTACGACATCGCCGCCAGGTTGCGGGCCAGGACTTCGCCCCGCCGCTCGGTCTCCTCGATGATGGCGGTCCGCTGATGACGCTCGACGAGCAGGATGAGGCCGGCCATGACGGTGGAGATGACGAGCACCGTGCCCACCGACAACCGCATCGCCAGCGAGCGGAAGCGCGGCGCCCTCACCGCGCGAGCCACACCTTCCGGAAGGGGATGTACGGATCGCCGAGGCCGCTCACTTGGACGTTACGGACGTACGGCTGAAAGATGCGCTCGTAGGAATAGTGCCACACGGGAAGGATCGGTGCGTCGTCCATGATCGCGTGTTCCGCGCGCCGGTACAGCTCGACGCGTCGCGAAACATCGGGCTCGTTGCGGGCGCGTACGAGCAGCGCGTCGACCCGTGGGCTGGTATAGCCGGTGAAGTTGCTGGAGCTCTGTGAATGGAAGAGCTTGAAGAGGAAATTGTCGGGATCGGGGACGTCCGCGTACCACGCGTACTGGAACACCGGCATTCGGCGCTCCCTGAGCAGGCGCGAGAACGCGGGCCAGTCGGTCTCGTAATGGAACTCCGACTGAACTCCGACGGTGGCGAGATTGTCGCGTATCAGCTCGTGCTCCCGGAGAAGACCAGCGTGACGGGCGCCCGCCCATATCGCGATCGCGGGCAGTCCTCGGCCTGCGGGATAGCCCGCCTGGGCGAGCAGCTCGCGGGCGCGCCCCGGATCATACGCGTATCCGGCCACCTTCGGGTTGTATCCCTGGGTGCCAGGTGGAAGGATTCCGCGCGCGAGGATATGGCGACCGAAGAACGGACCCTCGATCACGACGTCCCGATCGACGGCGTGACTGAGCGCCTGCCGCACGAGCCGGTCTCCGAGGGGCTTCACGTGCGTGTTGAAACCGTAGAACCGCACCGACAGGAGCGGACGCTTGACGTAGCTATCGCCCGCCGCGGCGACGGCTCGGCGATAGTCGCGCAGCGGCGGCGGCGCGTCCTCGAGATGTCCGCGCTGGAACTCCTCATAGACGACGTCCCACGGCGAGCCGGGGAAAACCCGGTACACGAGGCCAGCCAGGCGCGGCGGGCCGTCGAAGTAGTCGGCGTTCCCGGCGAGTCGGATTTCACGTCCGCGGTCCCACTTCACGAAACGGAATGGCCCGGTGCCGACGGGCGCGATCCCGAAGCCGTCATCTCCCTTTTGCTCGACCACATCGCGGGGAATGATCTTGGCGTGACCGACGGCGAGCACCGAGACGAAGGGAACGAGCGCCTCGGTCAAGACGACCTCCACCGTGTAGCGGTCCACCGCGTTGAGCCCCGCGATGGTCTTTGCCCGCCCTTCCCGGAAGTCGACAGCGCCTTTCACGTGGAGGAAAAGATCGGCGGCGGCCGAGCCGAGCTTCGGATTCACGAGTCGCGTGAGCGAGTAGACCACGTCGTCGGCCGTGAGCTCGCGGCCGTGATGAAACTTGACCCCCCGGCGCAGGGTGAACGTCCACACGAGCCCGTCCCTCGAAGCCTTCCAGTGCTGCGCCAGCGCCGGGGTGACCGTGAGCGTCTGATCGAACTGCACCAGGCCATCGAAGAGCTGCTGCGATACGGAACGGCTGTAGATGTCGGCGATGCGCGCGGGGTCGAGGGTTGCGGGATCGTTGCCGAGCGGACGGCGATAGACGTTCTCGTCGCCCCACGCGGGTGCGAGCAACGCCGCCCACAGAGCGACCGCGATCGCGAACAAAGGGGGGCGACGTGCGCCCCCCTTTTTCGCGATCATGAAACAGCGACCCCTAGTCGCCGGCGCCGCCGTCCGCGGTTCCGATCGCCTGGAAGAGCTGCGTGGAGCCGGTGGTGCCGGACTCGATCACGGGAGCCGCGAGCAGGAACGAGACGAGCGCGACAGCGAGGGCAAGAGCCTTGATCATCGAAATTTCCCCTTTCGAGCCGCTGGTGCTCCTCACCATGAGGAGACCGCTGACCCGTCGGGGGACGGTGGAACGCAAGTCGATCGCCAGAGTGACGGTCGCCTCCGAGCCCGCGAAAACATGTGACTTTTGACGAATGCGGCTCGAAGAAGGGACCTGACGCTACCCAGTGACTGTGCATCGGACGTCTACCGGATGGCCCGTTACTGGGCGCGCCGATCCTCGCGATCGGCATCGGAGAGCTTCCAGCGGGCGAGCTTCACCTTGAGCGAGTTGCGGTGCAGGCCCAGTACCCGGGCCGCCTCGCTGACGTTGCCCCGCGCCTCCTCCAGCACCCGCTGGACGATCAACCGCTCGAAGCGGTCGCTCGCCTCGTTCAAATCAACGCGTCGCTTGTCGAGCGTCGAACCCGGCCGGGTGGGCGAGATCGTGAGGTCCAGCGGCAGATCGGCGGCACTGATCAGCGGACCGTCGACGAGGACGACCGTCCGCTCGACGATGTTCTGCAGCTCGCGCACGTTGCCCGGCCATGCGTAGGAGCCGAGCGCGGCCAGGGCGTCGGGCGTCAAGGCCTCGATGCGCTTGTTGCACTCGTGGTTGTAGCGCCGGATGAAGTGATCCACGAGCAGGGGCAGGTCCTCGATGCGGTCGCGCAGCGGCGGGACGGTGATCGGCACCACATTGAGGCGATAGAAAAGGTCTTCGCGAAAGGCGCCGGTCGCCACCGCGCGCTTGAGATCGAGATTGGTGGCGGCCACGATGCGGACATCGATCTTGATGGCGTGGGTGCCGCCGACGCGCTCGATCTCCCGCTCCTGCAGCACGCGCAGCAGCTTGGCCTGGACCTCCGGTCGCAGCAGCCCGATCTCGTCGAGGAACAAGGTGCCGCCCTGGGCGAGCTCGAAGCGCCCCAGCTTGCGCTGATGCGCGCCGGTGAAGGCGCCTTTCTCGTGGCCGAACAGCTCCGACTCCACCAGCGACTCCGGAATGGCGGCGGGATTCACCGGGACGAAGGGCTTGTCGCGGCGCGGCCCGCGATGGTGAATGGCGCGCGCAATGAGCTCCTTGCCGGTCCCGCTCTCGCCGGTGATCAGCACGGTCGTCGTCGTGCGCGCGACCTGCGTGATGAGACGGGAGAGCTTCTGCATCTCGGGGTGCGCGCCCACGATGTCTTCGCGATCGTGCTGTCGCGCCAGCTCACCGCGCAGGAACGTGACCTCGCGCTCGAGCGAGCGCTTCTGCAGCGCCCGACGCACCAGCGAGAGCAGCTCGTCCTCGTCGAACGGCTTGGTCACGTAGTCGAAGGCGCCGAGCTTCATGGCCTCCACCGCCGTGCGGACCGTCTTCACGGCGGTGACGAGGATGACCTCGACGCCCTCGTCGAGCGCCTTGAGGCGCTCGAGCACTTCGATGCCGTCCATCTCGGGCAGGCGGATGTCGAGGAGGACCAGATCGACGGGGGACGCACGGACCGCTTCGAGCGCGCGCGTTCCATCGGGGACGTCGATGACCTCGTAGGCGTCCTCGAGCACCAGCCGGAACGACTCGCGCACATTGGGCTCGTCGTCCACGACCAGGATGACCGGCCGCAACGTCGCATCCCGTGTCATGAGGCGAGTCACTCTACCACGTATCGATCTTGCGACGTTGACGCCGCCGGTGCGGCGTCCCGACAATGCCGCATGCTCGCGCGCGTACTCTCGGCGGCTCTCGTCGGCATCGAGGCCGCGCTCGTCAGCGTGGAGGTCGACGTCACCAGCGGGCTACCGGTGTACACCACCGTCGGTCTCCCGGACTCCGCCGTGCGGGAGAGCCGCGAGCGCGTGCGCACGGCCATCCGGAACGCGGGATACAACGTGCCGAACGAGCGCATCACGGTGAGCCTCGCTCCCGCCGATCTCCGCAAGGAAGGCGCCTCGTTCGACCTGCCGATCGCGCTCGGGATCCTGACCGCCGTAGGGTTCGTCCGCAAGGAGCGGTCCGGCGAGGTCGCCATCATCGGCGAGCTGGCGCTCGACGGTCAGATTCAATCGGTCCGCGGTGCGCTCGCGGTCAGCCTCACCTGTCGCCGGAAGGGCATTCGTACGCTGCTCGTGCCCTGCAACAACGCGGCGGAAGCGGCCGCCGTCGGCGGCATCGACGTGATCGGTGCGGCCACCCTCCGTGATGCCGTCGCGCTGCTCAATGGCGAGGCTCCACCCGTGCCGCCGGCGCCGCCGCCGCCGCCCAGCCCGCCCGAAGAGCTGGATCTGGCCGACGTGCGCGGGCAGGCGCACGCCAAGCGCGCACTGGAGATCTCCGCGGCCGGCGGCCACAACGTGCTGCTCGTCGGCCCTCCCGGCGCCGGCAAGACCATGCTCGCGCGCCGGCTCGCCCCGCTGCTGCCGCCGCTGGACGAAGACGAGGTCCTCGAGGTCTCGACGATCTGGTCGGTGGCCGGCTTGCTCTCCCGGCGCGGCGCACTGATGAAAGCCCGCCCGTTCCGCGCGCCCCACCATACCGTCTCGGTGGCCGGCCTCGTCGGCGGCGGCCGGCCGCCGCATCCAGGCGAAGTGACGCTCGCTCACCGGGGCGTGCTGTTCATGGACGAGCTGCCGGAGTTCCCGCAGCATGTGCTGGAGTCGCTGCGCCAGCCGCTCGAGGACGGCATGGTGTCGATCGTGCGTTCCGCGGGGGTGAGCGACTTTCCGGCGCGATTTCAGCTGGTGGCGGCCGCCAACCCGTGCCGGCGAGGCTGTGCCTCGCTCGATCACTGCGTCTGTACCCCCGGTGAGCGAGAGCGGTACCTCGGCCGGATCTCGGGACCGCTGCTCGATCGCATCGATCTCCAGGTGGAGCTGCCGGCGGTCGGCGGCGCCGAGTTCGCGGCGGAGCGGCCCGGTGAGGACAGCGGGATTGTCCGCGCACGCGTGGCCCGGGCACGCCAGCGGCAGCGCGAGCGGCTTCCGCCGGGCAGCGCCCGGCTCAACGCAGAGCTCACACCGCGCCAGCTGCGCCGTGTGGGCGCCGTCGCCGCGGAAGGTCACCGCCTCCTGACCGCCGCGATGACCCGCCTAGGCCTGTCGGCACGCGGACACGACCGTGCGCTGAAGGTCGCCCGCACCATCGCCGACCTGGCGGGCTCGCCGACGGTCGACGCGGAGCATTGCGCGGAGGCACTTCAATATCGCGGTCTCGACCGCCGCTGGCGACCGTGAGGGCCGTGAGACAATGACGCCCGCCCCAACTCGGAGCGGAGGTCGACCATGGCCCAGCCGGTACTCGTCGTGACCGATGTCCAGGAACGTCTCTTCGGCGCGATGGATGCCGAACGACGGGATGAGATGGTTCGCAACCTGAAAATCCTGCTCACGGCCGCCCGGCGGCTCGGCACGCCGATCGTCGTCACCGAGCAGTATCCCAAGGGCCTCGGGCGGACGCTCCCGGAGCTGCGCGTTCTCCTCGACGACACGGCCGCCATCGAGAAGACGGCGTTCTCCGCGTGCGGAGCTTCGGGGTTCACCGACCGGCTTTCTAGCCATGCCGCCGATCCGGTCATCCTGACCGGTGTCGAGGCCCACGTCTGCGTGCTCCTCACGGCACTCGACCTGCTAGGCAAAGGGTATCGCGTGTCGATCATCGCGGACGCCGTCTGCTCGCGCCGCACCGCCACCATGGACGTGGGCCTCGCGCAGGCGCGTCAGGCGGGCGCGGTGATCACGTCGACGGAGACGGTGGTCTTCCAGCTACTCGGGAGCTCGGATACGGAGGCGTTCCGCGAGGTCTCGAAGCTGCTTCGCTGACGACGGCTAGCGGCGGCCGCGCGGCGGGATGTTCGAGTAGGTCACGGTGCCGTCCCGTGAAATCGTCTGGTAGACCTGGCTCTGCGCCGTATCGCCGCTCAGCGGCACGCCGTAGAACCGCAGCACCTTCCCCACGTAGTCCTGCGTCTCGGGATACGGCGGGATACCACCGTACGTGAGCACCGCCTTCTCGCCGGCGTTGTAGGCGGCGATCGCCAGCGGCAGGTTTCCGGGGAAGCGGTCGATGAGGCCCCGCAGGTGGCGGACGCCACCGTGGATGTTCTCGCGGGGATCGAACGAGTTGCGCACACCGAGATTCGACGCAGTGGCGGGCATCAGCTGCATCAGCCCCTGCGCGCCCTTCCGTGAGACGGCCCGGGGGTTGAATCCCGACTCGGCGCGGATGACGGCGGTGACGAGCTGGTCCGGAACACCGTACCGGCTGGACGCCTCGAGGATCTCGTTCAGATAGGGACGCGTGTCACCTTTCGGTAGCCGAAGCCACCCGGCCTCGGAGCCGGTGGTGACGGCGCCTTCCATGCGCCGGTACTGCGGGTCGGTGGGCGCGTTGGTGAAATGAACCGTGCCGTCCGGAGCCTTGAGGCGGTACACCTCGGCCCCGGCCGGGGCGGCGGTTGCGATGGCCGCGGTGACCGCAATCGAACGGAGCAATCGGACCACGGCTCAATAGTAGCCGATCTTCCGCCGATCGCCGAGCGAGCCTCCCGGCGGTCCGATGCCCCAATGAACGCGCGGATTTACGCCGCGACGCCGGTGGCCGCGGGGGCGGCCTGTGGCTGCTCCAGGGCAGCCTCCAGGACGTCCTCCACCGACTCGGCAAGCCGAACCGTCATCACGTCCCGGACCGCGACGGGAACGTCCTCGAGCAGGTTCTTTTCGTTTCGCTTCGGCAGCACGATCGTCCGGATACCGGCCCGGTGGGCAGCCAGAACCTTCTCCTTGATCCCGCCGACCGGCAGAACACGACCGGAGAGGCTCAGCTCACCGGTCATGGCCAGCCCGCCGCGAACCGGACGCCCCGTGAGCAGCGAGACGAGTGCCGTTGCCATCGTCACGCCGGCGGACGGACCATCTTTCGGGATGGCGCCCGCCGGGACGTGGACGTGCACGTCAGAGCGATTCCAGAAATCGGGATCGATGTCGAGCTGCCCGGCGTGCGAGCGCACCCAGGACAGCGCCGCCTGGACGGACTCCTTCATCACGTCGCCGAGCTGCCCGGTCAGCGTCAGCGTGTGCTTGCCGGGCATGCGTGTGGCCTCGACGAAGAGGACGTCACCACCCGCCGGTGTCCAGGCCAGTCCGGTAGCGACTCCCGGCACCCGCGTCCGCTCCTCGACCTCCTCGATCTCGAAGCGCGGCACGCCGAGCGAGCTGGTGACGACGTCGGGGGTCACGCGCACAGGCTCGGTCTGGCCCTCCGCGCGACGCCGCGCGAGCTTGCGGCACACCGAGGCGATCTCCCGCTCGAGGCTTCGCACGCCGGCTTCGCGCGTGTAGCCGCGGGCGATCAGACGAAGCGCCTCGGGCACGAAGGTGACGTCCTCGCCGGCCGCGAGCCCGTGCTCGCGCGCCTGCTTCGGCACGAGATGCTTCTGCGCGATGGCGACCTTTTCCTCTTCCGTGTACCCCGCGAGCGGGATGATCTCCATGCGGTCGCGCAGCGGACCCGGCACGGTATCCATCACGTTGGCGGTGGTGATGAACAGCACGCGCGACAGATCGAACGGCACGTCGAGATAGTGATCTCGGAACGTCGAGTTCTGCTCCGGATCGAGCACCTCGAGGAGCGCCGAGGCCGGATCGCCACGGAAGTCCATGCCGAGCTTGTCGATCTCGTCGAGCATCAGCACCGGGTTCTTGGTGCCCGCCCGCCGTAGCCCCTGTACGATCTGGCCGGGCAGCGCGCCGATGTACGTGCGCCGGTGGCCGCGAATCTCCGCCTCGTCACGCATGCCGCCGAGCGAGATGCGATGGAACTTGCGCCCGAGGGCACGCGCGATCGACTTGCCAAGCGAGGTCTTGCCCACGCCGGGAGGACCGACGAAGCACAGGATCGGATCCTTGCCCTCCGGCCGGATTTTCTTGACCGCGAGGTACTCGAGGATCCGGTCCTTGACCTTGTCGAGGCCCTCATGGTCCTCGTCGAGGATCGCCCGGGCCTTGGCGATGTCGACGTCATCGGTCGTCTGGTGCTTCCACGGCATCGCCACCAGCCAGTCAATGTACGTCCGCGCCACCGTGTACTCGGCGGCCGCCGGCGGCATCTTGGCCAGGCGGTCGAGCTCGCGGAGCGCTTCGGCGCGCGCCTCGTCCGGCATGCCGGCGGCCTCGATCTTCTCGCGCAGCGTGTCGATCTCCTGCATGCGGTCGTCGCCTTCGCCGAGCTCCTTCTGGATCGCCTTCAGCTGCTCGCGCAGGTAGTACTCTCGCTGCGTCTTCGACATCTCCGACTGGACCTCGGACTGGATCTTGCTGCCGAGCTGCAGGACCTCGGCTTCCTTGCCGAGGGCGGTGGCGAGCTTCGACAGCCGCTCCTTGACCGAGGTGGTCTCGAGCAGCTCCTGCTTGAGCGGCAGCGAAAGGTTCGGTAGCGTCGCGGCCACGAGGTCGGCGAGGGCGCCGGGGCCATCCACGTTCGCGATGACACCGACCAGCTCGTCTGGCAGCGTGGGCGACAGCGCGACGACGTTCTCGAACAGCGAGGTCACGCTACGGACCAGCGCCTGCAACTCGACGTCGTCACCGGACTCGTCCTCGACCACGGCTTCGATGCGCGCCTTGAGATAGGGCTCGGTCTGGACGAGCTCGACGATCCGAAAGCGTCCGAGACCCTGCGCGACGATCCGCAGCGACCCGTCCGGCTGCTTGAGGGCCTTGTGAATGACGGTCAC
>Ga0075431_100005499_pt1 | contig 12511 bp, 10 predicted proteins | sample RhiMetdeltSRZDD5_FD_75297 | JGI IMG/M metagenome (GOLD analysis project Ga0075431, IMG submission 75297) | Populus rhizosphere microbial communities from Tennessee, USA - Rhizosphere MetaG P. deltoides SRZDD5 | ecosystem: Host-associated > Plants > Roots > Rhizosphere > Soil | place: USA... | reverse complement strand
CGTATCGAGCACGCCGCGCGCAAAACTCAGCCACGCCGCCCACACCAGCGCCTTTCGCTCCTGCGTGGAAAGGTCATTGCCAAAAGCCGCTACGAGATTTTCTTCCATGCGCTTGCGATAACCCGGCAAGAAAAAGAATGCCACGCGGGCCATGAAGCGCATGTAAGACAATACTAACCAGGCCGGACAGTGGGGCAAAACACGCACAAAGCCGCGCAGCATGCCCTCGCCGATGCGGTACCTGAGGCCGTAGAAAAACTGCCGCAGAGCCGGCCGCTTTCGTTTTCGCGCCATGCTCCATCTATGAATTTGTTTGGCGCGCTTTTCAAGCATAAGTCACACCAATAAAAACGGCGGTAACGGAATAAACCGTCACCGCCGTTTGGCATGCCGTTGCGCTAGGCTATCGGCCCGCCGCGCGCCGAAGTCGCCGCGTCGCTTTTCGCGATACCCCCGCGCTCCGCCTTGGTCGTTGCGGCCTCGGTGCGAGCTGATAGGATTTCGCCTGCGCGCGCTGCGCCAAAGCCGCCTTTGTCCAGTCGGCCACGCCGCGTCTGAGATACTCTGGGTTCAGCCCGAGACTTTCGCAAGCGCTATCAAACGTAAAAACGTTGCCGCTGCCTCTTTCTTCAACCCACTCCTCGGCCTCGTGGAACAGCGCTTTGCCCTTGCCGTCCCGTGCAAAGATATATTTCTGATAACAAGCGATGGCGTCTTCAAGAATCGCCAGCATCAATTTCTTTTCCGGCTCCAGGTACAACTTTCGCCGGAATGTGTCGAGATACTGATCCGGCAGAAGTGTGTCCGGTTGGAATAATGAGGTCACCCGTTCTTCCATGCTAAGTCCCGTATCGTAACTCATAATACCACCTCCCGTTGGGGTACGGCTTGACTCTGCTCACGCCGCACTCGAAAGAGAAGAGGAACCCATTAAATCTTTACAGGCCGGCTGCCGCAGCGCGGCGATTGTCGTGCGGCTGAGAACTTCGGTGACGCTGCGCTGCACCTCGCTCCATACGCCGATCATCGTGCAGCGCGGCATCTGATCGCATCCTAAAGCGTGATCCAAACAGGCATTGACCGAGATTGGTCCCTCGAGCGCTTCAATGACATCGCAGAAGGAAATCGTTTCTGCCGAACGCGCCATCATGTAGCCGCCCGCCGATCCTCTTTTCGACTGAATCAACCCGCCGCGCACCAAATCCTGGATGATTTTCTCCAAGAACTTTTTCGGCACCCCCTGATGCTTGGAAATTTCCGCTATGGAGCTGCATTTGCCCGGCTCCTGGTCGGATAGATAAATGACCGCTCGCAGGCCATAATCGACCCGACGTGGGATTTGCATGAGCCCCATAGGATTACCCCCTTGCTCCGACGGTGCTCGTGCCACGCCGCTCCGGCTCGGAGCGTTCCTGCTGTCCAAGTTTCCCCAGGGCGGAAAGCCCTTGTAGACGTTGGACGATCGCCGGCGCCATTTGGTTCACGTAACGGACTTCTTCCTCGGTATTGAATCGCCCTAAGCTGAAACGCACCGCGCCCTGGAGCCAATCCGCCGGCACCTTCATCGCTCGCAGCACATGCGACGGTTCGGAAGACCCGGCGGTACAGGCCGAGCCCGTCGAGGCGCAAATACCCTGTTGATCGAGCAGCACCAGAATCGACTCCCCTTCGAGATAACGAAAACTCATGTTCGACGTGTTGGGCAGTCGATTTTGCCCTCCGCCGTTCACTCGACTGCCGGGACACGATTCGAGCAACAAGGTTTCAAGCAAATCGCGCAATTCGGCGATCCGCTTGGAATCGTCAGCGAATCGCGCGAGAGCGATTTCCGCCGCTTTACCCATGCCGATAATCGCCGCCACGTTTTCAGTGCCGGGGCGGCGGTTTCGCTCCTGGTGGCCGCCGATCATAAACGGCGAAAAGGTAACGCCGCGCCGCACGTAGAGCGCGCCGACCCCTTTCGGCGCGTAGAATTTATGCGCCGATACGGTTAAAAGATCGACCGGTAAATCTTTTACGCTCATGGGCAGTTTCCCCGCTGCCTGAACGGCGTCGACGTGAAAAGGAATCCCTCTAGACCGCACCGTCGCGCCGATCTGTTCGATCGGAAAAATGACGCCCGTCTCGTTATTCGCCCACATAATCGAAACCAGCGCCGTGTCATCGGTCAACGCCGCGCGCAATTCTTCTAAATCGAGCGCGCCATCCTGATCTACGCCCAACCAAGTAACCCGATAGCCTTTTTTCTCCAGATGCTGGCACAGGCCCAACACCGCCGAGTGCTCGACCTGCGTGGTCACGATATGGCGCTTGTCGGGGCGCGCTTCGAGCATGCCGCGGATCGCTGCATTGTCGCCTTCGGTGCCGCTGCCGGTAAAGATCACTTCGACGGTATCGGCCGCGCCAATCAGAGCCGCGACTTGCGCCCGCGCCTCCGACATCTTCTGGCCGACCTGGCTGCCGAAACGGTGAATGCTCGACGGATTGCCGTAAAACTCCGTGAGAAATGGCAGCATCGCTTCGACCACCTCAGGCAGCACCCGCGTCGTCGCGTTGTTGTCTAAATAAATTTCGCCCGCCATAGCCATTCCTTAGAGAACCGCAAATTCGCGCTGATACCGTTCACTGGCCAGCTGACCTGTTCCTATCCGACGCTGCCTTCCAGGCTCACGCTCAATAGTTTTTGCGCTTCGACGGCGAATTCCATCGGCAGCTCTTTGAAAACCTGCTTGCAAAACCCATTGACGATCAAATTCACCGCATCTTCGGTCGAAAGACCGCGCTGCTTGCAGTAGAAAAGCTGGTCTTCGCCGATCTTCGAGGTCGACGCTTCGTGTTCGACCTGCGCGGCATTGTTCAAAACTTCCAGATAGGGGAACGTATGCGCGCCGCACTTATCGCCCAGCAATAACGAGTCGCACTGCGAATAATTCCGCGCTCCGCTCGCGCCTTTCAGGATCTTCACCAGCCCGCGATAAGTGTTTTGCCCATGGCCCGCGGAAATCCCCTTGGAGACGATCGTGCTCTTGGTGTTCCTGCCGATATGAATCATCTTCGTCCCGGTATCGGCTTGCTGGTAATTGTTAGTCAGCGCCACCGAGTAAAACTCGCCCACCGAATCGTCGCCTTGCAAAATGCAGCTTGGATATTTCCAAGTGATCGCCGAGCCGGTTTCGACCTGGGTCCAGGAAATCTTCGACCGTTGGCCGAGGCATTTGCCGCGCTTGGTGACGAAATTATAAATGCCGCCCTTGCCTTCGGCGTCGCCGGGATACCAGTTTTGCACGGTGGAGTACTTGATCTGGGCGTCCTTGTGGGCGACCAGCTCGACGACCGCTGCGTGAAGCTGGTTCTTGTCGCGCATGGGTGCCGTGCAGCCTTCAAGATAGCTCACGGTCGCGCCTTCCTCCGCGATGATCAGCGTGCGCTCGAACTGCCCCGTGTCCGCGGCATTGATGCGGAAATAGGTGGATAGTTCCATCGGACAGCGCACGCCCTTCGGGATGTAACAAAAGGACCCGTCGCTAAACACCGCGGCATTGAGCGCCGCGAAAAAATTGTCCGTATAAGGCACCACGGAGCCGAGATATTTCTGCACCAACTCGGGATGATTCTGCACCGCTTCCGAAAAAGAACAAAAGACAATTCCCAACTCGGCGAGCTTGCCCTTGAACGTCGTAGCTACCGAGACGCTGTCAAAGACCGCGTCAACGGCCACCCCGGCCAATGCCCCCTGCTCTTTGAGAGGAATGCCCAGCTTCTCGTACATCGCCAGCAACTCCGGATCGACTTCGTCGAGACTCTTGGGGCCGTCGGACTTGCTTTTCGGCGCCGAGTAGTAACGTATCGCCTGATAGTCGATGGGCGGATAATGCACCATCGCCCATTTGGGCTCCGCCTCGGATTTCTCCAGCGTCGCCCAATAGCGGTACGCTTTAAGCCGCCATTCGAGCATGAACTCCGGCTCATTTTTCTTCGCCGAAATGAAGCGAATAATCTCTTCATTCAGTCCGGGCGGGATGGTGTCGGCTTCGATATCGGTAACAAAGCCATACTTGTACTCGCGCCGTGCGAGATCTTCGACTGTATTGGTCGCGGGTTTCATTGTGTATTCCTAACTCAGTTTTAGACGGTAAAAGACGCGCCGCAGCCGCAGGACTTTTTGACGTTGGGATTCTGAAACACAAAGCCTGACTGCATCAGCTCATCTTTGAAGTCCAGTTCCGTGCCGGTCAAATACAGCAGGCTCTTCATGTCCACCAGAACTTTTGCGCCGTCCTTCTCGAACACTTTGTCGGTCGCTTTGGGCATGTCGAAATCAACTTTATACTGCAGGCCCGAGCAGCCGCCGCCGACTACTTTCACTCTCAAGCCCTGCCCTTTGCTGCTGTCTGCGGCAATCAGCTCGTTGATCCGCGCCGCGGCACGATCCGTAAGACTGATTCCCATGGCCATAAGCGTCTGCCTCCTTTTCCTTCAGACCTTCAGGAAACTTTTTCCTGCGGTCTCGCCTCGGTATGTCGTCTTTGTTGCTTGCTCTTTTTGGCCTTGTAGACCGGCGAGATGTCCCTCAGCCGTGAAACTTCCTCAACGACGCGCTTGACGGCATAATCGATCTCCTCCTGGGTATTGAAGCGCCCGATGCCGAAGCGAATCGAAGCATGCGCCAGCGAGTCTTCGAGACCGATGGCCTTCAGCACATACGAAGGCTCGAGACTGGCCGAAGTACATGCCGAACCGGTCGACACAGCGATTTCCTTAAGCCCCATCATGAGGGATTCACCCTCGATATAGGCAAAACTCATATTCAGATTGCCGGGCAAGCGCTTGATTGCATCGCCGTTGATGGAAACATCTTCGAGTTGATCGAGCAGCGCGCGTTTGAGCCGCTCGCGCAGCGCCGTCAACCGCTCGCCTTCCACGCCCATCTCGAGTCGAGAAAGCTCGCAGGCCTTGCCCAAGCCGACAATGCCCGGAACGTTCAGGGTTCCCGAGCGCATGCCGCGCTCATGGCCGCCGCCATCGATGAGCGGCGTAACTTTGATCCTCGGCTTGCTCGAACGTACGTAGAGCGCTCCGACCCCTTTGGGGCCGTACATTTTGTGGGCCGTGAGCGACAGCAGATCGATGCCCATGTCCTCGACGTTGATCGGAATCTTGCCGACGGCTTGGGTCGCGTCGCAATGAAAGAGAATTCCTTTCTCCTTCGCCAGGCGCCCGATCTCCTTGACCGGTTGGATGGTGCCGATCTCGTTGTTGGCCGCCATGATCGAAATCAGGATCGTCTTATCCGTGAGCGCATCTCGTAAGCGCTTTACCTCGACAAATCCATCCGAACTCACCGGGAGATACGTAACGTGGAATCCATTTTTCGCCAAAGCTTTGCAGCTATCGAGCACCGCTTTGTGCTCGGTCACGCAGGTGACGAGGTGGTCGCCTTTATCGCGATAAGCTTCGGCCACTCCCTTGAGGGCGAGATTGTCGGACTCCGTTGCCCCGCTCGTCAAAATAATTTCTCGCGCCGACGACGCGCCGATCAACTTAGCAACCTGCTCGCGCGCGCTATCGACTGCCGCCTCGGCCTCCCAGCCGAACGAATGGCTTTTACTCGCCGCATTGCCAAAGCTTTTAGTAAAATACGGCAGCATGGCGTCCAGCACGCGCGGATCTACCGGCGTAGTGGCGTGATTATCAAGGTAAATCGGGGTATTGACAGTCATAAACCTGCACGAACGGAAACTGACAGATATTACAGACTAATTAGGTCTGATTTCAAGGTAACCAATGCGGCGCCGTGAGTCAACCCTGAGCCGCTAAATCAACCTATTGAAATATAGGCGGATTCTCTGCGTAAGCAGCAATATTCCAGCGTCCGTTACGGGGCCTCAAATACATTCCTTAAGTATTGACCGGTGGCTGAAGCGGCCACTGCCGCAATCTCTTCTGGACTGCCGCAGGCGATCAATTCCCCGCCTAGCTGGCCGCCTTCCGGACCCAGATCGATGACATAGTCGGCATTCTTTATGACATCAAGATTATGCTCGACAATAACGATTGTATTGCCCAACTCAGTCAAGCGGTGCAGCAGGTCCAGGAGTGTCTTGACATCTTCAAAATGGAGTCCGCTCGTTGGTTCGTCCAGAACATAAAGTGTCCGGCCACTCGATCGCCGCGCCAATTCGCGCGCAAGCTTGACCCGCTGGGCCTCGCCGCCGGCAAGCGTCGAAGCCGGCTGGCCAAGGTGTAGATATCCGAGGCCGACATCGCGCAGGGTACCGAGCCGCTCGCGAATCGCCGGAATGTTGGCGAGCAACTCCAACGCCTGATCGACGGTTAAATCCAAAATATCCGCGATGCTCATTCCCTTGTACTTGATGTCCAAGGTTTCGCGATTATAGCGACGACCTTTGCACACGGCGCAGGTCACATAAATTTCCGGCAGAAAATACATCTCGACCCGAGTCACGCCCTCGCCGCCGCAAGCTTCACAGCGCCCGCCGCTCGCGTTGAATGAAAAGCGCTCGCTCCCGTAGCCGCGTACGCGGGCTTCCGGCACCTGCGCGAAAAGCCCGCGCAAATGATCATAGAGCCCGGTATAGGTCGCCGGATTGGACCGCGCCGTGCGGCCGATGGGACTTTGATCGACGCCGATCACCCTCTCGAAATTTTCCCAGCCGAGAATTTTTCCTTCCGCGCGAGCCTCGCCTTTGCGGCGCTGCAGTCGAACGGCGACACCCGGGTAGAGGACATCCATGACCAAAGTGCTTTTCCCCGCGCCCGACACGCCGGTCACGCAAGTCATCGCGCCGATCGGAATCTTCACGGTCAAATTTTTGAGGTTGCGCGCGTTGGCGTTTTGCACCGTAAGAAAATTATCCTTGGCGTCGCGCCGCTTCGAAGGCATCGGAACCGTCATAACGCCGGACAAATAGCGCCCCGTGCGCGATCGCTCGTTCCGGCAAATCTCGCTTGACGTTCCGCGCGCGACGACTTCACCGCCGCGCACACCCGCTCCCGGCCCCATGTCGATTAAGTAATCTGCTTCACGCATGGTTTCAGGGTCATGCTCGACGACTAAAACCGTATTGCCGGCGTCGCGCAGCTGTTTGAGCAGCCTTAAAAGTTTCGCGTTGTCTTTCTGATGTAAGCCGATGCTCGGTTCGTCGAGGACGTAGAGAACCCCCGCCATCGCCGAGCCGATTTGCGTGGCAAGACGCGCCCTTTGCAGCTCGCCGCCGGAGAGGGTCACCGTCGGCCTATCAAGGCTAAGGTAACCGAGGCCCAATTCAGCCATGACGCGAAGGCGCCGGACGATTTGCTCGACGATCTTCTGTCCGACGACTCTGCGGTCTTCGCCGAACGCGAGCGCCGAGAAAAATTCGCGCGCTGGATCGATCGGCCAGGCAGCAATTTCCGCTATATTGTTCCCGTCGATTCGCACCGCTCGACTTTCCCTGCTGAGGCGGGTGCCGTTACACTCCGGGCATGGAGTGGCGCCGCCGCCTTCGCCGCTCCTCTTATTCCGTTTGCCGCGCGCAGCGGTGATTACGCCCAGACCGTTACAACCAGGGCAAGCGCCTTGAGGGCTGTTGAAGGAAAACATGCTCGGGGTCATTTCCGGCATTGACGCGCCGCAATGCACGCAGGCGAAGCGCAGACTGAATAAAAGTTCACGCTCCGAAGCGGTTTCGTTGCCGCCCAGTACTTGTATTTTGACGACTTGATCGCCGTGCCGCGACGCGACTTCGAGTGAATCCACCAGCCGTTTTTCAATGCCGACGCGGACAATCAGACGATCGATCACGAGATCCACCTGGCGCACCGCGCTGGCATCGAAATGACTTTCAGTGCCGAGCTCCCGCATCTCGCCGTCGATCAGGACACGGCCAAAACCTTGGCGGATGAATTCGCGCAGCAGCGCCGCGACATCGCCTACCGGGGATAGCGGCACCGGGGCTAAAACGATGATCCGAGTTTGCGCCCGCAATGCGAGCAGCTGGTCAACGATCTGCTCCACCGTATATGCGCGGATGGCGCGCCCGCAGCCAACGCAGTGCGGCTGTCCGGCGCGCGCGAAGAGCACTCTTAAATAATCCTGGATATCCGTGAGAGTGCCGACTGTCGAACGGGGCGTGGCTAAGCCCGGCTTCTGTTGGACGGCGATGGTCGGAGAAAGTCCTTCGATGCTGTCCACGTCGGGCTGCGGCAATTGCTGGAGCAGCTGGCGGGCATCGGCGCCGAGCGATTCGAGATAGCGCCGCTGCCCCTCGGCGTAAATTGTGTCGAAAGCGAGTGACGATTTTCCCGATCCGGACACGCCGGTGATGACGACGAAGCGGTCGCGTGGGATCTTCAGATCGATGTTTTTGAGATTATGAACCCGTGCGCCTTTGATGAGGATGTGACCGGCCATGGCAGGCTATTGAGCCTCGAACTCCTTGAGCTTCTGTTCGACCAGGGCCCGGTATTCCTGCAGCTTCGCCGCGGTTTGTGCTTCGAAGCGCAGCACCAGCGCGGGCTGCGTGTTGGAGGCGCGGATCAATCCCCAACCGTCGGGGAACCGCACCCTTACGCCGTCGACGTCGATCACCTCGTAGTGTTTGCGGAAGTATGCCGTGGCTTTTGCAGCGATCACAAACTTGCGCTCGTCCGGGCAGTCGACGCGAATCTCGGGAGTCGAAACGCTCGGCGGCAAATCCGCCAGCAGGCTCGACAGCGGTTTTCCCGAGTTGGCGAGAATTTCGAGCAGCCGAAGCGAGGCATAAATCGCATCGTCGTAGCCGAAGTAGCGTTCTTTAAAAAACATGTGGCCGCTCATCTCGCCGGCAAGCAGCGCCTGGGTTTCTTTCATTTTGGCCTTGAGCAACGAATGGCCGGCTTTCCACATGATCGCCTTGCCGCCATTCTTGGCGATGTCGTCGTACAAGCGCTGCGAGCATTTCACTTCCGAGATAATCGTGGCTCCCGGATTGCGCTTGAGAACATCCCGCGAAAATAGCACGAGCAACTCATCGCCCCAGAGGATATTGCCCCGCTCGTCCACCGCGCCGATCCGGTCGGCGTCGCCGTCGTAAGCGATGCCGACGTCCGCTTTTTCTTCTTTCACCTTGTCGATCAGCATTGCGAGATTTTCCGGCACCGTCGGGTCCGGATGATGAAATGGAAACGCGGCGTCGGGCTCGCAAGCGATCTCCCATACCGTGCAGCCGAGCTGCCTGAAGACCGACGGCGCCACCGGGCCGCCCACGCCGCTGCCGGCGTCGATGACGACTTTGAGTGGCCGTGCCAGCTTGGGCACGTCGGCGAGCAAATGCTTATGATAGGGCGCGACAATTTCGCAGCGCTCCATTTTTCCATCCGGTTTTTCTCGAAAATCTTCCCGTTCCATCCTGGCGCGGATCTCCTGGATCTGTTGTCCGTAAAGCGTGTCCGTGCCCAGGCAGATTTTGAAGCCGTTGTACGCCGATGGGTTGTGGCTCGCGGTAACCTGAATACCGCCGTCGGCGGCGAGATGAAAGAGCGAAAAATAAAGCAACGGCGTCGGGCACACGCCGACGTCGTAGACGTGCAGACCGGCCGATATCATGCCGGCGATCACTGCCTTGGCATAAACATCGGACGTCGCGCGGCAGTCGCGTCCGACGCTGACCCGCGTGCCGCCCCGCGCCGCGATGGCCGTGCCGTGCACTTTTCCGAGCAAGAGCGCAAACTCCGCGTCGAAATCTCTTTCCGCCAAACCGCGGATGTCGTACTCGCGGAATATCGCCGAATTCATTTCTGTTTCGGTCCTGCACTCCGGCGCGCCAGCCGCGCCGCCAAAAGAATCGCTTCCTTCATACTGGTTGCGTCCGCCTTGCCGGTGCCGGCGATATCGTACGCCGTGCCGTGATCGACCGAAGTTCTGATAAACGGCGGCCCCAGAGTCAACGCGACGCCGCCGAAGAAATGATGCAGCTTGAGCGGAATGAGCCCTTGATCGTGATACATGCAAACCACCGCGTCATAATCGCCGCGCGCCGCGTGATAGAACAAACTGTCCGCGGGAAACGGTCCCGCGGCGCTGATCCCGCGCCGGCGCGCCTGCCGCACCGCCGGCGCGATCACCTCGATCTCCTCGTTGCCGAAGATGCCTTCTTCTCCGCCGTGCGGGTTCAACGCCGCCACCGCGATGCGCGGCCGCGCAATACCAAAAAAATCCTTGAGCCCGCGCTGGGTCAATTCCAAGGTAGTTTGAATATTATCCCGCGTCAGATTACGCGCCACTTTGGTAAACGCGACGTGACCGGTTACCGGCACGACACGCAGCTTGGCCCCCATGAGCATCATGCGGCACTCCGGCGTGCGGCTGAGCTCGGCTAGAAGCTCCGTGTGGCCAGGGTAATTGTAACCGGCATCGATCAGGATGCTTTTGCTGATGGGCGCCGTAGCGATGCCGTCGACAACCTTGGAGAGCGCCAACTTAGCCGCCACGCGAATATAGCTAAATGCGCCGTGGCCGGCGATTCTTGCTGGTTTGCCGGGGCGTGAATCCCGGGCAGATAGGGCCGACAGCGAACAAACTACATGCGCGCTTGAATCATCGAGCATAGGAAGCAGTTGCTGCCCGGGCTGCCAGCAAACCAGTTTGGGAAACTTAGAGCGGCCTTTGCGCGCGCGTTGCAGCACGCCCCAGTCGCCCAATATCAAGGGTCGCGAGACCTTGCTGACGACGGGATCGGCCAGCGCTTTGAGGATCACTTCCGGGCCTATGCCGGATGGATCCCCCATGGTGACGGCGATAATCGGTTTACTCACGGTGGTGCGGGAAAACTTCGCGTCTGGATAATGACGCCATCATCCGCGCGTCGCTGTGATGTGATATCCGCTCGCTAGCCTAGACTAGGGCTTTTTTGCGGAAAACGGATTCAGCGAATCGATAATGCCGGAGACGACGCCCTTTTCGGCTGGTTGTGGCGGCGGCGACAGGACATCGGGAGCATCCTCCACCGTCTCTTTCGTGAAGAGCGGCATGCCGAAAACGCTGACGATGCTTCTTCCCTGTAATGGGTTCTTCGGATCATCTTCCTCAAAGGCAGTTTCCTTCACGATATACGAGAATGGGTTGAGATAACTCAAAAAGGACCGGTCTTCGTTGCGCGCGGAGCGGGTGGACTTGGCGATCAAATTGTCGACTGTGCCTTCCTTGGAATCTTCCGGCTTGAAAACCACGCCGGCGACTTTGATGTCAACGCGGTGCTTGCGCCGTAAATCCGTCTTCACCCACCTGGCGAAACGCTCCTCCAGCGCCTTATTCATCAACTCTTCCTTGATCTTCGGCGCGACGCTGCCAAGGGGCACTGGGGTGCCGGCATCCCGGCCTTCCAGCTTAACGATGTGGACGCCCATGCTGGTGCGGAAAGGCTCGCTAACCTGCCCCACGGATAATTTCTGGAAGGCCACCTCTTCGATGCCGGGAATCAACGTGCCGCGGTTGACCCAGCCAATCTCGCCGCCGTCGGCCTGTCCCGCGCCCTGCGAGTACTCGCGCGCCAACGCCGCGAAGTCTTCACCCGCCGAGATCCGCTGGTAGAGTTCCTTGCCTTTCGCCATCGCGCTTTCAGCGCGCTCGGCGGGGGCATTTTCCGGCAATGTCAAAAGGATGTGGCGAATGCGCGCCCGGTCGTTGCTTCGATAATTTTTCGCATTGAGCTTGTAATACCGCTCGACATCCTCATCGCTGATCGTGACCTTCCTTCTTACTTGTCGGTCGATAAGATCGCTTTTCTCGATTTCTGATTTCACCGATGCTTTATAACTCGCCAAGGTTTGGTTTTCTCTGCTCAGCGCCGCTTTGAGGTCTTCATCGGATAGCCGATTGTTTTTTTTGACTTGCTCGACATAGCGGTCGACATCGGCATCACTGACGACGATTCCCGCCTCTCTCACTTCAGCTTCGAGAAGCTTATCCGTGATAAACTGTTCGAGAGCCTGCCGATCACCGGCATTGATCTCTTTGAGGTCGCCCGCGGGAAAACTGCGGCCCAGTTTGGTTTTGGCGTAAGCGTTGATGTTCGAAAGAGTATAGGGCTCGCCGTCGATGACGGCGATCAGTTGCTCGACAACAGCGGCGCTGCCGTTTTGAGGAATAGCGAAGAGAAAACTCAACAGCAGGATCGTTCTAATTGCCAGTCTCAGCATACGTATTGCACTCGAAAAGGCATTTCGACAGATCATGAAAACAGGTACCATACCCGGCATTAAAAGCCAAACCCGCCGGGCGCAAGGACTGGGATAAAAGACCTGGACTGTCCGCGGTTTGCGGTCTACAACCGGTGGTCCGCCCTTGCCGCGAACGCTATATCGGCGCCGCAGCAGCCTCAGGCGACAAACTTTGTGTCGCCCTGGTTTCTCCGACGGTGTGCAAAAGCTCCGCTACCTCATCTAACAATGCGGCCCAATCCTGATTTTTCGGCGCATAAGAGAGCCGCCCGTCGGGCGACAACCGAAACCGGCTTTTTTGCTTGTGAATCAA
>Ga0075431_100005496_pt1 | contig 12513 bp, 19 predicted proteins | sample RhiMetdeltSRZDD5_FD_75297 | JGI IMG/M metagenome (GOLD analysis project Ga0075431, IMG submission 75297) | Populus rhizosphere microbial communities from Tennessee, USA - Rhizosphere MetaG P. deltoides SRZDD5 | ecosystem: Host-associated > Plants > Roots > Rhizosphere > Soil | place: USA... | reverse complement strand
CGCCGCGCCGCCTGTGGTCCGGTACCCCGGGCGCGCAGGCGCCGGAGGCCCCACACCTGTACCGGATCGGCGGCCACTGGTACCTGCTGATCGCCGAAGGTGGCACCGAACGCGGACATGCCGTCTCGATCGCCCGCGGCCCGGCACCCGACGGACCGTTCGAACCGTGCCCAGCCAACCCGATCCTGAGCCACCGCGGCACCAGCCGGCCCATCCAGAACACCGGCCACGCCGACCTCGTCGAGGCGCCGGACGGCTCGTGGTGGATGGTGCTGCTGGGCGTACGGCCGCGCGGCGGCACCCCCGGCTGGCATGTGCTCGGCCGGGAGACGTACCTCGCGTCGGTGACGTGGGCCGACGGCTGGCCGGTGGTCGGCGACGTCGCACCGTCGCACCCCGTGCCGGCGCCGACCGTGCGGGACGACTTCGACTCCGACCGGCTGCACCCCCGCTGGATCTCGGTGCGTTCCCGTCCCACCAAGTACTGGTCGCTGACGGACCGCCCCGGCTGGCTCGCGATTCGGGCGCGTGGTGAGTCGGTCGACCGGCCCGACGTGATGTTCGTCGGCCGCCGCCAGCAGCACCTGTCCTGTCGGGTACGGACCCTGGTGGACGCTACCGAAGGGTGCGGCGGGCTCGCGGTACGCGTCGACGAGCGGCACCACTACGAGGTAGAGGTGGGCGACGGCGAGGTACGGGTCGCGGCCCGAACCGGCCCGCTGCGAGCGACGGTAGCCACCCGCCCCGCGGCCGACGGCCCGATCCGGCTACGCATCGACGTAGTCGCCTCCCGACCCGACGACTGGCACCCGTGCAAAGAGCCCGATGTCCTCCGAATGGGCGTCGAGGACCCGGATGGCGCATTCGACGTGCTGGCCGAACTCGACGGCCGGTACCTGTCGACCGAGGTAGCCGGGGGCTTCACGGGGCGGGTCATCGGCATGTACGCCGCCACCGGAACCGTACGGTTCGACTGGCTGGACTACGAGCCGGTCGGGCACGATACGAACGTCTGAGGAGGGCCGTTGGCCAAGCCTGTGACCATCTCCTACATCGCCGAGTCCGCCGGCGTATCGATCCCCACGGTGTCCAAGGTTCTCAACGGCCGTTCCGGCGTCGCCGCGGACACGCGCGCCCGCGTCGAGGCCCTGATCAACCAGTACGGGTACCGCAAGCCGAAGTCCCCGCACGACAGCAAGCTGATGGAGCTCGTCTTCGATGAGTTGACGCACATGTGGGGAGTCCAGATCATTCGCGGGGTCGAGGAGGTGGCCCGGGAACACCGCATGGGCGTAGTGCTGACCGAGTTCGGCCCGCAGCGCAACGCGATCCGTTACTGGATCGACGACGCCCTCGCCCGCCGCCCGTCCTGCGTCGTGACGGTGGCTCAGCTCTCCGACGAGCAGCGTGCGCAACTGCGCGCCAAAGGCATACCCTTCGTGGTCTTCGATCCCACCGTGGAACTACCCGACGACGTTCCCTTCGTCGGAGCCACGAACTGGGCCGGTGGCCGGTCGGCGGCCCGGCACCTGATCGAGTTGGGACACCGCCGCATCGCGATGATCGGCGGTCCGGACCAGGTCCTGTGCTGCCAAGCCAGGCTGGACGGCTACCGGTCCGCCATGGAGACCGCCGGTCTGGCCGTGGACGCCAACCTCGTGATCCGCGCCGACCTGACCCTGGAGCACGGCTACGCGGCGGCGCTCGACCTGCTGAACCGACGGGAGCGCCCCACGGCGATCTTCGCCAGCAACGACCTGCAGGCGCTCGGCGCCTACCGGGCCGCACGGTCGGTCGGGCTGCGGATCCCGACGGACCTCAGCGTCGTCGGCTTCGACGACCTACCGGTCACCACGCTGGTCGACCCACCGATGACCACGATCCACCAACCGCTCACCGAGATGGCCGCGGCCGCCACCCAGCTCGCGCTCGCCCTGGGGCGCGGCGAGCCTACGCCGCAACTCGGACTCGAACTGGCCACGAGCCTGACCGTACGGGAGAGCACCGCCCCGCCCGCCAGCTGATCTCATTGGCCTCATCACGCCGTCCGATCAGTCCATCACCGATAGCCTCCTGAATCACGAACGCCACGTCGTAACCAATCTCGAGTTGATGGCGTCTCTTGGTTTATCGCGGCCCATACGGGGAATCGGACCTCCTTGGCGTACAACGAAACAACAACGGGGGGACGCGATGAAATCGGGAGCTCCGGTGGCGTTGGCCATCGGTGTGGGCTACTTCCTTGGAAGAACCCACAAATTCAAGTGGGCGCTGTTGCTCGGTACCGCGGCGGCGACGGGCAGCCTCAGCGGGCTCCCGTCGCAGGCGCTGCAGCGGGGCACGAAGGCGATGCAGTCGAGCCCGGAGTTGGCCAAGATCGCGGAGAGCGGGCAGCGCCTGCTCGAGGCTGGTCGCACAGCCGCGATGTCGGCGATGACCTCACGCGCGGAGTCGATGACCGACGCGCTGGAGGGCAAGGCCGCCGAGGCCGGCGAGCGCGGTACGCAGGCCGCCAAGCGCGTACGTGGAGAGCGGTACGACGACGAGGAAACGGACGAGTACGACGAGCAGGAGCCAGAAGAGGACGAGGACCTCGACGAGGACGTGGAGGACGAGGAGTCCGACGAGGAGTCCGACGAGGAGTCCGACGAGGAGCAACGAGCCGGAGGGCGTCGACGCCCGGTCGTACGAAAGGCCCGGAGGTGACCCATGTCAGCTGAGAAGACACCGGGACTCGGTACGGCGATCGGCAGCGGCCTGGCGGAGGGCGCGAAGGGTCTCCTCACGGTGGCGGGCAAGCGCGTCGTGTCGTCGATGACGGATCGAATCGGCGAAACCACCGAGCGGTTGACCGACTATGCGACCAATGGCGGCGGGCCAGGGCTGCTGGCCGCCATCACCGGGCGCGGCGGCAAACAGAAGAACGGCAAGGGTACGTCCCTCAAAGTCACGAACATTGTCGAACACATCGACGTCGGCGTGCCGTTGCGACTCGCGTACGACCAATGGACCCGCTTCACCGATTTCCCGACCTTCATGAAGAAGGTGGAGTCGGTGGAACAGGAGGAGGACACCAAGCTCCGATGGAAGGCGCAGGTCTTCTGGTCGCACCGGACGTGGGAGTCCACGATCATCGAGCAGGTGCCGGACACCCGGATCGTCTGGCAATCCGAGGGCGAGAAGGGGACGGTCGACGGGGCGGTCACGTTTCATGAGCTCGCGCCCGAACTGACTCGCGTCTGCCTCAACCTGCAGTACCACCCGCAGGGATTCTTCGAGCACGTCGGCAATCTCTGGCGGGCTCAGGGGCGGCGTGCCCGACTGGAGCTCAAGCACTTCGCCCGGCACGTGATGAACGAGGCGGCGCTCCACCCCGACGAGGTGGAGGGCTGGCGCGGAGAGATCCACGACGGTGAGGTCACGAAGGACAACGAAGAAGCGCGCGGCGAGCAGCAGGAAGCCGAGAGCACCCGCCGCGGCAGCGAGCCCCGCGGTTCGGGCCGGCGCAAGCCCGCGTCGGGACGCTCCGGGTCCAGCGAGAGCCGCCCGACCCGCCGGCGCCAAGGCAGCCGCGAACAACCACGCAGAGTTGGCGGCCGCGGGTAGGTCGCCGAACGGGGGTAGAACAATGACAACGGCCGTACAGCCGACCGGTGGGTCGGGCGGCGGCGGACTCGAGCGCCCGGGTGGTTCGGGACTCGCCGAGGTCGTCGACTCGATTCTCGACAAGGGGCTCGTGATCGACGCCTACGTCCGGGTCTCGCTCGTGGGCATCGAACTGCTCACAGTGGACGCGCGCGTCGTGGTCGCGAGCGTCGACACGTACCTGCGCTTCGCCGAGGCCGCGAACCGGCTCGACCTCGCCGAAACGGGCCAGAGCAAGGGTCTGCCCGAGTTCGTGGAGGGGGCGCAGGAGAAGGGAGCGGAGAAGAAGGTCAAAGGGGCGGCGCGGGGAGCCATCGATACCGCGCGGGAGACGGTCGAGGGTTTCGTCGAGCGGCACAACGGGGGATCGCGTCGGAAGTCGTCGACCCACGCCCGGGCGGAGGGCTGACATGTCGACCGAGCACGGCTGGTACGTCTACGGCATCGTCGAGTCGGACGTTGAGGTGCTGCCTGGGAACGAGGGGGTCGGCGATCCGCCCGCGCCGGTGGAACTCATCCGCAGCGGTGAGGTCGCGGCCCTCGTCAGTCGGGTCGACGTGGACAAGCCGCTGGGCAGCCGGGCCGACCTCTTCGCTCATCGGGACGTCCTCGACGCCGCCGCTGGCGCGGTACCCGTACTGCCCATGCGGTTCGGGGCGGTGCTCTCGTCGCGGACGGCGGTGGTGCACGAGCTGCTCGAGCCGCACGCGGACGAGTTCACCGACGCGCTGAATCAACTCGAGGGCGAGGCGCAGTACGTGTTTCACGCCCGGTACGACGAGTCCGCGCTCGTGCACGAAGTCCTCAGTGAGAACCCGGACGCGATGGCCCTGGTGGAGCAAATTCGGGACGAGCCCATCGAGTCCACAAGGGATACACGACTTCAGCTGGGCGAGTTGCTCGGCACGGCGGTGGAGGCCAAGCGCAGCGCCGACACCGATGTTGTCATCGAAGCCGTGACACCCGTCGTCGCGGCGGTATCCGTGCGCCCACCGACCCACGAGGAGGACGCGGCGCATGTGGCGATGCTCGTCGACATCGACAACAGCGGCGAGCTCGAAGATCTGCTCGACAGTCTCGCCCGCTCATGGGAGGGCCGGGCCAATGCCCGATTGCTCGGTCCCATGGCGCCGTACGACTTCGTCACCACCACGCAGGGGTAGAGAGGCAGGACGCGATGGATCTCGTCTCGTCGACCCTCGGCCTTCCTTTCGCGCCGTTGCGTGGCCTGATCGCACTGGCTCGGTTGCTCGAGAAGGAAGCGGAGCAAGAGCTCTACAACCCCGCGAAAGTCCGGCAGGAGCTCGAGGCGATCGACCAGGAGCGGGCCGAGCGGCAGCTCTCGGGCGAGGACGCCGAGGAGATGGAGCAGGCGGCCGTGGACCGGATGTTGCGGCGCTGAGGGAGGATGCCATGCAGCAAGGGCAAGAATCGCGACGCCGACGGGAGGATCGGCCACGTCGCGAGCCGATAGATGCCCGCGAAGCCGCTCGGGCCGGCCTCGAGCAGGTGGCCGACCTGACCGGTCGCGAAACCCAAGGGGTCGTGTCCCTGGAGCCCGCCGAGGACGGCTGGGTCGTCGGAGTGGAGGTTGTCGAGGACCGCAGGATCCCGTCATCCACGGATGTGTTGGCACTCTACGAGGCGGAGATCGACGACAATGGCAGCCTCGTGGGATACACCCGCAGGCGCCGGTACCCCCGCGGCAAGAGCGACAGCGGAGATCCGGAACGATGACCATCGAACCGCGGGCCTCGTCCTCCGCGCCGGTGGGTGTCGGGAGCCACGAGCCGGCGAACCTGGGTGACATCCTCGAGCGCGTGCTCGACCGTGGTGTCGTCATCGTGGGCGACATCCGCATCAGCCTGCTGGACATCGAGCTGCTCACGGTCAAGCTGCGACTGTTGATCGCATCAGTGGATACGGCACGCGAGCTCGGCATCGACTGGTGGGAGCACGATCCATGGCTGACGTCGAGCGCACGCAAGAGCCTGCCGCCTGGACGGGGCCACGACCCCGCCCTCGAGGCGGATCCCGATGACTGAGCCCTCCGTTGCCGTATGGGTCTACGCGGTCGGCGTCGACCTCGACGGACCGTGGCTGGCCGGGGCGACCGGCGTCGACGGTGAGAGCCTGCGCGTGGTCAGCGCTTCGGGGCTGGCGGCGCTCGTCGGCTCCGTCGACAGTGGACGGTTCGGTGCGGAGGGTCTGCGGCGCCGCCTCGACGACCTCGACCAGCTCGAAGGAATCGCCCGACGGCACCACGCGGCAATCGCGCTCATCGCCGCCCACCGACCCGTGGCGCCGGCCCGACTGGCGACGCTCTATGCCGACGACGACCGCGTGCGTACCGCGGTGCGGCGCCATCGCGACGAGTTCCTCGCCGCGCTCCGGAACGTCGCCGGGCGGCTGGAATGGGGAGTCAAGGCGTACTCGACCGGGTCCGAGCCCGACCAGCCGACGCCGTCCGCGCCCACCTCGGGGACCGCCTACCTCCGACAACGACAGGCCCTGTTGAGCGCGCGGAACTCGTCATGGCAACGCGCCGCCGAGAGTGCGCACGCGGTCCACGATCGGCTCAGCGAGATCGCCGTCGAGGCGCGCGAACACCGGCCGCAGGACCCGAACCTGAGCGGTGACCGGCGCTCGATGATCCTCAACGGTGCGTACCTCGTCGACAACGAGCACGCCGAGGAGTTTGCGACGGCGGTGGCGACACTGGCCGACGAACACCCGGAACTGGCTGTCGAGCTCACCGGCCCGTGGCCGGCCTACTCATTCGCGGTAGTCGACGATGAGCAATGAGATTGCCGTACCGGCCCAGCAGGTCGCGCTGGTGGATTTGCTCGACCGCGTCCTGGCTACCGGAGTCGTCATCACCGGTGAGATCACCCTGTCCATCGCCGACATCGACCTCGTGTACGTGTCGCTGCGCGCGCTGCTCTCCTCGGTACGTCCCGGCGGTCCGGAGCCGCTGCCCGTCGTGCGACCGATAGGGACGGACGAGCCGTGACGCACCTCGACATCGACCGGGAAGGCGCGGAGCGGAGCCTCGCGAGCCTGGTGCTCACCGTGATCGAGCTGATCCGGCAGCTGATGGAGCGCCAGGCCATCCGCCGGATCGACGAGGGCGACCTGAGCGACGACCAGATCGAGCGGCTGGGTTCCACGCTCATGGCCCTGGACGCGCAGATGACCAGGCTGCGTGAGCACTTCGGGCTCGCGGAGGAGGATCTGAACCTCGACCTAGGACCGCTCGGTAGCCTCCTTCCGCGGCGGTGACGCCGAGCGCCGCGCCATCAGGAGGGTACGAGGCGGATGATCGGCAACTCGCGATCCGTCTTCTTCTGGTAATCGGCGAAACGTGGCACCGCGGTAGTGATTCGCCGCCATGCTTCGTCGCGCGCAGACCCGTGAAGCTCCTGCGCGGTAACGGACAACCGGCGGCCACGTGTTTCGATACGCACCTGATCGGGGTGTGCGGCGAGGTTGTAATACCACGAAGGATTGCGGGCCGCTCCAGCCGCCGACGCCACGATCAGGAAGCTGCCGTCGTCACCGGGGAAGTACCCCACCGGAGTTTCGCGGGCGATTCCGCTCTTACGGCCCACTGTTGTCAGAACCAGGGCATCGAACCCTGCCGCGCGACCGCTCTTGCGAACGCGCTTGACCATCATCCTGTTCACCCACAGCATGAATTTGCCACCGGGCTGGCGCGCACCGCGCGTGCCATTACGTGTATCGAAGCTCATGACGCCCTTCCGTATGCGGACATGTCGATACCCCACGATGTGACGTGTGTCGGGACGATCCGGATCAGCATCGAGTCGAATCCCCGCCCCAGACGCTGACCGCCTTCGGTATGAATTTCGGCCCGACCCCGGACGGTCACGCCGCGTGGGCTCCACGGGTTCACCGACGCCAGGTCGTCGACGACGAACGCCACCCACGGGTTGGTCTCGATGTTGCGCAGGTACAGAGGCCGGCGGGCGGCAAGGTTGTGCCCGCCGATCTCGATCGCCGTCCGGTCGTCGGCCAACCGGAACCCGGTCGGTACCACGTGCGCCTGCCCGGACGAGGTGACAGTCGCGAGCCGCCCCAGCCGCTGGCTGTTCAGGTACTCGACTTCCTTCTCGGTGAATGTCACGCCCATCTCCTTCCGGCCGTCCGGCGTCTCCGCAGATCGTATGCCTAACAGATTATCTTCGCTACAACTCGTCTGTGCGGCGGATAGAGTGTGAGGATGCAGACAAGGGAGCCGGGTACCGCGGACGAGGTGGGTCCCGCGTTGCTCGTCCTGACCCGCGCCTACTTCGGCGCGGTCGGCTCCATCCTCGACGGCCTGCCCCACGGCCCGCGTGGTTACCACACCCTCGGCGCCGTCATCCGCGGCGACCACCCGAGTCAGCTCGCCCTCGCGACCTGGCTGGGCATCGACCGCACCGTGATGACGTACCTCCTCGACGACCTCGTCGCCGCGGGCCTCGTGGAACGTCAGCAGAACCCCGCCGACCGGCGCCAACGAAAGATCGTCGCCACATCCGCGGGCAAACGGACGAGAGCCGCACTCGCCGCCAAGGTCCGCCAAGCCGAGGACGAACTCCTCGCCGCACTCGACGAACACGAGCGGAAGACACTGCGGGAACTGCTGAGGCGAGCCGTCGTGGGACTGCCCGACGGCAGCAACCCATGCGGCCCCGAGTGCTGACGAGGTAGCCGGCGTTCGTGAACCGTTCGAGGGTCCCGTAGCGACAGACCAGGCATCAACTCGCACCCGGGAGGGACCGGCATGACGTCCACGCCGTCGGATCCCCGCGACGACGCGGCGCTCGTCGCGGCGGTGGCCGATGGCGACCGGGCCGCGTTCGAGGTGCTGTATCAGCGCCACCTTCCCTGGCTGCTGGTCCGGCTGGGGCGCCGATGCTCCCTGCCGGACCTGGTCGACGAGGTCGTTCAGGACACATTCGTGGCGGTGTGGCGATCGGCGCGACGTTGGGACGGTCGTGGCGAGGTGGCCGCGTGGATCTGGGGCATCGGAATCCGTCGTCTCGTCGACGCGCTGCGCCAGCGCCCGCGACCGACCACCGAGCTGGTCGAGTTCGACGGCCACGAGACCTCGGCCGAGGACCATGTGCTGCTCGGCGTGCAGTACGGGGACGTCGGGGCGGCTCTGGCGAGCCTGTCGCCCGAGCTGCGGGCGGTGGTACAGGCGACCGTCCTCGATGGACTGACCACCCGCGAGGCGGCCCGGCTGCTCGGCATACCGCCAGGCACGGTGAAGACGCGGATGATGCGCGCCCGGGCTCAGTTGCGGGAGCGGTTGGCATGACCACGGAGGTTGACATGAGCGCGTGGCATCTGGAGCCGGAGCTGATCCGGCGCTATGTCGCAGGAGCGGTCGGCCCGGAGCTGGCTGCCTCCGCCGAGGCGCACCTGATGGCCTGCGCCGCGTGCCGGGCGGCACTAGCGTCCCATGTGGACAGTGGCCGGGCGGCGACGATCTGGGCCGACGTGGTCGACCGCGTGGACGCGCCGCGACCGAGCCTGGTCGAGCGCGCGCTCGTCCGACTCGGCGTCAGCGAGGCGACGGCGCGACTCGTGGCGGCCACGCCGACACTGCGCGGGCCGTGGCTGGCGGCGATCACCGGCGTGCTCGCCTTCGCGGCGGTGGCGGCGCAGTCGGACGAGCGCTGGCTCCGGATGTTCCTGGTCGCAGCCCCTCTCGCCCCGCTCGCGGGGGTCGCGGTGGCCTTTACCAGTGGGCTGGATCCGACCCGGGAGATCGGCCTCGCCACGCCGTATCCGGGGCTGCGTCTGCTGCTGATTCGCACCACGGCGGTGCTGGCCGTGACGGTCCCGGTCGCGCTGGCGGCCGGGCTCGCGTTGCCGGGTCCGGCGTGGCTCGCGGCTGTCTGGTTGCTGCCCGCGGCTGGCCTTACGTCGGCCGCGCTGGCGCTGACCGGTCGGCTGCGGCCCGTGCTGGCTGTCGGTGTAATCGCCGTCGGCTGGGTAGCGGTCACTACGCCCACCATCCTCGAGGGAAAGACGGGGGCCTTCGGCGGCGGTGCTCAGCTCGGCTGGCTGGGCCTTGCGGTGGGCGGGGTGCTGTGGCTCACCGCCGGTCGGCACACGGTGATGATGAGACTGGGGAGGAACTCATGACGGCGGTACGCGTCGTCGGCGTGACCAAGGCTTTCGGCCGCACGCGGGCGTTGGAGTCGGTGGACTTCGAGGCCGATCGAGGAGTGACCGGGCTGCTGGGGCCCAATGGCGCGGGAAAGACGACGCTGCTGCGCATGATCGCCACGGTGCTCGCGCCCGACGAGGGACGGCTGTGGCTGCTCGGCCACGACCCGGCCCGTGCCAGGGAGCGGACCGAGATCCGGCACCGGCTCGGCTACCTGCCGCAGGAGGCGGGCTTCCACCGCGGGTTCACGGTCTTCGAGTTCGTCGACTACGTGGCGATCCTCAAGTCGATGACCGACCGGCGCTCCCGCCACGACGAGGTTCGCCGGGTGCTCGCGCTGACCGGGCTGAAGTCGGTGAGTGGCAAGCGGATCCGGGCGCTCTCGGGCGGCATGCGCCGCCGGGTCGGGCTGGCTCAGGCGCTGCTCGGCGACCCCGAACTGCTGGTACTCGACGAACCGACCGCGGGCCTGGATCCGGAGCAGCGGCTGCGGTTTCGCGAGATGGTCTCCCAGGCCGGAGAGGGGCGCACGGTGGTGCTGTCGAGCCATCAGACCGAGGACGTAGCCGCTCTCTGCACCCGGATCGCCGTGATCCACCAGGGTCGCACGAGGTTCGTCGGCACTCCCGCCGAACTCATTCAGCAGGCCGACGGTCGCGTGTGGACGGACACGCTGCGAGCCGCGACGGCGCTCGCGGCCTGGCGCACCGGCGACGGTACCTATCGCAACGTCGGCCAGCCGCCCGACGGCGCCGAACTGGTCACCCCGACGTTGGAGGATGCCTACCTGCTGCTGGTGGGCGGAGCCGAGCTGGAGGTCCTGGCGTGACCGCCGTCGAGTACACCATCGAGGGACCGGCCGGACCCCGCCCGGATCGCCTGCTGTTGCTGAGCGGCCGCGAGGCCCATCGGCTGGCCCGGCATCCCGCGCTGTGGCTGCCACTGGCCATCGCCGTCGCCGGCGTGGGCTACGAGGCGGCCACTGGTAACTACTTCTCGGCTGGGAGCTGGTACGCCTTCGTCTTCGTCACGATCGCGATGCTCGGCCCCATAGTCGGGATCTTCGCGGCGAACATGGTAACGAGCGGTGCTCGGCGGGTCCGGGCCGACGAGATGCTGCGCGCCACTCCGATGGCCGACACCGAACGGACGCTCGCCGTGTGTCTGGGAGCGGTGCTCACCCTCGGCGGTATCGGTACCGCCGGCGTGGTCGCCTTGTCGTTCATCGCGGCGAAGGGGTCGATGACCGCCGAGGAGGTGTTGACCGCCGGCGAGCTGGCGCAGATACCGCCGATCCTCGCCGGCGGCGGACTGCTCGGCGTCCTCACCGCCCGCTGGCTGCGCTTCCCCGGCGCGGCCTTGGTGACCTTCGTGGTCTTCGCGATCGGGGGAGTCATCGCGTTCTCCCGCCTGGACAGCGAGACGGCTACCTGGTGGTCGTGGTGGTCGTCGGTACCGGTGAGGGGCACCGACGAACCGTTCACGTACGAGAGCCCCGCCTCCGCGGCAGGGCCCTGGTGGCATGCGGCGTACCTGGTCGGGCTCTGCGCCATCGTCACCGTGGCCGCGGTCTACCGCGATCGCGGTCACTGGTCGAGGCTGGCGGCGGTGGGTCTGCCCATAGCGGCGGTGACCGCACTGTTCGGTTGGCTGCAACTGCCGTGACGGCGTCGGTCGCGCGCGAACTGATCCGGACGGGTCACCTCGTGCGCGGCCTGCGCCGGGCGCCACTCGTGGTCGGTGCGCTCACAGTTGGCGGGTTGCTCGCGCTGTACCGAGCGGACGATCCGGCAGGCGGGATCGGGCCGCTGCGGATGATCGGGCTGATCCTGGTTCTCGGTAGTGGCTTCGCACTCGATGACGCGGCGGCCCCGACACTGCAGGCGAGCCCGTATCCGCTGGTGCGCCGGATGTGCCTGCGGATCGGGTGCACGGCAACGGTTGTCGTTCCACTGTGGACCTTCGCGCTCACGCGAGTCCATCACGTGTCGCTGGCCGTCGGCCTGACGATCGAGTTGCTGGCCGGGCTCGCGGTCGTCTGGGCGGCCGCGGCCTGGGGGCGCCGCTGGGGCTTCGACGAGCCGGGCATCGCCACCGCACCGGTACTGCTGGCCTTGCTGTACCTCGCGGTAGCGGTTCCGCGGACACGGCTGCTGGTCGGGCCGGGACCGCAGTGGCTGGCTGCGCACCTGCGGTGGACCGCGGTACTGGCGGCCGCCGTGGCCCTGCTCGCGTTCGCGATGCGGGATCCGATGACCCGACGGCCGCGATCAGACCGGCGTGGGAGTGCCCGGCGGTGGCACGTTGAAGTCACCGAGGCGGCGCGGTCGCACGAGCCCCTGCTCCCAACGCGACCGCCGGCTGTCGAGGAACCTGAATCGCCTCGGTGACCGGGAAAGCAGCACGTTCGGCTCGTGGACGTACGCCATGACGGACTCGGCGAAGTCCTCGTCCGGGCCGCCGCGGACCGCGTACCCGCTGACGGGTTGCTCGACCCACCTGGGTGCGTTCCAGTCGTTCTCGGTGATCTGGAACGCCGCCGGTGGAGGCGTGCCAGCGGCGATCGCGGTCTCCACGGCGGGCACACCGATGTCGAACAACGCGCCGTTGACCCAGCCCACGGCACGCTGGAAGTCAGCGAGCATGGTCGGATCGGTCGCGGCCGCCACGTTGGCACCACC
>Ga0075431_100005493_pt1 | contig 12515 bp, 13 predicted proteins | sample RhiMetdeltSRZDD5_FD_75297 | JGI IMG/M metagenome (GOLD analysis project Ga0075431, IMG submission 75297) | Populus rhizosphere microbial communities from Tennessee, USA - Rhizosphere MetaG P. deltoides SRZDD5 | ecosystem: Host-associated > Plants > Roots > Rhizosphere > Soil | place: USA... | reverse complement strand
CATCAGGCGCTCACCGTCACCGCCGGCCCGCCGGCCAGCGTGTTCACGAGATCCACGAATGTCGGGAACGACGTCTGCACGCACGCCACGTCCTCGACCACGGTCTCGCCGTCGGCCACGAGTCCGGCCACCGCCAGCGCCATCGCCATCCGGTGGTCCCCACCGCTGTCGACCTGCGCGGCGCGGAACGACTGCCCGCCGGCGATCACCATCCCGTCCGGCCGCGGATCGATGCGGATGCCCATCTTGCCGAGCTCCCGCGTGACGGCGGCGATGCGGTCGGACTCCTTCACGCGCAGCTCGGCGGCGTCGCGGATCTCGGTGGCCCCACACGCGGTGGCCGCGAGCACCGCCAGCACCGGTACCTCGTCGATGAGGCGCGGAATCAGCGGCCCTGCCACCGTGGTCGCCACCGGCGCGGCGGTTGCCACGCTCAGCGCGGCGAGGCGCTCGCCGTCGCCGGCGGCGTCGACGGGCGTCCGGGTCACGCCGACGCCCATCGCGGCCAGGGCGTCGAGGAGCCCGGTCCGCGTGGGATTCACGCCGACGCCGGCCACGGTGACGCGCGCGTCCGGCACGATGGCGCCGGCCACCAGCAGAAACGCCGCCGACGAGATATCACCGGGCACCTGCACGGCGGCGCCTCGCAGCGGCCCCGGGTGGAGCGTGACGCGACGCTCGCCTCGCTCGAGACGCGCGCCGAACGCCCGCAGCATGACCTCCGAGTGATCCCGGGACGGCGCCGGCTCGGTCACGGTGACCGGACCGTCGGCGCGCAGTCCCGCGAGCAGGATGGCCGACTTCACCTGCGCCGATGCGACCGGGCTCTCGTAGGCGATCGCCCGCGGGCGGTCCGCGCCGCGCACCGCCAGCGGCAAGCGCTCGCCGCCGGCGCGGCCGACGATCGTCGCGCCCATGCGCGCGAGCGGCTCCACCACGCGCTTCATCGGACGACGGCGGAGGGAGTCGTCACCGGTGAGCAGCGTCCAGAACGGCTGCCCAGCCAGGAGGCCGATGAGCAGGCGCGCCGTCGTCCCGGAGTTGCCGCAGTCGACGATGTCGCTCGGCTCTGTGAGGCCGTGCAGACCGACGCCCGCGATCCGGTAGTGTCCGGGCCCTTTCTTGGTGACCTCCACGCCCATCAGCTGGATGGCCGTCAGCGTGCGCAGGCAGTCCTCGCCCTCGAGATAGCCCTGCACCTCGGTGACGCCATCCGCCAGGGCGCCGAGCAGCGCCGCGCGATGCGAGATGGATTTGTCCCCGGGCACCTCGACGGTGCCCGCGAGCCGCCGCACGGGTCGCACGCGGAAGTTCACGCGAGCCTCTCCCGCTGTGTCTTCAGCCGCGCGAGCTCTTCCGCGATGCCGCGACGGTCGCCGGCGACGACGAGCCGCTCGAGCTCGTCGAGCGCGCCGCGGAAGGCGGCGAGGCCGGCGACGATGGCCTCGCGATTGCCGAGCAGGATCTCCGTCCACATCGCCGGATCGGCGGCCGCGATGCGCGTGGTGTCCTTGAAGCCGCGCGCGGCAAACGGGAACGCGGCCGGCTCGAAGCGAGCCACCGCGTCCACGAGTGCCCACGCGGCGACGTGCGGCAGATGGCTGATGGCGGCCACGATCCGATCGTGGGAGTCGGGATCGAGCGCGCTCACGCGGCCCCCGACCGCTTCCCAGAACGTCGTGACCGTCTTCACCGCCGCCGGATCCGAGGCGTCGGTCGGGGTGACGATGACGATGGCGCCCTGAAAGAGGTTGGCCCGCGCGACGGCGTAGCCGCTCTTCTCCGAGCCGGCCATCGGATGGCTCCCGACGAACCGCCGTGGCGCCGCGAGCGCCAGGCGCTCCGCGGCGGCGACGATGCCGCGCTTGGTGGAGCCCACGTCGGTGACGACCGCGGACGGCGCCACCGCGCTCCAGGCCGTCGCCAGCAGCTCCTCGTTGGCAAGGACGTTGGCCGCGAGCACGACGAGGTCGGCGTCGCGCACGCCGGCCGCGAGGTCGGTCGTCACGCGATCCACGGCACCGGCGCGCAGCGGCGCGTCCAGACGTCCGCGGTCCCGGCCGATCCCGACGATCTCACGTGCCAGGCCGTGGGCGCGCGCGGCAAGGGCGATGGAGCCGCCCAGGAGCCCGACGCCCACGATGGCCAGCCGCTGGATCACGCGGTCGGCTTCCCCAGCACGGTCTTGAGAGCCTTCACGAGACGCCGGTTCTCTTGCGGCGTCCCGACGGTGATGCGGAGGGCCGATTCCATGCCGAACGGCGTCATGGGACGCACGATGACGCCTTCCTTCAGCAGGCGCTGGTAGATGTCGGAGGCGCTGCGCCCGACGTCGACCAGGATGAAGTTCGCACGCGACGGCACGTACTTCACGCCGAGGGCGTTGAACTCGTCGTAGAGATAGTGGCGGCCGGCCTCGATGGTGCGCACGCACTCCAGCACGTGGCTCTCGTCCTCGAGCGCGGCCTGCGCCGCCACCTGCGCCAGCGAGTTGACGTTGAACGGCTGGCGAATGCGATTCATGAGGGCGACGGCGTCGGCGTCGGCGACGCCGTACCCGACGCGAAGCCCGGCCAGGCTGGCCGCCTTCGAGAACGTCCGCAGCACGATCACCTTCCGGCCCTGCTTCACGTAGTCCATCGTGTCGGGGAAATCCGGCCCCATCGCGAACTCGATGTACGCCTCGTCGAACACCACGATCGTGCGGTCCGGCACGCGGGCCATGAAGGCCTCGACCTCGTCGGCGGTGACGATGGTCGCGGTCGGATTGTTCGGGTTGGCGATGAACACCATCTTGGTCATCGGCGTGATGGCGCGCGCCATGGCCTCCAGATCGAGCCGGTAGTCCTTCAGCATCACCATGACCCGGATGCCGCCGGCCGCCTGCACGATCATCGGGTAGACGACGAACGACGGGTGCGGCACGATCGCCTCGTCACCCGGCTTCAGGAACGTCCGCACCGCGAGCTCGATCAGTTCGTTGCTGCCGTTGCCGAGGAAGACCTGGTCCTGTGCGAAGTCGTGCTTCTTGGCGAGCGCCTGGCGGAGATAGAAGCCGCTGCCGTCGGGATAGCGGTTCAGGCTGCCGAGGGCGCCGATGATCGCCCGCTGCACGCGCTCGGACGGCGACAGCGGGTTCTCGTTCGAGGCCAGCTTGATGGCATCGTGGACGCCGAACTCGCGCTCCAGCTCCTCGATCGGCTTGCCGGGTTCGTAGGGGGCGATGCCCAGGATGTGGGTGTTCGCCAGCGACTCCCACTGCGTGTGCATGCTGTCTCCTTGGTCTATCCCGCCGGGTACGAGCCGAGGATCTTGAGATAGATGGTGCGTTCGGCGATCTCGCGTAGCGCGGCCGCGACGTTCGGCGTCTCCCGGTGTCCTTCGACGTCGACGAAGATCACGTACTCCCACGCCCGGCTCTTGGCCGGCCGCGACTCGATCTTCGTCAGGTTGATGCCGTTGCTGACGATCGGCTCGAGGATCCGGTACAGCGCGCCGGGCACGTTACGCATGGCGAAGAGAATCGAGGTCTTGTCGCGTCCGCTCACGCCGACGGGCTGCCGGCCGATGACGAGAAAGCGCGTGGCGTTGTGGCGGTTGTCCTCGATTCGCTCGCGCAACACCGGCACGCCGTACAGCTCGCCGGCCAGCGCGGAGGCGATGCCGGCCAGCGTCGGATCACCGGCCGCCATCTCGACGGCGGCCGCCGTGGACGACGTCTCCTCGGTCGGCACGTCCGGCAGGTGCTGCGCGAGCCAGCTGCGGCACTGCGCGAGCCCCTGCGGATGCGACAGCACGCGCTTGACCTCGCTCAGCGTGGCCGCGCGCGAGAGCAGGTGCTGGGCGATCTCGAGATAGGCCTCGCCGCAGATGAGCACGTCCGACTCGGCGAGCCGGTCGAGCGTCACGTTGACGGCGCCCTCGGTGCTGTTCTCCACGGGCACCACGCCGAAGGCGACGCGACCGCGCTCGACCTCGTCGAACACGTCGCTGATGGCGCGCGTGGGCTTGAGCTCGGCGGCGGCGCCGAACCGCTCGCGCGCGGCCTGATGGGTGAAGGTGGCCTGCGGCCCCAGATAGGCGACGGCCAGCGGCTCCTCGAGCGCGCGGCAGCTCGAGAGGATCTCACGCCAGATGGCCCGCACCGCGTCGGCGGGCATCGGGCCACCGTTCAGCTCCGCGAGACGACGGACGATGGCCGCTTCACGCTCCGGGACATACGACGGCGCTTCCTGCCGTCGTTTGAGGTCTCCGATCTGAAGGGCGGCCTCGGCGCGTTGGTTGAGGAGGTGGAGGATCTGGTTATCTAGCTCGTTGATCCTGGAGCGCCAGTCGCCCAGGTTCATAAAGACTCCTGCTCGCCCGATCTTCGCGAGTACCGCGCATTATATGCCGATGTCTCCGCGCGGCGCAACGGCGCGCGGGGCTCAGCGTCCGGCCGCCGCGCGCAGTGCCGCGAGTTCGCGCGGCGTCAGCGCGCGATGGCCGCCGCGCGGCAGCTCGCCGAGCGTGATCGGCCCGAACGCCACGCGCCGCAGGCGACGCACCGGATGGCCGAGCGCCTCGCAGAAGCGCTTCACCTCGTGCTTGCGGCCCTCGGTGAAGGTGAGCCGCAGCACCGTCGTATCGCCGCCGGCGTGTAGGAGCTCGACGTCGCTCGGCGTGGCCGGACCGTCCTCCAGGGTGACGCCGCGTCGCCACCGCGCGAGATTGCCCGCACGCACTGCGCCGCGCACCTCGGCCTCGTACACGCGCGGCAGTCCGTAGCGCGGGTGCAGCAGCCGGTGCGTCAGGTCACCGTCGTTGGTCATGAGCAGCACGCCCTCGACGTCCCAGTCGAGGCGTCCGACCGGATAGAGCCGCGTGTCGACGGCGCGCACCAGGTCGCTCACCGTGGGTCGCCCGCGCGGATCACTGACGGTGGTGACGTAGCCGCTCGGCTTGTGGAGGAGCACGTAGCGCTTGCGCTCCGCCTGCGGCAGCGGCGTGCCGCGCAGCGCCACGATGTCGACGTCGGGATCGGCCAGCGTGGCGAGATCGCGCGTCACCACGCCGTTGACGCTGACGTGGCCATCGGCGATGAGGCGATCAGCTCCCCGCCGGCTGCTCAGTCCCGCCTGCGCCAGGATCTTGTTCAGCCTGAGCTTCGGCATGCTCCCCTTCGGCTCCTGCCATGACGGGTACGACCAGCTCCCCCTCGACCTTGGGCAGGTCGCCGGGGTCGCGCAGTCCGAAGGCGATGAGGAACTCGCGCGTCGTCTCGTAGACGAACGGCCGGCCGGGCGCCTCCTTGCGGCCGGCGATGCGCACGAGCCGGCGCTCGAGCAGGTTGTCCAGCGTGGCCTCCGAGTTCACGCCGCGCACCGCATCGATCTCGGGGCGCGAGACCGGCTGCTTGTAGGCGACGATGGCCAGCGTCTCGAGCGCCGGGCGCGACAGGCGCACACGCGTGCGCGCGCGCGCGAGCCGCACGAGCCACGGCGCCAGCTCCGGCCGCGTGACCATGCGGTAGCCGCCGGCGACCTCCATGATGGCGAGACCGCGACCGTGCTCGTCGTAGCGCGCGGTGAGCGCCGCCACCAGGTCGTGGGCGGCATCAGCGGTCTCGAGATCCAGCACTTCCCGGATGCGCTCGGCTTCGAGCGGAGCGTCGGAGGCGAACAGCAGGGCCTCGACCACATCAATCGGATTGGGCACTCGGTGTCTCCCCCATGGCCGGCGTCGCCGCCTGGCGTTCGATGACGATGTCGCCGAACAGCTCCGTCTGCTGCGTCTTGACGCGGCCCTGTCGCACGAGCTCCAGCACCGCGAGCAGCGTGACCACCACCTCCGAGCGCGTGCGCTCACCGCCGCTCAGCGAGGAGAACAGCAGCGACCACGTGTCGCGCAGCACCGACAGGATCTCCGTCATGCGCTCCAGCACCGACGGCGGGTTCGGCTCGACGTCGCGTGGCCGGGCGCGCTTCTGCTCCTCGATGAGGCGCTTCATCGCGCGCTCGAGCCAGTCGACGCTCAGATCCTCGAGCGGCAGCTCCTCGACGTCGGGCAGGGTGGCGCCCGGGCGTCCCCAGATGTGCGCCATCTCCGCCTCGCGGGCGGCCAGCCACGCGCCCTGCGCCTTCACGCGCGCGTACTCGCGCAGCCGGTCCTCGAGCTCCTGCTTCAGCGCGAGCGCCTCGTCGTCGACCTGCTCCTCGTCCTCGTCGGGCGGGACCAGCAGCTTCGACTTGAGATAGATGAGCGTGGCCGCCATGACGAGGTAGGCGCCGGCCGTTTCCAGATCTCGGAAGTCCATGGCCTCCAGGTGCGCGAGGTACTGATCGGTGATGGCGCGCAGGGGAAGCGCGGCCAGGTCGATCTCGTTCGTGCGGCAGAGATGGAGCAAGAGATCGAACGGCCCCTCGAAGGAGCCGACGCGCAGCGTGAGATCGGTGTCGGTGCTCATGGTCGGAGCTGCACCGCGTCGCGCACCTCGCGCATCGTCTGCACGGCCACCGTGCGGGCCCGTCGCGAACCGTCGGCGAGGATGTCGCGGATCGTGTCGGGTTTCTCGACGAACGTCTGGCGCCGCGTGCGGATCGTTTCGAGCGGCGGGATCATGTGCTTCAACAGCACCTCCTTGCAGTCGAGGCATCCGATGCCTGCCGTCCGGCAGCCGGTGGCGACATAGTCCTTGTCGGCCGGCGGCGTGAAGATCCTGTGCAGATCGAACACGGGACAGATCTCGGGGTTGCCCGGGTCGGTGCGCCGCTTGCGCGCGGGATCGGTCATCATCGGGCGGACCTTCTGCCGGATGACCTCCGGCGGATCCGCCAGCTCGATGTCGTTGCCGTACGACTTCGACATCTTGCGTCCGTCCGTGCCCGGCACCTTCGGAATCTCCGTCAGCTTCGCCTCGGGCTCCGGGAACACGGGCCGAAACGCCGTGTTGAACCGCCGCGCCACCTCGCGCGTGAGCTCGATGTGCGGCACCTGGTCGACGCCGACGGGCACCCACCGGGCCTTGTACATGAGGATGTCGGCCGACTGCAGCAACGGGTAGCCGAGGAGCCCGTACGAGGGCGACTCGATCCCCTGCTGCTCGATGCGCTCCTTGTACGTCGGGACCCGCTCGAGCCAGCCGACCGGCGTGCACATCGAGAACATCAGGTGCAGCTCCGCGTGCTCGGGTACGAGCGACTGGATGAAGAGCGTCGAGCGCTCGGGATCGAGGCCGGCGCCGAGCCAGTCCGCCGTCATCTCGATGGTGTTGCGCGGAACCTCCGCGATGTCGAGACGGTCCGTGAGCACGTGCCAGTCGGCGGAGAAGTAGAAGCAGTCGTAGTCGTCCTGGAGCTTCACCCAGTTCGCGAGCGCGCCCAGGTAATTGCCCAGGTGCAGACGGCCGCTCGGCCGCATCCCCGACAGCACGCGCTCCTTCGTCGCCATCACGGTCTCGTCCTCTCCCACACTTTCGCGCAGCGAATCAGCACATAGTACGCATACAGCGCCGCCAGAAGAAACCCCCTCCAGCCGTCCAGCACGCCCCGTTCGAGCACGTACATGCCGACGAAGCGCCCGAGCGGCCGCAGCACGAAATCCCACGCGCGCACGCGCCGGCCCCGGGCGACGACGTCCTCGGCGGCCAGCGTCGAGTACCGGTCGGCGCGCGCGAGGAAATCGGACACGTCACGATAGGAGCGATGCTCGAGGTGACCCCGGAGCCGGCGCACGTCGCCGTCCACCTGCACCGACTCGTGGACCGCCTGCTCGCTGAAGCGTCCGCGGCCGCGGCGGAAGAGCCGGACCTGCCAGTCCGGGTAGAGACCGCCGTGACGGACCCAGCGGCCCCAGAAGATGTTCCGTCGCGGCACGGCATAGCCGTCGGCCGGCCCGTCCGCGGCCACCACGCGCTCGACGTCCGTGCGCAGCGCCGGTGACACGATCTCGTCGGCGTCGAGCGACAGGATCCAGGCCCCGCGCGCGAGCTCGAGCCCGTGATTCTTCTGCGCCGCGTAGCCCGGCCACGGGCGCACGATCACCTGATCCGTCAGCTCGCGCGCGATGCTGGCCGTCTTGTCCTCGGACTCGGCGTCGACGACGATCACCTCATCCGCCCAGGCGACCGCTTCGAGGCAGGCGCGAATCCGCTCCTCTTCGTTTCGGGTGACGATCACCACCGACAATCGCGGCGGTGTCACGGGCCGAGCAGCTCGCGGACGGCGCTCAGCACCGCACCCACGTCGATGGACGTCATGCGACCATCGGTGGCGGCCAGCGTGCGATGCCCGGCGCCATACGGACCGTTGCGCTCGGCCGACGTCGGTCCGTAGAGACCGACACACGGCACGCCGACCGCGGCCGCCATGTGGAGCGGACCGGTGTCCGCCGCCACCACGAGGCTCGCCCGCCGCATGACGGCGGCGAGCGTGTGCAGATCGGTTGGCGGCGCGAGCACGGCGCCGGGCGCCGTGGCGATGGCGCTCGCCGCCGTCTGCTCACCGGGGCCCCACAGCACGAGGACGCGGGCGTTCACCTCACGGACGAGCCGCGCGGCCAGGTCGGCGAAGCGCTCGACCGGCCAGCGCTTCGCGGCCTTGCCGGCGCCCGGATTCAGGACGACGAGGCGGCCGTGCGGCTTCAGCCCGGCCTCGGCGAACAGCTCATCCACGCGCCGCTCGGCCGTCTCGTGCATCGGCAGCCTGAAGACGACGTGCCGCGGCGCGACACCGAGCGGCTGGAGCAGCGCCAGGTATTGGTCCACCACGTGGCGCGCCGAGGACGGCGGCGTCACGTGGCGGTTGGTGAAGAGGCCGTTCAGCCGCTCGCGGCGGTAGCCGGCGGCGAAGCCGATACGCAGCGGCGCCCCGGTGGCCGCGGTCACGACGCCGGACTTCACGAGGCCCTGGAGATCCAGCGCCACGTCGAAGCGCGCGGCACGAAGCCGTCGATGCAGCGCGCGGAGCGTTCGCCCCAGCGCGAGCGCCGCCGACGGCGTGCGGGCGCGGCGCCACGCCCGCGTATCGATGGTGACGACGTCGGCCAGCCGGGGGTGGCCCTGCAGCAGCGCCGCGGCCCTCCGCTCGACAATCCACGTCAGGCGTGCCGCCGGGAAGGCATCCGCCAGCGCCTCCACCACCGGCGTGGCATGGACGATATCGCCGAGCGCCGAGAGCTTCACGACGGCGATGGCGCTCGGGGTCCCCGTCACCGCTTCACCGCCGGCGCGAAGCGCCGCGCGATCTCACCGATGACGTCGCGCGTGGCGTGGTCCTTCGGATCGCCGACGATCGCCACGCGGCCACCGTGCGCGCGCACCGTCTCCCGCTCGGGTACCGAGTCGGGCGTGTAGTCGGTGCCCTTGGCGTGGACGTCAGGGCGGATCGCAGCGATGAGCGTGTCCGCGGTGTCGTCGTCGAACACGACCACGTGATCCACGGCGCGGAGCGCGGACAGGACCTCCACCCGCTCGGCGGCGGGCATGAGGGGGCGGCCGTGTCCCTTCAGTCGCGCCACCGCGGCGTCGCCGTTGATGCCGACGAAGAGGACGTCGCCGAGGCGTCGAGCCGCGTCGAGGTAACGGACGTGACCGACGTGAAGGAGATCGAAGCAGCCGTTGGCGAGGACGAGCCGCTTTCCCTCGGCGCGGAGCCGCTCGGCGAGCCGGCCCGCTTCGGCGACTGTCACGAGGCGGGCGCGCCCAGGCTCTGACGTAGCTCCGTGGGCGAGACGGTGGCGGAGCCGCGCTTCATCACCACGATGCCGCCGGCCACGTTGGCGAGTGTGGCCGCCTCCAGCGGCGAGGCGCCGGCGGCGAGCGCCAGCGTGAAGACGCTGATGACCGTGTCGCCCGCGCCCGTCACGTCCGCGATCTCGTCGGTGCCGTGGATCGGGATGAACGTGGTGGCGCCGTCGCGCTCGAGCAGCGCCATGCCGCGGCTGCCGCGCGTCACGAGCAGTATGCGCGCCTCGAGGCGCTCCAGAAGCTGGCGGCCGGCCTTCTCCACCGAGCGCTCGTCGTCCACCGGCGTCCCCGTCAGCTGCTCGAGCTCCGCCTCGTTCGGGGTGGCGGCGGTGACGCCGGCGAACTTCACGAGCTGATAGCGGCTGTCCACGGTCACGGTGGCGTTCGTCCGGCGCGCGAGCGTGCGCACGCGCTCGAACACGCGCGTGGTGACGGTGCCGTAGCCATAATCGGAGACGAGAAAACCGTCCGCGCGCTCCGCGAGCGCGGTCAGCCGGGACAACATGGCGTCCTCGCTCATCGGCTGCGGCTCCCCCGTCGGCTCGCGATCGAGACGCACGACCTGCTGCCGGGTCGCCTGGTAGCCGCCGGCCATGATGCGCGTCTTCATCGGCGTGACGCGCCCCGTCTCGGTGGCCAGGCCGTCGGTGGGCATCCCGGCCGCGTGGAAGAGTCCGAGCAGCTCGTCGCCGGTCGGATCCTTGCCGACCACGCCGATGGGCAGCACGCGCGCGCCGAGCGCGCGGACGTTGTGCGCGGCGTTGGCGGCGCCGCCGAGGCGGACTTCGCGCTCGGCGAAGCGCAGGATCAGCACGGGCGCCTCGCGCGAGATCCGCGCCGGCTTGCCGAAGACGTACTCGTCCACGATGACGTCGCCCACGACGACGATCGTCTTGTTCGCGAAGCCGCTGATGACGCGGCGCAGTCGGTCGGCGGACGCCGTCATGCGGCGAGCTTCCGCGTCAGCACCCACTCGACGGCGTCGAGCAGGTCCTCGGCCACGTGATCCGGCGGCATCCGAAACGAGTGACGCCGATACTCCCAGTCACCCAGGCCGTAGCCCGTGAGCACGAGCACGGCCTGCGTGCCCACGGCGCGACCGCAGTCGAGATCGCTGGCCTTGTCGCCGACCATGGTGGACGCGGCGAGGTCGAGGCCGAGCTCTCGCGCGGCGCGCTCCAGCATGCCGGCCTTCGGCTTTCGGCACTCGCACTCGGTCCGGTACGGAGGCGCGCCTTCGGTGGGATGATGCGTGCACACGTAGAGGCCATCGAGGCGTGCGCCTGCGTCTTTCAGCTGGCGCAACATCTCGTCGTTGGCGGCCTTCAGGACCTCCGCCGAGAAATACCCGCGGGCGAGTCCCGCCTGGTTGGTCGCGACAACGGCCGCGATGCCGGCGGCATTCAGCCGTCGGATCGCCTCCGCCGATCTCGGCAACAGCCGAATCCGCCGTGGGTGGTTCACGTAGCCCACCTCTTCAGTGAGCGTGCCGTCCCGGTCGATGAATACCGCGGGGCGAGCAACCACGCCGGCAGTGTATGCCTGCCACGCTGATTCCTCAAGAAAAATCAACGGTTGCGTCCGCCGACGCGCTTGTAGATCCGCTCGAGCTCGCTCACCTGGCGGGCGAATGTGAACGGCTCCGCGGCCGCCCGCGCCGCCGCCTGGACCTCGGCCGGTGGGCGCGCGCGCAGCGCCATCACGGCGCCGGCGAGCGCGGTCGGTGACGGATCGACGACGGCGCCACAGCGCGCGTCGATGACTTCCGCGCCGCCGGCCGCGCGGCTGGTGACCACGGGCAGGCCGGCGGCGAGCGCCTCGAGATGGACGTTGCCGAACGGCTCGTAGCGGGTCGGCAGCACGAGCACGTCGGCCGCCGCGTACCAGCGCTCGATGTCCGCGCGCACGCCGAGCCACACCACGCGGTCGGCGACGCCGCGCTCGCGCGCGAGCGCGCGGTACCGCGGGACGTCGCCGCGGCCGATGACCACCAGCCGCGTCGACGCCTCGCCGAGCACGTGCACGGCGTCGATGGCAAGGTCGAGCCCTTTGCGCTCGAAGCCGCTGCCGGCAAACAGGAGCGTCCACGTCGACGGCGATAGCCCCGCCTCGGCCCGTGCGGTCGCACGGTGCGCAGCGCGGACACGCGGATGGAAGCGCTCGAGGTCCACGCCGTTGTAGACGACGGACAGACGCGCGTCGGCGACGTCGTGGAGTCGCGCGATCTCGGCCCGCCCCGCCTGCGAGATGGCCACGATCTCGGGCGTGCGCGCGAAGACGCGACGCTCGAGAGCCAGCATCACCCGATGCCGGAGACGGCGCGCGGCCGCCGGCGCCACGGCGTCGAGATACGCGCGGTGCGAGCCCTCGCCCGCCCGGTAGATATCCTGGCGCAGCGTCCGCTCGTGGCTCTGCACGACGTCCCACCCGGACCACGCCGCGACGCGCGCCGCCAGCGCCGCCAGCGCCAGTGGCCGGAGCGCGGCCGGCAGCGGTGGCAGCGGCAGACGATGGTCGGTGACGCCCTCATGCGCCGTCTGTCGGCCGGGCCCGGCGCGATGGACCTCGTGCCCGTGCGCGACAAGGGCGCCGAGCAGGCCGCTGGTGGCCGTCTCCACGCCGCCGTGGACGCTGAACGGCCGCGCGACGATGAGGATCTTCATTGTGGCGATCGCACGGAGCCCGGATCGAGCCGCAGGTGGGCTGTTCCAGATGCTTTGTGAATCATTGTAGCGATCGGTGAGAGCCCGGATCGAGCCGCAGGTGGGCTGTTCCAGATGCTTTGTGAATC